>Ga0207907_100013_pt1 | contig 223571 bp, 197 predicted proteins | sample LinPmetageLP52_FD_184062 | JGI IMG/M metagenome (GOLD analysis project Ga0207907, IMG submission 184062) | Marine viral communities from the Subarctic Pacific Ocean - LP-52 (SPAdes) | ecosystem: Environmental > Aquatic > Marine > Oceanic | place: Pacific Ocean | collected 2011-08-26
TGAGCCATAGAGCGATTTATGGCCTAGACGAATGATTATCACTTTCTTCGGAAAGGACAAAACCCGGCTTATAGGCTGACTCACTCATTCAATAAAAAGCCCGCAGTTAACGCTGCGGGCTTTTTTGTGTTTAAATTTTGCATTGAAGTTATACCAACCTGCATAAATCTTTGATCAATTTAACGAATTAAATTGCACTATAACGTCGTTAAAAATTTTTTATTTAGAATAACTAGATACAAAAATTTCTGCCTAGTTCTAGCGTAATTTTCCTAACGTTAAATAGACCTCATATATAAGCATATTGGTATTACTGCATGTTTTTCAAACGTTTACTTAATGCAGGTTGAGATATCCCTAGTAATTGCGCTGCTAACGACTGGTTTGAGTTTGCTCGCTTCATGGCTTCTTTAACGAGTAGATCTGCCGCTTTTTTTAGAGTGGGCAAGGTGCTCGAGGCTTCAAATAAAGGCTTTTCTGGTTGAGCATGTATGTTTACATCAGGCATTGAGTCGATAATGCCTTTAAATGCCTTCATTGAAAGCTCCCCTGATTGATGCGTGCTCATTGCATCAAACGCCATTGCGCGCAGTTCTCTAATATTTCCGGGGAAGCTGTAGTTTTCTAGCAAAACAAGTAACCCTGTAGGAATTGATGCAGGCTCTTTATCAAACTCATCAGCGGCGAGTGTTAAAAAGTGCTCAAGTAGCAGTGCGATGTCTTCTTTTCGTGCTCTAAGTGGTGGAATATTTACATGGTGAATTTTTAAGCGATAGTACAAGTCGTTTCTAAATTGGCCATCTTCTTTTTTGCTGTGTAAGTTTTGATGAGTGGCAGCAATAATACGGGCATTTATTCTTTTTGGGGTATCGCTGCCAACCGGATAGTACTCACCTTCTTGTAATAAGCGTAAAAGTTTTACTTGCGAGGCAAGGCTCAAATCGCCAATTTCATCTAAAAATAATATACCGCCAGAGGCTTTCTCAATCATGCCTTTGCGGGCTTCATCGGCGCCAGTAAAAGCGCCTTTTTTATGTCCAAATAATGTATCTGAAAATAAGTTGTCATCAAGGCCTGCTACATTTACACACACGAGTTCGCCACTACAACTGCTCGTTTCATGTATGGCTCTGGCTATGAGTTCTTTGCCGACTCCGCTTTCGCCTGTAATTAAAATAGGCTGTTGGCTATTTGAAATAGATTCTATGTAATTAAATGCCGAATGCATCTGATGATTAACACTAATAATTTTAGCAAAAGCAGGGTGCAAGGCGCTTTGATTCTCAAGCATATAACCGCGCATAGCTTGGTTTTCTAAATTTAGCTCTTGGTAACGAATAACCTGCATTATGCTGTTGCTAAGTCTTTCTGGCTCTTCGGTTTTCACGTGGTAGTCGTATGCGCCAAGCTTAATGCATTGCACCGCCGACTCAACCTGGTTAATACCGCTAATAATTACTACAGAAATATACGGGTATAGCTCTATTATTTTTGGAAGTAGTTCATCGCCGCTTATATGTGGCATGTTTAAATCAAGCAATACAACACGTATATTGCCCGATGCTAAATGGCTCATTACATCTGTGCTATCGCTACATTGAACAACATTATTAATGCCACAATAACGCTCAATAGCAAAAGAAATGCTGCGCAAAAAACTTGTGTCATCGTCACAAATTAAAACTTGAAACCCGGGATATAAGTTTGTGTTCATAACTCATTCTCTTTTTGTATTAGTGGTAGTGAGAGTTTTGCTTTTGTGCCTTCGCCAAGGGTTGATTTAAAGGTTATTTGCCCCTGATGATCACGTACGATCCCAGCAGATACAGATAGCCCTAAGCCTGTTCCACCTGATTGGCGTTTAGTTGTATAAAATGGGTCGGTTAACTTTCTTAAGTCTTTGGCGTTGATCCCAATACCCTGATCTTCTACTGTAAGCACTACACTGTCGTATTTGGAATGAAAATAAGTGGTAATGGTGATTTTTTGGCTTTTATTTTCAAGTGCTTGGCAGGCATTTAAAATTAGGTTAACTATCACTTGCTCTATTCTACTACCCGAGCCATAAAATGTAGGTAGTTTATTAGCAAGATTAACTTCTACATTGCTGGTTGAGTTTTTAAGTTGATTATTAACAAGACGTAAAGAGCGCTTTGTTAATTCGTTTAAATCAAGGCGTTCATTTTTTTGATGGGCAGTTTCGCCTTTTACAGCAAAACTCTTTAAATCCTCAACAATGCCTTTAACTTTATTGCTTGCAACGTGCATGTCGTCGAGTGTTTCTGGGAGCATATGTTTAAGGCGGTTATAGCTAACACCTGCGATTAAAAAGTCGCCGTGTTCTACTTGATGCTCATCGAGGATCTCTATAGCTTGTTCAAAGGCTTCTTTAACAAACGGAAAGTTAAGCGTTAATATACTGCACGGGTTATTTATTTCATGCGCAACGCCAGAAACAAGTACACCTAAAGATGCCATTTTATCTGCATGAAGCAGTTGTAGTTGTTGTGCTTGAAGCTCTTTAGTACGGCTTTCTACTTTTTTACGCAGTGCTTTATTCCAAATAAGTACAACGGTACTTATAAATAACAGCACGACTACAAATAAACCCGCCGCTATGCCAGCTTTTGACCAAATAGAGACCTCTAACGGGCCAAACCATTTATCATATATTTCTTGCTGTCGGCCGGTATTTTTTAAAATAGCTAAGCCTTGGGTAAATTGCGAGAGCAGGGCTTTATCGGCTGTTTTGGTTGCATAGCCATATAAGCGGTTTCGTTCTAGGCTAGAGATCGCTTTAATGTTAGAAAGCCCTAACTTTTGGCTTAAATATAAACCCGGTAAGTTAGATACCACTGCAAAGTCGTATCTACCTGAAGCGAGCAAACGCAGTGCATCGGCATGGGTTTCAACCGGAATTAATACAATATTTAATTTAGCTTCGTTTAGCATATCAAACGCTGAGCCGTTGGCTTGTACAATAACGCGATAGCCTTCAAGCTCTGTGTAGTTAGTTATTTTAGGACTATCGTCTCGTGCAAATATAGAGTGATTTACATAGGTGTGAGGGCTAAAGTTATAAAGATCGGTGCGCTCTGGTGTGGCAGCCATTCCTTGTAAAATATCTATTTCACCTTGATCAAATAAAGCGCGGGTATTTTCCCACGTATCTAATTTTATTTTGATATTTAAGCCCATTACGGCAGCAATTTCACGGCTCAACTCAACATTGTAACCTGTATACTTCCCTTTGCTATCAATAAACTCATAGGGCGGGTAGTTGTAGTCGCCACCAATAACTATTTGCTTAGTTTGCGGCTCTGCAGCGGGTTGTAGGTCATCTTCAGCGTGACATATCGATACACTACAACCTAAAAAAGTAATAAGTAGTATGGTAAATGCAAAGTAATGTGTTTTAAAAAGTGAAACCAATTAGTTAAACCCCTTCCCTAGTTTTAATAGACTAAATATTTATGCAGGTGGACTATAATCCCTATTTTCATTTTATAGAAATTAGGTACTTATAGATATTTTTTTGCTGTTATTAAATAAATTTATGAAGTGGATATTTATTAGTAGATAAAATAGCTAGCTGAGTGATTAACTGGACATGTTTATAGTGATTTTTTAATGGTTTTAAAAAATTAATAGATTAATTTTTATTGAAATAAAAGCGATTTAAATTAAGAAATTAAATCGCTATGTTAAAAATATGTTAAAATTTCATATTCAAATTTACTTGTAGCCTGTCGCGGTCTTCGTTGTTGGTCGCAATGTCTTTATTAAGGTTATCTACGCTGTACCATCTTAAATCGGCATTTAAGTTATCAGCTATTTTATAATCGAGCTGAACACGCGTGCCTTTAATATTAGTATACGAACCCGGTGTATTAGTTTGTGTAAACGCACCATTCATAGGTAATGCATAAGCTTCTGTGTGTAATATATAAAAGCGCACACCAAACTCTTTATTGATTTGATAGCGGGCGTGTACAGTGTAAGCGGTATTGTCACTTTGTGCTTCACTTGTATAGTAGTCGGCAGCTAAGCGAAATGGCCCCATTCTTAAATCGGCATTGTAAGTCATCACATTACCAGCTTGGTCGTCATCAAGCCCTGACTCAGCACTTGCGTAAGCGGTGTCTGAGGCACTTACAAAAATACCACCAATACCCGCTTTAAATTTTATATCATTAAACTGCGCTGCATAAACACCTTGCAGTTGCTGCCAGCTAGCATCGCGTTTACCTTCGCCATTATCTACGTTTTCTTCAAGAATTATATGCCCTGCGTTTACGCTAAATGTATTGTTTGTCCAATTAGCTTGCACACCTTCAAGGGCAATATCATCACGAAATAGTAATTCAGATGAATGCATATAAACTGCGGCGGCTTTACCAATATATACACGAGTATTATTAATGCCCGTGTACTTCATAAAGGCTCTGTCTAAGCCAAAGTCGTCGTTGTCGGTTGTATTTGTTATGCCAAATGTTTGATGAGTTGAATCGTGCTGGCTAGAGGTGGTTCTAAATCGCATTTGCGCAGACCAGTTTTCTGTTGCCGCATATTTAATACCAAAACGTGCACGTAATCTGGCGCGGCTAGTTGTATCAATTGTATCGCCATCAGTGCGTTCAAAGCGCATACGCATATCACCAAATAATTTAACTGCTTCTAAGCCATTTAAACCTTCAATAGTTACATCTGCATGAGCTGGTTTAACTAGCGCCATTACGCTTAATGCAATTGGTAAATATATAAATTTAGTCGTCATTTTTATTCTCTATAAAATTGGTAATTAAACAGGGTTTATTGTTTAGCTGTTTGTGGAGCAGTGCTTTCTTTGTTGTAAACAGCGATATCAAGCTCACCTTCGCTTTTACCAATTAATAAAGTCACCATTAAATCACCCGTTACATTAATTGTGGTGCGTGCCATATCTAAAATACGGTCAATACCTGCAACAATTGCAATACCTTCAAGGGGTAAACCAACAGTGGTTAATACCAATGACAACATAATTAAGCCTGCGCCGGGTACACCGGCTGTACCTACAGAAGCAAGTGTGGCTGTAGCAATAATTGTGAGGTAATCGGTAGTAGAAAGGTCAACACCAAAGGCTTGAGCAATAAATAATGCTAATACACCTTGATATAGCGCGGTGCCATCCATGTTGATTGTTGCGCCTACGGGTAAAACAAAGCTTGAAACAGTGCGAGATACACCTAGGTTTTGGGTAGCGCATTTTATACTTGCAGGTAAGGTTCCTGAGCTACTTGTGGTTGTAAAAGCAATAACTTGCGCTTCAATAATCCCTTTATAAAAACGCTGTGGGTTAAGTTTGCCTAGCAAGCCAACAAAGCCACCACCCAAGACTAAAATGTGAATTATGCAGCCTAGGTAAACTAAACCAATCACTTTAATAAGTGGTAATAGTACGTCTAATCCATACTTACCTGATACCCATGCCATTAATGCAAATACACCATATGGCGCAAGTCGCATTACCAGCTCTGTTAGTTTGTACATAGCGTCTGCTAGGCTTTCAAATACTTTAGCTGCTGGTTCGCCTTTTTCACCAATGAGGTTCAAAGCAATACCTAAGCTCAGTGCAAATACAATAATTTGTAAAATATTACCTGATGCTAACGATCCCACTGGATTTTTTGGCACTAGACCTACAATAGTATTCATTAAGCTAGTACTTGGTTTAGCATCGGCAACTGTTGTGGCAACCATATTTAAGCCTGCACCTGGCTCAAAAAAGATACCGAGGCCTAGGCCAATTGAAATAGCAACAGCGGTTGTTGCTAAATAAAATACGATTGATTTAATACCAATACGGCCCATTTTTGTGGTGTCTTTCATTGAGGTAACGCCCACAATTAGTGAGCAAAATATAAGCGGTACAATTAACATTTTAATCGCACTAATAAATAGCTGGCCAATGGGTTTTATATATTCAGCATTACTGCCTAAAAGCATGCCAGCAAAAATACCCGCTATCATACCTATAAGTATTTTTAGCCAGAGCGACATTTTTTTAGGCTCATTATTTTTCATACTTGTTGTATTAGTCATTTTTATTTCCAATTATTAATGGGAGTTATTTAATTTTTGGGTTGTTTAAGTTTTTAATATTGTTGATTTTTAATAGGTAATTTCGCTCAATAGCTCTTCTTTATGGGCTATTTTGAGCACGGTTCGAGGGCAGCAAATTGCATTTCGGGTTTATTGATAGCTTGTTGTATTTGCATCCCATCTAAAGCATCAGCAGGGGCGTTGGTATTATCGAGTAAATCTTTTTCTTGGCGAGTTTTATTATGTAAGTACATGGTTAAGCTCTAATGTTGTTAGATTATTGTTATTGCATTAATAATGCCAAGCAATATAGTGTTAATAAGTTATTGATGCTGTTGGTTTTATTAGGGGTTTAGATGTTTTTTATTAATATAACTTTATGCATAACTCTCTATGGGTCATGTTTGTACTAAGCACGTTTTTAAAGTGTGTGGGAGAGTTTCATTAAATATTATCAAGGGGTTATATATTGTTATAACTTTTACTATGGATATAACAAAAGTTATTGGATGTTTGGCTATATTATTTAAATTGAAGGTGTAAATTAGAATAAATGCATTAAAAATCTAACGTGTGGTGTTTTTGTGCTTTTATTTACTATTTATATACAAATAACGTTCGTTATAAGAGGGAGCGTTTGGGGTTGAACATTCGCCGCTACCAGTACCGTTAGGCAGTAATGGCAGCGCCGCGATTAAATAGCCTTTAGGGTCGAGGTTTTTAAACCTTAAAAGTATACATATTCTGGCTTAAATAATGTTTTTACCTTGCTCTGGATCTCTGGAGTGTTCTGCTTGCTCACGTATTTCATCTGTATCGCTACTTACATCGTCAAGTGTTTCATTTTGTTCTGAGGTTTCACTGTTATTTTTATGCGCGGGTAGCGGCTGGGTAAGGTTTTTATCAACGTCGTTACTTTGTGAAGCGCCATTTAATAAAATTCTTTCTCGTGCATCATCAGGCATGCTGATATTTTGTTTTGTGAACTCATTTACTAGCTCACGCATTAGCTGAGAGGCCACTTTCAATGGGCTATGTTGCTCACTATTAACCCAAAAAAACAGGTTGAAATTAATAGTAGAAGCCCCTAAGTTTTTAATAAGTACCTGAGCTGGTGGGTCGCTAAGTACAGCACCTTGCTGAGTGATAATTTTAAGTGCGAGAGTTTGGGCGCTGCGAATATCGTTATCATAACCAATACCTATTTCGACTTTACCACGCATTTTTGGGTTAGCCGTCAGGTTTTTAATAATATTTTTGTAAACTGTCGCATTAGGGATTTGTATATGGTTTCCATCGTAATCAACAAGCGTTGTAGCTCTTGCCGTTACTTTTTTAACAACCCCTAAACGTCCATCAACTTCAATTACGTCGTCTATTTTAAAAGGGCGTTGTACACTTAATAATAAACTCGCTATAAAATTTTCAGCTATATCTCTAAAAGCAAAACCCAATATTAAACCAATAAGTCCGGTGCCACTCATTATGGCAACCGCAAACTCAGTTAGCCCTGCAAGTCGTAAAAATAAATACACGCCTAATAATAAAATTAAAATACTTATGCCGCGCCTAACAACTAAGTGAACTAATTTGCTATCGGTCATGTAATCAATGGGTTTTATGAGTATTTTAGAAAGTGGTGAGGCAATAAAATAACTTATTGCGAGTAATATGAATCCTAATAAAAGAGTGGGCAATATTTGCGCTGTAGTATGTAGTAATTGCACGCTTTGATCGTAAAAATACTGCCAACTAAATATATTTGATTTAGTGACTAATGTATTTGCAGCTTCGTTATTTAGGCTTGTTAGCAGGTTTAACTGACTGAGCATGCGTACCTTCCTTGAATATTGATTACTATTAACAGAGCAAGTTTAGTACCAAATTAATTATCAAACCATGTATCTGCTGATGTTTAAGTATTGGCAAACATATTGCTGTGTATAGGTTATAAAAATTAAGGATTTTAGTATGAATAAATCAACACGTGGGCAGCAAGCAGAGCAACCAGTTCATATTCCAATGCGAGGATGGTGGGATATAGCGAAGCGTATTTTTAAGCAAATGAGTGAAGATAACTTATCAATAGTGGCCGCTGGTGTGGCGTTTTATGCCTTACTTGCTATTTTTCCGGCTATTGCGGCAACAGTGTCGGTGTATGCTTATTTTTCATCGCCCACAGATATTAGTGATCATCTAAGTAAAATTGTTACCTTACTTCCACAAAGTACTAGTGACCTTATTTTATCGCAGGTATCAAGCCTTGCCCAAACATCTAATGCAAGCCTCAGCTTAAGTGCAATAGGTACTTTAATTCTCACTATTTGGAGTAGCTCAAAGGGCAGTCAGGCGCTTATTACAGCGTGTAATATTAGTTATAGAGAATACGAGAAGCGATCATTTTTTCAGGCGCAAATAGTGCGTTTTTTATTTTCTGTTGGCGCTATTGTAGTCGCCATTTTTGCGCTACTTATTATTGGTATTTTACCTATAGTACTTAATTTAGTGGGATTAAAAGAAAGTATAGATTTACTTATTAAGCTTATATCGTGGCCACTACTTGCGTTTACTTTTAACTTTGCGTTAGTTCTTTTGTACCGTTATGCGCCGCACCGTAAACCCGCTAAATGGCGATGGATCACGCTAGGATCGTCTATTGCTACTATATTATGGATATTAGCCTCTATTGGTTTTTCGTTTTACGTATCACGTTTTTCTAGTTATAACGAAACGTATGGATCGCTCGGTGGTGTGGTGATCATGCTAATGTGGTTGTATATCAGTGCGTACATAATCACTTTAGGCGCTGTAATTAATGCTGCAACAGAGCAACAAACTGGTAAAGACAGTACAATAGGTCCGCCTAAAAAACGTGGTAAAAGAGGTGCCTACGTAGCAGATCACCTCGATGTAGAAAACGAGTAACGGCTTAATAAAACTAGTTAATTAACCAAAGCTTAGGTTAATAGTTTAGGTAGTAAGTGCAATGATCTGTTCTTTAAACTCTTGCGCTGCTGGCCCGAGTCTATCTGTATCGTTGCACATTAAATATAGGTTTAAAGCGCGGGTAGTACCTTGCTCTAAGTTAAGTGCTATTAAGGTCTGGTTTTCGATTAAAGCGCTTATTTTAGATTTTGGCAGCCACGCATAGCCTAAATTTTGGCTTACCATATCAATAGAGTTTTGTAAGTGACTCACAGTCCATCGCATATCTGCACCTAGCCAGCCTTCGTTATGGCTGGTTTGTGTTGCAGAGTCGCGCACTACTATTTGCCGGTGGAGTTTTAAATCGCGAAAATTGAGCTGCTCTGTTTGCTGATGCAATGGATGATCTTTATGGGCAACAGCAATAAACTCCACATCACACAGCATACTACAGCTAATGCCATATATAGGAATCGACGAAATAGCTAAATCAACAATACCGTTGTTTAAAAGCTCATTAGCCCCCGTTAATACACTTTGTACTAGCTCTATTTTTAAAAGAGGATAAAGCTCGCTGATTTTAACCAATGCTTGGTATAAAGTGGAATTAGGGAATACTTCGTCAACCGCTATTTTTAATGTGCTTTCTACGCCTTCGCTTAACGTGCTGGCAACCGACTCTATTTTACCGGCTTCTTCTATTAAAAATTCTGCACGGCGTAAAATAAGTTTACCGCTGTCGGTTAAAAATGCTTTTCGGCCTTTCACTTCAAGTAGCTTTATTTGCAGTGCAGCCTCTAGCTTTTGTACTGCATGATGCACCGTCGATTGGCTTTTATGCACGGCTGCACTTGCTCCTGCAAATCCACCGTGTTCAACAACGGCTTTAAACATTCTCCATTGTTCTAGTGTTGCTTTTGCCATATTCAAATCCTGTTACTACTTTTATCGATTGAATAACTTGACCGCACACCGCACATATTTATTGCGTAATAGCTCATTTATTATTAGAAATAACAACTTTATTGCTGCTCAGTAGTGTCATAAACTCTTTTTTAGGCATAGGTTTAGCAAATAAATAACCTTGTCCGTAGTCACAACCCGCTTTTAATAAAAGCTCCATTTGTAGAGGTGTTTCAATTCCTTCTGCAATTACTTTAAGGCCAAGCTGATGCGCCATTACGATAATTGCTTCGCATAAAGCCAGCTCTTGGCTATCTGCTTTAATGTTATCTACAAAACGTTTATCTATTTTTAGGTAATCCGTATCCATTTCTTGAAGGTATGCAAGCGATGAATAGCCTGTGCCGAAGTCATCAAGAGCGAGTTCCATACCCGATTGAACCAACCTTTTTAAACGACTCTGTGTAAGCGCTTCAGGGTTGACCATTAAGCCTTCTGTAATTTCTGCAACAATAGACGATGCGGGTAGTTGTGCAGCAGCTAACATATCGCACCAATCATCTATTCCACTATCGGCAGTAGATAGTTGTACTGGAGATACGTTAACGCTAATTTGAAATTGCTGACCGCTTGCTGCTTTTATCTCTGTTAGTGTTTGTATAGCCTGAGCAAATACAAATTGGCCTAATACATTTATTTGCCTTGTTTCTTCAGCTAATGGAATAAAAGAATCAGGAGATACCAAACCATTTACAGGATGATGCCAGCGTATTAATCCTTCGGCTTTGTGTATATGTAAATCATTTAGGGCAACGATAGGCTGATAAAATAACTCAAACTGATGAAGGTCTATTGCGCTTCGTAAATCTTTTAATAATTGCATACGGGCTTGTGCACGAATACGCATATCGGCAGAGAAAAATTCAAACCCATTACGGCCATTGCTTTTAGCTTTATACATAGCTTGGTCAGCGGCTTTTAAAAGCTGTTCGGTGCTTTGCCCGTCACTAGGGGCACACGCTATTCCCATGCTTGCACTTATAAATATTTCTTCGTTTTCAAGCATAAGGCCTGATGAAAGGCTTTGTAATATATTGCTCGCTATTTGGTTTATATGGCGAGTGCTTTTTATATGATTAAAAACAATTACAAATTCATCACCACCAATGCGAGCTACAAACTCGGCATTTTTGGCTGAGTGCACAATACGTTGAGAAACCAATTTAAGCAGGTTATCACCATAGTGATGGCCTAGCGTGTCGTTAATATCTTTAAAGCGATCTATATCTAGCAGCATAACAACGAGGTTATTATCTTCATTTTGAATAGCGTTAAAGCGCTGGTTTAAACGCTCTTTTAGCTCTAATCGATTAGGCAGGTCGGTTAGATGATCAAAATGAGTTCGTCGCCAAATAGTTTCATCTGCTTGTTTCTTATCTGTTAGATCAGTAAAAATAGCAACGCGACGAGTGGGTATTTTTTTATCGTCGTAAACGGTATCTATTTTTAGCCACTCAGTATAAATATCGCCGTTCTTTTTACGGTTTATTATTTCGCCTTGCCAACGACCTGTACTTCTAAGCTCTGCCCACATTAGTTGATAAAACTCTTTTGGGTGCTTACCCGATGATAAAATATGGCTAGTTTTGCCTATTACTTCTTCTTTACTGTATTGAGTGGTTTTACAAAATGCAGGGTTAACATCATAAATAATGCCGTTAGGGTCGGTGATAGCCATGCCTTCGCTACTATTGCTATACACAAGAGAGGCTAAATGAAGTGCTTTTTCGTTAATTCTTTTTTGACTAATATCCCTTAAAACGACTATAAACTCATTATTATTTTCAAGAGCATTTATACGAGCTTCAAAAAAGTGCTCGGTGGTACTCACCCTTAATTTAAACTCAATTGCTTGTGAGCTATCTGCATTATCTAAGTGTGATAACAACAATTGCGCATTTTCTTTTGGTAATACATTAACCAAATTTAACGCCGTTTCAGAATTTACCGTAAGCAGTGAGCTAATGTGCCCTCCAATATAAAGAACATCTCCAAATGCATTTATACGCATATAGGTATCGGGTAGAGCGTTTAATAAACTCATTAATTCGTTGTGTTTATTTTCTAATTTAGCTTCTGCTGAGAGGCGAGTTTGGGCCATTACTTCAAAACGATTATAAAGAGCGCGCAGTTCAGGGCTATTTGGCTTTTTGATGTATTTTGGCATTGTGCCATTTGCTAGTTCATCGGTTGCATTTGATAAATTGTCAATGGGGTTAAATATACTGGCTTTAATAAGGCGCCTAGCAAGTAGTACAAGCAATGCAATCGCTGCTAAAAAAACAAATATGGTTTTTAAAAAGCTAGCATTAACTTCGTTTATAAAATCTTCTACAGATACCGCTATATATATATCTAAATTATTATTATGCGCGTCTTTATAAATAACAGAGCGATGAAAAACTTGGTTTTCTCCATCAGTATTTTTAAACACAGTAAAAGAGCTCTTATCATGGAGTAAGTCTGTGTCTGTTATTTTTTTACCTAATTTGTTAGGGCGGCTTGGATAATTAGCAAGGATTAACCCATTAGGGTCGGCAATAACGGCTTTAGCGTTATCAGGTAACTCAGCTTCATTTAATGCAATATTCCACCAGTTCAATGCAATTACAGTAACTAAAGTCCCTTTCAATTTATTATTAGTATCAATTATCGGATATGCAAAGTTAACACTTTGAGCTTGAATACTTCTATCGTATTGAAAATACCCAACAGAAAAGTCTCTATTACTAATCGTATTTTGAAAGTAAGCCCTATCACTAATATTAATGTTATTACTGCGGCCATTTGTTACACATTGCAGCTCACCTTTGGCGTTAACAATGCCTATATTTGCAATATTGCTGTAAAGGGCTTTAATTTCAAAAAAGTAATCGGGGCAGGTTGTTGGTAACTTTTCGGTAGTTGCGGCTTTGTCTGCTAAAAATACAGTTAGACGTTTAACATCGTCTACCATATTTTTTTGATGCAGGGTTAATTGCTTAGCTATGCTAACTATTCTTTCTTCACTTTTTTCAATGGCAGCATCACGCTCAAACCAAAGCGTAAACACAGTGACAGCTGCCCCGGGGATGCTTAGTAAGATTAGTAACCTGTAAAGCTGGCTTTTAAGCGATGAAGTAAAAATAGGTTTTCCTTAAACTCAATTTCCTAAAAAATGATTGTAGACACAAAAGCTAAAAATAACCATACAAAATATAGGGTTGTATTAAATAATCGTTAAAATATAAGTGCTTAATAACTAAGTAGGTATTTTTAAAGCGGGTAATTATTTGTACCGAATATATATATCAGCAAGTTACTTGGTTTTAATTCTAAAAAATAGAATGTTTTACACTATTTAAAGACATAGTTGTTTTGTTTATTGAATGCTTTAATAAACCCATCCTAATAGTGTTTATCGTGGACTTAAAATGAAAATATCTAAAGTATTGACCGCTTACGCAACTCAAGATGGAGACGGTGTAAATATTCGTCGAATACCAGGATTTGATGGCAAATATTTAGATCCTTTTTTAATGATTGATGAACTTAAATCTGATGATAAAAGCGATTACATGGGCGGGTTTCCAGCGCACCCGCATAGAGGTATTGAAACATTCACCTATATTTTAAAAGGTGGGTTTGTACACCAAGATCAAATGGGAAATAAAGAAGCCATAAGAGCCGGTGATGTTCAATGGATGAGTACAGGTAAAGGTGTAATGCACAGTGAAATGCCTTTAGCCGATGAGATTGATGGTTTGCATGGATTTCAAATATGGATCAACATGCCAAGCGATGAAAAAATGCGTGAACCCCGCTATCAAGACACCACTAAAAACCCTGTGCCAAGCTTTACAAATGATCAAGGTGTTACGCTAAAAGCGCTTGCAGGAAATTGGCAATTTGCAGATCAATTATTAAAGGCTGGTTTACAAAGCTTAGCGGCCAGTGCTGCGTTAGCTGATGTACATATACCCACTGAAAAAAGTATTCAGTTAGCGCCATTAGCACAACAAAAAGTGATGATTTATGTGCACAGTGGTTCAATAAGCACGAGTGATGGGCAAAGTTTTACTACAGGAAAGCTGATTACTTTAGAGCCCAATAGCGATATAAGCCTAAAATCAAAAGAGGGCGCTGGTGTATTAATACTTGCTGGGCAGCCATTAAATCAGCCAATAGCGCATATGGGGCCGTTTGTAATGACCACGCAAGATGAAATTAAACAAGCTGTTAGTGATTTTCAAAATGGCGAATTTGGCAAAATTTAAGGAGAAACCTATGGGTTTATTAGTAGATGGCCAGTGGCAAGATAAGTGGTACGACACCGATTCAAGTAACGGAAAGTTTAAACGTGAAGATGCACAACTTCGTAACTGGGTAACGAGCGATGGTAATGCAGGCGCAACAGGTGAAGGCGGCTTTAAAGCACAGTCAAATCGTTACCATTTATATGTATCACTCGCATGTCCATGGGCTCACAGAGCGCTAATTTTTAGAGTACTAAAACAGCTTGAAGATATTATTTCTGTATCGGTTGTTAGCCCCGATATGTTAAATAATGGTTGGAGTTTTGATAAAAACAATCACAGCACAGGTGATGATTTATTTGACAGTGAATACTTACATCAAATTTATACAAAAAATAATTCCAGCTATACAGGGCGGGTAACAGTTCCGGTTCTTTGGGATAAACAGCAAAATAAAATAGTGAGTAACGAGTCGGCTGATATTATCCGTATGTTCAATAGCGCCTTTAATGAGATTACAGGTAATTTTGATGATTATTATCCAAAAGAGCTACGTAATTCAATAGATGAAATAAATGCACTCGTATATCCAAATATAAATAATGGCGTGTATAAAACGGGGTTTGCAACAACTCAAGCAGCCTATGAAGAATCATTTGATGCGCTATTTATTGCGCTGGATAAAGTTGAGGAGATTTTAAGTACTAATCGTTATTTAACGGGTCGTAAATTGACCGAAGCAGATTGGCGTTTATTTACCACTTTAATACGTTTTGACAGTGTTTATGTAGGGCACTTTAAATGTAACTTGCGCACAATTGAAAGTTATCCCTTAATACGAGAGTACCTGCGAGAGCTTTATCAATTTGAAGGCATCGATAAAACAACTGATTTTTATCATATTAAACGCCACTACTATTTTAGCCACGCTATGATAAACCCAACGCAAGTAGTGCCCAAAGGGCCACAAATTAACTATAAAAGGGCCCATAACAGGGAAGGGTTCAAATAATTACTTTATGCTAATAGCTTTGCAAGCCAACCATATTTCCTTACGAAACTTGTATCGCTCTTGCCTGCTTGTACGGTAACTCCCGCCATAAAGGCTGATGTTAGTCCTACCTTAGTGGCGGCAAACCGTTTAATACGATACTTGAAGGCTGCGTGATGCTGACGTTTTAGTTCATCGCGCATATCCATCTGCTTTGAAAGAGCATCAACGTTATCATTGGGTGCTTTAATTAAGTAGTTAACTAGCATTGTAATTTCCTTATAAGTTAAACAGTTGCTTTAAGCTTTTAATTGTTTTGCTAAAGCCAATTTTATTACTTAAATATACTGTGTTTTTCCAAAGCCAGACTAGGCAAATAACCTGCGCCAAGGCAGCTGTTGCAATACTTAACCACACTGAGCCAAACAAGTCGTACATACCATAGCCAAGTGCCCCTAACAAACCAGCCCATAACAAAATCAAACCGCTGGCAAAACAGCCTAGAAATATAGTGATCAAAGCCATTGATCTAAGCGATAATCTCCACTCAGCTTTTGCAAGTTGGTGGGTGATCTTTCCTTGAGTGTGATAATCCTCCTTGAGTTGCTTAGAGTATTCAATGATTTTTGCTATATGATCCTGCCAATCGTCCTTTTGGCTTTGCTCGTCAGTGGTTTGGTTTTGAGCAGCCTCATCCTTGCGGGCTGCTGCTGTTTGTGAGCTGTTCATTGTCAATTACTTACGACGTAGTAATGAAGTAAGTAACATACCTGCTGCAAATGCGATCCCAGCAGTTGCTAATGGGTTTTCTGAAGCAAATGCACGTGTTTTAGTAGTACATTCAGAAAGCTTTTCTCGAGCAATAAGTTGTTTTTCACTTAGTGCTTCCGCTGAGCTTGAAGCGCCTTTGCGTACGCTTGATTCAGCTACTGATGCTTTGCTAGAAAGTGCATCTACTGCATCATGTGCTACAGAGGTTGCTTTGTCTGTAAATGGTGCTTCGCTCTCAGTTTGCTTAATTTCAGGTTTAATATTAGTTTCAGTGTTTGCTTTAGTATTTGTTGCAGTAGCCATAATCAATCCTTAATAAATAAAATAAAAAAATTTAACTGGTAATTTTACTAATGCAACGATTAAACCAACCCTTTAATAAATCTTAACTATCTGATTATAATGATTTATTTTTATTTTCATCTATGGCTTAAATCAGCTTGATGATAAGATGAAGTAACAATTTCTCCCCCTCTAAGTAAATTTTACATACTCATAACTAAGGCTTAATTTTTTGTAATTATTCATTGGTTATTCAGTAATCAAAGCGTGTAAACAAAAAGTTATTAAATACCTAAAAAATAATTTTTACCTTTTAAGTCCGCTTTTTCCCACTTAATTCAACCGCTTTGCTTGAACCCTTATTTTTATTAGCTTTGAGAGTCGTTAAAGCTGGTCAGCTTACTTGACAAAATAGCTTGTCAAGCCCTAAACTGGAGCACTGTGGTAAAAAGTGGTTTTTAGTGGATCTAACTGGATCAAATTAATCGAAAGTCGATTAAAACAATTTAAAAGTAGGCTTTTCATGTTTCGTGGCGCGAGTTCACTGAGTTTGGACGATAAAGGACGTTTTGCGGTACCTACCAAGTACCGAGACACTCTGCTATCTGAAGATCAGGGAACGGTTATATGTACCGTCGCATTAAATGAGCCGTGCTTATGGTTGTATCCGCTTGCTGAGTGGCTTGAAATAGAAAGCCGTTTAGCCAAAATTTCTAATATGAATCCTCGCGCTCGTCGCATGCAACGTATGTTGCTCGGTAACGCCACAGAGTATCAACTTGATAAAAATGGTCGAATTTTGCTAGCGCCGTCACTACGGTCGCATGCATCACTTGGCAAAAAAATAATGCTAGTTGGTTTGATGAATAAATTTGAAATTTGGGATGAGGCGCGTTGGCACGAGCAAATGCAGCAAGACACTGAGCTTGAAAGGCTTGGTGATTTTGAACCTAACCAAGATTTAGATAATTTCACACTCTAACGGCACAAAAAAAGGCAAACAATAGCTAATGACAGCGCAATTTGAACACGTATCCGTACTTATGGACGAAACCATCGATGCCCTTGCAATTAAGCCAGACGGTATATACATGGATGGTACTTTTGGACGTGGCGGCCACTCTGGACAAATTTTAGCACGCCTTGGCGATGAAGGCCGCCTACAAGCAATAGATCAAGATCCACAAGCTATTAAATCAGCTGAAAAATTTGCAGACGACTCTCGCTTTGCAATTGCACACACCCGTTTTTCAAATCTATACGACGTAGCAGAGCAAAACGATCTGTTAGGTAAAGTAGATGGCATTTTGCTTGATATTGGTGTGTCGTCGCCACAGCTTGATGATGCAGAACGCGGTTTTAGCTTTATGAAAGATGGTCCGCTGGATATGCGCATGGACCCAACAAGTGGTCGAAGTGCAGCGCAGTGGCTGGCTGAAGCTGAGCTTGAAGACATTACTCACGTAATTAAAACCTTCGGCGAAGAAAAGTTTGGTAAACGTATCGCCCACAAAGTACTTGAGGTTCGTGAACATACGCCAATTACTACAACTAAGCAGCTTGCTGATTTAGTTGATGAAGCCGTACCGGTAAAAGATAAATATAAGCACCCAGCTACACGGACCTTTCAAGCAATTAGAATTTATATAAACAGTGAACTTGAAGAGATTCAAACTGCATTACAGTCTGCCGTTAAAGTGCTTAAACCTGGCGGGCGTTTAGTTGTGATTTCGTTTCATTCTCTTGAAGATAGAATTGTTAAACAATTTATTAGAAAACAGAGTAAGGGAGAAGCGTTACCCAGAGGTCTGCCTTTAACCGATGCACAAATAAATAAAAACCTGACGTTAAAAGCAGTGGGTAAAGCTATTAAACCAAGTGCTGCAGAAATAGAGCGTAATCCTCGTTCACGTAGCTCAGTACTTAGGATTGCACAGAGGTTGGGATGAGTAAAAAAGCGAACTATCGCCAACCTAATTTATTTTTAGAAATATTAAAAGGCCTAGGAGCTAACAAGCTAACCTCGGCCTTGTTGGTTGTGATATTCGCATCAAGTTTAGCCGTTGTACAGGTAACTCACCTAGCACGTGGTCAGCTTATTGAGCAAGATACGCTATTGCAAGAACGTGATGAACTTGATTTAGAGTGGCGCTATTTACTTGTAGAAGAAGAGTTTTATTCGCAGCATGCGCGCATTGAAGAAGTGGCTACATCGCAATTAAAAATGAAACGACCTACCAGTCAAGATGAGCAGGTAATAATAGTACAATGAGAACAAGTAGAGGCAAAAAACCAGCAGCAAACTTAATCACATGGCGCTTTATGCTGGTGTGTGGTGTGGTGTTTATGGTGTTTGTTACACTGGTGTCTCGTGCTGCTTATTTGCAAGTAATTGAGCCAGATAAAGCGCGATCAGAAAGCGATAAACGTACTGTACGAGTAGAAAAACTGCATGTGCAACGTGGGATGATATTTGATCGGCACGGTAAAGAGCTTGCTGTAAGTGTACCTGTGGTGAGTGTGTATGCAGATCCAAAAGCGCTGCATAAATCACTTGTTGCTAAAGTAGTTAAACAAGCACGTAAAGACGGTGAAGATCACTTAGCACTCACTGAAAACGCAGCTGAACTAGATAAACGTACCAGCTTATATTATAAAAACGATTTACGCTGGCGCGAGCTTGCTGATGTACTGCGTATTGACCCTAAAAAGATCAATTCTCGGCTTTTAAACGATCCTAGCCGCCGCTTTGTGTATTTAAAGCGCCAAGTTACTCCTGCAGTTGCAAATTATATTGGCGACTTACGCTTGCCAGGCATTCATTTACTTGATGAATCTAAACGTTATTACCCTGCAGGTGAAGTGACAGCTCATATCATTGGCTTTACAAACATTGATGGTAAAGGCATTGAGGGCATAGAAAAGCTCTACGAAAATGCACTTACAGGCGAAGAAGGGCGACGTACTATTCGTAAAGATGCTCAAGGTCGTGAAGTTGAAGTACTTGATGAACGTGAACGCGTAGAGCCAGAAAGCATTCAACTAAGTATTGACCAACGTATTCAAGCCATAGCTTATAAAGCAGTAAAATCTGCAGTACTCACCTATAAAGCAACATCGGGGTCGGCCATGGTGGTTGATGTTAAAACCGGTGAAGTTCTTGCCATGGTGAACAGCCCTTCATTTAATCCAAATAACTTAAATGATGCAGCCCCGCATAAGCGTCGTAATCGTGCTATTACCGATTTGTTTGAACCTGGCTCAACCGTTAAGCCACTAGCCATTTTGGCTGGGCTAGACTACGGCGCAATTAAGGCTGACGACACGATTGATACCTACCCAGGTTGGATGCGTTTAGGTGGTAGCTTAGTAAGAGATACCCGTAATCACGGTGAAATGACACTTCGCGAAATCCTAAAATATTCATCAAACATGGGCGTAGCCAAAGTAACGCAACAAGTGCCAAAAGATTACCTAGTAGGGTTATACCAAAAAGTAGGCTTTGGCAGCGACACAGGCACGGGCATGGTGGGTGAAAGCAGTGGTTTGTTTTATCCAAACCGTCGTTGGTCAGACTTTGAAATTGCAACGCTGTCTTTTGGCTATGCGATTTCGGTAAGTACCGCACAAATGGCGCGTTTTTATACCATGTTAGGGGCAGGTGGCGTAAATCGTCCTCTTACTATTTTAAAGCAAGATAATGTACCTGAAGGCGAGCGTATTTTTAAGCAAAAAGATGTAGAAGCCGTAGTACACATGATGGAAAGCGTGTTTGAAAAAGATGGCACCGCGCGAAACGTCAAAGTTGATGGATACCGTGCTGCTGGTAAAACAGGGACTTCTAAAAAGGCTGTTGCTGGTGGTTATGGTGATGAATACGTAGGTTATTTTGCAGGTGTTGCACCAGCAAGTAACCCACGCTTGGCTGTGGTAGTTATGATTAACGAGCCTGGTGGTGATGTGTACTATGGAGGTGCCACTGCTGGCCCTGCATTTGCAGAAATCATCTCTAACGCATTAAGAATATTAAACGTTGCACCAGATAAGGAAGAGGTTGCGTACGTAAAAGGTAAAGATAACGATGCGTGATTTAAAGGCTATTTTAAAATACATCGATATAGATGCACCTTCGCAGGTAGTTAAACATTTACGACTCGATAGCCGTGATGTTACACCCGGAGATGTGTTTGTTGCTATAAAAGGTCATCAATTAGATGGCGGGCAGTTTATTGATAAAGCAATTGAGAACGGCGCTACAGCTATTATTGCAGATAGATTATGTGAATTTGATGTAAGCTTTGAACCTCTTTATTTAGTAACAGAGCTAGATAAAAAATTGCCTGAGCTGGCAAGTCGTTTTTATGCCCAACCGAGTCATAATTTAGATTTGATTGGTGTAACGGGCACTAACGGCAAATCAACCACAACAGCAATGATTGCTCATTTAGCGCAATTTTGTAGTATAGACTCGGCCATTATTGGCACGCTAGGGTATGGTCACCCAGACACACTCACGCCACTTATTAATACCACGCCTTCGACTGTTGATTTACAACATATATTGAGTGATTTAAATCAACAGCATAAAAAACTAATTGCTATGGAAGTATCATCGCACGGTTTAGTGCAGCACCGTGTAGCACAGTGCCAATTTAAAGCGGCGGTATTTACTAATTTATCGCGTGATCACTTAGATTATCATGGTGATATGGCAAGTTATGGGGATGCAAAGCTAATGCTGTTTCGCGATTTTGAACCACAGCATGTAGTGCTCAATCAAGATGACGGACAAGCAGAGCAGTGGCTAGAAAAATACAGCTTTAATAACTTAGTTTGTTATGGGCGTAAAAATTTAGACCCTGATAATGCGAAATTTGTGTATTTTTCTGACGTTGAATATTCTAACAATGGTATTTCGGCGCAATTAATCACAAGTTGGGGTGACGTTAAGATAAAATCGCCGCTGTTTGGCGAATTTAATTTGTATAATTTAACTGCCGCGCTCGCAACATTACTTAGCTTAGGTTATCCGCTGGAGCAACTTATTGATGGTTGCGCACATTTACAACCTGTTGCAGGGCGTATGCAAGCATTTAGCGAAGCAGACAAGCCAACATGTGTTGTTGATTATGCACATACACCTGAGGCGTTAGCACTTGCATTACAAGCGCTGCAAAAACATGTGCCAGGCGGTGTAAGCTGTGTATTTGGCTGTGGTGGCGATAGAGATAAAGGCAAGCGTGCTCTAATGGCGCAAGCTGCTGAGCAAAATGCTAATAAGGTTATTATTACTAGCGATAACCCACGCTCAGAAAACCCAGACGCCATTATTGCAGATGTAGCAGCAGGTTTAACGCATCCTGAAAAGGCCCATTTAGAGGCCGACCGAGCAACCGCAATTAGTTATGCAATAAATAATGCCGCAGCCGGCGACGTTATTTTAATTGCTGGTAAAGGGCATGAAGATTATCAAATAATTGGCGATACGCGCATAGACTTTTGTGATCGCCGCTATGTACAAGAACAACTAAAAAAAGCAGTAAGAGGGATAACTCAATGATCCCAATGGATTTTGATTGGCTGGCTAATGTGCTAGCAACCGATTATCAAGGTGATAATCAAAAAGTGATTAATATAAACACTGATACCCGTAGCATTTGCGAGGGTGAAGTGTTTTTAGCACTTAAAGGCCCTAATTTTGATGGCCATAAATTTATAGAACAAGCAAAACAAAAAGGTGCTATTGGTGTCATTGTTCAACACAAAGTAGCTGTTGATATTGCACAATTTGTTGTTGGCGATACGCGTATTGCGTTAGGTGATATTGGTGCAGCGGTAATGGCGCAAGTTGCTCCTAAAACAATTGCTATTACCGGCAGCGTGGGTAAAACCACTGTAAAAGAAATGTGCGCTGCTATTTTATCTGTGCAGGGTGATGTACTTGCCACTAAAGGCAATTTTAATAACGACATTGGTGTACCACTTACTTTATTACGTTTAGAGCCACACCATCGCTTTGCTGTAATAGAGCTTGGAGCAAATCATTTAGGTGAGATTGCTTACACAACAGCAATGGCAAAACCCGATGTAGCTGTTGTATGTAATGTGGCGGCTGCACATTTAGAAGGTTTTGGCAGCTTAATGGGTGTAGCTAAAGCAAAAGGTGAGATTTTTGATGGCCTAAAAGATGATGGCGTTGCCATTGTTAATTGCGATAGCGAATTTAGCCAATATTGGCTTGATAAGTTAACAGATAAAAACGTTAAGCGCTTATCAAGTACAGAAAAACTCGATATTTGGGCTGAAAATATTAGCCTAGACGAAAACGCCAGAGCAAGCTTTACCCTTTGTACTAACAACAAGCAGGTACCTGTAACTTTGGCGCTTCCGGGTAAACATAATATTAGTAATGCACTCATAGCCGCAGCACTTACCAGCGAATTTGACGTATCTCTTGAAGAAATTGCTAATGCGCTTGCCACAATGGGTGATGTAAAAGGCCGCGTAAATCTAATTAATGTCAGTGACACATTAACGGTAATAGATGATACCTATAACGCAAACGTTAAGTCGGTAAAAGCCGCTATTGATTTGCTTAGTGATATTAAAGGTCACCGTATTTTAGCGCTTGGTGATATGGGAGAGCTTGGTGAAGATGCCCGTATGTATCACCAAGAAGTTGGCGAGTATGCATTAGAGCAAGGGATTGATGAGCTATTTACCCTCGGTGTGCTTAGCAAGTCAGCCAGTGATGTATTTGAAAAGCCTAATCGTCATTTTTCAAATCGTGATGAGATGCTCAAACAAATTCAATTAAGTCTTAGTAAAGTAGATAGTAAAACCACAATAGTAGTGAAAGGATCTCGCAGTTCTCGTATGGAATTATTAGTAACCGATTTAGTAAATGGCCAGCAACATGCCATCAATGGAGTATCATCATGTTAGTTTGGCTGGCAGAGTATTTAACTCAGTATTTTAGTGGTTTTCATGTTTTTTCGTATTTAACGCTGCGTGCCATTTTAGGTATTTTGACAGCGTTAATGATGTCGTTATATTTCGGTCCAAAGCTGATTCGTGCATTACAGCGTATGCAAATAGGCCAAGTTGTTCGCCACGATGGCCCTGAATCGCATTTGTCTAAAAGAGGCACGCCTACTATGGGCGGCATATTAATTTTAGGCGCTATTTTTACAAGTACCTTGCTGTGGGCTGATTTATCAAACAAATATGTGTGGGCTACTTTATTTGTAATTGGCTCGCTAGGTGTGGTGGGCTTTATAGATGATTACCGTAAGGTTATTCGTAAAGATCCAAAAGGGTTAATTGCTAAATGGAAGTATTTTTGGCAATCGGTAATTGCGTTAGTGGTTGCCACAGCGCTTTACGCAACCAGCACACAAGCGGCTGAAACCTCTCTCGTTGTGCCATTTTTTAAAGATGTATTACCGCAGTTAGGCTTGTTTTACATTGTAATTACCTACTTTGCATTAGTCGGTACCTCAAACGCCGTAAACTTAACCGATGGCCTAGATGGCTTAGCTATAGTACCTACTATTTTAGTCGCGGCAGCACTTGCCATAATTGCTTACTTAACGGGTAACATTAACTTTTCGGCTTACTTACATATTCCGCATTTACCACTTGCTAGTGAGCTTGTAGTGGTGTGCACCGCTATTGTTGGCGCTGGGCTAGGCTTCTTATGGTTTAACACTTATCCGGCACAAGTATTTATGGGCGATGTAGGTTCGCTTGCACTCGGTGGTGCGCTGGGGATTATTGCTATTTTAGTTCGCCAAGAGTTACTACTTATTATTATGGGTGGCGTGTTTGTAATGGAAGCCTTATCGGTAATTTTACAAGTGGGCTCATACAAATTACGCGGACAACGAATTTTTAGAATGGCGCCTATCCATCATCATTACGAATTAAAAGGTTGGCCTGAGCCACGCGTTATTGTGCGCTTTTGGATTATTTCTATTGTGCTTGTGCTTGCAGGCCTAGCAACATTAAAGATTCGATAAATGCAGTATTTAAACGAGATAAAAAACAAACAAATAACAGTGCTCGGACTCGGTGTAACCGGTCTGGGCATTGTGCGTTTTTTATTATCTCATGGCTTTTCGCCAAAGGTTATAGATAGCCGCAAAAATCCCCCCGGGATTGATTGGCTAAAAGAGCATGCGCCACAGCTAAGTACTCACTATGGTAACTTGGACGGTGCAGCACTTTGTAAAAGTGACATGATCATTATTAGCCCAGGGCTAAGCTTAAAAATACCCGCTATCGCAAAGGCTATTGAGTCAGGCGTTGAAGTAATTGGTGACGTTGAGCTATTTGCTCGCATAAATACTAAACCGGTTGTAGCGGTAACGGGTTCTAATGGTAAATCAACCGTTGTAACCCTTGCCTATGAAGTACTAAAAGCGGCAGGTTATAAAGTCGCGCTTGGCGGTAATATTGGTACTGCGGTATTAGATTTATTAAGCGATGATTTTGACGTGTATGTGCTGGAGCTTTCAAGTTTTCAGCTTGATACCAGCTCGAGCTTAAAACCTATTAGCGCGACGGTATTAAATGTATCTGAAGATCATCTAGATCGTTACGACAGCTACCAAGCTTATATCGATTCTAAATTAAGCATTTATAACAATGCTGAGCTTATAGTAATAAACGCTGATGATATTCAAACTAAGCCTATTAGCCGCTCTTTAGCGCCGCAAATGAGTTTTGGCACCGACCAAGGTGATTATCACTTAGCTGAGCATAATAATGAGCTGCACTTTATAGCGAAGGGCGAGGCGTTTTTACCTGTTAGTACACTTGCGGTAGTAGGTAAGCACAATTACTTAAATACCCTGTCCGTTATGGCGTTATTGAGCCCGTTTAATATTACTAAAGAGCAGTACAAAACGGCACTTAGCCAATTTCATGGTTTAGCGCACCGCTGTCAATTTGTAAGCGATAAAAATGGCGTTAAGTACTTTAACGATTCTAAAGCCACTAATGTTGGCGCAACTATAGCGGCAATAGATAGCTTAGCCTCAGAGTACGAAAACCTGATTGTAATAGCTGGTGGCGATGCTAAAGGCGCTGATTTAAATGCGCTGAAACCATATATAAAAAATCATGTAAAAGCGCTCGTTTGCTTTGGTAAAGATGCAAACGCACTTGCGGCAATTACTAGTAAATCGCATTTAGTAAATAATATGCAAGAAGCCGTGGCACTTGCACAAGTACTTAGCAAACGTGGTGATATTGTTTTGCTTGCTCCTGCGTGTGCCAGCATTGATATGTATAACAATTATATGCAACGTGGCGATGACTTTGTGCAGTGTGTAATGGAAGGGCAATTATGATTGCTTTTGCTGATTTAAAAGAAGCACTAACGCCTAAACCATCAGCACAGCTTTATGATGTGCCTTTGCTTTATTGCATGTTAATGCTTATTGGGGTGGGTTTTGTAATGGTGACCAGCGCCTCAATGCCTACTGCAGATAGGCTGTTTGGTGATATTTACCATTTTACAATTCGACACGGTATTTTTTTAGCGTTGTCGTTTTGTTTATTTTGGATAACCACGTTAGTGCCTATGAGTTGGTGGAAAAAAGCCAACCCTTATTTATTGCTAATAGGCTTAGTGCTGCTACTCGTAGTGCTAATTGTTGGCCGTGAGGTAAATGGTTCAACGCGTTGGATACCTGTAGGACCTTTTAATATACAAGCATCTGAGCTAGCTAAGTTATTCTTTTTTAGTTATATAGCCGGTTATTTGGTACGTAAGCGAGAAGAAGTACAAGAAAATATTAAAGGTTTTGCAAAGCCAATAGCGGTGTTTGCTGTATACGCCTTACTTATTTTATTACAGCCCGATTTAGGCACCGTGGTTGTTATGTTTGTTACAACGGTAGGCCTTTTATTTTTAGCCGGCGCAAAGCTTTGGCAGTTTTTTGCATTAATTTTAACAGGCGTTGCGCTGGTTGTTGGCTTAATTGTTTTAGAGCCATATCGAATGGCACGTGTTGTTGGTTTTTTAGAGCCTTGGGATGATCCATTTGGTAAAGGCTATCAGTTAGTGCAGTCACTGATGGCATACAGTCAAGGTGATTGGTTTGGTCAAGGACTTGGAAATAGCGTACAAAAATTACAGTACTTACCAGAGGCTCATACCGACTTTATTTTTGCTGTTATCGCTGAAGAACTTGGTTTTGTAGGCGTACTAAGCATTTTAATGGTATTAGGTACTTTGGTGTTTAGGGCTTTATTAATTGGCCAAACAGCACTTAAAAACGGTAAAGAATATGAGGGCTATTTAGCCTTAGCAATTGGCATTTGGTTTGCGTTTCAAACCATGGTTAATGTAGGTGCAAGTGCAGGAATATTACCCACTAAAGGGTTAACCTTGCCGTTTATTTCGTATGGTGGCTCAAGCTTATTAATGATGACGATTGCCACTGGTATTTTATTGCGTGTTGATTTTGAAACTAAAATGGCCACCAAGCAAGCCACCTCACGTGGAGGTAAGCGATGAGTAAAAAATTAGTAGTAGTAGCTGGCGGTACTGGCGGGCATATTTTTCCGGGTATCGCTGTAGCTGATTATTTAAAAAACCAAGGCTGGGAAGTCAGCTGGATAGGCACACCAGATAGAATGGAAGCCGAGGTTGTGCCAAAGCACAACATTGAGATTGATTTTATTAATGTAAAGGGCGTACGCGGTAATGGCTTAAAGCGTCTTATTAAAGCCCCATTCATGGTACTTAATGCAATATTGCAGGCGCGTAAGGTATTGAAATCTCAACAACCTGATGTAGTACTTGCTATGGGCGGCTATGTAACCGGGCCAACCGGTATTGCGGCTAAAAGTTTGGGTATTCCACTGGTTATTCATGAGCAAAATGCGGTTGCTGGGATGAGTAATAGATGGTTGGCAAAATTTGCTAATAAAGTACTCGCTGCTTTTCCGAGTGCTTTTGATAAAGGCCAAGCTGAGCTTGTAGGTAATCCTGTTCGCCAAAGTGTGGCTGATGTGCCCAAGCGTGAAGTTTCAAACCCTATAAATGTACTCGTTGTAGGTGGATCGTTAGGTGCTCAAGTACTTAACCAGACCTTACCTGAAGCATTTAAAGTTATGGCAAACACATGTGATTTAAATGTGTGGCATCAAACGGGTAAAGGGCACTTAGAGAGCGTTAAAGCTGCTTATAAACTACATCAATTTACTGAGCAGCAAGTAAAGGTAGCACAATTTATTGATGATATGGATGCAGCCTATAGCTGGGCCGACATTGTTATTTGCCGAGCGGGTGCACTAACGGTAAGCGAAATTGCCGCAGCGGGTAAAATGGCCGTATTTGTACCATTTCCGCATGCCGTTGACGATCATCAAACTGCTAACGCACAGTATTTAGTAATGGCTAATGGCGCTTTATTGATGCCGCAGGGACAATTTAATAAACAGTCTATTGTTGCGCTGTTGAGTCCTTATTTAGCACAACCAAAATTAATTGATGAGATGGCTAATAATGCTAAAAAGCAAGCCATTTTAGATGCCACAGCAAGCGTAGCTGCGCACTGTGAGCAAGTAACAAATAAGAGAAAATAAGTGAAAGAAACGTCATTACAAGAAAAATATTCACGACCAGCGATGCGTCGAATAGACACCATACATTTTATAGGTATTGGTGGCGCTGGTATGGGCGGTATTGCTGAAGTACTTGCTTTTGAAGGTTATCGTATTACAGGGTCTGATATTGCGCACAGTGCAATGACAGAGCGCTTGATAAAAGCCGGTGCAGAAGTCTTTATTGGCCATCACGAAAATAACGTAAAAGATGCAAACGTAGTGGTTGTTTCAAGCGCAATAGATGAAACAAACCCGGAAATTATAGCTGCAAAAGCGGCGCGTATACCAGTAGTTCGCCGTGCAGAAATGCTTGCCGAGTTAATGCGTTTTCGCCATGGTATTGCTATTGCGGGGACTCACGGCAAAACAACTACAACGAGTTTAATTGCCAGTATTTATGCCCAAGCAGGGCTTGATCCTACCTTTATTATTGGTGGTTTATTAAATAGTGCAGGCAGTAATGCAAAGGTTGGCAAAAGCGACTTTTTAATTGCAGAAGCAGATGAAAGTGATGCGTCGTTTCTACATTTACAGCCAATGGTGTCGGTGATCACTAATATTGAAGAAGATCACATGGATACCTACGGCGGTAGTCTTGAGAAAATGAAAGACACCTATGTAGATTTTATCCATAACCTACCGTTTTATGGCTTAGCTGTCGTGTGCATTGACTCAGAAGTTGCCAGCGAGCTAATCCCACGTTTTGCTCGCCCTGTAATTACCTATGGCGAAGCACGCGATGCCGATTATCGCATGAGCGACTTTAGTCAATCTGCCAATACGTGTACGTTTACCGTAACAAGTAAAAATGGCGATAGTTTAACTGCTACGCTTAATATGCCTGGTAAGCACAATGCATTAAATGCAACTGCTGCAATTGCTGTAGCTAAAGATCAAAACATTGCTAATTATGCGATTTTAGAAGCACTGCAAAAGTTTGAAGGAATTGGCCGTCGTTTTCAGCATTACGGTGAATTTGAGAACGAGCGCGGTAATGTAATGCTTGTTGATGATTATGGTCATCACCCGTCGGAAGTAGCGGCTACTATAGCGGCTGTTCGTGAAGGGTGGCCAGATAAGCGCTTGGTAATGGTTTATCAACCACATAGATTTAGCCGTACTCGTGACTTATACGAAGACTTTGTAAAAGTATTAGCCGATGTTGATCAATTACTTTTACTAGATGTGTATAGCGCCGGAGAAGACCCCATTGTAGGAGCAGATAGTAAAAGTCTGTGTCGTAGTTTACGTCAACGCGGCAAAGAGCCTCTGCACGTAGCTACCAATGCTGAACTTGCAGGTGTGCTAGCAGCAAACTTACAAAATAATGATTTAGTATTAACCCAAGGCGCTGGTAACATAGGTCAACTAGTTAAAACATTAGCTGCAACGGGTATGTCGATAGAAAAACTTAAACAGGGTGAAGTATGACTCAGGTAAATACACAATTTGGTAAAGTAGCGGTACTGCTAGGTGGAAACTCAGCAGAGCGTGAAGTGTCTTTACGATCGGGTCAGGCTGTTTTAAACGCGCTACAAAATAGTGGCGTAGATGCAATCGCATTCGACCCTCAAAATCGCTCGTTGTGGGAATTAAAAGAATTAAATGTAGATCGTGTTTTTATCGCTCTTCATGGCCGTGGTGGTGAAGATGGCACTGTGCAAGGTGCACTTGAGTTTATGAATCTACCTTACACAGGTAGTAATGTGCTTGGATCTGCACTGGCTATGGATAAAGTTCGTTGTAAGCACCTATTTAAATCTGCTGGTTTAAGTACAGCACCTTATGCAGTAGTGGATGCTAAAAAAGGTTTTGATGCTAAAGCCATTATGGATGAGTTTAAAAAAGTAATGGTTAAGCCATCACATGAAGGCTCAAGCATTGGCATGGCACAAGCAAGTAGCGCACAAGAGCTAGAAGAAGCATTGGCCAATGCATTTAAGTTTGATAATCAGGTATTAGTCGAGCAGTGGATAACAGGACGAGAATTTACCGTTACAGTGCTTGGAGATGAAGTACAACCCGTTATTGAGATGACCACACCTAACGGTTTTTACGATTACCAAGCTAAGTATCAATCAAATACAACGCAGTACCATTGCCCAGCGGATTTATCTGCGCAAGACACTCAATATTTGCAAACAATATCGCTTGATGCATTTGATTTAGTCGGTGCAAGTGGCTGGGGCCGAGTAGATGCTATGCAAGATGAGCAAGGTAATTTTTACTTACTAGAAGTAAATACAGTCCCCGGGATGACTGAAAAATCGCTCGTGCCAATGGCAGCAAAAGCAAATGGGGCAACTTTTGAGCAATTAGTTGTTCGCATTTTAGAGCAAACGCTTTAATATGCATCCCCTTTTAGAAAAAGCTCAACAAATCAAGCTGAAACTAAATTGGTCGCTGATTTTTGGGGTGAGTTTTTTTCTGGTAGTAGTCATTGGCCTGGTGCAAATTACTACGGGTGTATCAGATTGGCTAGTAGAGAACAAAGATGCGCAAATAAAGCACTTAATTGTGCAAGGGCATCCAAAGTACACTGATGAAACAGCAATTATAAAAGCAATAAAAAAAGCAGACTTAAGTAGCTTTTTTGAATTAGATGTAAAGCATGTGCAGCAGCTTGTTCAAGATTTACCTTGGGTTGCTACTGTTTCAGTACGAAAACAATGGCCAGACACCATACAAGTATATGTTGTTGAACATGAAGCCGTAGCCCATTGGAATAGTGATTTATTGCTAAACCAAAGTGGCCAAGCGTTTCAAGCAAGTAGTGATAAGTTACACGACTTACCACAATTATATGGCCCTGAAGGCAGCGAAGAAGAGGCATGGGTTGCGTTTAAGCAATTTGATGAAATGCTGAAGGTAAATAACCTGACGCTTTCAAGTCTTGCGCTCTCTGAGCGGTTTTCGTGGCAGTTATGGTTAGATAACGGAATACGCTTAGATTTAGGGCGTAAAGATAAAGCCAAACGCGTACAACGTTTTATAGATGTTTACCCGCGAATGGAACAACGTGCAGATGCACAAGTAGATACAATCGATTTACGGTATGATACCGGCCTTGCTGTGAGCTTTAAGCCACTGCAAGAAGAACAATTACAAAATAAGAGTAAGGCATGACTAAGTCAGCAGAAAGAAACCTCGTGATTGGATTAGACGTTGGTACCTCGAAAGTGGTTGCCACGGTAGGTGAAATCACCGCAGATAACAAGCTCAGCATTGTTGGTGTGGGCAGCCAAGTATCTCATGGTATGGATAAAGGCGGCGTTAACGATTTAAACTTAGTGTCTGAGTCGATTCGCCGAGCTATTGATGAAGCCGAATTAATGGCTGATTGTCGAATTAGCTCAGTGTACTTGGGGATTTCTGGCAAACATATTCAGTGTCAAAACGAAAGCGGTGTAGTTGCAATCAATAACACCGAAGTGACAGATGAAGACATTGAAAACGTCATTCATATTGCGCGTTCAGTGCCTATTTCTGCAGAGCGAAAAATGCTACATGCATTACCGCAAGAGTACAGCATCGACATGCAAGAAGGGATTAAAAACCCACTAGGCATGAGCGGCGTGCGTATGGAAGCACGAGCACACATCATTACGTGTTCGAACGATATGGCTAAAAACATTGAAAAATGTGTTCAGCGCTGCGGATTAGAAGTAGATCAACTTATATTTACGGCACTGGCGTCGTGTTACTCAGTTTTAACTGATGACGAAAAAGAGCTAGGTGTAGCCGTACTTGATATTGGTGGTGGTACAATGGATATCACCATTTATATTAATGGTGCTCAGCGTCATTCAGCTGTTATTCCAGTGGCTGGTAACCAAGTGACGGGGGATATTGCAAAAATATTTCGTACACCTATATCACATGCAGAGTCACTCAAAGTACAATACGCATGTGCAAATAGCCAAATGGCCAGTAGTGAAGACACTATTGAAGTACCAAGCGTAGGTGGGCGACCTGCAAGATTAATGTCGCGTCATACGTTATCTGAGGTTGTTGAGCCTCGTTTTAGAGAATTATTTGAATTAGCGATGGAAGAAATTCGTCGTTCAGGCTTAGAAGACCAAATTGCCGCAGGCCTCGTTATCACGGGCGGGACTGCTAAAATGACTGGCGCTATGGAAGTGGCAGAAGACATCTTTCAAATGCCAGTAAGAATAGGCAAACCAATCGGGATGGTTGGTTTGACAGACTATGTAGATGATCCTTCGTACGCAACCGCTGTTGGTTTGTTACAATACGGGCGCACTATGCAATCGATGAATGCACAAAAGTCGAAAGCAGAGGATAACAATAATTGGTGGAACCGCATTACTAAATGGTTCCAAGGCGAGTTTTAATACTCAAGTCGGAGAGTAAACATGTTTGATATGATGGAACAGCACGGCGAAGAAGCCGTAATAAAGGTAATTGGCGTGGGCGGTGGCGGCGGTAACGCTGTTGAGCACATGGTAAAACAACAAATTGAAGGCGTACGTTTTATTGCCGCTAATACGGATGCACAAGCATTACGTAATTCAGCAGCAGATATAACGGTACAGCTTGGTACGCAAATAACCTCTGGGTTAGGTGCGGGCGCAAACCCAGAAGTAGGCCGTCAATCGGCTGAAGAAGATGCAGAAACCATTCGTGCGAGCCTTGAAGGTGCCGATATGGTATTTATTGCAGCGGGTATGGGCGGTGGTACGGGTACTGGTGCAGCACCAGTGGTTGCTAAAATCGCTAAAGAATTAGGTATTTTAACGGTTGCAGTAGTAACGCGTCCTTTTGATTTTGAAGGTAAAAAACGTGCCGCTGCGGCTGAACAAGGTATTAATGAATTGTCAGAAATTGTAGACTCACTTATTACAATTCCGAACAATAAATTGCTTAAAGTTTTAGGAAAAGGGACTACACTTCTAGATGCCTTCGCTAAAGCTAATGACGTATTATTTGGCGCAGTACAAGGTATTGCCGAGCTGATTACACGTTCTGGTTTAATTAATGTGGATTTCGCCGACGTACGTACAGTAATGTCAGCGATGGGTACTGCTATGATGGGTACTGCTTCTGCGTCTGGACCTGATCGTGCACAAGAAGCTGCTGAAGCCGCAATCTCAAGCCCATTACTAGAAGACGTTGATTTAACTGGTGCTAAAGGTATCTTAGTTAATATTACCGCAGGTATGGACATTGCGATTGAAGAGTTTGAAATTGTTGGTAACCACGTTAAGGCGCTAGCGTCTGAAAATGCAACAGTTGTTGTTGGTGCGGTTATTGATCCAGAAATGAGCGACGAGTTACGTGTAACGGTTGTTGCAACTGGTTTAGGCGGCGATCGTCGTCCACAATTTGGTATTGTTGATAACGGTATTAAAAAGGCATCAGGTTCTGATGTTACTGGTTCATCAAACCAAACAAGTAGTATGTACGTACCAAGCTTTGCAAGCCAAGGTACAAGCTCTGAAGAAAGCACTGCTAGCACGCAAGTAGAAACTAAAGAACAAACAGAATCTACTAGCTCAAGCAGTTCAACTAGCTCTTCAGCGCAAAATAGTAAAAAAGCGGATAAATCAGAAGGTGGTGATTATTTTGATATTCCTGCTTTTTTACGTAAACAGGCTGATTAACATTTAATAATACTTTTGTTTGAAATATGTGCAAATATTGAAAGGCAAAAGGATTTATGTTACACTCCGCCGTCTAACTGTAACTGATTTTAAAGTGAGCGAACCTATGATTAAACAGCGTACGATTGCACAAGTAGTCAAAGCCATAGGAATTGGACTTCATAAAGGTGAGAAGGTCACAATAACTCTCCGACCTGCGAGCGCAAATACTGGGATTGTATTTCGTCGTGCCGACCTTGATCCGGTTGTTGAATTTGAAACAACACCTGAAGCCGTTGGTGATACACAGCTATGTACCTGTTTAATTAACAAAGATGGCGTTCGCTTATCTACTACTGAGCACTTAATTGCAGCTGTTGCCGCAATGGGTATTGATAATCTAATTGTAGAATTAGATAGCTCAGAAGTGCCAATTATGGATGGTAGTGCATTACCATTTATATACTTGTTACAAAAAGGCGGTATAGAAGAGCAAAATGTCGCGAAACGCTTTATTCGTATTAAAGAAAAAGTACGTATTGAAGAAGGTGATAAATGGGCTGAAGTAGAACCATATGATGGTTTTCATATCGACTTTGAAATTGCTTTTGATCACCCGGCAATTAATGAAAGCCGCCAACGTGTTGGTTTAGACATTACGGCACAAAGCTTTACTGAAGAAATTAGCCGCGCACGTACTTTTGGCTTTATGAAAGATATAGAATACATGCATGCTAACAACCTAGCACTAGGTGGTAGTATGGATAGCGCAGTAGTACTTGATGAGTTTAAAGTTTTAAACCCTAATGGTTTACGCTACAGCGATGAGTTTGTTAAGCATAAAATACTAGACTGTGTTGGTGACATGTTTATGACAGGTCACAACCTTTTAGGTAAAGTAACGGCATTTAAATCGGGTCACGATTTAAACAACAAGTTACTTCGCAAAGTTATGGCTACAGAGTCAGCATGGGAGTGGGCAACATTTGAAACGCCTGTTACGATGCCTGCACCCGGCCTTGAGTTAGCGACTGCCTAACTTAGTATTTTAAAAATACACGCTCACAAACAGTTATAAAAAATGACGCTTAATAGCGTCATTTTTTTTGCTTTTAATTTAACTAAATTTTAAGAATGGACTGCAATTGATCTAAGGTAGTTATTGTGTAAGTGGGAGTTATCCCTTCAGGTAACTGCTCACCAGGGTGTTGCAACCAACAGGTATCAATACCAACATTATTACCGCCAAGTACGTCGCTTGAGGCAGTATCACCCACCATTAAGATCTGGCTTTTATCAGGGTTACCCATAAGCTCAAATGTGTGCTCAAAAATAGCTTTATTAGGTTTTGCTATACCTACTAGCTCTGATATTACCAACCACTCAAACATATTTTTTAAACCAGTGTGTTCTAAGCGCACGGTTTGTAGACGGGCAAATCCGTTAGTTATGATACCTAATTTAGCATGTGGCTTTAGTTTATTTAAAAGCTCTACGGCGCCAGGCAAAGGCTCGCAAATTTGCGCCATAGAATCTAAAAAAGCATCATTTAATTCTTTTGCTGGCACATTTAGTTTTTCAGACCACTCGTTAAAGCGGGTTACTTGTAAATAATCGGCACTAATAGTGCCATTTTGGTAATCAACCCATAGTTGCTTATTAGTTTTTTGATAGTGTACGTAGTCGTCTTTAGTAAATTGTATATCGTATGCTTTAAACATACGGGTCATACCCGCGAGAATATCAAATCTAAATAATGTTTCGTCGGCATCAAACAGTACATAACTGTATTTCATTAAACTTCCTAAATTAATTCATTTGTTATACAAAGCAGGGTGTAAAAAAGGCGCCATTGCTAAAGTAAGTGCTTGAGTATAAGTACTTTCACGGGTTGCATGGTTATTAGTAAGAAGCCCAATAGCGCCGCCTTTTTGCTTAATATTTTGAGTATTAAAGGCTTTATCCATCACATCGCCAAGTTCTTCACCGTTTAATAGCGCGTTATACAAAACTTGAGGTAAAGGTAAATTGCTACTGCGTCCTACAGATTGCTCTGAGCCGTTATTAATTACCACATAGGCAAAGGTTGCTGCACCGTAACTAAATTGCTCTGCACCGCCTTCCATTGCGCAGTAGTAGTGTGCTTTGTAGGTGTCTTTGCAAAAGGCTACCCTGTTTTGTGCACCAATGCGTGTTTGCTCTTCACCAATAGGCTGATCTGGCACATTAGATGGGGCATCAACACCTTGGCAATCAATTTCATGATCCGGGAAATATATTGCAAAAATATGTTTAGCCGCGTTAATTTTTACCGGGTTTTTAGAACCCACTACAATTTTTAATGAGTACAACACAATGTCCCTTATTGTTACTAAAAATCAGCAGTGTACGTGAGAGAGCTCAATCTTAGAAGAGGCGTTAAATAGGTATATCAAGAGGTGCTAAGTTTTCTAAGGCACGCTTTTTAATAATAATATCTTTAATAAGAGGAGTAAGAACCAGCTCCATTGCTAAACCCATTTTACCACCTGGCACCACAAGTGTATTAATTCGCGACATGAAGCTGCCTTCAATCATTTGTAAATAATACGGAAAATCAACATCATCAATTCCCCTAAAACGAATAACGACAAAGCTTTCATCAAGTGAAGGAATATCTTTTGCACTAAAAGGGTTTGATGTATCAACAGTTGGTACGCGCTGAAAGTTAATATGGGTACGTGAAAATTGCGGCGTAATATGGTTAATGTAGTCGTCCATACTGCGAACAATTGAATCCATTACTTTTTCACGAGAGTGGCCACGGTCTTGAGTATCGCGGATCAGCTTTTGGATCCATTCAAGGTTAATTATAGGTACCATGCCAATAAGTAAATCAACGTGCTTAGCTACATCATGATCTTGATCAACTACACCACCATGCAGACCTTCGTAAAACATTAAATCTGTACTCGATTCAAGATCTTGCCACGGTGTAAACGTACCCGGTAATTGGTTATAAGGTACTGCTTCGTCAAAAGTATGTAAGTAACGACGTAGCTTACCTTGGCCTGTTTCGCCGTATTGGTTAAATAATGTTTCTAGTGCGCCAAAGTCGTTAGCTTCTCGGCCAAAGTAGCTAATATGCTTACTTTCTTGTTGGGCTTCGCGTATTTTTTTATCCATTTCAGGGCGAGTGTAACGGTGAAAGCTATCCCCTTCGACAAAAGCTGCATCTATATTTAGGCTACGAAAAATGTGTTTAATTGCATTGGTTGTAGTAGTAGTACCCGCACCAGAAGAACCTGTAATAGCAATGATAGGATGTTTAGCTGACATGTTTTTTTCTCTTTTTTAGGACCACGTTAGTTATAAAGAGTTTACTGGCTCTGCTCAAGTGACGCCACCAGCAAATAACGTTATCATGAGGTGCTTAAAATTAAAACGAGAGAAAGCATGAAACTTATTAAACCATTGCTTGGACTATTTTCAATAACGGCGCTTAGCCTAAGTATCGCGCAGGCTAGCATGCCTAAGAGCCAAATATTACTAGCAGATTTAAATACACCTTATGGGGTACAGGTTAAGGTAATAAGCGATAAAAAGAGCTATAACAACCAACCTTATTTAACTAATTCGGGTATTTACTTTACCCATGAAGTTATCTCTAATCAGCATAGCCAAACAGATATTGCGTATTACGACTTAGCTACAAAACAAGTTAGCAATCTTACAAACTCACCTGTAAGTGAATATTCCCCAACAGTTATGCCAAACGAAAAGAGTTTATCTGCCATTGTGGTTGAGTCTGACTCTAAGCAAAAACTATGGCAATACCCGTTAGATACACAGCAAAGCCCAAGTCGTATTTTTGATTGGATAGAGCCTGTAGGCTACCACGCTTGGGGTATTCAAAATGATTTAGTCATGTTTATATTAGGTGCACCGCATACACTGCAATACACCTCTGTAGAGGCTGCAAAAGGGCATATTGCGGCAAGTAATATTGGCCGGACGTTAATTTATAATCATTCAATGGCTAAATTTTTATTTAGTTACACTAAAAATGATCAGCATATTTTAGCGAGTTTTAATGTACAAACTAAGCAAGTTGAAGACTTACTAAGGTTACCAGCTAATGTACAAGATTTTATTTTAAAAGATGATGCAACGATTGCTTATGCAATTAAAAACCGTGTGTATCAACGTCAACTTACAGGTAAGAATGAGGTTTCTCAGTGGTTAGATTTAAGTACTTACTGCGATACTACAATCACTCGTATGAGCTATAACAGTGATAAGCTCGCTTTTGTGTGTGATGTAAAATAAATTCGGACTTTGCAGTGCGTATACGTTACTGTATTGCGCAACTTACTATTATAGGATTTACAACGTGGCCTACAGCGCAGAAGAGCTTACAGAGCAACTCATTAAATTACAGTGCAGAAGTAATTTTAAAATTAAGAACATTGCAGAGTACATGTTAGTAAACTCTAAAGAAGCGTTTTACACTCACAGCGAAAGCGGTAAAGGTAAAATTGTAATTCGACCAGCATTCGAAGTGTTTAGTGATGACTTTAGTGATATAGACGGAGTTGTTCGCGCTCCCGGTTATTTTCACAGTAGTGAAATGACCCGTTTTCCAACGCGTATATTTAAAAGTGCTCAGCCAATTCATTACGGCGTGGCGTTTAAAATAAACTCAGAGCAAGCTGCAAAAGACTTTATAGCTAAATTAACTATGATCATTGGTGGTTAATAAAAGGCTTAGTTAAGCAAAAACTTTGTTAAGATACTTATTAAAAAGCCGCTGAATTTATATTCAGCGGCTTTTGTATTTTTATAGTTTAATGAATCTAAGAATTACTTACTTTTTAAGAAGCTATTAACCGATTCAAGCTCACGTGTTTTAAGGGCGATACAATCATTTGTGCTTTCTTCAAGCTTACTTAATGTACGCGCATAACCAGCTACATCAGCTACTTTTTCGTTAAAAAATACTTTTGTTTTAGCTAGACTTTCTGCATTACAGCTTGCAGTTGTAAAGTACGGTAAGTTAGGAATAAAGAACGGTGGCAAGCTTGCAGTTACTTTATCGTAATTGCTGTATACCCAATCTATAAATAGCGCTTGGCGTTCGTCTGTATAGCTTTGACCAGATAAAATAGTGCGCATATCAGAAGCCGTTACTTCATCCGTTAGACTATAAGCCAATACTGCTTTTTGAAGCTTTGGTTCGCCAAAAAAGCTCATTGCAGCAAGCATATTAGTACGTACTTGCGGATCTTTAGTCGTTTTAAACGTCGTCATGAATTGATCAAGTAATGCTTCATCACCATTAAAAGCGGCAAGTGTTAAGTAGGTGCCTGCTAAATAAGGGTCTACTTTTTGCGGATCTTTTAAGTAAGCTTGTGTTTGCTCTTTTGCTTTATTTATTACATTTTGATCTTCGCCATCAAAACCTAAACGAGACACAACCGCTGCTCTTAACTGTGAAATAGCACCGTCTTCACCGGCTTTCGCTTCTAGGCCATATTTTTTAGCCGCAGGCGTTACAGCACCACGAATAAATTCAGGCCATAGATCTTTATTGCTTAGATCTTTAAAGGTGCGCTGCTGCGATACTAAATAACCCAGTGCAGTATTAGCTACGCGAGGATGGCTATCACTTACAAATACTTCAAGCGTTTGCATTAATTTTGCAGCAGATATAACACCCGCATCAAGTAATGCATCAGTAGCTGAAAGCAGTGCTAGGCGCTCGCGATCACTTAGTACGCTAGGGGCTTTTTTAATGAGTGCGCTAAATTGTGCATCATCCATTACCCAACGGTAGTAGCCTAAAGCACCTTGGTCAGGATAAATCCACTCAGGTTCAAAATCTAGATCAAGAGTTTGGCTTTGTTTATTGAGTAAAATATTAGCCGTTTTTACTTTATCGCCCGCGCCATATTTTATAGCTACAGGTACATTCCATAGCTGTGCAGGGGCATCAACCCCAGCGTTTGCAAAACGGCTTTGCGAAATAGTAAGCTTCTTACCTTGCTGTTTAACATTTACTAGCGGAAAAGAGGATTGCTCAATAAACGATTTTAAAACACTTGCTACATCTTTATTTGACGCTTTACCTAACGCTTCCCATAAATCTGCAGCTTCAGCGTTTTTGTATGAAAATTCTTTTAAATAGCTCTGAATACCTTTTTGAAATGCATCTTCGCCAATCCAGTTTTCAACCATTGCAAGTACTGAGCTACCTTTAGAGTATGCTAAGCCTAAGCCATCCATAATATCGGCTTCGGTTTTAATTGGCTTACGTATAGGTTTAGTACTTAGGCGAGCATCAAGTGCCATTACGTTGTTTTGTGGTAAATCAAGGTGTGATTCAAACTCAGGGTTAAGCTGCTTAGTAATTTTAGCCGCCATCCAGCTTGCAAATGCTTCGTTAAGCCATAAGTCGTTCCACCACTTCATGGTTACCAAGTTACCGTACCACTGGTGAGCAAGTTCGTGAGCAATAATAGACACGTTGCGCTGCTTTTTACTACGTGTTGCTGCTGCTAAATCAACAAGTAAAATATCTTCACGGTAAGTTACCAGGCCTGAGTTTTCCATTGCGCCAAACGGGAACTCAGGAACAGCAACAGAGTCTAGCTTTTTGTAAACATAAGGAATACCAAAGTAGGCTTCGAGTGCGCCCAGTACTTTTGGCATATTTTCTTTAGCGTATTTGGCTAAGTGAATTTTACCTTGTGGCGTAATAACACGACCAGGAATAGGCATGCCTTCAATGTTTAACTCTTCAAACGGGCCAACAGCCATCGCTACTAAATACGATGGAATTGGCGGTGTTTTATCAAAATAGTGGGTGGTCATATTGCCGTTAACCGTTGTTTTAAGCTCTGGCGTATTGGCATATACTTTTTGAGACGTAGGTGCGGTAATTGTTAGTTGAAATGGAATTTTATAATTTGGCTCATCAAAAACAGGAAATGCACGGCGTGCATCACTCATTTCAAATTGAGTGAATAAATAAGGTGTGCCTTGGTCTAACGTTTTATATAAGCCTACACTTTGGCGGTTATAAGGCGCAGAAAAGTCAACTTTAAGCGTGTATTTACCCGGCTGAATTTGCTCATTACAGCTAAATTTAACTTTACCGGTTTTAAGCATTTCATTGCTTAAATCACAGTTTTCTTCGCCAAGTAGTTGCGCCATTTTTACAGCGTAAGCTACGCCATTTAGCTCAATGTATTTTGTTGGTTTTAGTACTTCTAGGGCTATTTCAGTCATCCCTGTGAATGTATCTTGGCTTGGGTCGAGTGTTAACGACACCTGCTGTGAGCTTGGTTTTGCGAGTTTTTCAATAACGAATTCGTTAGCGTTTGCAGCATTCATTGCTAAAGCAACGCTCACCGTTAAGAAGCTTTTAAAAAACATAATAATCCCTAGATTGTTGTTGTTAGAAACTACTCTAAATAGGCTTTTTTATGCGTTAATTATTTAGAGTGTGGATATCCTAACAGCTTTTTAGAATGGAGTAATTGATTATAGCTTGGATAGAATAGTCAAAAAGAGGCTAAAGAGTAACAAAGTTTGTCAGTGGCTTTCACGAAGGGTAAAACGTGTCCAATGCACGTGAGGGTTAATAATACGAATTTGCTGAATCACATTATTTAATAGTGAAATGTCGTCAAATTTATCGTGCTGATATTCGTTAAAGCCCATTAAGTAATTAAAGGCATCTTTTGAGCTAGCTTGCAGCGCATAGATACGAATTTGTTGTTCAAAGTTAAGACGAAGACTACTAACAGCTGTTTTCATTCCTAATTGATCTACATTAGGAATAGCGCATTTTTGCAAATACCCAGCGCGCTCTCCTTCACCTGAAAACCATATACGTACTTTTTCGCTATAGCGGCCTGTTTTGGCAGGTAAGTCGAACATTAAGCGAGTATGGTGATGGGCTTTTATAAATTCAATATAGTCATTAAAGCCTGCATCAACTAAGGCATGATGCACAGGTACTAAGCGTGGTTTTATTTTTCCGTGGGTATGAAAACTAAAGCATAAAATACCTTGCTCAAAAACAAGATCATCAAGTGTTAAACAGCCTATTTCGTCACTATACGCACCGCTATAATAAGCGATTAAAGGCAGCCAAAAGTGCCAGTGTTTAGCTTGCTCACGTGCAACTTTAACATCACCATATATATATCCATTATAAAGTGTATGCAGTTCCATAGCTGAAAAAGGGCGACGACCAAGATGGGTTTTCAACGTAATACCTTGAAAGTAATGACGTGTTCTATTTTATACTTAAACTATACAAAGATGCGAGTATCGATTCTAGAATTTATGTATTTAGCTGCAAACAAAAACACCCTGCATAAAAATAGGCAGGGTGTTTTTATTCGCTATGAGTTTTATAGCGTAATTTATTCGCTTAAAGCGCGTGCTAAACCTACGGGTTCTATTTCTACGCATACTTGGTCGTCATTCCAATTTAGACCAACTAAAGCGCTATCTTCGTTTAAATCTTCAACCCAATCATCTAAAAACTCATCAAGATTGATTTCGGCCGGGCTATATTCTGCCCATTCGTCTTTACACTGGGCTTTAGCTGCTTCTTCGCTTTCCCACAAAAGTAATACGTCAGTTTCTGCAAACTGATTTGACTCACATACAACAAAGCCGCCATCATCGCTGCTTAGTGCCCATACTTGCTCGCTTACACGTACTTTTTCTACAAAGCTAACTAGTTGTGATTCTATTTCGATATCGCTCATGTGTTTACCTTTTTAAATTAGAGACTAGGACTGGTATTTATTGCTGCTTGGCGCTTGCTATATTGCTCATAAAAAGCAACAAGCTCACTGTGCTGACTAAAGTCAGTCAGTTCGCGAAAGCAAATCCAATCAAGCAGGCAGTATAAACTGATGTTGAGGTATTCACAGCTTTTAAATTCATCATCAGCTAAATGCGTATTTAAATAGCTTAATGTTTCAGCAATGCGTTCGTTTTGCAGATTAAAAAATAATTTATCGCTTTGAGTATCAAATCCCGAGCGTTTACAAATTGCCATTTCAACGAGTGAGTCGTTACAGGCATTAATGATTGTAAGTAATTGCTCTTGCGGCCATGAAAGATCGGGTTGGGCTGTTTTTTTAAGAAGGTAGCGTAAAATTGTATTTGAATCGCCTAACGTGAGATCGCCATCAACCAAAATAGGTACTTTGCGTGCAGGGTTATTACTAGCAAGCGTAGGTCGGCCTTCTTCAGAAAATATATTTAAAGTAACAAATTCTAAATTACAGTTGTTTTCAAGTGCCCATATTCTTATGCGGCGAGCATAAGGTGAGGCATCAGTACCAATAAGCTTCATAATTACTCCTAAAAAAAGCCGCATAAGCGGCTTTTTGTTTATTGCAATAACACAACGTTATTCTGAACGGCTTGTAACTTCAAGTAAATGATAGCCAAACTGTGTTTGTACAGGGCCTTGCACTTGATTGATAGGTGCAGAGAATACTACTTTATCAAACTCAGGTACCATCATGCCTGGGCCAAACTCACCAAGAGCACCACCATCTTGACCCGAAGGACAGTTAGAATGTGCTTTTGCTAATTCAGCAAAATCTTCGCCTTGCTCAATTTGTGTTTTTAGATCTAAGCATTGTGCTTCGCTGTCTACAAGTATGTGTCGTGCGCTTGCTACTGTCATTAAAATCTCCTGGATTTAAAGTGATGTTTTTTTAATCGAATGAAAACTAGTCTAGTCAGATTACACTAATTGTACCAGTTTAGTTATTAGATAGTGCTTTTTCAATTGCGTTAACTAAGCGTGCTGACGATGGTTCAGCTTTAGAGTTAAAGCGAGTAATTGTTTTACGATCAGCAGACACCAAATATTTATAAAAATTCCAATTAGGTGAGCTTGTTTGCTTATTTAAATGTTTAAATATTGCATTAGCATTACTACCACGTACTTCGCTGGTGGCAAACATAGGAAACGTTACGCCATAATTTATAAAGCATACTTTTGCTGTTAATTTTTCGTCATTTTCTTCTTGAAAAAAATCATCAGACGGAAAACCAAGCACTACCAATCCCTTATCTTTATATTCTTTGTAAAGTGCCTCAAGCCCTCTAAATTGCGAGGTAAACCCACAATTACTGGCTGTGTTTACAATAAGCAAAGGCTTATTTTTAAACTGGCATAAGTTAATCGTTTCCTCAGAGCGCAGCTTTCGTATATTTACATTGGTAAAGTCTTGGCATGTTTGCTCGTTTTCAGCAGACGATGCGTATGCGTGCAATGGTATATTTATACATAACGCAGCTAACCCTAAAATAATTTTTTTTAGCATAACTTGCACCTACATTTACGATTGTTTGATAGGGGGAACATACGCTAATATGAACAAAATTGATCAACCCTTCAAGTAACTATGACAACTCGCCTTGCAAATATTAATGATTTAAGTGAAATAGTCGCTATTTATAACGAAACAATTGCGTCTCGAATGGTCACCGCAGATACCGAAGAAGTAAGCGTTGAACAAAAACGTGAGTGGTTTAATAGCCATACTGCAAATCGACCTATATATGTTTACTGCGAAGATGAAAAAGTACTTGCTTGGCTAAGTTATAAGTCGTTTTATGGGCGTCCCGCATACGACGGTACAGTAGAAGTAAGTATTTACATTACCAGCAAAGCACAAGGTAAAGGTTTAGGTAAAAAGTTAATGCAGTTTGCTCAAATTACAGCTAAGCAGTTGGATATTAAAGTATTACTTGGGTTTATATTTAGCCATAATGTGCCAAGCATAAAGTTATTTAAGCATTTTGAGTTTGATGTATGGGGCGAATTACCCAATGTTGCCATTATGGATGGCACACCATATAGCCTTACTATTTTTGGAAAACACCTTTAATTAAAGGTGTTTCATATTCGGGTAATATTTTTTTACAAAATAAGTACAAGGACTTATGCCAATTAAATAAAAATAGACTACGCTATTAACATATTAAGTTTATTAATTTTTAAGTGTAGCTTGATGATTCGAAAAATATTAATTGTTGATAGTAGCAGCGTCATCGCCATGAGGGTGAAGGTGCTTTTAGAATTAATAGGATGTGAAGTCGAATTAATTCATTTTAGCATGCTAGAAATGTACACCCGCATAGCTGACTATGACCTTGTTATAGTGGCCCATGGTGTACCTGTAGATGCTATTAAACCGCTTGCAAGCGAAGTTGCGCAAGAGCGCTTTATGCTGCTTGCACCAAAAGCAGAAAACGGTGAGCAGTTATCTGCCTTTAGTCAATTAAACCATGTTGCTCCCAATGCAACGGTGGTCTACCCGTTTTTTTCTAACAAAGAAATCACCTCGCTACTAGAGAGTTTATTAGAGCTGGGCTCAAACCATATATTAAAATTACCAACCATTTTATTAGTCGATCACATTCCTGAGCGCCTCGAGAAAATGAAAAACAGTTTGGTGGGTGCGCATATAGAAACACATACCGCCATTAACAGCGCCCAAGCACTGGAAATATGTAAAGATAAGCATATAGATATATTAATTAGCGACTTTATTTTAGGTGATGGTACTGGGTTAGATATTTTTTCGAAATTAAAAGTAACTCAGCCGCACTGCCGTTGTTTATTATTTACCTCTCGCCCCGATCAAGTCTCGATGATAGAAGCTATTCGCCAAGGCGTAGAAGATGTACTAATAAAGCCTTTAAACGACAGCGTTTTATTACAGTCGGTCCATAAATTATGGCAAACAGAGTTACTAAAACGCCATAATGCAGAGCTTGTCGAAAGGCTGCAAGATACCGTAGATGCACTAATCGAAAAAGACAGCTTACTCCAAGTTATTTATAAACATACGCCAGACGCCATCATGTTATTTGAACGCAGTGGTAAAGTAATAGAAGCTAACGATGCGTGTTTAAAACTCTTTAATTTACCGTTTAATGAACTAGAGGGTAAATCTGTATTTACCTTTTTAGATGACGACTCTATTTGTGGTATAAAAGATAAAATTACAACATTAAATAGTAATCGCCAATTTAGCTGTGATTTACGGTTATCTAAAACGACCGGTGATTATATTCCGCTAGTAGGTTCTTTTAACGAAATAGATCACCACGGTGAAATTGCACTGGCTGTAATTTTTAAAAATGTAACTCATCTAAAACAAAAAGAAGACTTATTGCTAGAGGCCAAAGACGTACTTGAAGAGCAAGTAAGAGCGCGTACCTCACAGCTGGAACATGCTAAAAACGTAGCTGAAGCTGCCAATCTCAGTAAGTCAGAGTTTTTAGCGAATATGTCGCATGAGCTACGCACACCAATGCATTCAATATTAAGCTTTTCGCGCTTTGGTTTGAGCAAGCTAGCTGCGGGCGATTTTGCCAAAGAAAAACTCGTTAAGTACTTATCTCGCATTGAAAGTAGTGGCGAGCGTCTACTTTCGTTGCTAAATAACTTACTCGATTTATCTAAACTCGATGTGGGTAAATTTCCTTTTAATCCTCGGCCATATAATTTGGCAAATATCATTAAAACAAGCATTGATGATGTATCGGGTACTGCTATGGAAAAAGAAATTGAAATAGCTTTTACTGCCCAACCACTCCCTGTTATTGCACAGTGCGATGAAGAGCAAATCAATCAGTTACTACGAAATGTGTTAGGCAATGCTTTAAAGTTCAGTGAGCCAAAAAGTAAAATACAAGTAACCCTTGAGTCAGATCATGAGCTTGCCACAATAGAAGTAATCGATAACGGCATTGGTATACCTGAAGATGAGCTTGAACATATTTTTACCAAGTTTGCACAAAGTAGCAAAACAAACAGTGGCGCAGGTGGTACCGGTTTAGGCCTTGCCTTGTGTAGAGAGTTTGTGTCTTTACACCAAGGCGAAATAACTGCGCAAAATAACGAAAACGGTGGTGCAACTGTATGCATACAAGTACCGCTGGAAATAAACCTAGATGAACATTTGGCCGAAGAACAATTAGAGCAGCAAAATCATTGATTGTTTTTTTGGCACGCCAAGTAACTTTTTGAAGAATTTGAATGGATGATAAATTATGGCCTTAACTAAAATTCTTGCCGTCGATGACGAGCCGTTTAACCTTGAAATTATTGAAGAGATTTTAGAAGAACTTGATTTTGAGTTACAAGTAGCAACCAGTGGCCCTGAGTGTTTAGAAATGGTTGAAGGCTATATGCCGCAAGTAATTTTACTTGATGTAAGTATGCCGCAAATGAACGGCTACGAAGTATGTAAAGCACTTAAAGCGAACCCAAATACAGCGCACATTATTGTCATGTTTGTATCGGCACGTGGCACGGTTGAAGAGCGAATGGAAGGCTACTCTGTTGGTGCTGAAGATTATATTGTAAAGCCGTTTGGCCACGATGAGCTCAAATCTAAACTTAAAAATTTAAACCAAGTACTTATTGAAAAACAAAGCCTTGAAAAGCAAGTTGAAGACGCGACCTCTACTGCATTTAATGCGATGGCCAACAGTAGTGAAATGGGCGAAATAGTTAATTATGTTGAAAACATCGGGTTTATTAACGAACCAGAAGAGCTTGGTAAAGCACTTATTGATTGCCTCAAGTCATTTGATTTACAAAGCAATGTTGAATTTAGACAAGGCGATGAAATCAACCACTTTGCGCTAAGTGGCGTATGCTCGCCTATTGTTGTTGAGCTATTTGAAATGCTTAAAAATAAAGGGCGCTTACATGAATTTTCGCATCGAATTTTAGTTAATTATGAACTGATCAGCCTGCTTATTTTAAACATGCCAGATCATGATCCAGACAAGCACGGACGTATACGCGATTATGTTTGTTTTATTGTAAGTGTTACCGAGCAGCAATTACGTGCAATTATGACCAAAAAAATGCTCGAGTCGCAGCAGGCAAAGCTCAATGCTGTTGCAAGTACAGTCCACAGTAAATTTCATGGGCTAATTAGCTTATTAAATGAGAACCGCCAAAGTAACGAAAGAGTATTTAAACAATTACAAGAAGAGCTTGAAGAGCGTATTCCTACAATGGGGTTAGATGAAGATCAGGAGGTGTTTATTTATAAAAAAGTAGATGAAACAATCCAAAATTCAATTGCTAGAGAGGAGTCTGTAAAACAAGTAAAAGCAGCCTTTGCTGAAATTGAGCAACATCTATCGTTGCTGTTAAAAAGCTAGTACGTTTAAATCTAGAGGTTTACTCCCGAGTATTTAAGCATCTCGGGGTAAACCTTTTTCTACAATTCTAATCAGCCTAAGGGTTTTACGAAGTTGCACACGCTGTTTGTCGTTTTGCTGTGTAAGTGCCCAATTAATATGCTCTAAAACAAGCTCGCTACATTTTAGTGCTTTATCTTCAAGGGCAAAAACTATCTTAGGGCTAAAATCGGCATTTCCTAAACCCACCGCTAAATTACGTAACCAACGCTCATGGCCAATACGGCGAATAGGGCTGCCTTCGGTGTTTTTTAAAAACGTTGCTTCATCCCAAGCAAATAACTCAAGTAAGTCTTTATCTTTTAATTGTGTACGAGGATGAAAATCTTGCTCATCGGTTATTTTTCCATAGCGGTTCCATGGGCATACAAGTTGGCAGTCATCGCAGCCATAAATACGATTACCTAATAAAGCTCTGTACTGCTGTGGTATAGCACCTTGGTGCTCAATAGTTAAATACGATATGCATTTACGTGCATCAACCACATAAGGCTCTACAATCGCACCTGTAGGGCAAAGCGTAATGCAGGCTACACATTTTCCACAGCCTTCAAAGGTGTTTTCATCATCAATTGGTAGAGGTAAATCAACAAATAACTCACCTAAAAAAAACCACGAACCGGCTTCTTGGTTTATTAATAAAGAGTGTTTACCACGCCAGCCTAACCCTGCTTTTTCAGCAAGCTGGCGCTCTAGCACCGGCGCTGAGTCTACAAATGGCCTAAAGCCATAAGCGCCTATTTCTTGTTCTATTTTTTGGCCTAGCTTTTTTAACCTATTACGCATTAATTTATGGTAATCGCGGCCCAAAGCATAGCGGCTAATGTAGGCTTTTTCGGTATTTTTAAGTGTTTTAGCAAAGCTTGCATCAGGGGGAAGGTAATTCATTTTTACCGAAATAACGCGCTGAGTTCCGGGTACTAGTTCAGCAGGGCGAGCGCGCTTCATGCCATGTGCCGCCATATAATCCATTGACCCGTGATAACCCGCATCAAGCCAGCGCTGTAATTGTGCTTCGTGTTTAGATAAATCAATGTCGGTTATGCCAACCTCGCTAAAGCCAAGCTCTTGCCCCCATACTTTGATTTGTTGGGCTAGTTGTTCATAATTTGGAGTAGGGTTGCTCACACACATTTCACGCTTAAATTAGTAGCCGCGTAATTTAACATATTTGCTGGTGGGCGAAAACGCCTGTTAAAGTACAAAACGCTTTAACTGTTGCTGGGTTTGTAAGCTTAATTGCTGCGATTTTTGGCAATCGTTAAGGGCTGTGTCTATTTGCTGTTTAGCTTGCTCACCAAGCGCTACAATCTGCTCTACTGATTGATGAGTTTGTGTTTGAGTGTTCTCCAACATATGTACTGCATTTACTATTTGCTGGAGTTGCTGCTGGTTTTGTTCAAACTCATTAAGCATTTTAGTAAAGCCATCAGATGTATTACTTATTGCGCTTTGCGCGCTATTAGAGTGGGCAATTAATTGCTCTGACTCTTTGTTTGTTTCACTTACTAGCTCGTTCATTTGATTTATAAAGTCGCTAATCTGCCTAGTTGCACCACTTACTTTTATTGAAAGCGTACGTACTTCATCAGCAACAACTGCAAAGCCTCTACCAGCTTCACCGGCTCTAGCCGCTTCAATTGCAGCGTTTAGTGCCAATAAATTAGTTTGATCAGAAAACTCTTCAACCATTTTTAATATGCTGCGAATGTTTTCGCTGTTTTCTTTAAGCCCTGCCACCGTATTTAAAAAGTTACCTAGCATATTGGTAATAAGTTTAACTTGTTCAACTAAAGCTAAAAGCTCTGATGCTGAGAGCTTTACAAAATTTAGGTGCTCATTATTTACCTCATGCACGCTGTCTGTGTTGCTTACTATGTTTTGTAAGCTTTGAGTTATTCGCATACTGGCATTAATAATACTGTGGCTTAAATTAATTTGCTGCTCACTTGATTGCTCAGTACTTTGCATAGACTCAGTCACTTGGGTATTACTGTGAGCACTAGCTTGAGCGCTATTGTGCGTAGTACTTAATAGCTCACTTAAATGAGTAGTAAATAGGTTGTACTGCGTACTTAAATCTTTAAATTCATCGTAAGAAAAATGAGGGAGTTTGGCTGCTAAATTGGCATCTTGCTGGTTTATTTGTATTAAGGTATCTCGCATTGCAGTTACAGGGCGTACAATTAAAAAGCGCATATAAAAAAGAGTAAAAACAAAGCCAAATATAATCACTAAAGTTAGCAACCAAAATAGCCCCGTACTTTGCTGTTGTTCGCTCAAGCTTTGGTATAACCAAAATAATGTAATTGCTTGAAACAAAAATACAAAGCTCAAGTTGCCAACTATTTTACGGGTTAGCGTAAAAAAGAATGTTTGTTCTACATATTTATAAATTTTCATAAAACTACTCATTAAACTCAAGCCCTGTAATTTTTATTAGCAATAGGTAAGCTACCTTTGCTATTTCGACGCTAAATAAGCTTTAGTTTGCGCAGGGTAATTAGTAAAAATTCCATCTACGCCATACTCAAGCATTAGTGTTATATCTTGCTCTTTATCGACCGTATAAGCATAAATCTTTAGGCCCCGTTTTTTAGCATCATCTGCAAATGCTTTATTTACAAAGCTTTTATCTACATGAACACTAAATGCATTTAGCTCTTGAGCAAATTTTGCATAATGTAGAGGAATCGACGATGTAAGTGCGCCTATTTTAAGCCATGGTAGTGCTTTTTTTAGGAACTTTAATTGATGATGATCAAACGACGACACTAAAACGTTATCTTTTGATATGTTGCCAGCTGCAATATTGTTCTCAAGTACAGCTGCAAACTTTTCAAGCTCAAAGGTGTGTTTAAGCTCTAAATTTAATAATGTTTTATTGTTATTCCAATCTAGTAATTGCTGAAGCGTAGGTATTTTTTCGCCGTTGCCCGCATCTAATTTAAATAAAGCTTGGGCATTAAAGGCCCTTACTTTACCTGTTCCGTTGGTGGTTCTATCGAGCCATGAATCATGAATAATCATGTAATCATCAAGCGCACTTTGAACGTCAACCTCAATGCCATCAATATCCGCTTTTAGTGCTTCTAAAATTGCGCTTTTAGTGTTTTCGGGGTAATCGCCGCTGGCACCTCGGTGTGCAAATACTTTCATTGTCGAGCCTTTTTAGTGATAGTCCAGGTTTCAAAACATGCAGCACTAACAATAAGCGCACCGCCAAGGAGGGTCATCAAAGTAGGGCGTTCATGAATAATTACTATAGCCAGTATTGTGCCATAAAGTGGTTGTAAGCAAGAAATTAACCCCGCAGTTGCTGCAGATAAATGTTTTAAACTGGCTGCAAATAACGAGTGCGGTGTAGCCGTAAAAATAATACCCGCCACAGCAATTAAAATTAGGTCGTGGTCGCTAACTTCATACACGGGAACTTCAATAAATGCGCATAACATTAAACTTGCCACTAAGGTTTGGTAAAACATAGTTTGTGGGCCGCCGTACTGGCTAAAGTAGCGCTTGTGGGTAATATTTCTAATTGAGAAAAACAAAGCCGATACAATCCCGGTAATTACACCAAGGGTTACATCGTCACCTAAATCGGCACTTGGTACGAGTAAATATATGCCCATTACTACAACAGCTGCACTTATTATATCTTTTGCTTGGGGCTTACTTTTATTAAATAGTGGTTCTAAAAAAACAGTCATCACGGGGTAGCTAAAAAAAGCCAGCATACCAATAGTAACACCTGCCATTTGCATGCCTGCAAAGTAAGTTACCCAATGTAAGCCTACTGCTACACCTAAAAATAGCGCTATTAAATAGTCTTTTGGCTTGTTGAGCATTATTTGTTTTTTTTGAAAGTACAGCATGGCGAAAATAGCCATACCAGCAATGGCGGTTCTATAAACAGTAATATCAAGCGCATTTAAACCGATTAGTTTTGCAAAAAGGGCAGTGCCCCCAAAAAGTAATACGGCAATATGTAAGTAAATTAAACTTTGCTGTTGTGGCTGCATTTAAACATCATCTCCTTTTTTTAATATGTTATCACTGGAAGAACGCCTACAGGATGAAATTTATAAAACATGACAATTGTCAGCAAAGTTAATGACATTTCACACTCTTATTAATTTTGGGCTTTGGCATAGTTACCTTACTTACTTGGAGGTTGCTATGAATACATTAGTTTTAATAAGCCTAGCTATTAGCGAGTTTTTAGAATCACTTAGCTTTAGTGTTTCAATAAATGATTACTTTATACTCATTAGTATTTTTGTGTTATTTATATTTATTAATAAAAATAATGCTATAAGTAAAAATAATATGCATGAGGTACCAGCATGAGCTCGCTAAGCAGTTTTTCTCAACAAAGCGATAAAGGTTTTTGGAAATATGGACATTTAATTTTTACTGGCTTTTATTTACTCCCACTCATAATTAATTTTGCGAGCTTTACAGCTAATCAAATTATTATGTCTTTAGCCTTCTATATTGCCTTTATTCTTTTGTATGTAAAAGCAATAAACTGTAAAAGTGTACGGGTGACCAAGTTGTTTTTAGCCATGCTATTAATTTGTTTTTGCGCTACTTTTTACACCACAGGTACGCCTACTTTATTTGGCTTTGTAGCCTACGTAGCAGGCTACTCTTACAGCTCCCATCAAAGAATTTATGCTGCACTCGCAATTACATTCACGGTTTTATTAAGTGCGTATATTGGTGATATAGGTAAGGTTCAATACTTTTTAGCTGTTGCTTTGATTCTATGCGCCACATTATTTAGTTACGGTATTGCAGCAAAAAGAGAAAGCTTATACAAAAAGCGTGAGCAAGAAAGTGCTAACCAACTAGAGCAGTTAGCGGCCATTGCTGAGCGTGAACGAATTGCGCGCGACCTGCACGACATTTTAGGCCATTCCCTTTCATCAATTGCATTAAAGGCAGAGCTTGCCAATAAATTAAACCAAGGTGAGCGCTATGAGCAGGCAAATAACGAAATAGCCCAAGTAGCCGATTTAGCTAGGCAGTTACTTAGCGATGTAAGAAATGCAGTAAGCGATTTAAAACAACTTAACTTAGTAAGCCAAATAGCGCAGCTTAAACAAAGGCTTATAGAGCAAGAGTTTAACGTTACATTTAACGTGGTTTTAAATACTTTGCCCGCTAAAGTAGAAGGCTTAGCAGGCCTTATTATTAAAGAAGCCGTTACTAATCTACTGCGCCATAGCAGTACAAAAAACAGCGAAATAAATATAGAGCAAACAGCGCAGCAATTACTTATAACGGTTATCGATCATGCACCTTGCAGCACGTTAAACGCAGGTAATGGCTTAAACGGTATAAAAGAGCGTGCAGAGCAACTTAATGGTAGTGCTAGTTTTACATGTGGCGAGCGCTTTACTTTAAATGTAATACTGCCAATTACAGCTAAGGATTTACAATGATCAAAGTATATTTAGTGGAAGATCAAGCGCTGGTTCGCGACGCAGTTGCTGCTTTGCTAAGCCTTGATTTTAATATTGAGGTAATAGGCCAAGCAAGTAACGGCCAAGATGCGCTAACAGCAATTACTAACCTTACAGACAATAGCATGCCAGATATTATTTTAACGGATATCGAAATGCCTAACATGAATGGTATAGAGCTGAGTGAGCAAATAGCGGTAAAGTTTCCTGCTATAAAAATGGTAATAATGACCACGTTTTCACGAGCGGGATATATAAGGCGCTCATTAAGTGCGGGTGTTAAAGGGTTTATATTAAAAGAAGCCCCGAGCGATGAGCTTATCAACGCGCTCAAAAAAGTAATGCAAGGGCAAAAGGTAATAGACCCAGAGCTTGCTATTAACGCCCTAGACGACGCCGATCCACTGACTGACAAAGAACGCAAAGCACTCAAGCTTGCAAGCGATGGTCTTAAAACAAGTGAGATTGCTAAGCAGCTTTTTATAAGCGAAGGCACTACGCGTAACTATTTATCTGATGCTATAGCCAAGCTAAACGCAACAAACCGTGTAGATGCCGCGCGTATTGCAAGGCAAAAAGGCTGGCTTTAGTATCCATTTATTAAAAACAAATTTGCTATCGCGTCAAATAACTCTCTAATTTAATGCGATAGCCATAAGCCACACAAATAACGCAGGAGGGGCTCTTAACTTGTTTTAGGTTTATAAATTATAAGTAAAGTATTACTATGTTACTTATAAAAGTAACGAACAGCGCTTAAAGTTACGCTAAAAAACAACAAGTGAGAGTTTAATGACAGCATTAATAGAGTTTAAAAACGAAAATAACACCGCTATATTAACCATGAACACCGCTGAAAACCGCCACAACCCCGCATTTTTAGCGCAGCTTAACCAACACCTAGATAACATTGAAAGTAACCAAGCCATTACATCGGTAGTATTAACATCATCGAGTGATAAAAACTGGTCACTTGGAATCGACTTACAATGGATGTCTAACTCAAGTAACACACCTACAGATATCGCTAACTTTATGCTTGAAATAACTCAGCTATTAAAGCGTATTGTTACCTTTCCGATGCCTATTATTGCAGCGTTAAACGGCCATACTTATGGTAATGGTGCTGTACTTGCGTGTGCGTGTGATTTTAGATTTATGAAATCAGACAAAGGCTTTTTCTGTTTTCCTGAGGTTGATGTACTCGTCCCGTTTGTGCCTTCTATGATCCCTATTATTCATAAAGCAATTCCTCACACCTATTTTAACCGCTTAGCTATGTCTGGGCAGCGTGTTGGTGCAAGCGATCTTTTAACAAACAATGTAATAGAAGAAGTGTTTACTAATAACGAAGAGCTACAAGCTGGTGTACTTGAATTTGCACAGCAATTTAATAAAAATCGCTGGATTTACGCTCAAAATAAAACACAAATAAACAAACATATTTTACAAACAATAAAACAAGAAGACCCAGCATTTATAGAAAATATTAGTAAACTGCTCTGGAAAAACCTACAGAAAAAGTAGACTAAAATCCTGCGTGTTTAACTTATTATTGAAACAAACACGCAGCATAATTAAGGACGTGTTAAGTCCTGTTATCCTATATTTTTAAACACAAAATTAAGTTGGTAAAAGTTTAATAGCTTTTACCTGTCTCATTTTACGTATATGGGTTAAAATACCTACATAACCAACTAACAAGATAGTGAATGTCAAACCAAGATCCAAATCTCAGTCGAGAACAAGAAAAGTACGAAAACCCAGTCCCTAGCCGTGAGTTTATACTTACTCACCTTCAAGAGCGTTCAAAACCAGCTAACTACGCACAATTATGCGAAGAGCTTGCGGTAAACGATGAAGAGCGCCAAATAGCATTTAAACGCCGCCTTCGTGCTATGGAGCGCGACGGGCAATTGTATTTCAATAAGTTTAAATGTTACGCCTTAATAGACGAAGCCGGTTTAACTAAAGGCAAAGTAATAGGCCACAGAGACGGTTTTGGCTTTTTAGAAGTTGAAGGCGAGAGCAAAGATTGGTTTATAGCTAAGCACCAAATGAACATGGTGTTACATGGCGACATTGTACTAGCTAAAGGCACAAAACGTGGCTCTGGCTCAAAATGTGATGCCCGCATTATTAAAGTGCTTACCAACGAGCGCGCACCTATAGTAGGGCGTTACTTTGTTGAACACGGCATGGCCGTTGTAGTCGCCGAAGATCCGCGCATTACCCAAGATATAATGATTTTACCAGGCAACGAAAACGGTGCCCGCCACAACCAAATGGTGCAGGTAAAAATCACTCAAAACCCTAGTCGTAATATGAACGCCGTGGGCAAAGTGGTTGACGTACTTGGCGAGCATTTAGCCCCAGGTATGGAAATTGAAGTAGCGCTTCGTAATCACGATATTCCTCATGTTTGGCCAGAAGAAGTAGAAGCACAAGTGGCTCACCTTGGCGAATTTGTTGAAGACGCTGATAAAAAAGGCCGTGTAGATTTACGTGATTTACCGCTTGTCACTATTGATGGCGAAGATGCACGCGACTTTGATGATGCAGTATATTGTGAACGTAAAAAATCAGGCGGTTGGCGCTTATGGGTTGCCATTGCCGACGTATCGCATTATGTAGGCATGAATACGCCGCTTAATAAAGAAGCCATAGCGCGTGGTAACTCAGTGTATTTTCCTGAGCAAGTAATTCCTATGCTGCCAAAAGTGCTGTCTAACGGTTTATGCTCACTTAATCCTAAAGTAGATCGTTTATGTATGGTTGCCGAAATGACCGTATCGGATGCGGGTAAGCTTTCGGGTTATAAGTTTTACGAAGCAGTGATGAATTCTCACGCACGTTTAACTTACACCAAAGTAAACGCTATTTTAAAAGGTGATGAAAAACTACGCGATGAATACTCAGCCGTAGTGCCGCATTTAACTGACCTACAGCAAATGTACATGGCGCTTAAAGGTGCTCGCCAAGAGCGCGGAGCTATTGAGTTTGAAACACTCGAAACACGTTTTGTATTTAACGCGCAACGTAAAATAGAATCAATAGTGCCTGTTATTCGTAACGACGCGCACAAACTCATTGAAGAATGTATGATTTTAGCCAACGTTTCGGCGGCTAAATTACTCGAAAAACACGAAGCGAGTGCGCTTTATCGTGTGCACGACGAACCAGATCAAGAAAAACTAGGTAACTTTACTAAGTTTTTAACTGAGCTTGGTATTCAAAGTACGTTAAGTGATGAGCCAACACCAAAAGAAATAACCCAAGTATTAGCGCGTTTAGGCGACCGCCCAGAAGCTGAGCTTATTCAAACTATGTTACTTCGTTCAATGAAGCAGGCTGTATATCAGCCAGATAACATAGGCCACTTTGGTTTAGCGCTTTCGGCTTATGCACACTTTACATCGCCAATTCGTCGTTACCCAGATTTAGTAGTGCATCGCGCAATTAAAGCGGTAATAAAAGCACAAGGTCAACAAACATCAGGCGCGTATGCTTATACCGACGATGAAGTAGATCAATTAGGCGAGCAATGTTCAACAACAGAGCGCCGTGCAGACGATGCAACACGTGAAGTTGCCGACTGGCTTAAATGTGAGTTTATGCAAGATCACGTTGGCGATGAGTTTAACGGGGTTATTTCATCGGTAACTAATTTTGGTTTGTTTATTCGCCTAGACGATTTACAAATTGACGGGCTTATTCATGTTACTAATTTAGGTGATGAATACTTCCAGCACGACGCAGCAAAACACACCCTAATAGGTGAGCACACACACAAAGTTTATCGCCTTGGCGATAAAGTGACAGTGCAAGTTGCATCGGTAAGTTTAGACGAACGCCGCATAAATTTAACGCTTAAAGGCGATGTAGCACAAGATAGATATTCACGCCGCCGTGGTGCTAAAGGCGCGGGTAAATCTGGCCATGCACCTGCAAGTGTTCGTTCGCAATTAAAAGCAGGTAAAATCCCGGGTAAATCATCTACTGATGATGAAAAACCTAAGGGCAAAAAAAAGCCAGCGAGTAAAGGCAAGCCTGCTAATAAAAAAGCAGTAAAAGCCGCTGATGGTACAGCTAAGAAAAAACCAAAGAAAAAGGCAGCTAAAAAGCCTAAAAGACCAGGCAAAAATGCCCGTAAACGTAATAGCCCAGGAGCAGATAATACGTGAGTAATGAATTAATTTTTGGCTTTCATTCTGTTGAAGCAATTTTAGAAAGTGAGCCAGAGCGTTTTATAGAAATCTACGCCCTTAAAGGTCGTGACGATAAACGCTCAACCCCGATTATTGATGAAGCACGTAAGTTTGGTATTTCAGTGCAGTTTATGCAGCGTAAAGCGCTTGATAGCAAATCAAAAGGTGAGCAACATCAGGGCATTATTGCAAACGTTAAAGCTGCACCAACGTTTAACGAAAAAGATTTAGATGCGATCATCGCGCGTGAAGACACACCGTTTTTACTTGTGCTAGATGGTATAACCGATCCGCATAACTTAGGTGCATGCCTACGTAGTGCAGACGCCGCAGGCGTTCACGCTATAATTGTACCTAAAGATCGCTCAGCTAAGCTTAACGGCACTGCACGTAAAGTGGCCTGTGGCGCAGCCGAAACAGTACCGCTTATTCAAGTTACTAACCTTGCACGTACGCTGCGCGAAATTAAAGACGCAGGTGTTTGGGTTGTAGGTACTGCTGGCGAAACTGATAACCACGTATTTGATGCAAGTTTAACAGGCCCAATGGCTATTGTTATGGGCGCAGAAGGCGAGGGCATGCGCCGCTTAACGCGTGAGCATTGCGATATGCTCGTTAAAATTCCGATGGCGGGTACAGTTTCAAGCTTAAACGTATCGGTAGCTACAGGCATTTGTTTATTTGAAGTATTACGCCAACGTAACGCAAATAACTAATATAGTTTAATGTATTAAAAAAGCCGAGATTGAAATTCAATCTCGGCTTTTTTGTATCTGTAATTTACGCTTTAACTTTGTAAGCTTTGATAAACGGTTTAATAACAAGGCAATAATTTAGATGTGTAGTAGCTCTTACATAAAAAATTATTAACGCTGTTAGTGAACCATTTATCCTATACAAAGCGCAGGTAAACGGTTTAATAACAAGGCAATCATTTAGATGTGTAGTGTTCTTACATAAAAAATTATTAACGCTGTTAGTGAACCGTTTAACCAGCTTTAAGCTTAAAAGCTATAAGTGTAGCCCATCTGTACAGTCCTAGGCTTACCTGGCTGAATGCCACCGTTTGAACGGTTAGCAATGTAGGTTTTATCAAGTAAGTTATCTACGCTTAAATATACTTTTTGGTTAGCATCAATTAAGTATTTAGCCGCTAAATCCCATACTACACGGCTATCAATAGCATCTAAGCCTGAGTCAGTTAAATCGGCATGTGCACTTGATACGTAACGCATTTGGCTATTTACCACAAACGATGCAAACTCAGCGCCTAACGATAAAGCAACTTGGTTTTCTGGTACGTATGGCATTGCATCGCCTTTTTCTACCGAGCCCCAAATTTCTGAATCAAAATCGTTTTGAAACTCAGAATCTGTGTAGGTGTAAGTTAACTTAACCGGAAAAGCAACCTGCTTGGTATTAAACGTACGTGCTGCACTAAATTCAAAGCCCGATACTTCTACTTCACCGTAGTTGTATTGGTCACCAATATTGTCATCACTACAGCCAACCGCAGCAGTACAGTTACCATGCATGTTGTCGTAGTCAGAGAAAAACGCAATCACTTCACCTGTAAATCCAGCGGCGTTAAAGCGCGAACCAAACTCAATGTTTACACTTTCTTCTTCGTCTTGGTCAGCGTTACCCGGCGCCGCAGGTGCGTAACCTTTTTGAATGCCCGCAAGTAGCGTTACGTTTTCGTTAAGCGTGTAAGTAGCACCCAATGACGGTACTAAAATTTCAGTATCGTTAGATATATTTTTAGTTAAACCATTGCTGCGCGTTGGATCTGACTTAGACCACTCTTCACGCGTAATCGTAATGTCTTCATAACGAAGGCCAGCACTTACTACTAAAGCGTCTATTGTCCACTCGTCTTGAACAAACAAAGTACGTGCATCGGCACTATCTACACGGTTGCTGTCAGACCCTGGGATACCTTGCGATGTTAGCGTCATACTTAAATCTTGATTTAGCGTGTACGTATCTTGCCACTGAAAACGATCCATTTCGTCTTCATGGTAACGTACGCCAACAGTCACGTAGTGATCGCCTGCAGGTATGTGTAACTCAGACTGAATACCTTTTGCTTGGTAATCACGGTTATTCGCTTTTACGCCAATACCCTCAATGCCTTCACTCGTTGGGTTTGCTTCAAATTCGCTGTACTGCTCAAGCGTGCTTGTACCTACACTGCTTGCTTTATACCAGTTGCGATGAAAATCATTTAAATAAGCGGTTGCTAATAACTCGTAACCTTCGCCAAATTGGTAAGCATAGTTAAGTTGGTAAGCATTATGGCGAGTGTTCATTTCATCGTTTTGCGATGCTGCATAACGACGATTAGGGTTTGATTTGTAATCTTCTTCAGTTAAACCCATGTAAGTTTCGTCTGATGTTTCATCAGAGTACTTAATTTTTAGCTCTAGGCTGTGGGCGTCGTTTTTACCAAATGTATGGCCAAACTTTAGTAATAAATCTGTTTTTTCAAAGCCGGTGTTGTCATTGCCTACTGGCAGCTCTTTAAAACCGTCGGCGCCATAAGTAAATACTTCAATTAAACCTGCGGTGTTGTTTTTTTCTTTACCGAAGTAAGCGTGGCCTTTGTAATAACCATCGCCACCAAGAGCTGCATCAACCATGCCTTTTGAGCTATTTGGCTCAGTAGGTAAGCTGCGAGAAAGTAAGTTTAAAACACCACCCGTAGTACGCGGACCATACTTAACAGAGGCAGCGCCTTTTAATACTTCAATAGATTCCATACGACCCATAGTAGGGAAGTAGTAAGCAGAAGGTGCCGAGTAAGGAGCGGGTGCAACTAATACACCGTCTTCCATTACTGATATTTTATCGTTACGGCCAGTGCCTGTACCGCGCATACCAATGTTAGGGCGAAGGCCGTAGCCGTCTTCTTCTTGAACGTATACACCCGGAACAGACGCTAAAACACGTGAAATATCGGTAAATTCAAATTTTTGTAGCTCTTCGTCAGAAATAAACGTCGCAGAACCTGGAATATCGTTAATAGCCTGCTGTGAGCCAATAACGGTAATTTGTTCAAAGCGTTGATCTTGGTTTGAACTGCCTTGTGCCATTGCAGTAGCACTAAAAGACAAAGCAACCGCAGTTGCAAGGGTAGATACTAAAAACTTAGTGGTCATTGTGTGTCCTGATCATGTCAATTATCTTAATTGGCGTAATTTGAACACGTTAACGAATACGAATCAATGTTATTAACTGTTTAATAGTTTAGTTTTTTAGAATTAAAAACACCTACTTATGCAACTTTGTTAACTAAATTGTTTCTTTTGTATGGTGCTTTCAATTTAGCATTCATTCTTAAGTATCGGTTTTGTGTATTTATTTAGCCAAGCCTTAGCGCTATAAATTCAGCAAGTTTATCTACAGCATGCTCCGACTCGCCGCCGCTTTTAATTAAGCTAATGCCGATACTGCCTAAGCTTGGTAAATGTTTTGTTTGAATTTGAAAGTTAAGATCGCTAGGCACAGTGCTTTTAGCAAGTACTGTAATACCCAATCCTTCTTTTAAAGCGGCAATAAGGCCGGTTAAATCGGCGTTGCTGTAAACAATGCGGTATTTTATGCCTGCATTTTTTAATGCATCAATGGCTCTACGACGATAAATACAGCCCTCGGGCGCTGTAACTAAGGTCACTACTGCATTTTTTGCAAGTGAAAGGTCGCCTACCCATACAAGCTCGTCTTGCATAAAAATAGGAAATTTATCAGAGTTGAGTCGCTCGTTAAGGGCAAGTACTAAATCAAACTGATCTTGCCTTGAAGCGGAAAGCAAATGCTTACTCAAGCGCGATTTAACCTCTAACGACACCTCAGGATAAAACGCTACAAAGTCGCCAATAATAGAGGGGAGTATACGCGCCGCAAATTCGCTGGGTATACCTAAGCGCACTTTACCGGCAATGTTTTCTGAGGTGAACTGCTGCAAAATAGCATCGTTATGTTGCATCATTTGTTTTGCCATAGGCAGTAATAGCTCACCGTACTGGTTAAGCACTTGGCGTTGGCCTTGTTTTTTAAATAGTTTATAGCCAATCATATCTTCTAGGCGCTTTATTTGTAAGCTTACAGCGGGCTGCGAAAGGCCAAGCAAATCGCCGGCTTTAGCAAAACCACCTACCTCAACTACCATTACAAACGTACGTAAACCATCGGTTGATATATTTTTCATATTTAAAATTACAATTTATACGGCTATATATATAAGTATTATTTATCAATTGATAAATAATTACAATTTGTTGTTGATAGACGTGCGCAATATACTTTTAGAATCAAAAATACACAGGTGTTTGTTATGACTTTTAACCCAATAATGTTTGCCCGTCACAGCAATGCAAGTAGTGCGGTTACTAATGCTTTGCAAACTAGCAATGCTCACGTTGTAATGGATTTTAGCGGCACCGAAACCAGTGTATTTTTAAGCACTATTTTAGGCTTAGATTTAACTAAGCTAACCGCCAGCGGTTTAGGCTTAAAAGGCACTCTTGATGGCGACTACAACTCTCAGTACAGCTTTGCTGTTTACTACTTTAGCGAAACCGCTTTTAGATTTGTATTACCTCACAGCGCAAGCCTGCAATTACAAGCACTTATAAATGAGCAACAGCTCCGTTTTGATATTGACTACGTAATACGCACCGACCTTTCTACATTTACCCTAAGCGGAAATAACGCATTTGACGCATTAATCGACGCGTTTAAATTAACGCCGGGGCTGCGTTTATCAAATCCGCAATTATGTTACGGTGCTCAAAGCGGCGATGTATTTATTACCGCAATAGACAAAAATGACGAACAACATTTTGTATTAGTCGCTAAACAACAAGAACTACAAAAATGGCAAAGCTATATGCAAGCACAAGGTTTTGCACTTATGCAAGGTGAAGCTGCCTAAACACAAATAACTAGCAGGTAAACACACATGTGCTTATCTGTTTTTAGACCTAATTTAAGCCACGCCCGCACAGGGTTAATTTAAAACGTGAAGGAATGTTATGACTTCTAAAACTGTACTACATGCTAAGCACCTTGAAGCAGGCGCAAAAATGGTTGATTTTCATGGCTGGGAAATGCCAATCAACTACGGCTCACAAATAGAAGAACACAATGCCGTGCGTACCGATGCTGGTATGTTTGACGTATCACACATGACTATTGTTGATATTGAAGGCGAGCAAGCTAAAGCATTTTTACAAAAGCTAGTAGCAAACGACGTAGCTAAATTAACAGTCCCTGGTAAAGCACTTTACACTGGCATGCTTAACGAGCAAGGCGGCGTAATCGACGATTTAATTATTTACTACTTTAGCGAAACCTTTTACCGCCTAGTTGTTAACTCAGCAACACGCGAAAAAGATTTAGCACATTTAGCAACTGTTTCAGCTGATTTTACAGTAACCGTAACTGAGCGCCCTGAGTTTGCAATGATTGCAGTGCAAGGCCCTAACGCTAAAGCAAAAACAGCCACATTGTTAAATGCTGAGCAACAAGCAGCCGTTGAAGGTATGAAGCCATTTTTTGGTGTTCAAGTAGGTGATTTATTTATTGCCACAACGGGTTATACTGGCGAAGACGGTTACGAAATTGTAGTACCGAACGAGCAAGCTGCCGATTTATGGCAACAACTGCTAGATGCAGGCGTTGCGCCTGCTGGTTTAGGTGCACGCGACACGCTACGTTTAGAAGCAGGTATGAACCTTTACGGCCTAGATATGGACGAAAACGTATCGCCACTTGCAGCTAACATGGCATGGACCATTGCATGGGAACCAGAAGATCGTGACTTTATTGGTCGTGATGTACTTGTTAAGCAACGCGCCGAAAAAAGCACTCAAAAGCTGGTAGGTTTAGTGCTTGAAGAAAAAGGCGTATTGCGTAGCGGCTCAAAAGTAATTGTTGATGGTGGTGAAGGGGTAATTACCTCAGGCACTTTCTCACCAACGCTTGGTTTTAGTGTTGCCCTTGCACGTGTACCGCGTTCAATAGGGGATACAGCCCAAGTAGAAATGCGCAAAAAATTAGTCAACGTTAAAGTAGTAAAGCCTAGCTTTGTACGTAACGGCAAATCAATAATTTAAAAATTTGGTTATACCAATCACAATAATTATTGTGATTGGTATCCTCCCAATATAAACCAAAGGACAAAACAATGAGCAATATCCCTAGCGATTTAAAATATGCCTCTTCACACGAGTGGGTTCGCAACGAAGGTGACGGTACATTTACTGTTGGTATTTCTGAGCATGCGCAAGAGCTTCTTGGCGACATGGTATTTGTTGAATTACCAGAAGTAGGCGACGAAGTAGACGCTGGCGAAGACTGTGCAGTAGCAGAGTCGGTTAAAGCAGCATCAGACATTTACGCACCAATTGGTGGCGAAATTGTTGCTATTAACGAAGAACTAGAAGACGCACCAGAGACGGTTAACAACGACGCTTACGGCGACGGTTGGTTATTCCGTATTAAAGCATCTGACGAATCAGAGCTTGAAAACCTACTTAGCGCAGAAGATTACGCTAACACAATCGACGAAGAGTAATACTCTTAGTCTAAAGCCCCGAGTATTTATATAAATATCGGGGCTTTTATGATTTATCAGCCTACTCCATACACAGTAAGTTTTTAAATCATCACATATTTTAATCATACTAATTACCCATTAGTATTTAGGATCATAGGAATCTAGACTCATGTCAAACGCCAAATCTCTTGAACAACTAGAGCAAAAGCAAGATTTTATTCGCCGCCATATTGGGCCTAGCCCAGCACAAGTAAGCGATATGCTAAGAGCTTTAGAAGTATCAAGTGTGCAAGAGCTGATCGACCAAACTGTACCTGCAAGCATTCGCTTAGAGCAGCCATTAACAGTTGGCGAAAGCCGTACTGAAGTTGAAACATTAAGCTACTTAAAATCGGTAGCAAGCAAAAATAAAGTTTTCAAATCGTACATTGGCCAAGGCTACCACCCAACGCACGTACCGCACGTCATTTTACGTAACGTACTAGAAAACCCTGGTTGGTATACAGCGTACACACCGTACCAGCCAGAAATTGCGCAAGGGCGTTTAGAGTCGTTATTAAATTTTCAAACTATGACCCTAGATTTAACAGGCCTTGATTTAGCAAGCGCCTCGTTACTTGACGAATCAACCGCTGCTGCAGAGGCAATGGGCCTTGCAAAACGCGTATCTAAAGCTAAAAAAGCCAATGCCTTTTTTATTGCCGACGACGTACACACACAAACTATTGACGTAGTAAGCACCCGTGCCGAGCAGTTTGGCTTTGAAATAATTGTAGGGAAAGCAGCAGATGCCGTTAACCACGACATTTTTGGTGCGCTTTTCCAATATCCATCTACATCGGGTGAAGTAGTAGATGTAACCGACCTAATTGCTGGCGTACAAAGTAAAAAGGCCATTGCCTGTGTTGCTGCCGACATTATGAGCTTATTACTATTAAAAGCACCGGGTAAATTGGGTGCCGACGTAGTACTTGGTTCGGCTCAGCGTTTTGGTGTACCTATGGGCTACGGCGGACCACACGCTGCATTTTTTGCAACGCGTGATGCTTACAAACGCTCATTACCAGGGCGTATTATTGGTGTATCTAAAGACCGTTTAGGTAACGACGCACTACGTATGGCAATGCAAACGCGCGAACAACACATTCGCCGCGACAAAGCCAACTCAAACATTTGTACAGCGCAGGTACTACTTGCAAACATGGCAGCGTTTTACGCGGTGTACCACGGCCCACAAGGCTTAAAAACTATCGCGCAGCGTATACATCGCTTTGCTGATATTTTAGCTGCTGGCCTAAAGGCTAAAGGCATCGCACTTAAGCACAGCACATGGTTTGATACGCTAACAGTAGTAAGCGACAGTAAAGACGACGTAATAGCGCGCGCCATTGCACAAGGCGTTAACTTTGCTACAAACCACGACGGCGAATACTCAATTTCAGTATCAGAAACCACCACACGTGAAGACGTAGCGCAGTTATTTGATATTGTACTAGGTGAAGGCCACGGTCTAAGCGTAGACAGTATTGCAGCTGATATTGAAGCAAACGGTAGCGACTCTATTCCTGCAAGCTTAGTACGTGATGATGAAGTACTAACGCATCCAAACTTTAACAGCTACCACAGCGAAACAGACATGCTTCGCTACATTAAGCGCCTTGAAAACAAAGATTTAGCGCTTAACCACTCAATGATCTCGTTAGGTTCATGTACTATGAAACTAAATGCGACCGCTGAGATGATCCCAATTACATGGCCTGAATTTGCAAACCTTCACCCATTCTGCCCGCTAGATCAAGCAGAGGGTTACCAAATAATGATTGGCGAGCTACACGATTGGCTAGTAAACATTACCGGTTACGATGCAGTATCACTTCAGCCAAATTCTGGCGCGCAAGGTGAATACGCAGGCTTAATCGCCATTCGTAAATACCACGAGTCACGCGGCGATGCGCACCGTAATGTATGTTTAATCCCAAGCTCTGCGCACGGTACTAACCCTGCATCTGCGCAAATGGCCAGCATGAAAATTGTGGTAGTTAACTGCGACAAAAACGGTAACGTAGACATGGCCGATCTTAAAGCGAAAGCTGAAGAAGTGTCTGAAAACTTATCGTGTATCATGATCACATACCCATCTACACACGGTGTTTACGAAGAAACCATTCGCGAAATTTGTGACATTATTCATGAGCACGGCGGCCAAGTTTACATGGACGGCGCAAACATGAACGCACAAGTGGGCGTAACAAGCCCAGGCTTTATTGGCTCAGACGTATCGCACTTAAACTTACACAAAACGTTTTGTATTCCACACGGTGGCGGCGGCCCAGGTGTAGGCCCAATTGGTGTTAAATCGCACCTTGCGCCATTTATGCCAAACCACAGCGTAATTAACGTACCGGGTACAAACATTAACAACGGTGCAGTATCGGCAGCACCTTACGGCTCAGCGGCTATTTTACCTATTTCATGGGCTTACATTACCATGATGGGCTCAGAGGGCTTAAAACAAGCCACCGAAATGGCAATCGTTAATGCTAACTATTTAACACACGAGTTAAGCCAGCACTTTCCAATTTTATACCGTGGTCGTAACAACCGTGTTGCTCATGAATGTATTGTTGACTTACGCCCGCTTAAAGAGCAATCAGGCATTACTGAAATGGATGTAGCTAAGCGCCTACAAGATTACGGCTTCCATTCACCCACTATGTCGTTCCCAGTAGCGGGCACGTTAATGATTGAGCCAACTGAGTCTGAATCAAAAGGCGAGATAGACCGCTTTATCGAAGCTATGGTGTCAATTAAAGGCGAAATCGACAAAGTAATCTCTGGCGAATGGTCAATCGAAAACAACCCACTTGTGTTTGCACCGCATACACAAGCTGATGTGTTAGGTAACGAATGGGACCGCGCGTACGACCGTTTTTATGCTGCATTCCCAGTGCCTTCGGTAGCGAAAGACAAGTTCTGGCCAACGGTTACACGTATAGATGACGTGTACGGCGACCGTAACTTAGTATGTTCATGCCCAGCGGTAGAGACTTATCGCGACTAAGAGCACAGACTAATTTTTGAACTTTAATGGGTAGTAAGTTCCATTATAGTTTGGGAATTTATCAAAATTATAAAAGCCGTTGCAGCAATGCAACGGCTTTTTTGTGTTTGATGATTCGCCATTAATCATATGAACGTAGGTTGGGTAGAGTGAAACGAAACCCAACAAATCAAAAATATACTTACTCGCTCACAAACCAAGAATATGTGTTATTTATTGTAGGCGTTTAGCTTGCTGACGCGCGGGCGGCAGCCTTAAAGTTATAAATAACATTGTGCGCTTGTAGCTTTTAGGCTACATTTATTTAGCAAGTTGAATAAATTAGAGTAATTATTATGGCGCTACAAACATCAGATTTTAACCCGTTTGACTATATGGAAACACAGCAAGAAATTAATACATTTTTAGAAGAGTGTTTAGCTGATGATGATCCAAATACCTTTATTGAAGCACTCGGTTTATTAGTAAAAAAACATGGCGTGAGTGATATTGCTAAAGCAACGGGGTTAAACCGTGAAAGCTTATATAAAGCCGTTAACGGTAAAACCAAGCCACGTTGGGAAACGATTTTTAAAGTGATGAAAGCACTTAACTTTCGCCTTACAACACAAGTTGCATAAGCTGGATTGAGTGAAACGAAACCCAACGAATCACAAATATACTTACTCGCTCAAAAGCCAAGAGTATGTGTTATTTATTGTAGGCGTTTAGCTTGCTTACGCGCGGGCGGCAGCCCGAATAAGTATTTGAATAGGTACTTGAGTTTACTATTACAGATAACGCGAATACGTTTTGCACTTCTAGAAATTAGAAACCTTATTCAAGGTTTTGTCGCGCTGGCGACAGCAGCCAAAGAGGGGCTGCCGCTGGTCCCTCTCTGGACACTCTCAGCGCACCCGAGCATCACGCTATTTCCTTCAAATAATTAATTGATGTGAACGTAAGCGGCGAAGATAGGCCATCCATGGCCTAGTTTCGCCTTATCGCGCATCCATGCGCGACATTACTCATCAATTGCTTATTTTCAGGGCGTAATGACGGGGGATGGTGTTAAACCCTAGATTGGTGCTTGGACTTGGCAAGATGCAAGACCTGACCCTCTGTATTTCCTCAAATCAGCAGAGCTGAACTGTTTGTGAGAGAGGAAGCGCGTGATTTGATCATGACTAATATCTCCACCAAGAAGATCCGATAAGCCTGTTGATGTTGTATAGCTGAATGAAGTCACAAGATAATCAATGTAAAGCTCAAATATTTGTTTGTTTTTATTCATCACTCTATTTTAGCTACTTTTTAAATGAAAGTTTACTGTTACTGCGTAACATCAGTTAAGTAAAAAAAGGGGGTTGACACCCACCCTTTGATGCGCTATTTTTTTATACCTTTGTTGTAGGTCAAAAAAAAGACTTAAAGGATTAATATTACACAAAGAAAAAGGATTAAACTTATGGAAAAAAGTCATTTAAACATGAAGCGAAAAGTTAAGGTAATTAACGGTGATAAAGCTTCTGTAGTCGAAGGCTCTAATTTATCGTCTGTTTCATCATCTGCGACATGTGTTTGTCGAGACAACTGCTCATTCCCTGCACCACCACCACCACCAACACCTGTGCCAGAGCCGCCTAAGGATGGAAACTAATATCAAATTTATATTTCTAGCGAGCGTGTAACGCTCGCTATTTTTGGAGTTATTATGGATGATTCTTCTTCTCTAATGTTGCCCAAATGGGCAATTTTTACTTGCAAGCTTCCTAGACCATTTTGGAAGGTTGTCTCACATATTGTAGGTTCTTATTGGTTTTTTGACAGTTTACTTTTTAAAAAAGGTACACCTAAATCATTAGAAGCTATGCGAATTCTACTTTGTTTAAGAAGCTTTAAGGCTTATATAGGCTATTGGAATTTGCAGGTTAACGATGCAAAGAATATTGTTTTGAACTGTTTTTTACATGAACAGGATGTAGAGCAACTTAAAATCTGGAGCCAGAATAATATTATATACAAAAAATATGATAATTTTCTAAATGCAGTTAATCGCGATAAACCAATATTGCTACTGCTGAACTCTTTTACAGTTCATTATTTAGGCTTACTAAAAAATTCACATATAGGACGCGAAATTAAGATCGTGCAGCCTAAGGTGGCTTTGGATATTCTTAATAAAGTAGGCTTTTATGAAAAGCTATCTATTGTTTCTGGTAATTCAATATCAGGAATTGAAGCAGACAATAAAAGAGTTGGCATTAAGCTTGTTAAGTCACTGAAGAAAAATGAAATACTAGCTATGCGAGTGGACAGTCTCCCGACTCAAACTAACAGATTTGTTTTCTCAACTATATCTAATCAAAAATCGGTATTTCCATTAAGCATTCTTGAGCTAGCTTCAAAATTTAACGCAACTATTATACCTTTTCATATTTTCATTCAAGAAGAGAAATATGTTACTGAATTTGGTGAGCCACTATATGTAAATGATAACTTACAAAATGAAGACTATAGTATTATCTCACGAAACCTTGATTTTGAAATGTTCAATAAAGTCAGTGAATTACCATATCAATATAGTGGTTGGTCTGGTTTGCTTGACAAAATTAGGCTTGCTCAGACGCTCGAAGTAGAGGTCGCAAAAAATGACCTCTAAGCTGTTTAAATATGTTGTAAACAAATACGTTCAACAACAAAGAAATTTTCTAGTTTGCCTTTTAACATCATGCTTGTTAGCCATACTACTGCTTTATTTACCGAGTATTATTCAATCTATAATATCAAATGACTTTTCTAATGTAGGTACGAGGACATATTTTGTAATTTGTGCATACCTTGTATTTATGGGAGGGATTGTAAATACCAATTTTTATTTCTCTTCGAAATTATCTAGCGAAATAGGTGCCTCTATTCAAATAGAGTTTATGGAAAAGTGGTTAAAAACGCTTCCCATTGATAGAGAGAAACGTTTACCTAAACCAAACGCTATATTTATGAATGATATTTCAATATTGTCTGTTGCAATTGGAAATTCAATAATTCCGATTATATTTAATCTAGCATTGTTACTATTTTCATTGCTATTCCTTTCTTTTATATCTATTTTACTGACAGTTGTAATTATAATTGCAATATGTGGATTAGCTTATTTAAATTTCTTACTCGAGAAAAAAATTGAAGTTCTTACAAGAATTGTTCAGGAAAAAACAAATCAGGCTACAGAAAAAACTTTAGAGCTGTTAAATAAAGTTGAATTAATTCAGTCATTTAATGTAATGGGAAGTGAAATTCGCAACATGACTGATTGGCAAAAGGGTGCGCTTGATGCTCTTTACAAGAAAAATCGATTTCAGTCTGTGTTTGGAGGGGCGTTATTAGTAGCCTCTCTGCTCCTATTAGTATTACTTATAAGTTTATCTTCTTATTTAGTCACAATTGGGCATATATCAACAGGATCGCTTGTAGGATTTGTTAGTTATATTTTATTAGCTGGAAGAGCTTTTAACCAAGTGTCGGCTAATTACTCCTCAATTAGGAGAGCAAAATGTTCTTTTGACAAGATTAATCAATTTATTTCTCTAACTTTAAAAGTCACCCCCCCCCGCAAAAATAAGTTAGAACCGAATATAAAACTCAATAATGTAAGCTTTCTATACCCTAACTCTGATTTTCGTATTAAAGGTCTATCAGTTGAGTTTAATAAAGGTAAAATATACTCCATTGTTGGGCAAAGTGGCTCTGGGAAAAGTTCTTTATTGAATCTAATAAGAGGATGGTATACACCAAACGAGGGTAGTATAGATTTTAATGGTTCTTGTTCTGGGTATTTTGAATTATCTTCTTTTATTAATTATTTGGGATCAGAAGCAAATTTATTAAATCGCAGTATAGAGCGCAATATTTCACTTTCAGGTAACAGTGATGAAAGCTCGATTAAGCTTACTTTGAGTAAATTGGGATTGAGTAGCATTGATATCTACGACGAAGAGTTGACTAATACGCTTTCTACGGGGCAGAAACAGAAAGTTGCATTTGTTAGAGCTATTTTGTCAAAGAAACCAATTTTAATTTTAGATGAAGCTACTGCTGTTTTAGACTCTAAGTCAGAGCATGAGCTATATAAATTAATTAAAGATAATCAGTTTATTAAATTAGTCATTATCGTTTCACATAGGTTATCTTCAGTTAGGCACGCTGACAAAATTATGGTTATGGATGGGGGAGAGGTTATAGAATCTGGCGACCATGAACTGTTGGTAAAAAGGGAGAGAAATTACTATAAAATTTTTGAAGAGCAGATGGATGATGCAATTGAAGCTTAAACGTTGGGTAGAATTTTCGTTAATCGCTATTCTTTTTTTTACTGACTTTATTGGTACGGTATATCTTTCAACTAACAATTACATTCTTCTCTCTGTTATTCTGTTTTCTTCTACGGTATTGACATTTGCTTTGAAGAGCTTTCTAAAAAGTATATCTGTTATATTATTCGTCAAATATATAATGATTATATTTGTACCACACTTTTTTGTGTGGCCAATCCATTTAATTTTTCCACTTATAGCGTTTGTAGCAATATCTTATTTTAGCGATGAAAAAGAGTATTATTTGAATCTCACCGCCCTCAAACTCAACAAAGGGGTGCTAGAAGGAGGAATTGTTTTAATCATATCTGTTTCGGCATTGTTCATATGGGCTAATACCTCATCCTCTGAGCTTGAACCCTTACGGAGGATGATTCCTGACTCATCAGCTATACAGCTAGTATTTGTTGCTTTGGGCTTTGCACTTATAAATGCTTTTCTCGAAGAGTGGCTGTTTAGAGGTGTTTTTCAAGAAACTTTACTGAAGTTAAATTTAAATTTTAGCTTGGCAACTTTCATTCAAGCTACGCTTTTTGCAATTGCCCACTATAAGCTTGGAGTTCCTAGTGGAAGTATTGGTTTTGCCATGACCTTTGTATACGCTTGTGCTTTGACTTTTCTTGTACGAAAAACCGGCTCACTTTTAGTACCTATTTTAGCCCATATATTTACAGATATTGCTGTATTTTATCTTATAGTGAATAGTTAAGATGTTTAAAAAAAAACCCAAAAAAAATAAGGCAATAGCGATGATATCATTAGTGAATAATATATCTGAAAAGGATGTTTTGAATATGCTTTTTAAGATCAGAGCATTGCCTTCAAATAACCACGAAATTAAAGGTATTATTTTACGTATTTCGAGCTCTGGAGGGAGTTTAGGTGCAGCAGAAAGTTTAGTTGAGGGTTTGCGGTTTGTTAAGCAAGAATTGCATATTCCAGTTATTGGACTTGTAACGGATAGTGCATTGTCGTCCGCTTTTTATGTCGCAATGTCATGTGACAAGGTAGTAGCCTCACCTTCATCTCTTATTGGAAATGTTGGTGCTATTTATAGGAAATTTAATATATCTTCTCTCCTAGAGCAACTTGGGGTTGAATATGAAGTAGTAAGTAGCGGAAACGAAAAAGACTCTTTAAATTACTTTTCTATTAATAAAGGTGCAGATAGTTCTATCGCAGATGTTATTAAAAGTAACCATGATAACTTTCTAGATAATATAAAACGGTTTAGGTCTCTTGATGACCACAGGTTAAAATGTTTAGAAAATGGAGAAGTTATAAACGCAAAGCAAGGCTTTGATTTAGGGTACATAGACCATTTAGGGGGCTTGTTTTCTGCAATTGAACTTTTGTGTGAACTAGTAAAAGAAGATTCATTACAAATAATTTCCTTGGATACTTCATTATCTCAAACTAACAGCATAAATATATTTAAAAGACTTTTGAGTGGTGTTATCAGTGACTAAATTTATAATTTTATTTGTTACATTATTTTCTGTATTTTTATTGAGAGCTAGTGAGGGCTATATTGAATATAAAAATATCATCGAAGCAACTTCAATGGATTTATTCTTGGAGCAAGACTTAAGCCAGTTTAATAAGCTTGCTTTCAAAATAAGATTAACCCCAGAAGACACCTCTCTAAAAAAAAATGAATTACAGCTTACTTTAAAAGGAGCTGGCTGGGAACAGACATTTCTAGCTGATCATAACGGCAATATCGGAATGGAAATTTCAAAAAAGCTTTATGTTCAAAACCCGAAAGCATATTTAAATAAAACAGGTAAAGGTAGAGTACATATTGGTTTGGATATATTGATCAAAAATGATAAATCAAGTTTACTGCGTAGCAAGGAAGTTACTGATGCTATTGCTCAGTACAATCAAGCGATATCAGAAGCTGGCTTTATGGTTAAATTGATGGCACCCAAGCTCAACAAGGTAAGGCTCAGATTAGTTGATGAGGGGGTTTGTACAATAAGTTACTCAGAGATACATCCTCAAAAACTTGTTAGTGAAAAAGATCATTACATTGATATCGATAGCTTTGAGATTATAACGGAAGTTGGATGTTCTAAAGGTTTTTATGCGGTATATTTAGAAACCTAATAGCGGGATAATAAAATATAAGGAAGTAAGCGGGGTTACCCATTAGTAAGTTCAGGTCAAACAGAACGCTTTTTTCCTGATGTTTTTATTCAAAAAACCAAGTGTTCTTATTATTTAAACTCAATTTAAATATGACTACGCACCTAGTAATGACGTCGATTGGTGTGAATATTCACCGTGGCTTGAATAAAGAATGCCATATGAATTTAGGCAGTTTAATTAAGCATTATTGATGATTAATTAAGGCTCTTGGCTTATCTCTCACTCATCGTTTAGTGCCAATATCAGCCAAGCTACAAATATCTTGAAGTTATACTTTTAAGCCCTATAATTACCCGTAACAACACCCTCCCGCTACCCGTAAGCTCAGCGCCCTGCGAGGGGTTAATTTATTTCTATGGCATGATAAAAGGATTTAGCCTTCATGCAGTTCCCTAAAGCCCCTATAACATTTGCGCAGCAAGTGCCATGAGCTGTTCGAATAATCGACCTATTGCTTTGTGTTTTTGCTACTACATTGACCAGTGTAAGGTAAATTTAAAACTAGACTTTTAAGAAGTCATTAGGGATCTCATCATTAAACTGTATCAAACGCTCAGCTATTTCCTCATTAAAAAGTAATTTAAACTCTATTTTTATCTCATCTCTATATTTATGGTTACAGTCTCTTATTTTTTTCAACAAATAATTAAAAGACTTCACTTCTTGATGCTTCATCAAATCTCTCATATATAATATTGAAAAGACGCCAAAAAATGCCCTTTTCATCGAAACAGTTTCATCTGAAAGTGCGATCTCAAGATATTTGGTGAGATCAAAGCTTAATCCAGTTAAAACACTTATACGAGTGCCTTCAATAATGAGATTGTATCGTGACTCTTTAGTGTTTTGTAAATGTGTATAAATAAATTCAGAAAAAAACTCTTTTGAATTTAGTTTTAACTCATTAGGTAGCTCTATAGCTTTGTAGTAACTAGATAGTCTAGGGTGGTTAAATAAATATAACTTTTCAAGGAATTCGAAAATTGGTTCAGGGCTAATAATATTCATAATTTGAGTTTGCTCTATCATCTTGTCATTCAGTATTTTGGACTGTCTTATAACAAGCTCTAGTTCATCTCGTTTTTGCTGTTTTAACAGTTGAAAGTTGAGCTCTTTTTTAGTGGTTAGCCATGTTAAACCTAACAATATAATAGAAGAAAGCGTAAGAATTGGAGTTAATATTCCATTTATAATTTGCGCTGTATTAAGCCAAGATTTCTCTGTTCCTGTATAAATTGGAAAATCAGAAAAAAAATAAACGCAAAATAATACTGATAAAAATAATGGGGCAAGCAAAGCCCATGGTAATAGTTTTAAATGCAACGACTTTACATACATAAACACTCCCTCGCTTAAAAAATTACTTTTTACAATAATCTCAATTATGTAGAGGTAAATACAATTTGACCACAGTTTTTGAGTCCTTCTTTCAAATCAGCAAGGTCAGGTCTTTTTTTGCCTTTTGTGATTAAGGAAAAGTGCAAAACCTGCCCCTAGAAACCCTATTTAACAAGGGCAATAATTGCCCCTAGAAACCCTATTTAACAAGGGCAATAATTGCCCTTTACTATACGCTTAAACTGGTAGTTATAAACTATAGCGCGACTAAGCTTTGCTCTAGCATTGCCTTTATTTGTTTTACTATTTTAGCTTCTGTTTCAGGTTCGAATTGTTGTATACGTGGGGTATGAATATGCCCTGTAGGTATACTTGAATTAAGCGCATCGCGCAGGCGAATACTCCGGTACGATATTTCGTTAGACAGGTAACCACCGCCACCGCCATTTACCGCAATACTATTTTTAAGCTCGCCGTACGAAGGCGCTTTATAGGTTTTTTCAAGCGTGGTGACTTCATGATTGTCGATAACCTTATAAGGGCCTTTAGCTTGTTGCATGTAACTTACAGGCAAGCTAAATTTTACAAACTCGTTGCCCGGGAGTGGTCGGCCATTAAGTTTTGGTATTACTGGGCTTGTTTGCGTTCCACCATACACAATATTGGCATTATCTGGGGCGGTTACACTGCGACGTTTACCCGGAAAGTGCTCTAAATCAAACTCTGTTCTGCCCATACTTACGGTTACTACCATGTCTACATTATTAAGTGCGTAGTAGGGGGCAAGTAGTGATTCTATTATGCCTTGATCGAAGTCTTCGTAGCGTACAGGCACCATAACGGTGTTAATTTCTGCACTCACGCCGTTGTAATTAATAACTTGGCCGTCGAGTAATAACGCTGCAACACCTGAGGGGTTACTTTGGTTTATGTTTCTATCGAGTAAAAATGGGTCAAAGCCTGTAAGTAATATTTTTTTAGTACTGCCTGATGAAAAAGCAAGGTCGGTACGCCCTCTACTGCCTTCCTCAAGTAGTGTTAGTAAAGTATTTAGTTGAGCCTGCGTAATTGAAAACTTAGGTGATGTTGTGCGTATTACTTTACTTGAAAGTAGGCGCGCCCAGTAAAGTTCTCGGTCGTCGTAATTATTGGTTTTTACTATGCGTTGCTTGGCGTTTTCCCACAGTTCAAAGCTAAAGCTTTGTACTAATATTTTTGCACTTTTAAAGTTGTTAAGCTCTTTAAATTGTTGCTCAAAACTTGATACTTCTGGGGTAAATGCTTTTAAAACACTTGGCATAGCTGTTTGGGCTTTGTTGATACGCTGTTCTTCAACAGTTAAAGGGTTACTTAAAACAGCGAATGAAGAGGCAATTAAGCTAGTCGCTAGTAATACTTTGATCATGATACTCCTAAGATAAAGCGATTGTTTTATGTGTAATTTACTATCCTACGATTGCTAACTTAGAGCAACCTATTAACGTTGAATCGACTAAAATTTGCTTTTGCCGAGCATTGGTATTGTTTAACAGGCCAATTAGATTGTCGGCTAATAAAAATCCTTGAGTCAAAATTGATCTTTATGGGTTCTACTTTAAGTGCTCATAAAAGTAAAAAGCCGTTGCAGTAATGCAGCGGCTTTCGGTTATGGTTTTATGCGCTTCGGTAATACGAGCGAAAGGCCTTATATCCTTTTAAAAACTCTTTTATTAATCGTCAGGCCCTTTTAAAGTAAACACTAAATGTTTACGCATATCTTTTAAAATTACGCCTTTTTTTAGCATTGCGCCGCTTAAACGCTTTTGCCATTTTAATATATCAGGCTCTGCGGCTGCTAAAGCTTGTTCGTTTTCGAACTGAAAACAAAGCAGTAGTGAACTTGGAAATAAGTGATATTCCACATCAAACCAGCACTGCAACATACCAGGGATTTCTTCTCGCCCTTGTGCTTCTAGTTTATCGGCCACATTAAGCACGAGTGCTTGTTGTTTTACTTGCACTGCAGAGAGTTTTTTCATTATTAAAATCCAAATTAGCGGCTAATACATACAGCCAGAATGCGGACATTATACGCAAGCTTGCAGGCAGGCAACAACCGAAGGTTGGTTTGAGCGCGCGAAACCCAACGCATAGCCAATGTAATAATCACAATAAATAAAAATGCTATTACTTGTAGGCGCTTAGCTTGCTGGCGTGTCGGGCGCAAGCCCGAAATATTGGGTTTAAGATGTAGAAATAGTTAGTGTTAGTTTTTTAACCAGAAAAAGCATATCTTAATTTTTGTGAATCATTATTTCGCCGCTAAACTAGCGACTCCTGCACCGACACTTAAACTGACACTATTTTCCTAAAAGCTAAAAGCTAAAAGCTAAAAGCTAAAAGCTAAAAGCTAAAAGCTAAAAGCTAAAATCTAAAATCTAAATAGCTCACATAGTAAACACTCTCGCCCTATGCTTTAATATTAAAAACAAGGGAGGCGTTATGCGTAAAAATCGATTTTTATTTAATAAACACGTTGTGGCAATGGCTGCGCTAGGGGCTTTGGCTGCGCCGCTACCTGTATTGAGTAATGATCCAGGAGTGTTAGTTGAGCAGCTTTGTGCCAGTTGCCATAGTTTAAACAACCTAGAGCGCAGTGCGGGTTATAGCCAAGAGGATTGGCAAACACTCATAGGCTATATGGTTGATACAGGTGAAGGCACTGCCCTTAGTAAAGATATAAGCACGTATTTGGCAAAGCATTACCCTGTTAACACTAAGCGCGAGTCAACAGTGGTAAAAGGCGATTTAAAACTTAGCTTTAAATACTGGCAAGTGCCTACGCTTGGGCAGCGCGCTCGTGACCCCGTGCAAGGTAAAAACGGACTTATTTGGTGGGTTGGCCAGTGGGGCAATATTTTAGGTAGGTTAAACCCTAAAACCGGTGAAATGAAAGAGTACACTTTGCCAAGTGGTACTTATGCACACAGTGTATCGCTTGATAAAAACCAAACCCCTTGGTTTTTAGGTAATAAAAATGGCACGGTTGGGTATTTAGATTTAAAAACCGAAAAATTTAAAGTGTATAAAATGCCTAATAAAAACGCCCGAGACCCACATACTGGCGTGTTTGATAACGCAGGCATTTTTTGGTTTACCCTGCAGCACAGCAACATGGTTGGCAAGCTAGATCCTAAAAGCGGTGATATTCAGCTAGCTACTTTACCCACTAAAGGCTCGCGGCCTTATGGTATTAAGCTTGATTCTAACGGGTCGCCATGGGTGTCGTGTAATGGCAGTAACTGTTTGATTAAAGTTGATAAAAACACCATGAAGCTTAGCGAAATAAAACTCCCAGGTGCTAAAACACATACTAGGCGCCTTGCTATTACGCCTGATGATATGGTGTTTTATGTAAACTCTGGCATGGGCAAACTTGGCCGCTATAACCCTAAAAACGGCAATATCACCGAGTGGGATAACCCAAGCGGTAAAAACAGCCACCCGTATGCCATTGAGTATGCCGACAGCGCTATTTGGTTTAACGAGTCGGCTAAACGCCCCGAAACACTAGTTAGGTTTGATCTTAATACCGAAACCATGCAGAGCTGGCAAATCCCGAGTAAAGAAGGGGTTTACTCCGGCTTAATTAGGCACATGCGTATGGGTAATAACGGCTTAATTATTCATCAAACAGCGACCAACCAATTAGCCGAAATCACCTGGAGTAAGTAATAATACCAATTCGCAATAATACTTAATCATTTTAGGGGCTAAACGTTTCGCTATCTGCGTTAAAAAATTCTCATTTACGACTGCATGGATGCAGAAGGTAGAGCAATGCAGGAGCAATTGCCGAGAACAACTAAATAGCGAAATTTTTGCCTTACTAACAACACGCTTTTCCATCCTCAAAATAGTTCACTTAATTAAGCGGATTGGTATAACTTTATTTTTATGAATGCTGTGGGCTGTTTGCCAGTAAGTTTAGTTTTTAGGTAGGAGTTTTTTACAAAGCTCAGCAATTTTTACCTTTTAAACAAGCTATTTAGTATCAGCTTTTTATTTAACCGTATGAATTTTAATGATTAAATATCTGGTTTAGGTTTTGCTTAGTAATACGTGTATTTTTTAAATTTAAAAAGGAGTTATTATGAGTACCGTTATTACTGGGTTATTTGATAATGCATCACAAGCAACACTGGCTATTTATAGATTAGAAGCGCTAGGCGTTAGTGAAGCCGATATAAGTGTTGTAGCCAACGACTCATACGCAAAGGAAGATTTTGCTGTTGATGAAGGAACTAAAGCTGCTGAAGGTGGAATTTTAGGCGCGGCTTCGGGTGGTATTATTGCTGCAATCGTAGGTGGTTTTACTGCTGTAGGAACTGTTGCAACAGGTGGTACAGGTTTACTAGTCGCTGGCCCATTAGTAGCTGCATTTGCAGCTGGTGGTGCAGGCGCTGCTGTTGGTGGTACTTTAGGTGCGGCAATTGGTGCGTTTATTCCTGAGCACGAAATTAAATACTATGAAGATGCGATTGAAAAAGGCTCTATTTTAATTGGCGTTAAGTACAGTAGCGACAACAAAAATGCTATTGAAGAAATACTTAACAATGCAGGGGCAAGCAACGTATCTACTGCATAATTATTTATTGATTTAATAAAAAAGGTGAAACTTAGTTTCACCTTTTTTTGTGCTAATTTTTAAATAGAGTGATCAATATTATTGATTTGATTAAGCGTTTGGGCACGTGTTATTTATAAAGCTAGCAACAAATATCTCTTATAAAAATAAGTATTTATAAGAGATATTTTTTATAAGAGTGGCTGACTTTGGCTACTTAGATTTGCGCTTGTCTAGTACGTAACGTACGGCCATTCTTGCAGCGCCCGCTCCAATACCTGAGACTACCGCCCATGTAACGGCTTCTTTAAGATCGGTTTTTTCGCTTGGCTTGTCTTTTGGGGCTGGTTCGTTGGTAACCTTTTCCCACGACTTTTGTAAAGTTTTCCTTGTTAACATACCGGCAGAAGCAGCAGCGAGACCTATACCTATCGTCGTAATTAGTTGTTTATTACTCATATTGTCCTCGTTTTATTTAATAGCGGCAGAGTTATTAGTTGTTAACTCTTAAAGTAAGAATATTAATAACAGCAATTTACGTACCGATAGACGTTTGAGGATAATAAGCACAGCTATCAACTAAAAATCCATTTTACTTATGCTTAGCAATAATATTAAGTTTGCGTGTCAGTACCTAGTAAGGCGTTGATGTAGGCGAGTTCTTCACTAAAAATTCCGTTAAAAAATGCACCTTGCTCAACGATTACAGCGTCGTTTGGTTGGGCTTTATATTCTTGCTGGCACCTTACAAGTTCGGTGGTTAACCATTGGCAGGTATTGGTAGCTGAGTTTATTGCAGTTTTTAAAAACGACGACCATTTTATTTTTTGTAAATTAAAGCGATAAAGCATAACTGCAATAGCCCCATAAGCTTGTTGCTCAAGCGAAGGAGCATCTTCACTATTTACTGAAAGGCAGCTTAAAAGCTTGGTATTGATTAGTGCTTGTTGCAGTGCAGCGTGTTGTGATTGACTTAAAAAGTTGTTTTGGTAATCCATGTAAGGCCTATATCTGCAAATAGCAGGGCAATATAAAAAGAAAATTAGCAAAGTATTTTACGATTTATGCGCACCGAAAAATGAGCAGTAGTGATAACAAAATAAGGCTGACCCTTTACTGAATTAATAAAACACAATTGTAATTGGTAAGGGTGTTTATAACGTTTGGTGCTTTTATTACTTTACTTTGAGAGGCCGGCATCTGAATTTTAGATAAATTTAAGTTACCATCAAAATGTATTAACTTCCAAAACAGAGGACATGTGAATTATTTAGCTCACCTTTATCTAGCAAAGCCTACAGCCGATTCGCACTTTGGAAATTTACTGGGTGATTTTGGTGGTAAAAGACAAGTAGAACAATTGCCAAACACAGTTAAAAACGCGCTAAACAACCATTACTTAGTCGATAAATTTACCGACTCTCACCCGTTAGTAAAAGAAGCCAAGCAGTATTTTTCATCTGAGCGTAAGCGCTTTGCAGGCGTGGCTATTGACGTAGTGTTTGATCACTTTTTAATTATGCATTGGCAGCGCTTTAATCAGCAGCCTTTAAGCGACTTTAAGTACAATAGCTTTGCGCTTTTAAATAAACGTATGCCTATTATGCCGCCGCGCATGCAACAGGTTGTAACCAGTATGACCAAAAACGATTGGTTTAAAGAATACGAAACAATTAATGGAGTGGGGCTTGCGCTCGATAACATAGCCAAACGCATTCGTTTTACTAATAACTTTGCAGGTACTGCTGAGGATATAACGCGTAACTACCATGAATTAGAAGCGGTATTTTTAGCATTTTTCCTGAGTTAATTAATCATGTAAATGAGCACGCGCTTGAAGCAATAAATGCTGAATAATTAAAAGAACCCTTTAATTAGATAGTTATTACTGCAGCGTACGTATTATGCAAAGCCTCATAAACTCCTTTTTAAACTAATAATAAGCATTAAAAGCTTACTTTTAGTTATTTAAATGTGCATTAAGCTAGCACTGCCTTGACCCTTAAAGGCGTTGGCGTTAGTATTTTCCAGTTGTAAGTAATTACTTTCGAATTATTCGAGTTAAGCTTTGCACCTTTTATATTTTAGTAAAATGCAGGGCACACGCGCTACACAAGCAACCTGGCTTCGTAGGCGTATTTATACACATTTACCAGTTATGCTGGCCTATTATAAAGAGGGTATTAATTTGGTCAGATCGACTGGAAACAGTTCACTTAAACGCCGTTTACAAATCTTAGATGTTATACGCCAACAAAACGAAGCAAAAGTTGAAGCGTTAAGTCAGCAATTTGCGGTGTCTACGGTTACCATTCGGGGTGATCTTAACTACCTAGAAGAGCAAGGCTTTATTGTGCGCTCTTTTGGTAGCGCTAAATATAACCCTAACTCTAGCTCGTCGCAGTCATACCCCGTTAATGGGGCTGTAGAGCCTTCGCTTAGTAAAGCGGATGAGGCTAATATTGCAAAGTTAGCGGCAAATATGGTGCAAAGTGGCGATACGCTATTTTTAGGTGCGAGCGAACTAACGCATAAAATGGTGCCTTTTTTGGCGCACCAGCAAAGCTTGTCGTTAATAGTAAACACCTTTGAAATAGTGCCTAGTATAAAGCAGTTTATAAATTGCGATTTACAAATTTTAGGCGGAGCCGTTATTGAAGACTGCCCTGCTTTAGTAGGCCCAATTGCAGAGCAAGCAGTGCGTTTACAGCTTATGAATAAATGCTTTATTGAGTTTATGGGCGTAAACGACGAAGGCTTCCTTACTCTAAAAAATGCCGCTATGGCACGCTTGTATAAAGATATAGTAAGCCATGGTGAAATAAACGTGGGGCTAATTTCGCGTTTAGATTTTGCGGAAAGTGAGGGATTTGCCGTGTGCAAATTGGCTGAGCTTAATACGCTTATTGTAAGTTGCGATATTGGCGAGCAAGAACAAGCCTTAATTGATCAAGCAAATATGGCAGAGGCCGGTACTCACGATAGCTATAAAGTATTTAGCGGCAGTTAATCATTAAACGTACCTTGCTAAGGCAAAGTAATAATGGAGTGTAAATGAGCAAAATTATGACCATGGGCGAAATTTTGGTGGAAATTATGGCAACTGAGGTTGGCCAAAGTTTTCGACAGCCCGGTGCGTTGGCAGGTCCTTATCCAAGTGGTGCTCCGGCCATTTTTATTGACCAAGTTGCTAAGCTTAAACAGCCATGTGGCATTATCAGTAGCGTAGGCGATGATGACTTTGGCGCGCTTAATATGTTTCGCTTAAGCGATGATGGCGTTGATATTAGCGGCATTAGCATTAATAAAAAAGTGGCGACAGGAACTGCCTTTGTTACATATCAAAAAAATGGTTCTCGCGATTTTATTTTTAATATTACAAATAGTGCCTGTGCTCATTTATCGCTAACGCCTTCGGCAACGTTGTTACTTAAAAACTGTAAGCATTTTCATGTAATGGGGTCGTCGTTATTTTCGTTTAGAATTATTGATGAAATTAAAAAGGCGATTGAAATAGTAAAAGGTAATGGCGGGACTATTTCTTTTGATCCTAATATCCGCAAAGAAATGCTTAAAATTCCTGAAATGCGTGAAGCGCTTAACTTTATTTTAGAATACACAGATATATTTTTACCAAGTGGCGCTGATATTTCTATGTTAACTAGCGCAACGAAAGAAGATGAAGCCATTGAAGAAATTTTAGACCTTGGCGTTCGCGAAATTGCGCTTAAACGCGGCCGCAATGGTGGCAGCTTTTATAATCGGACTGAGCAAATATCGTTACCTGCTTTTGCAAATAGCGAAATAGACCCAACTGGTGCTGGCGACTGCTTTGGTGCAACTTTTGTAGTGTGCCGTTTACAAGGGATGTCGGCTGAAGATTCGTTGCGATATGCTAACGCCAGTGGTGCACTTGCTGTGGCTCATAAAGGCCCAATGGAAGGCACTTCAAGCTTTACTGAGCTTGATTCATTTATTAATAATACTAAGGTGTGTTGAGCTTTGACCGCAAAGATCGACACGCCCTAATGCAGCCATACATGTAAGTTATGGCTGCATTAAAATACCTCTCTTTTTTTTAATTTTGCGCTTTATCCACCCTTTATTAATACATACCAACCCAGCATCTAAAAACTTTCGAATGAAGATTTAATTTTACGAAATTTACGTAAATAGCTTTACGCATCCTTAACTCAGCGTTACTATCGGGAGATAGTAAGTTTAAGCTTTCGAAACTTTCGATTTGTAATTACTTAACAGCAGTTACTAAAGCCACCTACCAAAGGCTGCAGTGTATTAAGCTTTTAAGCCTAGGTTTATACATTACATTCGAAAGTAAATGTTTTGAGTAGCAAGTACTTAATAAATACTTAGCAAATCAATAATTAGTGAGTATGAAAAATAATATAACGCAGTTATAAGCAACACTATAAGTAAGAGTAGGAACACTATGACGACCAACACACATACAAATAGATTAAATAATATAAACGAAGAGCAGCTTCCTGTTGCTGATCATAAATTACATGGTTGGAAGCACTTTGCAGGCTTATTTGCAGGTGAGCACGTTGCAGCAACCGAGTTTGTTATTGGTGCAACCTTTGTTGCATTAGGCGCCTCTACCATAGATATTTTATTAGGTTTATTAATAGGTAACCTATTAGCAATGTGTTCTTGGTGGTTAATTACTTCGCCAATTGCAGTAGAAACCCGATTAAGCTTATACACCTACCTAAATAAAATTGCCGGGAACTCAATGACCAAGCTCTATAATTGGGCAAATGTGGTTATATTTAGTGTGATATCGGCGGCCATGATCACCGTATCAGCCACGGCCGTTAGGTTTTTGTTTGATATACCTGCCCAACTTGATTGGTATCCTAATAGCTTGTCGTTTGTAGCCATTGTTTTAGCGGTGGGTTCAATTGTTGTATTTGTGGCTATGTATGGTTTTTCTACGGTTGCTGATTTTTCTAAAATTTGTGCGCCATGGTTATTTATCATCTTTATAGCGGGCTCGTTTGTGTTATTTCCTGAGCTTTCTAACCATGTTTTAGGGGTTACATCGTTAACAGGGTTTAATGATTTTATGGCAATAGGGGATTCCTCTATTTGGACTGGCACTAATTCCGACGGCGAAAAAGGCATAGGTTTATTAGAAGTAATTGGTTTTGCATGGGCTGCAAACTCTATTACTCACTTTGGCTTAATTGATATGGCCATTTTTAGATTCGCTAAACGTAAAAGCTATGGTTTGTTTTCAGGCGTGGGTATGTTTTTTGGCCATTACCTAGCGTGGATCTCTGCCGGTATTATGGGCGCAGGTGTGGCGGTATTACTTAAAACAACTATTTCGGCGCTTGATCCGGGTGATGTTGCATATCATGCACTAGGCTGGACGGGCTTTGTTATTGTACTTATTGCAGGTTGGACAACTGCTAATGCAAACCTTTACCGTGCGGGCCTTGCAGCACAATCTATTTTTGTTAAGCAATCGCGTGAGCGTACTACTGCTATTGTAGGTGTTGTTACCGTTATAATTGCGTGTTTCCCGTTTGTATTTTCGCAAATGCTACCACTACTAACTTACGCAGGTTTATTGGTAGTGCCTGTGGGTGGGATTGTATTTGCCGAGCATGTTTTATTTCCTAAAATTGGTTTAACTCGTTACTGGGCTAAATACAAAAATATTACCCGTAGCGTACCGGCTATTGCTTCTTGGGCGTTGGCACTTGTGTTTGGTTTTGGTTTAAATGCGATTGATGTAATGTCGTTTTATTACTTATTTATTCCTACTTGGTGTTTTACCATTGTAGTTTACACGTTGCTTGCTAAAAAATACGGCGCGAGTGATGACTACACCAAAGAAATAGCAGCTGAAGAACAAGAGCTTAAAAACATAAAAGTGTACCAAGCAGAGCTTGCTAAAAAGGTTCAGGCTCCGGTAATTGATAATTCAATGCTAACTAAACTATTAAATGGCGCATCGACTATTTCGCTATTAGTTATTTTTGGCTTTGCCAGCCAAGTAATGTTTTTTAGCGACAGTATGAGCATTTACGCAGGTAATAAATCTCAGTTTGAAATAGCTTGTTTTATTTGTACGATTATTTACTTTGTAACAGCTTATTGGTCGCTTAAACGCCACAAAATATTAAATACAACCACATAGCTGGTGGGTAACTACCACGCAAAATGTTAATAAAATGGCTAAGCTTAAACGCTTAGTCATTTTGCTTAGCTACAAAATAAGCTTATGTAGCTATTAACGCTTTTTATTAATAGCGCTCCACCTGCCTTGCTAGCTTTAGCACATTGAACACCCTCTTAAATATAAAAAATTACAAATTTATACCGGCGATGTACTTCGTTTTAAGCACATTTTAAACGTTTATTTTTCACCTTTACTTTCGAATGAATTATTTATTTTACGAAATCTTCGAAATTGCTTTACGCATCACTTTTGCAGCGTTACTATCGATGAATGGAAAGTTAAAGCTTTCGAAAGTTTCGAGTTTGGTTTTTACTGCTACATCAGTAATTTTATAACTAGGCAGAGTGCAAATGCGTAATAGGGCGTTTATAAAACAGCCGTTTTAAGTACTCGTTAAACGCTTATCGAAAGTAAGCACTTTTTAAAAGGTGCACAAAAATAATTAAGGTAGTAATTCGGTTTAATAAAAAACGTGAGTTGCTTGTGTAAAAAACCGTTGTCCTGGTGCTAAAAGTGGACGGCACGCATTAATGAGTTGAGCTATGACTGACATTTTATGTATGGGCGAATTACTCGCTGAAATTATGGCCGAGCAAATTGGTCAAACCTTTACAGAGCCGGGTGTTTTTTTGGGGCCTTACCCAAGTGGCGCACCAGCAATTTTTGCCGATCAGGCAGCTAAGGTTGGGGCATCAGTCGCCTTTATTGGGTGCGCAGGAAACGATGGTTTTGGCGAGCTTATATTAAACCGCCTTCTTAAAAGTGGTGTAGACGTAAGCGGTATTAGCCGCTCAGACGAACTACCAACAGGCACTGCTTTTGTTACTTATAAAGAAGATGGTAACCGCGAGTTTATTTTTAATATTAGTAACAGTGCTGCAGCGCTTATTAACGAAGATTCTGTTAGCTCTGCGCTTGCCAGTAATTGCTGCTATTTTCATGTAATGGGGTCGTCGCTTGGTAATGCGGGTTCTATTGCGGCGGTTAAACGTGCATTGGAGCTGGTTAAGCAAAGTGGCGCTAAGGTGTCGTTTGATCCTAATATTCGCCCTGAAATTATGGCCTCGCCAGTTATTCAAGAAGCAATTCAGCTCATTTTAGAAGCGTGCGATATTTTGCTTCCTAGTGAAATTGACCTGCAATATTTTTGTGGCGATGTAGCGCAAAGCGAAGCTGTAAACACGCTACTAAGTAAATATTCAATGGAAATGGTGGTAGTAAAAAATGCCGATGAAGGCTGTGTTTACTACGATCGAGCACGCTCAATACATATGCCCTCGTTCAAAGTGACTGAAGTTGACCCCACCGGAGCCGGAGACTGCTTTGGCGGTACTCTTATTGCCTGTTTAGCCCAAGGTGTAGAAATAGATCGCGCATTAAAACTTGCTAATGCAGCAGGTGCAATGGCAGTGACTAAACGCGGCCCAATGGAAGGTAACTCTACACTAAGCGAGCTGGATCAATTTATACAATCAGAGGAGATAAAAGGGTGAATACAGATTTTCTGAAAGAAATTGTTCAACAAAACAGAGCCGATGGTAGCAGAGGTATTTACTCTGTTTGTTCTGCGCATCGCCTTGTTATTGAAGCGTCTATGCAGCAAGCCAAAAGCGATGGCTCACCACTGTTAGTAGAGGCAACATGTAATCAGGTTAATCACGAAGGTGGTTATACCGGTATGACCCCAAGCGACTTTTGCAAATACGTGTTAGATATTGCAAAAGAAGTGGGCTTTTCTCAAGAGCAACTTATTTTAGGGGGCGACCACTTAGGGCCTAACCCGTGGACTGACCTACCAGCTGCACAGGCAATGGAAGCGGCCAAAAAAATGGTTGCTGATTACGTAAGTGCGGGCTTTTCAAAAATACATTTAGATGCAAGCATGGCATGTGCAGATGATGTAGAGCCGCTTGCTGATGAGGTTATAGCGCAGCGCGCCACTATTTTATGTGCTGCCGGCGAAGCTGCTGTTAGCGATAAAAATGCAGCCCCAATGTATATTATTGGTACCGAAGTGCCGGTACCGGGTGGCGCACAAGAAGATTTACACGAACTTGCTACAACCAATATTGATGATTTAAAACAAACCATTAAAACCCATAAAGCAAAATTTAGCGAAAACGGTTTGCAAGACGCATGGGATAGAGTAATTGGTGTAGTAGTGCAGCCTGGTGTTGAGTTTGACCACGCGATGGTAATTGGCTATCAAAGCGAAAAAGCACAAACACTAAGTAAAACTATTTTAGATTTTGATAATTTGGTTTATGAAGCGCATTCAACCGATTATCAAACCGAAACAGCGTTAACTAACTTGGTTAACGACCACTTTGCTATTTTAAAAGTGGGCCCAGGACTTACTTATGCAGCGCGCGAAGCGTTGTTTGCACTTAGTTATATTGAGCAAGAGTGGATAACCAATAAGCCTCTTTCTAATTTGCGCCAAGTGCTTGAAGAGCGCATGCTCGAAAACCCTAAAAACTGGGCTAAGTATTACGCAGGTACAGAGCAAGAGCAGGCCTTTGCACGAAAATATAGCTTTAGCGATAGATCGCGTTACTATTGGGCCGATCCTATTGTTGATCAAAGTGTTCAAACACTCATTAATAACTTAACTGAGCAGCCAGCGCCAATGACCTTGCTGAGTCAATTTATGCCACTTCAATATGCGGCATTTCGTGCAGGGCAATTAAATAACGATCCGCTTTCTTTGATCAGACACTGGATCCAAGAAGTTGTATCAACCTACGCCCGCGCTAGCGGACTTGCAGTAAAATAGCGCGTATTAAGCGCATTTAAGAGGAAGATAGTAATGACATATTCGTTCGATAAAGCCTTTGACCTTAAAGGGCAAGTTGCTCTGATCACTGGTGGTGCATCAGGTATTGGTAAATGTATTGCTGAGCTATTTGCTGAGCGTGGCGCGACACTTATTTTGGTAGATAAAAGCGAAGCGGTTCATGAAACGGCTCGCGCTTTAGGTGAAAATAACCTGTCATGGGTTGCTGATGTATCTGATGAAGCGTCTGCAGTGCAAATTGTTGCCGACTCGGCGCAAAAGCTAGGTCGTATTGATATTTTAGTTAATAACGCTGGTATTGGCCCTCTGGCTAAATCGGAAGAGACACCAGCCGATTTATGGGACATCACCATGGCTGTAAACCTACGTGGCCCATTTTTATATGCCCGTGAAGTAGGTAAACAAATGCTTAAGCAAAAAAGTGGACGCATTGTTAACCTAGCTTCTCAAGCGGCGTTGGTTGCTCTTGATGGCCACCTTGCATACTGTGCAAGTAAAGCGGGCGTGTTAGGTATGACTCGCGTAATGGCAATGGAATGGGGCCCTGAGGGCATTACGGTTAATGCGATTTCTCCTACCGTTGTAGAAACTGAGCTTGGCGCAGGTGGATATTGGTCTGGCGAAACAGGTGCAAACTTTAAAGCAAAAGTACCCGCGCGTCGTTTTGCTCAACCAGAAGAAATTGCAATGTCGGCTTTATACCTAGTTAGCGGCGCAGCCGGTATGGTAAATGGTGAAAACCTAGTAGTTGATGGCGGTTACACCGCGACTTAATTAAAACATACACTGTTTTAATATTACAAAAGGTGGAGTGCTCAATAAAAGAGTGTTCCACCTTTTTTGGTTTTAAAAGTATTTACCATGTTCAATTAGCTGGCTATTGTTCCGCTCTGCTTTACATCATGATGTGCTGTCTCAAAATACTTTTGAATGAATAAAGTATTTAAATATCCGCAATAGCAAATTTGCTAGGCTTAATTTTAAACTTATATTTTAATCGCTTCAGCTGGCGTTATTGATAACCCACTAAAATATTTCATTACTAATTTCCCTTGGCTATTTTTTTCTATTACTAAGTAATTGTTTGAATTAGGGTAGTAAAAGCTATTTTTAGACATTGTAATAAGTTTTGTTTTATCGCCACCGGTGCGCTGTGAGTATAAAGTATTATTTTCAAAAATAAGGCTGCGTAAAGTGTTTTTATCAATTCGGTAATCACCTAATACTGGTGCGAGTTGCTTCGCTGTTACATCGGCTTTTTTAAACTCGGGCAGTGTAATACCAAGTGCTTTGGCTGTGAGCTTTTCGTTGATAAAAATAGGATTTATGTGGTTTGAATTAGCTAGTACCGCCACATACAGCTTTTGCTCTGGGATATAACGTGCGTGCGCTAAAAAGCCATTTATTCCGCCAGTGTGCTTAATTACAGTGTATTTATTCAAAGGCTTAATGATTAATCCATAACCATAGGATGAAAAGCTGCCGTCATTAAGTTTAAAAGGGCTTACCATCTTCTCATAACTTGCTTTACTAATAAGCTTGCCAGACGATAACGCATTAAACCAAATGTTTAAGTCGGTTGGCGTAGATATAAGCGCGCTGCGGCATATGGCCAATCCATATTAATATAGCTGGTGTTGATAAATCCTTGCTCTGTTTGCTCATAACCAGATGCGCGATGAGCAACAATTTCTTGTCCTTCATAACTACTCTGGTTCATTTTTAGCTTTTTAAATATGTGTTGTTCAATAAAGTCTTTGTAAGGCTGGCCACTTGCTACTTCAATTATTTTACCAAGCAGTGAATAGCCGGTATTTGAATAAGCCATGGCTTCTCCAGGTTTAAACACCATTGGGTGTTTGGCAAATCTCGTGAGTGTATCGTCAACGCTGGTGGGTACTTGTATTTCTTTATCGAATAGGTCGTCGTCATCAGTGTAGTTGGCGATGCCTGAGGTGTGGGTTAACAAGTTTTCGATTGTGACGATGTTGCCCTCAGTAGGAAAGCTTGCAACATACTTATGAATGTCATCGGTAACCGCTAGCTTACCCTGCTCATGTAACATCATAATTGCAGCAGCAGTAAATTGCTTAGAAATAGAACCTAAACGTAAAACGCTTTTGTCAGTAAGTGCAATATTATGCTCAAGGTTGGCCAGCCCGCGCGATCCTTTAAAAAGTACTTTGCCATTTTTACTTATGATTACAGATACTCCGGGCTCATTTTCAGCTAGGTTATCGTTAAGGATTTGCTGATACTGCAAAGCCATTGGCTCTGCTTTTACAAAGAGGGGGATTAATAGCGATAGGGCTAACAAACAGCTAGCGTAAAATGGCTTTGTCATATTCATCCTTTTTAGTTTAATACCAAACCTATTAATAGGCTTGCGTTCCATATACTTAATCATGAGTTAATATTGCACAGCTAAAAAGTAAACACAATTATCGAATTTTATAGGAGCTTAGTAATAGGTATAATCGATGCGTTTTTTGATTTTTATTATATTTTCACAAGGAAGTTGTTGATATGCCTGATGTAACTGCTCTATTTTATATTGCTATTATGGCTTTTTATTTATTACACAAAAACGAAGAGGCCAAAATATTAGTCCCCGTTATTGGCTTTGCTGCAATACCCCTTTTTAGCAACGATTACTGGCAATGGTTTCAGCTCAGTGCGGCACTGAGTGTTGTTGTCATAGTGATAGAAAAAGAGAAAGCAGGGTATACAGGCGGTGGTGCAGTCTCGGCATTTGCTGCATTTTTTATTGGGGCTTTATTAGTTAGTATTTTTATACACGCGACTTCATCTGCTGTTACTAGTGTTAGCACTGCCAATTTTAGTTTTAAAACCCCACTCAGTTATGAATGGCCTAGGCACATTGTAATTTTATATGCTTTTGCGTTTGTATTCGCTTTACTGGGTGTATTGCTAAATGCTCATATGCTTGTAGCTTTTTATGGCGCATTAATTATTGCGTGCTTACTTGCTGTTTTACCACACTTTTGTGGTTCTTTTTTATATGGCATAGCATTAAGTGTAACTATTATTGTAGTTACTTTTGCCATGGCATTTATTAAAAAGGCGCAAGAAGAGGCGCGCTTTATATTTGCTTATATCGGCGCAGGGTTAATGCTAGTGAGTAGTTTGGTTAAGTACTTTAGCTAAGTATGTCTTTATGTTGAACGATTGCTCAAGTTGTGATTTAATTGTAGCCACTACTTTTAGGAGCGTTTCATGATCAAATTTTATTTTCACCATACACCTAACCCAATGAAGGTTGCTTTATTTTTAGAAGAAACAGGCTTGCCGTTTGAACTTGTGCCACTTGATACGTTAAAAGGTGAGCAACATACACCAGAGTTTAAAGCTATTAATCCTAATGCAAAAGCACCTGCTATTGTTGATGGTGAAACCCGTGTGTTCGATTCAAATGCTATTTTAATGTACCTCTCTGAAAAATATGCAAAGCTAGAAGGTAAAGCTGAAGAGCGCGCTGAAATGCTTTCATGGTTAATGTTTATTGCATCGGGTTTAGGTCCATACTCAGGACAAAGTGTTCACTTTAGACATATGGCACCTGAAGGGCTTGATTACGCGGTTAATCGCTACTTGCGTGAGGCTCAGCGTCACTACGAAGTGCTTGATACACACCTTGAAGGTCGCGACTTTATAGTGGGTGATGAATACACCATTGCTGACGTATCTGCTTGGGGTTGGATTGATAAAGCACCAGTTGTATTAGGTGAAGAAGGTTTAGCACCATACCCTAATTTAAAACGTTGGTTTGAAAGCATTGATAGCCGTCCAGCGGTTGCTCGTGCACGTAAAATTGGCACCGATGTGGCCTTTAAAAAAGAGTTTGATGAAGAAGCCAAACGCGCGTTTTTTCCATCTAATTACCCTAAATCGTAGGGTAATTTAAAGCAGAGGTAAATGAGTAGTTCTGAGATAGTTACTTATTTACCACTACTTTTAAATATACACGTCTATTTTTGATGTTGGCCTAGGCTGTGAGCTATTGAGCATCTGTATTAATTATTATTACTATTATTCAAAACACGCCCTAAAACCATTTAATCTTTTTTATTGAGCGCCACATGCTGGGTACAAATTAAGTACTTCAGTTACTACTTGTGCAAACATAGCTTGCTCTTGCTGACTTAAATTTATATCTGCATCAAATTTCATGGTATCGGCTAGCTCTGAGGTAATTATTTCGTAAAAAACCATCGCAGTGAGTACATTACCTGCGTATGAAGCATGATTTCCATCTGCATTATAAAGATTTACGCTCGGCATTATTTCTAATACTCGGTTCCATACAAAACCAATAGGCGCGACGCAGCTAGGCTGCTTTGTACTTATCGATAAATGTAGATCGTATACCTGTTTTGCTTCCGCAGGGTTACCCTTTTGAGGATGCTCTGGAAATAATATGGGGGTTATTTTTTGTTCTTTAGCAACTGAGATCATACGCTCGGTGGCGTCGGTCGGGTAGTCAACGGCTCCTGATTGCGAATATTTCTGGCCTTGAAAAATAGCATGACTCCAATTATTTTCACTTAGTTTATCTATATTAGAGTCTATTTCGGCTATTTCATCTAAAAACCGCCCGCCAACAGTCATTGTTTGTACTGAGGTATTAGATAGTTGATGTGTAATTATGGTTTCTAATAAAGCACCTAAGCTTGAACTATGGCTATTACCGTAAATAATTATTTTGTAATCACCTTGTGGATTGTTATTAGTTACAGGTGGTGATGTTAGTGTTTCTTTATTCTCAGCTATTTTTGAGTCATTACCTCCAGAGCCGCACGCAGTTAACGCTAACATTAAAGCTAATGTGAGTGATATTTTAGATATATATTCGAATGACATTAGAAATCCTTTTTTTGTACCAAATTTAAGCACGATTTCTGAATACTAGATACTTTATGGTAAAGCTGCAAGTTGGCTTTAAAGATGAAAAATTACTTTTCGGGAGGAGGGAGTATTTAAACTTTAATCGTAAAGTAATTCAATTGTGCTTTAACACAGCTATTTTTGAATAAAAAAAGCCTGCATAAAGCAGGCTTTAGTTTTCAGGGGAAATTAAAACTTAGCACGGATACCAAAGCTGTATCTGCGGTCTGCTTCAGTGTACTTCCAAGCACCACCTAGTTCAGATAGGTAGATAGAAGGTTCACCGGTTAAGTTAGTTGCATTGCCTACTAAGGTCACGTTTTCGTTAATGTCCCAACTTGCTGAGAAGTCTAACTGGCCGCGGTCGTCACGGTAGTTGTTACCGTAAACTGTATCTTCTGCTGAAATGCTGCCGTCTGAGTTAATATTTTCAACGCGTTTTTCGTTTTCAGTATCTAAGAAGCTATCACGGTAGTTATAAGCTAAACGTGTAGAGAATCCTTCGTATTCCCAAAACACTTGTAAGTTGTAGGTGTTTTTAGAAATATCTAACAGTGGGTTACCGTTAGGTTGTTCGCTGTCTGCGTAGGTGTAGTTTGCGTTTATACCCAGGCCAGAAAAAGCACTTGGTAAGCTTGTAAAGAACTGTTGGTAACCTACTTCAAAACCTTGAACAGAGCCATTTTCGCCATTTACATTTTTAACGGTATCAATACCTGTTAAGCCTGCATCGCGAAGCTCTGAAACATGGTTAAAGCCATCGGCATCAACAGGGAAGTCGGTTGTATCTGAGTAAACTAAGTTATCTTGAGATACACCCGCGGTATCTAGCTGACATACTTGGTTCCACTGCGTTACATTTTGACCCGCGGTGCTAGATGAAGCCTGACAGCTGCTTTCGTTACTTAAGAAAGATTCAACATCTTTATAAAACACAGCAAAAGATATTACGTTACCTTCATCAAAGTAATGCTCTACTGACAAGTCGTATTGTGTTGCACGGTATGGTTCTAAATCAATAGAGCCTTGCGTTGCGCCTGTAATATCGTTATTAACATCAAACGCTGGGCTTAACTCACTAAAATCTGCTCGGCGCATTACTTTTGCAGCTGCAAAGCGGAATAATGTTTCGTCTGAGTAGTTATAGGTAACGTTTAAGCTTGGTAAAAAGTCGCTGTAGTCATTCTCACCTGTTACTTTTTCACCATTTAAATAAACGCTTGATTCTAAATCTGTTGTCACATAACGACCACCTACAATTGCAGTGATGTTATCAAAATCTAAGTAGGCTGAAATATAAACTGCGGCTGTATCTTCAACTACGTTACGGTACGCACTTTCTTGAAACTCTTGGTTGTCCGAAAGGCTTCCTGTTGTTGCTAAGTTAGTTCCTGCAAGTAACTGTTGTAACTGAGCGTAAGTATTCGCAGGGTTAGATAAACCGTTGTAGCTTAAAAACGTTAATAGGTCGTTTTGGCCAGAACTACCTAATTGATCAAATGAGTTATCGTGGCTAACAGTTGTAAAGCTATTTGAAAACGCAGCATTGTAATCATCTACCCATAAAGTCGCTAATGAACCGTCGGAGTCATTAAATGCATTTTTATAAATGTCTTTAATTTCAACTTTGTATTGCTCGTACTCGTAATCTCGGTTGGTAACACGTACACCGGTTTTTATTTTAGATACCCAGCTTAAGCTGCTGATAGGTTCAAACATTTCTACATCAAAACGAATAGCTGTTTCTTCGTTATCAGTTCTTCTATCTTCACTTTTAAATGTACGTAATGCTAAGTTTTGTGGGTCGGTAAATGCATTTGGATCTGAGTGAATAATACTTGGGAGTTTATTACCGTCTTGTGAAAAAGCGCCATCGTATAAATGGTTTACTAAATCAACGCCACCGCTTGCTTCAAATGTCGATTTTTCGATTGGGCGAAGAGTAAATTCAGAATCAGGTCTTACGCTTTCAGATGATGCAACAGCAACTTCACCTGAAATTTTTATATTATCGGTAATGTTCCATTCTGCACCAAGTGCATTAGAAAACGAGTCGGTTTCTCTAAAGTCACTGTATGTTTTTGGAATGCCAAATTCGTTTGTTAGTGTGTAATTATTTACACCATTCGCACCTTGAGTGGTATTTGCATCGGTTGATAACGAACCTGCTACACCTAAAATAGAGTTACCAGCTTGTTCGCCTGAGCGTTTAGTGCCGCTCAAATCAAGGTACACCATGCCATTACCAGATTGCGGTGCCCATTGCAGAGATAAATTTACAGCGGTGCGTTCACGTTTTTCTACGTATTGCTCAACACTGTGCTCGTCGCGTACGATAGCGTTGCCACTTGGTGTATTACCTTCTTGGCCGTTAATTTCAATATCTTGAGGCTTAACACGGCTTGAAGTTTCATCTTGACGAATTTCACGATCTTGATATGAAAACATCACAATAGCGCCAAATGTACCCATTTCGTCAAAGTCCCAATTGTCGCCAATTGAACCACTAAAAATAGGGGCTACATTTTCGGTTTTATCTGCGTATTCGCCATCAATCGAAATAGCACCTGTAAGTTTATCAAGCTCTAAAGGGCGAACTGTTTTTAAGCTAACGGTTCCGCCTAGCGCACCTTCAATCATGTCAGCGGTAGGTGATTTAACAACTTCTACCGTTTTTAAGAAACTCGAAGGGTAATCTTGTAGGCTAATACCATCACGCGAGTCACCAATGGTAGAGCGGCCATTTAATTCAACGCGGTTTTGCGGTAAACCACGAATCGATACACTGTCACCCACTCCAAAATCGGTATTAATAGATACACCTGTAATACGTTGAAGTGCTTCAGCAATATTATTATCAGGCAGTTTACCAATATCCTCTGCAACAACAGCATCTACAATACGTCCGTCAGTACGCTTAAGCATTGCAGCCGCTTTCATACTGCCTAACATGCCTTTTACTTCAATAACTTCTATATCATCAGTTGGTATATCTGAAGTTGTCGGCGCTTCCTGTGCTGAAGTAGTAGAAGACGCCATTAATAAAAGGGCAGCAGCGCTGAGTGTTATTGAGCTACTTTTTTGGTGCTTATTAATTAGCGATGAAGTAATTTGATTGAGTTTCATGTATCTCTCCCGTTGGGGTACGACTTGCGTCATTGTGTGTGTTGTAATATGGTTTGGTTAACCAATTTTGTTGTGTTTGATCTGTTTGTGTCATACAGATTGTGTGGTTGAAATTAGTACAATTTAAATTTTATTACAACCTTTGTTTACCAAAATTTCATAAAATGTATTACAAATTGTTATTAAATTTACTTAAAGTTAATTTGTTCAATAAGTTATGATTAATGAAATGTTTTAATAATATTTAATATAAATTGGAAAATAACCATTACCAAAGCCATTTTATGTATGATTTGTAATATTTAATGAGGTATTTATGACTAATTTAAATTTTTTATGTAGGTATTTAGTGTGTTAATTATGAGTCTAAATTAGCCGTTACTATTCTTAATAGATTAAGTAAACCTAAAGTTGTTACGATTAAATAACTAGGTTGAAATTACTGGTTTTTATTTATGTTAATTATTTGGTAATACCAATTTTCTATTGTGTTTAATTTATATTTATATTATGGATATGTGGTGGGGTGTTGTACAAAATGGTAAATGAGCTTATTTTTTGCAAAAAAAAGCCCCGCATAAATGCAGGGCTCGTATAGATTAAAAATTTTAGCTTTGCAGTTGGCCTGTAGCTGATTCAATATGAGCACGTACAAACCATTGAAATTGCTCTAAGTCAGCTAATTGGCTAGTAATCATATCTTCAGAAACAGGATCTAGCTCTGAAAGCGTTTCGATTGCTTTGCGGTGATCGCCATTAATACCGTTGTACACTTTATCAAGTGCACCTAAATGCTCGGTTACTAAACCTTTACCAATAGAATATTCATTCCATGAGCGACGGTCTACTATCGATTGCGGCGTTCCAACGGGTATACCGCCAAGGGTCGCAATTCTCTCCGCGATTGTATCTGTCATTTCGCGTACAGCTTCAACTTGTGGGTCTAACATTTCGTGTACGCCAATAAAGTTTGGTCCAACTACATTCCAGTGAATATGCTTTAAAGTAAGCTGTAAATCAATAAGCGCAACCATACGGTTGTCGAGTGTGGCAATTGTATTTTGCGCTGCATCGTTATCCATACCGGGTGCTGTAAATTCGGCTACTTTATTTGTATTACTCATAATGTCTCCTGTTATGTGATTTATTGTTTGTAGATCTAATTACAAACATGACTTGGTATTAATAAAGCAATACGTATGCCGAATTTTTAAATTTAGCTAACTTTCTGTTTTATAAGGGTATAATTTAAATTTAAGTTTTTATTAGACTCTAAATAAGATGTGCTTATGAATTATCTGCAGCTCCTTTGTAAATTATGCACACTGCTAATTAGCCCCGTAAATATAAAGCAGAACTAGGGCGTGTTGATCTTTGGTGGGTGAATTTGCAGCAGTATGTTTGGTTTTTAGGCAAGGCGGAGCTTATTTAGTGTGGTTATTCCCCATGAATAGGCGATAACGCAGCATAAAGACCAAACATGCGCTGCCCTTTGAGTTCTTTCTAGGGACGATTAACTCTTTGTTGCTCGGTTTTTACTTAGCCCACTAGGTTACAAACCTCGCGCCGCGATTTAATCGCCCCTAGATTGAACAAATTTCAATCCACAAAGATCAACACGCCCTAAGTAAGCTTAATATTTGTATTGGTTACTTTTTAAAATCTAATCTCTTTTTATTATTCACCTACTTCAGTTAGTGAATACTCACTGGTATACTCCTGCCGCATTTTAATTGGGGTCTGTTAATAATTTATGAATTTTTTAAAAACACTGTTTACAACATTTATACTGCTTTTGTCTCACTCAGCATTGGCAGAAAACTGGAGTGTTACACAGCTCCATACAAATTTTGGTAATGCTTTAAACCCATTTACAGGGGAGTCGTCATTTACACGCACATATACCATAGAGCATGCATCTGAGCATGACTTCGGTGATAACTACTTATTTATCGACTTTTTAAACGACAGCCTTACCGATGGTTTTCAAGATACGGGTATTTATGGTGAGTGGTACACAACACTTAGCTTATCTAAAGCACTTAATACCTCTTTAAAGTACGGCCCAATAAAAGATACAGGTTTAGTGTTTGGTATTAATGCAGGCGAAGAAGGCTTAATGAAATACACGCCCGGTGTAAAATTAAGTTGGGATGCCCCTGGGTTTGATTTTTTAACCACTACTTTTGCTGGATACATCGATGCTAACGGCGGTGTACAAAAAGATCAGCTAGCTAAGCAAGATACCAGTATTTTTGTGGATCTTGCATGGGGCGCACCTTTTTCGTTAGGTAGCCAAGCATTTTATTTTACTGGCCACGTTGAATATATTTCAGGGCGTGATGACGAGCAAGGCAGAAAAGTAAACGAATGGCTACTCGCGCAACCCGCAGTGCATTGGGATGTTGGTCAAAACTTTAATTTAGAGGCTAAGCAATTAATGGTTGGGCTTGAATGGCGTTATTGGTACAACAAGCTAGGTACTGATGAAATAGAAAACCAACCATTTTTACATGCTATTTGGGTTTTTTAAGTAGTATGTTTTAATCACTTTAAAACGAATAAAAAGATAGCGCCTTAGGCGCTATTTTTGTTTACTGTGGTTGTTAACTCATATGGTTGGTAAAGCTTTATTCGTATCCGCGAGGTTTTTTAGTTTTAATAACTGCGATATAGGCATGCCAGCTAGCGTAGCTAAGTAGCGGCATAATGATAATAAACCCCGTTGCCCCGGTAGCAAAACCAATAGCTACCAATAAAAATATACAGATTGACCACACTACCATGGCAGCAAAGTTAGTTTTTACTGCATTCATAGAGCTGATCACTGCTGTCATTATATCAACGCGTCGTTCCATCATAATTTGTGGGGCAAATGCCGAAAGCGAAAATACCGTTACTAGCAGTACTCCACCTATAATACTGCCCAGTGTTAAAAACGCCGATAGCTCTTCAAAGGTTGGGTTGGCGTGGCTTGGGTATAAAGCGTGTACTAATGCAGCTAAGCGCATCCAAGCAATCATTATTACCATAAGCAATATAGCAAAACCCCATTCACCTACAGGGTTTCTAAACATCGACTTAATAGAGTGGGCAAACGTTGGTTTGTGGCCTTTTTCAAGTTCCCACGCTACATCGTAAAGCCCTGCTGCAAATGCAGGACCTATTAAAGCAAAGGCAACGGTTGCCGGTAAAATAACGAGGTAGGTGCCTGTAAACACAGCTGAATAAACAATAGCAACAGGAATAAGCGTAAATATAACCCCGTAAATGAGGCTTAGTATGGGCGCGCGTGCCATGTCTTTAAATGCAAGCGCTAACCAATGAAAGGCGGCAAAAGTATCAACCTTATTGCACTCAATACAGCGTGCAAATTCGGTATTTTTATTAATAGTATTTGTTGTTGGCATAACAATGTTCCTTAACAAGGTGTCTATTAAAGGTTTAGAACACATTGGCTTTATTTACAAATTGAACAATATATACGCAAAAACATTAGGGTTTGCTCACTTTATATTCATAAATGTGATTTTTTAAGCTTTATTACTGCATAAAAAGTAATGCGCTTAGCTTTAGGTCGTTGTAAAGTCGTATTATTAGTTAATAAAAGGTTAATATGTCGGCGTTACAATGTTTTAATAATTTACAAACAGTTCAACAGGAAAAAAATGGACGACATAATAAATAATCTTGATGTAAATCAGTACTTACCTGCGGCAATAGATTGGGCAACTAATATTTTGCTAGCAATTATTATTTTACTTTTAGGCTTATGGTTAGCAGGTAAAGTAAGAGGCATAATTATTGGTTTGTGCCACAAGTATACTCACTTAGACGACACACTATTTCGCTTTTTAGGCAGTATGGCCCGTTACATTATTTTAGCGTTTGTGTTTATTGCAGTGTTAAACCGTTTTGGTGTACAAACGGCTTCAATTATTGCGTTATTAGGCGCTGCAGGTTTAGCAATTGGTTTAGCATTACAAGGTGCGATGTCTAACTTAGCTGCTGGCGTAATGTTACTTATATTCAGACCTTATAAAGTGAATGATTTTATTGAAGCAGCAGGGCGCTTTGGTAAAGTAACTGAAGTAGATATGTTTACTACAATTTTGCAAACGTTCGATAATCAACAGGTTATTATTCCAAATAGCCAGATTTGGGGTGCGCAAATTATTAACCACTCACACCACCCAATTCGTGGTGTAGATATGCACTTTGGTGTGGCTTATGACGAAAATACCGACGCAGTACGTAAAGTAATAGATAGTGTATTAGACGCACACCCACATATTTTAAAAGACCCAGCACCATTTGTAGAAGTAGAAACCCTTAACAACAGCTCAGTGGACTTTTTAGTAAGGCCATTTTGTAAAGGCGAGCATTACTTTGAAATTTTATACACAGTGCCGGAGCTTATTAAAAAAGCCCTTGATGAAAACAATATAGAAATTCCATTCCCGCATCGTAAGGTTATTTTAGTTAACGAGAATAAAGATTAGGACGTGTTGACCTTTCGTGGTTGATTTTGCAGCAGTATGTTTGGTTTTTAGGCAAGGCAGAGCCTATGTCGTGTGGTTATTCCCCATAAATAGGCGATAACGTAGCATAAATGCCAAACATGCGCTGCCCTTTGGGTTCTTTCTAGGGACGATTAACTCTTTGTTGCTCGGTTTTTACTTAGCCCACTAGGTTACAAACCTCGCGCCGCGATTAAATCGCCCCTAGATTGAACAAATTTCAATCCACAAAGGTCAACACGCCCTAACTAAATTTAAAAAGCCTAAATCTAAGAGCACTTTTACGTGCTCTTTTTTGTCTGAAAAAGTTACATACCTGTGTAAATTTTTCTTTTTTAAAATCCTCTAAATACTACTTTTTTGCCTGTATGACCCTTTTTTACTAGGTTGGATGGCTGGTCTTTATTTTGCATTTGCATAGTCGCTTTTAGTTTTAAAGCCCATAAAAACTATCGACCCATTAAATCAAACTGTATGAAGGACTAAACATGGCTGAATCATTTAAATACTCAGGTAATAAAGGGCATGGCGGCGAATTGCATCAAAAGGCATCGGATGAACACCCTACCATGACCACCGCGCAGGGCTGCCCTGTAAGCGACGATCAAAACTCATTACGTGCGGGCAAACGTGGCCCTGGATTATTAGAAGATCATATAATGCGCGAGAAGATCTTTCACTTTGATCACGAGCGCATTCCGGAGCGAGTAGTGCACGCTAGGGGTTATGGTGCACACGGATATTTTGAAACTTACGACACGCTTGAAGATTTAACGTGTGCAGATATTTTTCAGCGAAAAGGTGAAAAAACGCCAGTGTTTACTCGCTTCTCTACGGTTGCAGGCAATAAAGGATCACCAGATTTAGCACGTGATGTACGCGGTTTTGCGGTTAAGTTTTATACCCAAGAGGGAAACTGGGATTTAGTGGGTAACAATATACCCGTATTCTTTATTCAAGATGCAATGAAGTTTCCTGATTTAATTCATAGCGCTAAAGCCGAGCCTGATCGTGGTTTTCCGCAGGCGCAAACAGCACATGATAACTTTTGGGACTTTGTGAGCTTGTCACCTGAGTCAATGCACATGGTTATGTGGGCAATGTCTGATAGAGCTATTCCGCGCTCTTTACGTTTTATGGAAGGCTTTGGTGTTCATACCTTTAAATTTATTAATGCCAAAGGCGATGAAAAATTTGTTAAATTTCATTGGAAGCCAAAAGGCGGTATGCAATCGGTAGTATGGAACGAAGCACTTAAGCTTAACGGCGCCGATCCTGATTTTCATCGCAGAGATATGTGGGAATCTATTGGCAATGGCGACTTCCCTGAATGGGAGTTAGGTGTGCAAGTGTTTGATCAGCAATTTGCGGATGAATTTGAATTTGATGTTTTTGATGCCACTAAACTTATTCCTGAAGAGCAAGTGCCAGTTCAAATTGTTGGCCGCATGGTGCTTGACCGTGTTGTAGACAACTTTTTTGCAGAAACAGAACAAGTTGCCTTTTGTACTCAAAATATTGTACCAGGGCTCGACTTTACACCCGACCCGCTACTGCAAGGTCGTAACTTTTCATATTTAGATACTCAAACTAAGCGTTTAGGTGGGCCTAACTTTACGCACATTCCGGTCAATGCTCCTAAATGCCCAATGCGTCATTTTCAGCAAGATGGCCACATGGCAATGCACAATCCAAAAGGGCGTGTAAATTACGAGCCAAACTCGTGGAGCGGCGGTGAAAATAACCCGCGCGAATGCCCTGTACATGGCTTTAAAAGCTCAAGCGAGCCTGAAGTAAGCGGCGGAGATAAATTACGTTATCGCTCAGAAACTTTCAGCGATCATTACAGCCAAGCACGCCAATTTTATTTAAGCCAAACAGACATTGAGCAAGCGCATATTCAATACGCACTGGTATTTGAGCTTTCTAAAGTTGAGCATTTACCAATACGTGAGCGTGTAGTTTCGCACTTACTTAATATAGACGACACGTTAGCGCAAGAGGTTGCCAAAGGCTTGCGCTTGCAAGAAATGCCAGAGCCGGCAGAAGCCGCAATGCCAACTCGTGACGACTTACCTACTTCAGATGCGCTTAGTATTTTAAAAAATGCGCCTAACACCTTTAAAGGCCGCAAGTTAGGTATTTTAATAAGCGATGGCTTTGACGCTGATATTTTTGATTCAGTTGTCAATGAACTTGAAGCTGAGGGCGCAAACTTTGAAATTATTGCAGCGCAAGTTGGTGGCGCATGTTGTAGTAAAGGTAAGCATATTGCAGCGGACCAAGTAATTAATGGTGGCCCTTCGGTATTGTACGATGCGGTAATGGTACTGGCGACTCAAGAGGGCGCTGAAAAACTTGCTGGTATTCCTGAGGCTAAAGACTTTGTAAACGATGCATTTGCTCATATGAAATACATTGGCTATACGCAAGAGGCTATGCCTTTATTTAAAGCGGCAGGCCTTGATGGAAAAGCAGATGATGGTTGGATAGATTTAGAGGCGCATTCAGCCGATAAGTTTATAAATACATTACGAAATTTAAGATACTGGAAACGTTAGTAAGCTCAATAATTAAAAAACCACAACATGAATTGTTGTGGTTTTTTTAAGCTCACCTAGCTAAGGTATTAATTCAAGCCAGCAATAAAATTGGATTTATTATGAAGCTTAATGGCGCTTGCCACTGTGGCAAAGTGAAATTTACGGTTAACTCAAAACACCCTTATCCTTACAATTTATGTTACTGCTCTATTTGTCGTAAAACCGCTGGGGGCGGCGGGTTTGTTATTAATTTAAGCGCAGAGTATAAAACGCTTGAAGTGCAAGGGCGTGAACACATAACTGTTTATCATGCAAAAATAGGCGATAAAGTCAGCCCAGCAGAGCGTTATTTTTGTAAGCATTGTAGCGCTAACTTGTGGTTATACGATGTACATTGGCCAGAGCAAGTTCATCCCTTTGCTGGTGCAATTGATAGTGAGTTACCCATACCGCCAGAGCGCACTCATTTAATGCTTGGTAGTAAAGCCAATTGGGTAAATGCACCCATTAATAAAGATGATAAGCAATTTGAAGAGTACCCTGATGAAAGTATTGCTGCTTGGCATCAGCGTTTAAACCTCGAAAAGTAACGCAATTTTTTGTATGAGCTAAGCTTAAGTGTAGAGGCAATTAAACGCATATTTAGTTACTTAAGAATTAAAGAACACCGCGTAAGTAAAGGAGAACATTATGGCAGTTTCAGCAATCCCAAAAGGGTTTACTTCAATAACACCTTATTTAATTATTGATGGCGCTCAGCAAGCCATTTGCTTTTATAGCGATGCATTTGATGCACAACTTGTTATGCAAATGCCTTTACCTGAAGGCGGTATTGCACATGCTGAAATTATTATTGGCGACTCACATATTATGATTTCAGATTCATGCCCAGATGAGTCTTTTAAAAGCCCAAGTGAGCTTGGAGGCACACCGGTAAGCTTAATGCTGTACGTTGAAGACGTTGATGCAGTTTTTAATAAAGCCATAGAACTAGGTGCCACGCAAATACGCCCAGTGCACGATCAATTTTATGGTGATAGAGCGGGCACTTTACAAGACCCATATGGCCATATGTGGACCATAGGCACACACAAAGAAGATTTAACAGATCAAGAAATCAATCGAAGAATGGCTGACTTAATGTCAAAAGAGCAAGATGCATAAAGCAGCTTGCTCTTTTGTTATGACGGGCTGTTAACCTAAATTTATAGCTAAATATTTTATTTCGTCACCATTTATTTGCGGTAAAAAATAAATATCTTGGTACTTAAAATATTGTTGATCGTTAATCGTGACAGCCTCTGCAGAAATAGGGAGGGTGTCGTAGGTTTGGCCTAAATCGTAATTTTTAGCACTGCCTACTTTTATAGCCTGATTAACAACTATTTTTGGCTCATCAACTACTCTATAACCATTATTGTCTGCCACATAAAATACATTTTGGTAGGTATAGTAAGTGGTATTATGGCGCTTAAAATGCGAGTAGTGCCTAGGTAATGAGCGTATTCTTAAACCTCTTGGTGGCTTAACAACATGATAGCCTCTTTTCGCTTTACGATAATAAATACCGTCACTAAAGGTAAACGAAATACCATTAAATCTAATTGATGCACTGTTACGCGGTAAATGATTAAAGTAACGCCCTGGTCTGTAGGTAACTACATTGTGGCGGTTATTTTTTATGTAAGTACGTTTGCGTTTTTCTTGCTTGTAACGCACTACTTTGCGTTTTGTTTCTTTACGCTTTTCGCGTTTCTCTTGTTTACGATCTTCCCTTTTGTTTTGTTTATATTCAATACGTTGCTTTTTATCTTCACGGCGTTCATCGCGTTTGTACTGAATACGTTTAGCACGGTCGTTATTAAAATTTTTGCTGTTCTCTCGCTCGTTTGGTGCTCCAAGCGCAGAGCCAGATACTGCGCCTAATGCAAGTAGAGCTGGGAGTAAAAAAGTGAGTTTCATAATATTGCCTCGTGTATGTTTTTACATAACTGGGTTCAATACTAGCGCTTTAAACTGAATGGTAACTGACATGTAACGGCTAACGAGAGTATGTTTACAGCTTTTTACTAACGTTTACTGTTCTTGACACAAGCCAACGCTTTCTCACATTTTTGACGATTTTAGGAACTTTTATAGGCTATAAGTCGCGTAACTAATTGTTACGGCAAGTGCTTTTAACACTTGCTGTAATTTATAATTAGCCTGAATTTTGGATAATAAATCTATCTCGAGTGGCTATTTTCAGCGCTAACAGCGTTGAATTTACTGAAAATCTCTGGCTAGAGAATAAACTTAAATATCGTCATGGTTCAATATGTTAGTAAATCTCTTAACCAGAGTTCAGGTTAATTAGCGTTTTGGTTTTTCGGGTAGGGCTGTTTTTAGTTGCTCCGGTGTCACGTTAAGTACCTTTGCTACAACCGTTAAATCGGCATTAGGGCCGCCAGCATCTTGCATTGCTTGCATAAGCACTTTTTCGCTAACGCCTAGTTTGTTAGCTGCCTCAGCAAACCCCGGTGGCGACATGCCGCCGTTAGGGCCTCCCGCTTTTGGACCGCCGCCACCAGGTGGTTCATGGCGAGATATTTTAGTGCCTTCAGGTGGCTTAGCCCCTACACCCGCTTGTGCTGTGGTCGTAAAGTTGTTTTGTGCAACCACACCTTTTAAGCACTTAGGTAAGTTAGGGAATGTATTACTTGCATGGTAGTGGTAAGTAACTATGCCGTTTTTACCCGTAGGGCCTGTGTGGCCATTACAGCTATCAAGCTCGGTTGGGGATGTACCATCAATTTCTTGGCTTCCGTAAATAGGGTAGCCATCAAAGCCATAACCAAATAGAGCGCTTGGCTTTTGCGTTAAATTATTACAGTTGGCGTTTACATGTTCGTGTTTATATACGCTGTCTATATCACTGGCGGTGCCGTGGTAGTGGTACCAACCGCCCGGATCAATATGGCCTGCGCACGTATCTAGCGCGGGTAAATGCCCTGTATGTTGCACACTTGGCGCATCCGAAAAAATAGGCACACCCGCAAGCGCTGTACCCATTTTAGATACAGTGCCCAACGGTGTTGATTGCTCAGACATAACAGGGTGCAGTGGTAAAAGGGCGGTAATTTCTACGCTTTTATCTACCGATACATTAATACATGCATGATCAACTGTTGGGCGAATGGTCGCGTTATCAACAATATGCACTTTGCCGTCTTCATCGTAAAAGGTAAAACCTTGCTCGTTAAGCATGGTTAAAAATGCTTTATCTAACCTATATAGCCCCGCATCGATGCCATCCCAATCCCAAATTCCACCTACGTCGTCGAGTGTTTCTGGGCAAAAAGGGCCGACTTCAATATCGTCGGGCTGATATTTTAAAACCACTTGAGCACACTGAGTTTGTAAGCCGTTTTCAAGCGCACACTCTACAGTTTGTGGCAGCTTTACCATGGCTTTAATATTAAATTCATCGGTATTTATAAGCGTGTTTTTAGCGCTTTTAGCTTCTGGGGAGGTAGGTGTACTTTCGCTTTTTATCTGCTCGCCACATGCAGTTAAAAGTACCGTGGCACTAAGCAGGCAAAATGCGAGTTTAGTCTTTGTAGTGTTAACGCTAGGCGCTTTTAAACGACTTCGTTTAATTGATCTCATACTTACCCCAAAACGATTTATATACGTAGGTTTTAGTATGGCAATAAATTGTGCAAATAAAATGAAAGTTTTAAAAGAGTTATTGATATGTTTGAGATGTATGGCTAGCTTTTAATTAACATTATTGGGAGTTGTTATTAAGTTATTTAATAAACTTACACGATTAAATACGAAGTATAAAAGTACAAGTTAGCAACTGCTGTTTTTACTTGCCCAAGGTTTACCAATAAAGCTCCATATATTTAAAGCGCAAAAAGCACAAACCTAGGTTTGTGCTTTTATATTTTACAGTTAAATAATTATATTTTTTCCCAGTAGGGTTCGTCACCAAAGTAGCCGCTAAAGTAGTCTATAAAGGCCCTTACTTTTGGCGCTAATAAACGCGAGCTTGGGTAAACACTCCAAATAGCGGTGTCGGATGCAAGTGGGTAGTCTTGTAAAATTTGTACCAGCTCACCACTTTGTAGTTTTTTATAGGCACACCAGCTCGACATTAACGTAATACCTAAGCTTTGCACGCACGCATCGCGCACCGCTTCACCGTTATCAGCTTGTAATACGTTATTGGTTTTAATGTTTTGTGTGCCGTCGGGTGAAATAAACGACCACGTAGTTAAACCATGTAAATTAACACAGGTATGATTTTTTAAATCTTGTGGTGTTTTAGGTGTGCCGTGTTTAGCAAGGTACTTAGGCGATGCGCAAATTAAGCGTTTATCACGGGCAACCTTTCGGGCTATAAGGGTTGAGTCGTTTAGGGCGGCGTCGCGTATTGCTATATCAAAACCTCCGCCGACCATATCAATAATGCTATCGCTTAAGCGTAAATCAATAGTGAGATCGGGGTATTGCTCAATAAAGCCCTCTAGCGCAGGAATAATATGCATACGCCCGAACGAAGCAGGGGCGGTAATGCGCAATTTTCCTTGTGGAGTTACACTGCCTATACCTACCGATGCGCGCGCCATTTCAACATTAGCAAGTACTTCTTCGGCGTGAGGTAAAAAGGCTTGGCCTTCTTCAGTTAACGACACTTTACGCGTTGTACGGTGCATAAGTTTAACGCCTAGGGTTTCTTCAAGCTTATTCATTTGCGCGCTAGAAACCGCAGCCGATAAGCCTAACTCCTTGCCTGCTAAGCTAATATTGTGTGTTGTTGCTATTCTTACAAACAGATTTAAATGGGCAATATTCATTATCAAATTTTTCAATAAACTGATTATTTAAACAACTATATTATCAAAAGTTAGTTGTGTAAATATACTAACAACTTATTCATTGTGACTTTTCCTGTGGCGCTTACTATAAGCGCCTTTTTTTTCGGTATTTTTCTCGTTTAAATTTTTAAGTTTAGAGTGAGCCTGCCTTATGAGCCGTAATACATCATTACTTTTAAAGTATTTATTTAAGCAAACTTGGCCTATGTTGGTTGGCTTGTTTTCTATTATGGGAAGCCAGCTGGTTGATAGTATTTTTATTGCTAAGCTAGGCGCTGAGCCGCTCGCTGTAGTTGCCTTTAGTATTGCTATTTTTCAGGTAATTGTGGGAGTACAAGTAGGCTTAGGTATTGCGGCAACTGCGACCATTTCTACTGCACTTGGGGAAAATAAAGTTAACTACGCACGCTACTTAGGTAGTTTAATCGTATTTATTGGCACCGTAATAGTAACGCTATTGTGTTTGGCGTTGTGGTTTTTTCAACAGCCTATAATTTTAGCGTTGGGTGCAACTCCTTCGTTATTTAATTTAACCGAGCTTTACTGGCTACCTTGGCTAATAAGCTGCTGGCTTGGAGCGCTTCTTTATTTTGGTTACAGCATTTGCCGTGCCCATAACGAAACCTTATTGCCTGGGCGAATTATGGTGCTAACCAGCGTGTTAAATATAGCGCTCGATCCATTGTTTATGTTTACCTTTGATATGGGGTTAGCGGGTGCTGCATGGGCAAGCTGTGTTGCTTTTGCAATAGGCTTAGTAGTGGTGTTTTACACGCTTATTAAACGAGAACTTGTAACCTTTGACGTTTTAAAAAACCGCACCGAGCAGGCAATAAAAGCCATTGCAAAAATGATGGCGCCGGCTTTACTTTCACAGTTTATTCCGCCTATTTCAGCCATGATAGTAACGGCACTGATTGCCGCGTATGGTGGGTTTGCTGTAGCAGCTTGGGGGCTTGCAAACCGTATTGAATATATTGCGATTATTTTAATCTTAGCGCTTACCATGGCGCTGCCCCCCATTGTTGGAAATTTAAAAGGGCGGGGCGAGCTTAGGCAAATATTAAGCGTAGTAAAACTTGCGTGCGGTTTTGTAATTGGCATACAAATTTTATTAGCGGTTATTATGCTAGGTGTGGCTAACCCGCTTGCAAATGCGCTTAGCAATAATAGTGAAATAGTTGCTAACCTAACAGATTACTTTGCTTTTGTGCCCCTGAGCTACGCGGCTTTGGGTGTATGTATGATCACGGTATCGGTATGTAACGCGCTGGGATTTGCGACCACGGCCTTATTTATCTCCATATTGCGGCTATTTATGTGTTACTTACCACTACTTTGGTTAGGCTCGTATTTTTACGGTTTAACAGGGTTATTTATCGGTATGGCATGCGGTAATACCTTGTCGGGTATTGTTGGTTGGCAACTTTTTAAGCAGCAATATAAGCGGTTAACAACACACGTTAGCGTGCGCTCAATCACTGTTTAATTATCAATATATTAAAGAAAGTTATTCCACTTAAATTGCAATTATCAAAATAGTTAAATGTAATTAGTATGCACCTCATTGAATCATTGCTTAATCTATAGCAGTTAAATTTGCTGTGTTTAGGTCAAGCAATTGCAATAAAAATAGAGCTGCTTGAGGTGAATAACATGAAACTTTATAAATTGTTTTTAATAGCTATAACGCTATACGCAGGCGCTGCAACGGCTGCACAAGATTACTTTTCGATGAGCTATATTCAAGGTGAAGGAGACGTGCGAGGGGTTAAGGTGGCTTATCAATATGCCTTAGATTATCAAATAGAAGGCTTTGAAGAGCTAGAGATTTACCTAGAAGCCAATGCCAACTTTTTTGAATACGATGACCCAAAACGCTACGACGCTAATTTAGGCTTATCGCTTTCGCCAGTTATTTTTTATCCTATTGGCAGTATTGCAGGGAACCGCGTTTTTGCCGAGTTTGGTATTGGTTTAAGCTTATTACACGACACTAAATTTGCGGGTAAAAACATAAGCACACATTACCAGTTTGAAGACCGCCTAGGCATTGCCATGAAGTTTGGTGAGGCTGAGCAACACAGCGTGTCGCTTAAGTATTTTCATTATTCAAACGCTGGTATTAAAAAGCCCAACCCAGGCCTCGATTTTATATCGCTAAGCTACTCACGCGCACTTTAGGTGAGTAGCTTACTATTTATAATATGCGTAAAAATGCCACTAGGTCTGCTTGTTCTTGCTTGGTTAAATTAAGCTTTATAAGCAGGTCGGTGGTTTTAGGGAAGTGTGGGTCGTTTAGTTGGTTTTTTCGTGGTCTGGGCCTTACTCCACCATGGTTATATAAGGCGACAATGCCGGCTAAATCGTCAAATAAGCCGTTATGCATCCACGGAAATGTTTGCATTAACCCTAATAGCGATGGGGTTCTAAATTGGCCAATATGCTCAGGGTTGTGGGTGGCATCGTAGCGGCCTTTATCTTCAAAACGGCGGCCGTAATAATGCAGCCCTGTGCCATGGAATTGGTTGTCGCTAAGTAGTGCGCCGTTATGGCAAGTCATGCATTTAGCTTTAGTTCTAAATAGGTGCAGGCCATTTAACTCACTATCACTTAGGCTACTAACTGCTTGTTGTGGATTTTTATTAAGCTGCGTTAAAAAAGTTTTATAGCGGCTATTTGGCGCAGCTAATGTGCGCTCAAACGCGACTAAGGCTTTTGCCATTTGCTCAGTGGTTAACGTGCTGCTATTAAAGGCGCTTTTATTAAATGCACGGTAACTTTTATCTTTATTTACTCGGGCTAAGGCTATTTTTGGATCTAAGTCCATCTCAATCGGGTTTTCTATTGGCATAAGTGCTTGCTGCTCAGCGGTGCTTGCGCGTCCATCCCAAAAAAAATGTTGCCATTGATCAATACCAAAAATAGCGGGGGTGTTACGCGTGCCTACTTGCTCGTCAATGCCTATGGCAGTTGTACGGCCATCATGAAAGCCTTTGTCGCGTTCATGGCAGGTGGCGCAGCTAACGGTATTATTACGTGAAAGCTGCACATCATGAAAAAGCTTATCGCCTAGTGCAACATGCTCCGGTTTAGGCGATGCTACAGGCAAAAGCGACATGGGCTCAACGCTTCTTCCGTCACTGGTTTGAATAGCAGGCCAATGAGCTTGGCCTTTGCTATAAAGTGAGCGTAAATCGTTACTAATTGTTGATTTGGCGTTTAAGCTAAATGAGCACAGTAAAAAAATACTTAATAACCTAATCATAGTTATAGCTAACTCCTACCCAAAACATACGCCCGGGCTCAATACCTGATGCCCCTTCGTTTACTGTGTAAGTGCGGGCATTTAATAAATTAGAAATATCTGCTCTTATGTCAATAGACTGGGTTTTTGTGAGGTTATGGCTATAGCGTAAACTGAGCCCTAGCATGGTTCTGGCGCGTATTTCTTGCTCTTCGTATACATCAACTAAGCTTGATTCTACAGGGCAACTTGTACAGCTTTGCTCAAGCCCAATACTTTCGCTAGCCCCGGTACTTACCGCGCTGGTGTAGCTGTCACTGTAGGTAACATTTAAGCCTGTACTAAATGAGCTGTTCCAATCAACATTCCAGCCAAGCGCACCTGACACTGGGGTGCCAAAGTTGGTGCGTATTTGCTCTAGCTGCCCAAGCGTTACAAGCTCGCCTTCGCCTTGTGCATTGAGATAATAAACGAGTTCATCAAGGGGGGTATTTTCTGCACTAGCGCTGTATTCGTCGTTTGAAACTTTGTTTTCAGCGTAGGAGGCATTGGCCCATAAAGAGTGTTTACCAAACTGTGCACTCCACGAGATAGAGTAGCGCTCTGAGCTGCCATCACCCTCGTTAGTCATATAAATGTATTTATAGCCATCACTAGCTGCTTCTTCATCGGTAACCTGAGAAAACTGCTGATGCTTTTTACGTTTTACATATTTGAGCGATATATTGCCTGCTTTTTCAAATGAGTGCGCAATGCCTAATGCGAGTTCGTCATCGTAGGGGGTATTTACATCATCAAAGCGGTATTTAAACGCGCCGGTATAGTTAGACGGCAGCCACCCTTGAAGGTAGCCGTTTTCAATTGGGCGATACTCTCGATATGAAAAACGCTGCTGCTCTTTTACTTTATAACCAATAATGGCTGAGTCGTAATAGCGGTTTACCCCTGCGCTAATAATAGTGCGGTTGTTGTTAAATACATCGTAACCAAGGGATAGACGTGGCGCAATATTATGATTAGCTAAAAAGTCATCGTATTCGTAGCGCATACCTAAATTTAAGCTTAATTGCCCTAAGGTGATGCTATCTGTTGCATAAAACGAGGCGCGATTTAACGCTACATTAATATACTCTGCTGGGGTTACTAAGCGGCCATTAAAATACTGCGCGGTGGTTGTTACATTGTTGCTGTACGCTGTTATGTGATCTTGGTTGTTAAAATCAATTTCGCCCCCTAACTGCGCTGCAAGTTCGTCAATAGATATAGTGGTTTCAAGCGCTTGGCAGTCAAGCGTGTAACCACTGCAATTAAGTGGTGTACTAGCGCTAGACCATATAATAGGGGAGTCGTAGTTGTAGCTATTTTGTATGCGTTCGCGCTCTACTTCTTGGCGAATAAGCTCTATACCGGCCTTAATATTATGCTCAGTTCCTGCAAATTCAAATGAATTGAAATTTAGCGTGTTTTTCCAGCTGGTGGTGTATTGGGTGTTATCTAAAGCGCCATAGCCTCCTTGGCGAGAGTAGCGTGTTTGCGCATCGCCTTGGTCGGCATATTGTCCCCAATCTTTGCCTTTAGCTTGCAGCCAGTTATAAAAGTGCGCTGGGCCTTCTCGGTTGCTATCACTCATACTAAAATTAAGGTTGCTGCGCCAGGTTGCAAAATCAAAGTGCTGGGTAAGTGATGCGACCGCGCCTACGGCGCCGCCTTCTAAATGGAAGTCGCTGTCTTTGGCGTCGGTTATAAAGTCATCTACTTCGTAAGGTGAATACATTAGAGTTAAATCTAATGCGTCTACCCAGCCATTGCGATAACCATATTTAACAATGGCATTTATGTTTTTACGGCTTTGCGTTTTGACTTCCCCTAACGACAAATCGCTGATGTCGCTGGTTAAGTAACTAACACTCATCATTACGCCATGGCGCTTATTAATTTGTTTATTAGCACGCAGGTTATAGCTGATTTTTTCATACTTAGGCGTTTCAAGTGTGCTTTGATCAACATTTTGCTGAGAGCTGTCTTGATCGGCTTCTATAAAGTGATAACTCCCCCAGCTACTTTGATTACCTCGCACACCAAAGCTAAAACTGTCATTGGTAAATACGCTTTTGGTTTTACTATCAACAATGCCACCCGAAAAGCCACCAAACTCAGCCGGAATGTTATGGTCGTATACTGTGATTGATTCAACTACATCGGAGTTTACATTCATGCTTTGCACGCCGCCCGATACATCGTTTGATGAAGAGCTTAAGCGGCTGCTGCTACCAGGGTCTATGCGGTTATTGTAGTTTAGTCCATCTAATGAAAAGCCAGTTTGCCATGGCTGCGCGCCTGAGATTGATATTTCTGGTGCGCTGATTTCTGCCAAACTACCAATAGAGTAAGCCTCGTTGCTTAGCTGTACACCAGGGAGCAATGCAATAAGCTCGTTTATATCGCCGTTGCCTTTAGGTGTGGCATTTATAAAGTCACGATTTAAGTAAGAACGCCCAATAACTTCGGGTACTTCTATGCCTATGTACTGGCCTTTTACTTCAATGTGATCAAGTGCTTCACAACGCTCTTTTTGCTCATTTTTAAGGTCGTTACATGGCTGTGTTTTTGGTTCGGTCTGCTGTTGCTGCTCTGCGGCGTATACACCCTGAGAAAGCAAAAGCAGACACGCGAGGGTAGTCGGTGTCTGCATTTATTACGGCTCTTAGTTAAATACCTAGTGGGGTAGTGTCTTCGCTATCAATTACGCCATCGTTATCGGCGTCTTGGTCGGCAATTAATCCAGCTAAGGCTATATCTTCATCGCTGGTGTTAGGTAAAAAGAAGTTAGGTAAGCCGTCGTGGTCAGTATCTACGCTGGCAATAGCTATGCCTTTAAAGTCATCACGAGAGGCGACTAAGTTGGTCATGCCTATGTAAAGCTCAAGCTGATCGGCTTCGCCATTAACGCCATTATTTATTAAGCTTTGTGCTTTAGTGGTATCGTTAATTAGCGTAAAACTGTTTACTAAATCTTCCATGTTGTCGGCAATAATTGTATCGGCAAAGTTTAAAATAAGAGGCTCAAGCGTATTTAAAAGCGTGCTAGCTTGTGTTTTTGCATTGCTATAGTTTGCTGAAAAATCGCTAATATTCGCCGCGTTAGTGCCCATACTTGAAAGCATAGAATAACGTTCAAATTCACCTGTTTGAGCTTCTTCTAAGCCAATTACTTCGGCTTTAACAGCGGCTAAAATAGTTTCTAGCTGATCGCTTGTTAATGCATTTAGCTCAGGCGTTATTTCAGTAATAGCATCATTTAAAGTGGTACTTGCCAGTGATGTTTGGTTTGCATTAACTAAGTAACCTAAGGTTTCTAAGCGAGCTTCAAACCTGTCTTCGGTATCTTCATCTAGGGCAATGTAGCTAAGTAGTTGATTGTGTACACCAGCTACTTGCTCCGATAAGCCGCCTTTAATAAGCGATACTATTACTTGATTATGAGCTGTAATTGATGAGGTATTACTTAGCGTACGTATATCGCCTGCATTGAGCGTATTAAGCATGGTTAAGCATTTATTAGCGGCATTTGCTGTCTCGCCACCGACTTGCGCAGTTAAATCAACTAACAATTTACAGCCCTTGGAACCGGTTAAAAGCGTGGTTGATGATTCTTTGCTTATGTAGTCATCCGAGGCTATAAAGTCGCCAGCATAGGTAAATACTTGCTGTGCTAGGTCGTTTCTGCCAGCTTCACTTAAAATTAGGCCTGTGCCAGGGACGTTATCAAGCGATGTTAACGCTCTAAAAAATTCGTTGTAATCACCATTTTCAGTAAAAAAGCTGCGAGCTTGAGCTGCTGCACTCGTTATATCTTCACCGACAAGTAGGCGATTAGCTATATTAAAACCATACACTTGCTCTTGCGCGTTGTTTATATCGGTTTCGCTGTCTGATAGCGTTATTGCTGGGTTTTCGTCGCTTTGGTAAAGGCCTTCAATTAAGCCTGCTAAAAATTGAATAGGGTAAGTGTAGTTATCTAAAGTAGCGGCGCTGTAAGGCGATGCAGAGTATGCGTAGTTACTATCAAAACCCGTTGAACCATACATGGCAAGTACTTGATTGGTATAGTCTTTTGCCGCTTCAAATTCGCCAGCTCTATAAAGGTATTGCGCAGCCCATGCACCATGTAGCGTTTTGTATTGCTCGTATGGTTGGCCTTCGTATTCGCCGCTACGTACTAGCCTGTAACCTGTTTTTACTGCAAGTTGCGCGTAGTTATTAGCAAGCAATTTGGCTTGCGTTAAATCGCTTTCATCTAGGCTTTGCGCATAGCTTTGTAGGGCGTCATCTATTGATAAGCGTACGCCATTTAAAAAGTAGCCATAACTTGAGGTGTATTCGTCTTCGCGTACTTGCTCTGCGTATAATGAAATTGTATTTAACAAATTACTTGCTTGCGAAACTTGATCAGCAGCTAAATAGCTTTTTACTAAAGAATAAAGCGCTGATGCGTCTGATGAGGCAATGTTATCAAAGCCTTTATCAGCTAAGTATTGGTTGTAGGCCGCCACCGCTTGGTCACGATAATCGTTTGCTTGTTCTGTTTGGCCTATTTCGTCTAGTGCTTGTGCCACATCTTTTAGTGCCGAAGAACGCGCTGTTTGCTCGTTTATAAGCGCTAAATAGTCGTTAGCAGTATCTAAAAATCCTGCACGTGCATAGGCCGCAGCTTGGGTTGCGTATATCTCATATCGAGAAAGTTCATCGGCAATATTTGCGCTTAACTCGTCAGCTTGTTTTAAGTGCGACAGACTAGAGCTGTAATAATAATTAAGTTTATCTTCGTTAGTTACATAAGAAGGGCTTAGTGAAATAATTGCAGTTAACGGCTCGCTAATTAGGCCATCTGTGTAGCTAATTTCAAATTGCTCATCAATGCTGCTTAGGGATTGAGCCTCATAGGTAAATTCACCCGTGGTGCTATTTATGCTCATTACGCCATTACTCGGTGGTGTTATTAAGCTAATAGTTACGGTGTCGCCATCTAAGTCTTGTGTAGTAATAACCCCTTGAGTGGTGGTTGAAGAGGTGACAAATACATTAGTAGTTAGTAGCTGCGGGGCATCATTAACATTTTCTACGCTAAAACGTATCACTACATTTGCCGTTAAGCTGCCATCGCTTGCGCGAATGGTTGCTGTGTCTTCTCCAAAATAATTACTAAATGGTGTGTAGGTAAATTCACCGTTTGCTTCAACTGCTATGATGCCATTGCTTGGTGCATTAGCAAGCGTATAGCTTAAGGCGTCATCGTCGGTGGCTGTTACTTGGCCTGAAAAAGTGGTGTCTTCGTTTACAGTAAAACTTAAATTAGGTTGAGAAAACTGTGGAGCAGTATTACCAGAGCCCCCGCCACAACCAGCCAACGCAAGCGCGCATAATATTGGGGTAAATTTAATTAGCTTGTTCATTATTGTTAACATTAAAAGTTAATGATGTTGCGAATGATAACGCATATCAATTAGATTTTAAAGTATGTAAAGTATTTGTCATATTAATAGTGAGCATCCACAAAGTACTTATAAGGCAGCTAAAACACAAAACCCTGCTATTAACAGAGCTTTATTGTGAGTAAAAATGAGATTAGTAAAGTGGGGGTATGGTTATTAGTTTATGTCGCTAATAATAAGCAGCGGAAAGTTTTTAACTGAACGAGGTTGCCAATTATTATAGCTAATATTGCTAATTCCAAAATAGTTAAGCACCTTAGGTGAGTACGTCCAGCCACGCGCACGTTGCTTTATGGCGGCACTGCGTAAACTGGGTTTTAGCCCTACTGTGAGTAGGTCGTGATTTACATTTAGCTTTGTGTAAAAGGCTTTTTCGCGCAAGCTTGCTTTAGCAATTACCTCATCGTAATGGGCGCGTAATGCCTGCCACTTTTTGCTTTTTTGTGGTTCTTTTAAATGCTTTACCATGGTATCAATATCACTATCTAACCACTTAGCTGAGGCTGCATCCCCATGCCAGCCAATAATCGTATTGGGCTCAATTGTAGTAGGGTGCCCAGCAAGCAACACATAATTAGCACACGACGAAAAGCAAAACTGCTTTATGTTTACCGTTAGCTTATGCGCCAAAATTAACTCGGCTAAGTCCATCCCTAAATCTATGTTTCCGCCGCCGCTGGTAATCGTAAATGTATTAATTGTAGGGTTAGTTTTTAAAAGCTCAGCCGCCGTATTGTTATTTTGTTTGTTGATTTGGCCACTGTATATAATGGTTTTATGACTTAAGGTTACTTGAGCCTGCAATAACGTGGGGAGTATTAAAAAAAGGGTAAAAATTAATTTATGCATATGAGTTTTAAGTGAGTATTTTTGCTAAAGGCTACGTAATTTGGCTAAACGAGGCAAATACTAATTTGTCTAAAGCAAGTTAACCCCTTTTAACCCATCCTTAACCCTTGCCCTAATACACTGTGTGTAATGATGTAAATTAGGCACAGTTAAATGGTTTATTTTAAAAAGCGCTCAACGGTTTTATTGCTTGCACTTAGCTGCACGCTTGCTGCGTGTAGTAGCCAGCCAAGCTATACAGGTAATAGCACCGAGCAATCGCTAAAGCAGCATGCAAATTGGCAATACACACAAGATGATGCAACCGAGGTAAGTTATATCACTGATTTAGTGAATATAGCGGGGCTTGATTCGTTTATTAACCAAGCCGTTGCAAATAATCCTTCATTTAACCAAGTGCATGTGGCGCTAAAACTTGCTTATGCACAGCGCGATGTTACTGCAGCAAGCCAGTGGTTTAGTGTAGATGCCGATTTTGACGCTCAGCGCAACGAAACAACCGGCACACAGTACAGCTCATCACTAGGGGTTAGCTGGGAAGCCGACGTATGGCAAAAAATTGCTGATAACGTAGCCGCGCAAGACATGACCATAGCTAGTAATCAGGCCACTTACCAAGGCGCTAAAGACACCTTAGTAGCCAGTGTGATACGCACGTATTTAAACATTATTTTGCAGCAAGATTTACTTAACATAGAGCAGCAGCGTTTAACGGTTTTAGAAAATAACGAGCAAAGTATTGTTGAGCGTTACCAATACGGCTTAGGTGATTTAGAAGCCCTTGATACCGCGCGTACAAATACCGCCTCAACCCGAGCCACTATTGCCGATTATCAAGAACAAATAGCGCAAGCTAAACGTGCTTTAGTATTATTAGTGGGTGTTGATAAACTTGAAAACTTACCTACTACCTCTGTTTTACCTGATGTAATTGAGCCGCTAAGCGCACTACCTGAGCAAGATTTAGCGCGTCGCCCCGATTTACAAAGTGCCTATTACAATATTCAATCTAAACGTTATTTAGTGGATGTTGCTTACAAAGATTTACTGCCAAGCATTACGCTTTCGGCATCGCTTAGCGATTTAGCAGCCACGCCCAGCCAAGCATTATTAACCAGCCCAGTATGGAACTTACTAGGCAGTTTAAGTGCGCCGTTGTTTCAAGGCGGAGTACTTCGTGCACAAGTTGATATTGCAAAACTAAATGCCGAACAAGCGTTTTGGGAATACCAAGACACGCTACTTAGCGCCGTAAACGAAGTAGAAAACGCACTAGGTCAAGAGCAATCATTAACACAGCAGCAGCTACAAATTAGTAAAGCACTTGCCAGTGCTAAGCGCAGTTATAGCAACTACCAAAGCAAATACCAGCAAGGTTTGGTTGATATTTTAGATTTACTAACCGTGCAGCAGCAGGTGTACGACCTACAAGCTCAGCTAAGCCAAATAAATTACACCCTTTTAACTAACCGTATAGATTTAGGCCTTGCCTTGGGCCTTGGAGTATCGTCATGAAAATTTCGCCAGTACCTGTTGTTGTAACTCTTGTTGCCATTGTTTGTATAGGGCTTGCTATTTCATATAACGGCCAAAAAATGGCGCAGCAAGCAAATGGCCCAAAGCCAGAGCCGGCTAAATCTGTGGCACCCAATGTATCGGTTATAAATGCTGTGCCAAGTACGTATCAAGCTTATGTTAGTGGCCACGGTGAGGCTAAAGCGCACTGGGCACTTAGCTTAAAAGCGCAAGTTAAGGGCGAAATAACGAATATGAGCGAGCAATTTGCTACCGGTAATGTAGTTAAAAAAGGCCAAGTGCTTGCACAAATAGATAACACCGAATACTTACAAGCAGTCGCGAGCGCTAAAGCCACATTGGCAGATGCCAAACTTGCCCTACAAGAAGAGCAAGACTTAGGAAACCAAGCAAAGCGTGAATGGCAGCGCTCGGGTGTAACACAAGCGCCAAGCTCGCCTTTAGTATTTAGAACGCTACAGCTAGAAGCCGCCCAAGCAACGGCCGATAACGCCCAATACGCACTACAAACTGCGCAGCGTGATGAAAAAAACACCCATATAAGTGCGCCGTTTGATGCTGTTATTTTATCGCGCGATGTAGATTTAGGCACTTACGTAAGCATTGGCGATACACTGGCTACATTAAACAGCACCGACAAAGTAGAAATTAGCGTACCGCTTTCATTAAGCCAATGGCAAAACCTGGCAAGCGATAAGTCGGGCGAGGTTATTTTAAGTGATGTAACAACACAGAATCAGTGGCAAGGTTACATTGCTCGTTTTGAGCAGCATCTTGACGATAGCTCTCGCCAGCGCAGTGTAGTGGTTGCGCTAGACAAACCTTTTGAGCAAGCAACACCATTGCTACCAGGTACATTTTTAGCGGTACAAATTGCCGGTAAAGCGCTTAACAACGTAATTAAATTACCCGCCTCAGCAGTATCGCAAGAAGGCTTAATTTGGTACGTAAACGAGCAAAACACGTTAATGAGCATTCAAGCGCAAAAACTATTTGAGCGCGGTGATTACGTTTATATCTCTCCTATTGAAGGACACACTAATTTACGTGTGGTGGCTCGCCCACTCGTAAGCTACTTAAACGATATGTTAGTAAACCCAATTGTTGAGGAGATGCCATAATGAGCCCGCATCAAGCACCGCAATTACCTAATAATACTAACCCTTTGCACGGTATTATTAGCTGGTTTGCTAACAACTCAGTAGCCGCCAATTTATTACTCATTAGCGTAATAGTTATGGGCATAATGTCGCTTTCTACTTTGCGTAAAGAGGCGTTTCCAAGCCTTGAGCCAGATACTATTTCGGTATCGGTGGTTTACGACAGTGGCGATGCCTTACAAGCAGAAGAAGGCATCGCCCTAAAAGTAGAAGAGGCCCTTGAAACCGTACCGGGTATTAAGCGTATTACCTCTACATCTGATGCCAGCGGCAGCCATGTAAGCATTGAGAAAAAAACCGATTACTCGCTTGATGAGCTACTCACCGATGTTAAAAACCAAGTTGATGCCATAAATAACTTTCCGGCAGATGCCGAAGAGCCGGTGATCGACAAAGCGCGCAGGCAAGATCACGCATTAACCTTACAATTATTTGGTGATGCCGACCGCCATACGTTGCAAAACCTAGGTGAAAAACTAAAAGCCGATTTATTAGCTAAATCGGGCATTAGCGATGTAGAGCAATCGGGCGTGCTTGACCCTATGATGTCGGTAGAAATCGACGAAGGCAAACTACAAGCCTACGGTTTAACTATTAGCGATGTAAGCGAGGTGATTAACAACGAATCATCGAGCCCGCTTTCTACTAGCTTGCGCGATAGCAACAAAATTATGCGCCTAAAAGCCGCTGACCAAGCTTATTGGCAGCGCGACTTTGCCGATATTGTATTACTAACAACGCAAACAGGCACACAAATTAAATTAGGTGATGTAGCAACCGTTACCGACACCTTCGCAGAAGATACCAACTCGTTAAGCCGTTATAATCAAAAAAATGCTGTAGGCATTGAAATTTTAATGGATGAAAATAGCGATATAACCACCATAGTTGAGCAAGCACAAAGCGTAATTGATACATGGCACGAGCGCGGCTTATTACCGCAAAATGTAGAGCTTGAAAGCTGGCACGACAAAAGCACCATGATCACCGAGCGCTTATCGCTGCTTACTAAAAATGCTGTAACCGGTATTATTATGGTGTTTGTTATTTTAGCGATATTTTTAAATGTACGCGTTGCGCTATGGGTTGCGGGTGGCTTGCCATTTGTATTTTTTGGCACGCTGTACTTTATGACCGACAGCTACACCGCACTGACCATAAATGAAATGACCACCTTTGGTTTTATTATGGCACTGGGGATCGTGGTCGACGATGCCGTTGTTGTGGGGGAGAGTATTTACACCACTCGCAAAAAACACGGCGACACCCTTAATAACACAATTTTAGGCACCATGAAGGTGGCTGTCCCCACCATATTTGGCGTATTAACCACGGTAGCTGCGTTTGTTGCGCTTTCGAATGTATCTGGCAATTTAGGTAAAATTTACTCACAGTTTGCGACCGTAGTGACGATTTGTTTACTGCTTTCGGTTGTTGAATCAAAACTTATTTTACCGTCGCATTTAGCCCACGTAAGCACTAAACGCCAGTTAAAGTCGGGCCTTAGTGGCTTGTGGTCAAAGGTGCAGCACGGCGCCGACAGCGGCCTAACTTGGTTTAGCGATAAAGTGTACCGCCGCGTTATTGAATACTCGTTACGATTTAGATACGCCATTGTTGCTGCATTTGTGGCCTTTTTTATTCTGGTTGTTGGTATGCCTATGAACGGTGCAGTAAAAGTAGGTTTTTTCCCAAGTATTGCCGGCGATACCGTAACCGCTGAACTTGTTATGCAAAACGATGCAGCGTATGGGCAAACTAATAAAAACTTGTTAGCGCTTGAGCAAAGTGCACTACAAGCCCAGCAAAATTTAATGGATAAGTTTGACTCGCAAGAGAGCGAAATAACGAGCTTACAATTAGTGAGCAGTAGCGATACTAGCGGTACGGTAAGTGTTGAGCTATTAAACGAGGGCGACTTTACTGCAAGCGAATTTGCACAAGAATGGCAGCGCCTTGCCGGTATGCCAGAGGGCAGCAAAAAACTACAAGTATTGGCTACACGTAAAATGGTCGATAACTTTAAAGTAGAGTTAAAAGCGTGGGATGACGAAACTGTAATGGCCGCAGGCGCACTGTTTAAAGAGCGCTTACAAAATACTGCTGGTGTTAATGGCATAGACGATAATTTAAACCCAGGTCAGCCACAGCTTAAATTTAGCTTAAATGCACAAGGGCGCGCTTTAGGTATGGATACGGCGAGCCTATCAGAGCAGGTTTTACAAGCTTTTGGTGGAGCAATTGTACAGCGTTACCAGCGCGATAAAGACGAAGTAAAAGTACGTGTACGTTACCCAGAAAACGCCCGTAAAACGCCAGCCGATATTATGCAATCGCGTATTAGGTTACCCGATGGCACCGTAGTACCTTTAGTTAACGTAGCCAATATAAGCAGCGAATATCAGCAAGATGAAATAACCCGCATTGATGGCTTACGGGCAATTTACTTAAGCGCACAAGTAGATAAAAACATTGTGGCATCTAACGAATTAGTTGCTAACTTAAGCCGCGATTTAGTACCTGAGCTTAACGCGCAATTTCCTAACTTAAGTATTCACTTTGCCGGAGAAGCCGAAGAGCAAGATGAAACAACAGGCTCAATGGCCACTATGTTTATAGCCGCGTTATTAGTTATTTACGTATTGCTGGCGATTCCGCTTAAATCGTACATTCAACCAGTATTGATTATGGTGGCGATTCCGTTTGGTATTGTGGGTGCTATTTTAGGCCATTGGTGGAACGACTTAACCATCAGCATACTTTCTTTAAATGGTATTTTGGCTCTCAGTGGGGTGGTTGTAAACGACAGCCTATTATTGGTATCGCGCTTTAACGAGCTGGTAAAAGATGAAGGCATGAGCACGCACGATGCCATTGTAGAGTCGTGCACAAGCCGCCTGCGCGCGGTAATGCTTACCTCAATTACCACCTATGCGGGCTTAGTGCCGTTATTAAGCGAAACCTCAATGCAGGCACAGTTTTTAATCCCTGCTGCGGCATCACTTGGTTATGGTATTTTGTTTGCCACGGTTATTACGTTAATCCTTATTCCGGCATTATTAATGATTCAAATAGACATTAAGCGCTTACTTGCCAATGTGTTAGACTTTTTAAGTGGTAAACGCACCCAAGGAGCTGCCTCTTAATGATAAACGTACTACTGGTTGAAGACGACATAGACCTGGCAACAACCATTGTTGATTACCTCGATATAGAAGACATTGAGTGTGACCATGCAAGTAACGGCGTTTTGGGCTTAAATTTACTGCAAATTAATGATTATCAGATGATTATTTTAGATGTAAACATGCCCAAAATGGACGGCTTAACAATGTGCAAAACATTGCGTGAACAAGGTAAAGATATTCCGGTATTAATGTTGACCGCACGCGATAGCCTCGATAACAAACTAGAGGGCTTTGCCGCCGGTAGCGACGACTATTTAGTAAAACCCTTTGCCATGAAAGAGCTAGTAGCGCGGGTACAAGTGCTGGCAAAGCGCAAAAGTGGTGAGGCAAAACGCCTCACCTTAGCTAATTTAAATTTAGATTTAGCAAAGCGCAGTGCCGATGTAGAGGGGCAAACATTAAAGTTATCGCCCATTGCATTTAAATTGCTAGAAACCTTAGTACGCCATGCGCCGCAGCCTGTTACGCGCAGTGTAATTATGCAAGCTATATGGGGCGAAGAGCAGCCCGACAGCAACAGTTTAAAAGTGCATGTGCATCATTTACGTAAGCAATTAGAAGCCACCACACACCAAGTTACACTTGAGACCATTCCTAGTGTGGGCTTTGCAATAACAGCAAATGAAGGGCAACCACAATGAAAATAAGGCCTAGTTTAAGGCTCTACTTTTTTGCCAGTATGGTGGTGCTTAGCTCTGCTATGGCCATTGGCTTTTCGTTTTTAAGTGTAAATTACTTTATTGATGGGCTAGATAAAGGCTTAAACGGGGTGATGTTAAAGCTTTCGCAAACCACAGAAGTAAAGCCAGGGGAAACAAAAGAGCTGGTGGGCTTTAATATAGCAAGCCGCTGGGAAGACATGCCTGCGTCAATTCAGCAGCGTTTCAAAAAACCAACAGAGGTGGGGCTTTTACATAAAACAAAAGACAGGCCATCGATGTTTTCTATGCCGCAAAATTTATTTTTTGTGGTGTATTATCCAAACCCCGAAGGCGAGCCGCGTTATATATCGCGCATTATGCTCGAAAAAGACAAACCACAATTGCTCGCTAATATAGAGCCCGAACAACGCATGCTATGGATTGCTATTACAGGCATTGCGGCCATTGTGTTATTTGCGTTTTTTTTGTTTATGGTAATGAAAAAAATAGCCAAGCCAGTGGAGTCGTTAAGGGGCTGGGCTAAATCGTTAAACCAAACTAATCTGCAGCAAACACCGCCCGATTTTACATATAACGAACTAAACACTTTAGCCACATTAATACGCAGCAGCTTGCTTTCGGCGAATGAAAGCGTAGAGCGTGAGCAGCGCTTTTTAAGCTATGCTAGCCACGAGCTGCGTACGCCAATTTCGGTTATTCGCAGTAACGTTGAGCTACTCAATCGGCTGAGCGAAAAAGCCCCGTTAAGTGATAAACAACAGCTTACACTTGAGCGTATAGAGCGCGCCGGTTTAACCATGAGCGATTTAACCGATACGTTATTATGGCTAAGCCGCAACGAAGATCAGCAAAGTAGTCCAGAACCTGTAAACCTTAGTGATAAAATAACGACCCTGAGTAATGAGCTTAACTACTTGCTTAATGCTAAGCACGTTGAGGTGGTTTTAAACACCCAGCAAGAGAGCGTTATTACCACCGATGCTACTGCGTACCACATTGTACTGACTAATTTAATTCGTAATGCCTACCAACATACTCAATTTGGCCAAGTACACATTACGCAGCAAGGCAGTAAAGTGACTATTGTTAATTGTAGTGAGCAGGGCGATGCCCCTAAAGCGAGCGAGCCCTTAGCAAAACACGCCAGCATAGGGTACGGACTAGGCCTACAATTAAGCGAAAAAATAATAAAACGCCACGGCTGGGTTTACGGTGTAAACGACATACCAGGGCGCTATGAAGTGGTGGTCGATTTTAGTTAATTAGGTTTAAAAGTGTATTAAAGAGCGGCTTAACGCAATGAACGTTAAGCCGCTTTTTAATGATTACTGATAGGGCGTATTACTTATAATACCAATCATCAAAATAGATCACTTAATTAAGCAGATTGGTATAAATGATTATTCGGCCGCAGCTTGCTTGGTTTTTCTAAACATAAACTCAAGGGGAATGTGTAGGCGCTTTGCCCATGCGTTTTCGGTATGATCTTCCCCCGGGAAGTACTGGCTTTGCCATAGCTTTGCTGGGTATTGTTGCGCCATAAATAAATCATCAATTTGCGCTTGTAGCTTAGGGTACATGGCATCTAAAGTGCTGTCGCCGTAATCAAAATACACTTTTTGGTTACTCAGCTTTGCGATGTTGTTGGCAATGTAATTTTGAAACTCGGCAAAGACTTCGTCGTCGTGGCTAAAAATACCTGGCCAGTGGGTCGACATACAAATAGCGCCTGCAAATTCGTTAGGGTAATTAAGTAGTGTGTACCACGATATAAGCCCACCCATGCTAGAGCCACCAATATAGCGGTGCTGCGCGCCTTTATTTACGTTGTAGTTAGACTCTATATAAGGAATAACTTCTTTAACTAAAAAGCGTGAGTAGTTGTCTGAGTACACCTTAGAGGCAAATAATTTGTGGCCTGGGTATTTTTCTAACTGGTATAGGGCGTTTTGCTTTTGTTTGCTCAAGGCCTCAAACGGTTGCTGTGGGTAGTATTCGCTGTGGCGGTTTTCTACGGCGTTTGGAATGCCTACCACAATAAATGGGCGTACTTTGCCTTGCTCTATTAATGAGCCGGCTACTTCATCTACGCGCCACTCTTGCTTGTTCCATGTGCTATTGGCATCAAACAGCATGCGGCCATCGTGCATGTAAAGTACATCGTAGGTGGTGTTTTTGCTGTAACCTGGCGGTAACCATACATTTAAAAAACGGTTTTTTACAAACTGTGATTCTATATTGTCGATCACCTCAATATGGCCCTTGCTTACTTGCACTTTGGCCGTGTTTGCATAGCTGGTATGCACTACAAATATTGATAAGCTAAACAGTAAAGCAACTAATTTCATGGTGGCGCCTTAGCATACAAAAAGTGCACTATCACAAGCTCGCATTGTTAATTCAATGTGAATACGTATGCACTTGTATTTAAGCAACAAATGCATACACATACAATTTATAAATCGCTGCGCCAGCCCATGCCCGACTCTTCCATAAGGCGCTCGTATACGCCTTCAATATTAAGTGGCAACCATGCTTGGTATTGCTTTAAATCTGAAAACTCATCGAGCTTAACGTTTTGTTTTATTTGCTCTAGGCTTTGCCCTGCAAGTGCGCCTGCGGTTACTTGGCTGTAAAGCTGCTCTATATAGCGTAAGTAACGTGCTACATCGGCTTTATTACCCATATCGGCATGGCCGCCCACAAAGGTATTAAAGTCGTAATTTAAAACCGCTTGGGTTGAATTAATCATACCTTGAATATCGTAGCTCCATAGTTTTTGCCATGGCATTCTGCCAATAACTATCCAGTCGACCACAAATAGTGTTTTTTGCTTTTCGAACAGCATACTTACCGAGCCTCGTCCATCATTAGGACCGTGGTAGTTAAGTTTTAAGGTTGAGCCGCCAAGGGTAAGTATTAGTTCGTCATCAAAGGTAAGATTAGGCATAACAGTTTTCATTTTTGTGTTTTTAATATCTTGCGCGGTAAGTTTGTGCGCTACAAAGGTTGTGTTCGGGCTTTTAAATACCTCTGCGCCGTAAATATGGTCGCTGTGATTATGGCTGTATACAACATATTTTACCGGTACGTTGTAGCGAGTTTTAATTTGCTCCTTTAACCAAGTGGCGGCTTTTTTATTAAGTGGGTCGGTAACTATTGCACCTTGTGGAGTGATTAAAAATACCGAGCGGTGTCTGTCGTCAATGAAGCGGTGGAGGCCATCGCCTAAATCTTCAATTTCGTAACTTTGCGCCATAAAACCTGTAAATAGTAGGCTGGTGGCAAGTAGTGTTTGTAATAAGCGAAGCATGCACAATCCTGTTTAATGTTCTAAGGGTCTGTTGACCTTTGCGGATTAAAATTTGTTCAAACTAGGGGCTATTTAATCGCGGCGCGAGGTTTGTAACCTAGTGGGCTAAGTAAAAGCCGAGTAACAAAGAGTAAATAGCCCTTAGGAAGAACCCTTTGGGCAGCGCCTGTTTGGCATTAATGCTACGTTATCGCCTATTTGTGGGGAACAACCACACTATATAGGCTCTGCCTTGCCTAAATACCAAACAGACAGCTGCAAATTTAACCTTAAAAGATCAACAGACCCTAGTATTAAGTAAGAAAGTGCAAGTAAGGAATAAATTTCAGCTTTTATAGAAAAGGTAGCGGGCTAAAGTTAATTTAGCCCGCTATTTTTTTAACGAACTAGCTGATCGAGTAAATGTATTACTTGTTCACTGGCTGATTCCATTAAGTGTATGTGTTTAACAGCTTCGGCTTTTTTGCCTTGCTTAATTAGTTGTAGCGCTTGTACGCCGTTTTTGTGTACTTCACTGTGGGGCTTGTCTATTTGTTTAAATGCGCTTAGTGATTTGTATTCATTTGATTCGTCTGACTTGTACCATTTACCTAAGCGGCACATGGTGTGATCGGTAAAATCATCTATCGATTTATTAATTTTTCCATTGGCTACGGCGTACACTTCACCTTTCCATACAATATGATCTAACTTAACGGTTTGAATAAATGAGCGTATAGATGCCTGCGAAATGGTGTTTTTCATGCTGGTGCAAAAATCAATTATTGATGCGTAATCGCTATTCAGCGATGCAAAATTGCTAGTAAGTTGTGTGTTATTTTGTTGTATGTCGTCGGCGGAAGTTACAGTTACTTCTGTTTTATCGATAATTTCTTTTACTAGGTCGGCAACCTCTTGAGCCGATTTATTTGTGTTAGTAGCGAGTACGCGTACTTCGTCGGCAACCACGCTAAAGCCTCGGCCAGCTTCACCTGCTCGGGCAGCCTCAATGGCGGCATTAAGTGCTAATAAATTTGTTTGATCCGATATTTTAGAAATGGTCGATACAAAGGTATTAATACTACCAGCAAGGCTTGAAAGGCCAGATATGTTTTCACTCATGCTACCCATTTTATGGGTCATAAGTTCCATCTCGCTGGCTATATGCATTAATGATTCGTTTGAGTTATTTAAAAGCTCATTTATTTTATAGCTAACTTGGCTCTCTTGCTCAATGGTTGAGTAAGACTCAAGCACCGTTTGGCGAACACCTTCAATTTGGCTTATGCAATCTATAGAGCTTGAAAGTAAGTTTTCGGTAAATTGTTCGTCATTTGTGGATTGTGTAAAGCTTAGCTGTTGTTCTAAGTGTTTGTTTTCTTGTAATAGTAGTTCGTTATGCGCAGTTAACTCTTCAATTTGTTTTGCTAGCTCTTCGTTATAGTTTTTAGTTTCTAGGTACTTTTTACTTAAAACAAACATCAATAAATCCTACATTATTATGGGTATATTTTTATTATAGTTACATTTTGTACTTTACTAGAATTTTTAATAGTTATCTGATTTTTATAAAAATAATTTTATTAAATAAATTGGCGGCAAAAGTTAACTAACATAGCTATTTATACAAATAGCTATGTTATTTTTGGGTTTAGCGTTGAGTTATTTGTTGGTTTATTTCTTCAAAAATACCGGCATCGTCTATGGTTGAAGGTATTTGTAGTTCGTCGCCATCGACCAATTGGCGTAAATTTTTGCGTAATATTTTACCTGAACGAGTTTTTGGTAATCGCTCTACGCTTACTATCGTTTTAAGGCACGCTATAGCGCCTATTTGGTTGCGTACTGTTTGCACAAGCTCTTGCTCTACATCGGTAGGGGAGCCGGTAAAGTCGTTTTTAAGAACAATCATCGCCATAGGTAATTGCCCTTTTAGGTTATCGGTAACCCCAAACACAGCGCATTCGGCAACGGCTGGGTGCGCCGCGACTATTTCTTCCATTTCACCAGTTGAAAGCCTATGGCCTGCTACATTTATAACATCGTCTGTGCGGCCCATTATAAATAAGTAGCCGTCGTCATCTATGTAGCCACCATCGCCCGAAAGGTAGTAACCCGGGTACTCCGTTAGGTAACCTGTTTTAAAACGTGGTGTATTTTGCCAAATGGTTGGCATGCAACCTGGTGGCAACGGCAGTTTTATCACTACAGCACCTTGCTCGTTTGGCGCGCATTGCTCGCCATGCATATTTAGTATTTGCACATCAAACCCAGGGGTTGGCACTGTTGAGCTGCCTGGTTTTGTTACTAATTCTTCTATGCCTACAGGGTTACAAGCAATGGCCCAGCCGGTTTCGGTTTGCCACCAGTGATCGAGTATTGGTAGGTTGGTTTTTTCTTTTAGCCAGTTGTAAGTTGGCGGGTCTAGCCGCTCGCCCGCTAAAAATAAGCGTTTTAAACTACTGGTGTTGTATTGCTTAAAGCCCTCTGCGTTAGGGTCTTCTTTTTTTATTGCTCTAAATGCAGTTGGCGCGCTAAATAATGCATTTACCTTATACTCTTCAACCACTCGCCAAAATGCATTGGCGTCGGGAGTGCGTACAGGTTTGCCTTCAAATAAAATAGTGGTGCACCGGTACATTAGCGGCGCATACACTATGTATGAGTGCCCAACTACCCAGCCAATATCTGAAGCAGCCCAAAACACATCACCGGGCTGCATGCCGTAAACGGTTTCCATGCTGTAGTGCATAGCAACTGCGTGACCGCCGTTTTCGCGAACAACACCTTTAGGTGTGCCTGTGGTGCCAGAGGTATATAAAATATAAAGTGGGTCACTTGCATTAACGGCAACAGGCGCAACTTCTTTGGCGCTTTGCATTGCGTTGTCCCAATTAATATCGCGTGTAGGCGTTAATGGCGCAATTGCTTGCTCGCGCTGATAAATAACACAATGATCTACCTTGTGTGTGGCAAGGTCTAAAGCGTTATCTAGCAGTGGTTTGTATTCAATAATGCTATCTACCTCTACGCCACATGAAGCGCTCAGTACTAGCTTTGGTTTAGCATCATCAATGCGTACAGCTAATTCGTGGGCTGCAAATCCACCAAATACCACTGAATGAATTGCTCCTAAGCGGGCGCAGGCCAACATGCCTATTACAGCTTGGGGGATCATAGGCATGTAAATAACAACCCGGTCGCCTTTAGTAACGCCTAACGATTGCATTACACCTGCAAATTTAGCTACCTGCTGTTGTAGTTGTAAGTAACTATACGTTTGCTTGGTATTGGTTACGGGGGAGTCGTAAATGAGGGCTGTTTGTTCACCAAAACCAGCAATTACATGCTGGTCGAGCGCTAAAAAGCTGCTATTTAATTGGCCACCGTCAAACCAGTGGTAAAGGCCGTCGTTGTCTTGTGTGTAGGCGTGTTCGGGTTTTTTATACCAAGGTAGGCGCTTTGCTTGTTCGAGCCAAAACTGCTCTGGGCTTTGCTTAAAATTATTATAATGCTGTTTATATGGGCCTAACATAATTGGCTCCTAATACTAAATGTGTGTGAGAGACCTTACAAAAGTAGGCCTTTTTTTAAGCAATAGGTATTCGACTATGGTCGGCTAAAAGTTAATCAGAAAAGTATTTTTTATATAGCAAAATTGACAAAATAAAGTGTGTAGCTCAGCATGGCGGGCAATTAAAATGAGTGAAAAAATTTATGAGTAATACAGTACGAGTAGGCGTGGCGGTTATTATTATGCGCCAAAACACTATTTTATTAGGTGAGCGAATAGGTGCACATGGTGCAAATACATGGGCAACGCCCGGCGGGCATTTAGAATTTGGCGAAAGCGTTGAGCAATGTGCAATACGCGAGGTATGTGAGGAAACAGGGCTAAATGTAAGTAAAGTAACTAAGCTAGATTTTACTAACGATTTTTTTAGTGCTGAAAATAAACATTACATTACTTTATATGTAAAAGCCGATTACGAAGGCGGTGAGCCTGTGCTAAACGAGTCAAATAAATGTATTCAGTGGCGCTGGTGCGACATTAATAATTTACCATCGCCACTGTTTACATCACTTAAAAACTACTTAACTACAACAACGCTTACGGCTTAGTTGATGGGCTTAATACTAATTTTTTAAAGCTTACTTGCGCGTAATCGCCATTTTGCTTGTCTGTAGCCCAATCACCCGTACCTAAACAACCTGGGTACCAAATTCCTTTAGCGCTTTTGGTACTACATTGGTTATACGCACCCGCTTTAAAGTAATGCCAATCGGCAGCGTAGCCATTAGGATGATCTTTATCATCTACTTTGCCATAAGCATCTACGTTATTACCTAAGTTAATAGAGTAGTTAACGTCTTTTTTGCCTTGAGCACTAAATGTAAGGTGCATAACATTTTTATGTACGTTCACGGTGTAGCTAAACTCGTCACCTAGTGCAATACCGTTAGCTGCTGGGTCATCTGGGTTTTCCCAGGTGTTACCCCATACAGGGTAAGTAATGTCGGTACGGTTAGGATCTTTTTTTGGTAAGTTACGCTCGTAGTTCCAAAATACCGATCCGGTTTTATGCCCTGGCCATTTTTTGTAATAAATTTTAAGTGGTTCATTGCCCCAGCCATAGCCCAGCTTAGTGTCTATAAGTGCCTGATCTTTACCTGCATGTATTTGCCCAACCACCACAGAATACGCGGCTTTTTTACTCGGATCGTTTGCACGCAGGGCTACATGATCAACTTTGAGCGTGGCTTCCATTTTTCCGCCTACTGAGCCAAAACGCTCCGATAGCGGGTGCACAGCAAGTGCAAAATTGTTTTTTGAATTTTTAGTTTTTATTTTAGTGTTTGTTCCGCGGATCATTTGTCGTAATTCACTGCGGGTATTGGTTGAATTTGCGCTGGTAAGCGCTTTATTTGGCGAGGTAAATACCATATAACCCTGATCATCCAAGTAGAAAAAATCAGGGTGCGCGTAAGTTTGAATTTCTTCAACGTCTACTGTATCTATTTTTCCGTCGTTGTTTAAATCGACAGGTACGTTAATTTTCCAGTTTGATAAATCAAATTTTGATGCAGGGACTGCTGCATTATTTTCAACTTTGGTATTTGTACTAGCGCAGCCCATAAATAATAAAGGAGTAACAGCTGCAAGTGCTGTGAGTTTAAAAGTAGATGTGTATTTTTTCATGGTTGTCTCTGTGTGATGATTATAAAAGTAAACGATATTAACTTCGCTTAGCTTTAATTTAACATACCAATTTAAAATATCAATATTACCAATTTTAGATTTTTATTATTTTTAAATAAGGTTATTGGTTATACCAATGTGTTTATTTGCTGTTTTTTGCGTTTTTTATTTAAGTGTTTACGCTGCGCTTTTTTTACATGCTTAACTAACCACTTTGTCATTTTAGGCATTAGCTCAGGGGCAAAATTATGGCCCATACCAGGGACTATTCTTAGCTTGGCCTTTTTTATAAGTGCAGCTGTTTTTTTACCTGCATTAAGCGGAATAACCACATCGTCACTGCCATGAATTACAAGTGTTGGGGTTTTAATTTTACGTATTAAATGTTGCCTGTTTTTACTTGCGGCCATAGCAACTAATTGGCGCTTATAGCCATTAGGATTATATGAGCGTTTTACAATTTGAGTTGCATGCAGGCGAAGTGCGCCTTCTGTTTGCGGATAAGCAGGGCTGCCAATAAGTTGATTAAGCTTAATATTATAATTTATTGCCTCATCGTGGCTGGTATTTTTAGGCTGTAATTTTGCAAGCTTTATAAATACGCCAATGCTTTTAGCACTGAGTCTTGGCAGGCTAGAGCTCGACATAATAGTGGTTAAACTGAGCACCTTTTTTTTATGCTGTGCTGCAATTAACTGGGCTATCATACCGCCCATAGAAGCCCCCACAAAATGTGCTTTTTTAATTTTAAGGGCTGCCATAAGCGCCAGTACGTCATCAGCCATGTCATCAAGTAAGTAAGGAGTTTTAGCACGTATTGGTAAGCGTTTACTCAACCACGATTTAAATAAGCTGGGGTTTGTGTGGTGCTCTAAGTGAGTTGAAAGACCAGTATCGCGGTTATCAAAACGAATAACTCTAAAGCCTTTTTTTACCAAGCCATAGTAAAGCGAGTCGGGCCACACGGTCATTTGTGCGCCCAAGCCCATAATTAAAATTATTACAGGGGATTTTTTATCGCCTTCGTCTTGGTAGTTAAGCGTAATACCTTGAGGTGTTTTGATTGTTCGCATAGCCAAGTAGCATTGTTAGCTTTGCTAAAATTATAGGCGCTATTTATTACAACTTGTTGGCAGTGCTTGGTATGGGCAGTTGCCACTTTTGTAAAATAGCGCTGTATTCGCCATTTTCTTTTATAAGTGCTAAACCTTGAGCAATTTCTTGTGCAGATTGAGAATCAAAAAGCTTGCTTGCAGCAAAATTAAGAGAAGAGGGTAGCTCATCTAGATGAATGCGTTTGGTTATTAGATTTGGGTCGAGCCCTGAACTTTCCAACTCATTATTAAGGGTGAGTGTATTCGTTACTACAAAATCGATACGATTTTTATATAGCATTTGCCAAAGTTGTTGGTAATAACTAACAAGAACTAGGTTTTTGTTTTCTCTAAACCCTTTACGCTTTAAGTAAGCTTCGCTTGAATAGCCTCGAATGGTAGCCACTTTATATTCTTTAGCAAAATTTAAGTGAACGACCTCATCTATGTGGCTTTTTAAACTAATTAAATAAGCATCTGCAAAATATACCTCGCCTAACCAAGTAAAGTTGTTAACACGATTTGGTGTTTTTAATAGCGATAGCATTATTGCGTTAGAATTTGCTTGCTGTTGCTTAAAAATACGTGCCATTGGCATTATTTCAAACTTGGCGGTTAAATGGCTCTGCTTTATTACTGCTTTTGCTATATCAACTAATGCGCCATCGGGTTCGTTATTTTTATTTATAAAATGATACGGCGGAAGGTCTTCGGCAATAAAAGTGACAGAATGAGCGTTGCATAGGGCGCTATACAACATCATTACCATGGCACTAAATACAACACGCACAAACATAAATAAATCTTTTTAAGTAATATTACAGCTAGTGTAATGAGTGTAGCTTAAAAGGTATATATGTAATGTATATTTAATGTAAGTAAATAGTTATTTTTGGTTTTGAATATTGCCTTTTATAAATTTTAAGGGCGAGCAATTATGCCACCTCATAAAAGCACGATTGAAAGAGCTTTGATCTGTAAAACCTAAAATGTTTGATACTTCAGTAAGCGGCATATTACCTAATAAATTAACAACACGACTTTTACGTTCTTTTTCGAGTAGTTGAGCAAAAGTTAAGCTTTGTTTTTTTAAGCGCCGTTGTAATGTACGAGGCGTTACATTGAGCGCATTTGCTATGCCTAATAGGTTGCAGTTTTGCAATGTAGTTTTTGCTGTAAGTAATTGTTTAACTTTTTCACTTATACATCCTTGGCTTTTAAGGCTAGTTAACTGCTGTTCAGATAGTTGTTTAAATGTTTTATTTATAACGGCATTGTCGGTTTTAAATGCAAGGGTTAAGTAACCGCTTGGAAAGTTTATCTGGTTATATTGCGCATTACTTTTAACTGGGCAAGCAAACCACGACTCTAAGTGCTGCTGTTGCTTTAACTGCCAATTATAGGTAAAGCTAATACTACTTGGTGAAAGTGATGAGCTTATTAGCTGGCGAATAACACTCACCCACGCAGTCATATTTCGTAATATAACTTGTTCATTACAGCTCGGATGCGCCAGCCAGCGAACGGTTGCTGTGTCGCTATTTAACAAAAATTGAGCTTTACCAATATCGGCTACTAAGCTGTCGTAGTTTAAAAGCGCTTGTATTGCATTGCTAAGGTTATCGCTTGATTCAATTAAATAGCCCAGTACACCGTAATCGGCAGTGCGAATATGTTTTCCTAGCTCAAATCCAAATAGTGGGTTGTTAAGTGTCGTGCAGGCAAAACTTAATAATGCGTTGTAACTCTGTAAGCTTATACGCGGAGCAAGTTGCTGGCTGCTTTTATTTACATACTCATTAAAACTGATGGCATTAAGTGCCGCTTTATTATCAACATCTTGAGTTTGCAAGTAATCTAAAATACTCGAAAAATAATGATCAGCCAATGTGTGCATTTGTCGTCTAAAGCTAAAAAATGGTCGTGTATGAGCAAGTTTGCCATGTTAAGTTTTTATATGCTAGTTGAATGCTAAATAACCTCATACTGTAAATAATGATTTTTATTAAAATAAAGAAAACGCTTGATGCACCGCCTTCAAAAATAACAGAAATACTGTTAAATCATAAGCAACTAGGGCGATTTTTTAATGCTAAATTTAAGCTAATAGCGGCTGCAAATAACGGTGAACTAAAAGGGGGTAAAGGCGCTATTCGGCAAGTTGAAATGGCAAATACGGCGTTTAACGAGCAAATTATAAGTGCTAATCAAAGCCATATTTGCTATCAAATAATAGGTAATAAACCTGTCGCTAATCACCAAGGCGATATATACCTAAGCGCAAATACATCGCTAGAAGGTTTTAAAACAAACTTAAGTTACTATATTCAATGCAAAGCGCCTTGGTGGCTGCCAAATATTCTTCTAAAACATGTAATTACAAAAGATATAACCCAAGCATTAAATAAATTAGAACATTATTTGCTAGCGGGTGATGTATGAGCTCAGAAATTATTTTACTCGCCCTAAGCCCGGTATTTTTGCTTTTTGTTTGCTACGAGTTTATTAAGTTTAAACGTTATTACGACATAAAAGACAGCCTGGCAAATACTGCCTTAGCGCTACTCCATCAAGGTGCTGATGCAATTGCTTTATTACTGCTAATGCCTTTTTTTTATTGGCTGTATGAATACAGGTTATTTGATATTGAACTAAGTGTTTTGAGCATAGCTTTTGCCTTTTTACTACAAGATTTTTTATATTATTGGTTTCATCGGGCATCGCATCATATTCACTGGCTGTGGGCTGCGCATGTAGTGCATCACAGCTCTACCAAAATGAATTTTACAACTGCATTTAGGCAAAGTGTAATGTACCCCGTAGTGGGTATGTGGGTATTTTGGCTACCTATGATCTTGCTAGGCTTTGACCCATTAACCGTATTTAGCGTAGTGGCACTTAATTTGGCGTATCAATTTTTTGTGCATACGCAAATAGTAGGCAAGTTAGGCTGGTTTGAAAGTGTATTTAATACGCCGTCTCACCATCGGGTTCATCATGCGATTAATAAAAGCTACCTTGATAAAAACTTTGCAGGCGTGCTTATTATTTGGGATAAGCTATTTGGTACCTTTGTAGAAGAAGATAAAAATCAGCCATGCAAATACGGCATAGTAGGGCAATTAAATAGTAATAACCCACTGTTGATAACGTTTCATCAGTGGGCTCATTTATTTAAAAGTGCTTATAAGGCAAAAGGTTTAAAAGCTAAATGTAAGGCAGTACTTGGCTACCCAACAAGTAGCGTTAAAGATAAAGCGGCCAGTTAACCTAGCGGCTTTTTACTTCTTGGGGCGCCTAATAAAATGCACATATGGCAAATACACACCGACAAAAATGCGCTAATACCTAATGCACCGCCATAGCCATCGAGCTTGGGTACTAAGTATTCAAATAGTAACGAAAATAAAATAGATGAACTAGCAACCGTGTAAATACCAAATCGATGTGGGGCGCTCATGCCTATAAATGTGCCTCCAAAAAATACGACTGAGTACAAGTTGGGGTTTAGGTTTAAGGCGCTTAAAATTAAATAGGCAATAATAGAAAGTGAGGCAGAGGCGCGTATGCCATCAAAACGATTGTGTTTAGCTAAATAAAACGTTAAAAATGCGCCGAGTAAAGCAATAAGTGGATATTCTATGTTCATAAAACGACGCCTTTAGCTAACATAAATAAAGCGACACTTGCAAAGGCAACACTGCCAAGCTTACCGCCAAAGCCTGTAAACATATTTATAGTAAGCACATATAAGCTAGCCCCAATGACTGAAATTATTGCTATTTCCCAATAACTTGTAATTAAGTGCGTAGAACACATTCCAGCAAAGCTGCCTGCGTAAATTGCAGCATACGGATGATTTTTATAACGCGCAGGAAAAGGAATAAACGAGCCAACAAGCCCTGTAAGTGCGGCCGAAATCACTAAAGGCAATGCAAAAGTGGTGTGCATTGCAAAGCAGGCTAAAAAGCCAAAAAAGAAAGTGATGAATTTTAAAAATAAGAATTTAATCATAGCGGCGCATTTTAAACTAATCCTTTTACGCTTTCTAACAATCCTTAATAAATAAAACAGCATTATTAGCTTAAAAAGTTATTAAGGTTATTTTTTAATCTCACTTGGTATTGTCTATGCTTATTTGTGGCTGTTAATGTTTCATAAATTATATTTTATGTATAATAGAGGTTATTAATATACAAATACTAAAAATTAAAGGTAATTTATGTCTAACTGTCTTCATTTGGCTATTCCGGCTGGCGATTTAAAAGTAGCTAAAGCGTTTTATTGCGATGTGCTTGGCTGTAAAACAGGTAATAGCGAAGAAGGGCGCTGGGTAGATATAGATTTTTGGGGTAATGAGTTAACACTGCATCAAAGTGTTGAGCGCTTACCAACCGTTCGCCACGATGTAGATATGGGCGCAGTAGCTGTGCCTCATTTTGGTATTCATTTATCAGAAGATGAATTTAACGGTTTAAAAAAACGTATTGAAGCAGCTGGGCTTGAGTACCTTGATAAACCGTACCGCCGTTTTGTAGGTGATGAGTTTGAACAAGAAACTTTTTTTATTGAAGATCCAAACGGTAACGTGCTTGAAATGAAAACCATGGTAAACCCTGAGGTTTTATTTAAAAAAGCGTAATTAGTGTTTTATTTATTAAATATTAGGCCACTTTTATAGTGGCCTTTTTTGTATCCTGTGGGGTTTTGTGTACCCACAGGTGAAAACAATTGCATTATATGCGTTACTTTTATTCACTCTACAACACATAATTTAAAACGTAGACTTTAAAGTAACTCTCATACTTTATAATTGTTATGTTGCTTTTAAAACTCACCATTGCGCCTCTACTTTTATTATTAATTAACTATGCTCAAAAACGCTTTGGCAGCTTTGTGAGTGGCATTATTCCTGGCCTGCCAATTACATCTGGACCTATTTCTTATTTTATTGCGCTTGAGCAAGGCAAGTTATTTGCCAGTAATTCAGCGGTTGCATCTTTGTATGGCATGAGTGGTATAGGGCTATTTTGTTTTTGTTATGCGGCAATGCTTACAAAACACTCAGTTATTAAAGCTCTTTTTGCTGCGTTAACGCTGTGGTGCTTATTTAGTGTATTTACCTTGGTATTACCCATTAATATTGCGCTTGCGTGTGTTATTTCGCTGAGCGTTTTATTTGCGTTGGCATTTGCATCGAGTAAGTTAAAGTTTACACCTGACGCAAAGCCATTTACCGCTGCGTGGGAGCTGCCGGTAAAAATGCTGTTGGTTACTAGCTTTATTGTTTTAGTTACGTTTATTTCGGCAAATATTGGCGCTATGTGGAGTGGGTTACTATCTACCTTTCCGGTGATATTAGCGGTTATGGGCTGCATTGCCCACGCAAGTGATAAAAAGTTCTCGGCTTATAAAGTACTTAATGGTGGCATTATTGGCTCGTTAGGGGGCTGTATATTTTTTGCTGTAATTGCACTCGCGCTTAAATTTAATTTTGTTATTTGGCAGGTATATGCAGCCGCAGCGGTTTGCTCAACATTGTTTACTATTATTATGAGCCACTATATAAACCGTAAACAGTTTGCTAAGCCGGTTACGGTTTTAAATACTTAAAGCTAGCCATCAACTAAAGTGAGAGGCTTTACTTTTCGCTGTAGTTTTTCATGATACATAGCGGTGTCGCCGGCTTTTAAAATTTCGTCAATATTTTTAGGAGGCTCACTAAATACACTGCTGCCAATGCTTGCTTTTATAGCAATAGGTTGGTCGTTATGCGTAATGGTGAGTTTGTTTAACTCTGTTTTTAGGTGGTGCGTTTTTGGATTTACCTGCGCTTTGGTATAAAAGTGGGCAAGTACTACAAATTCATCACCGCCTAAGCGACCGACTGCATCGTTGATACGTACAATCCTTTTTAAACTGGCGGCTACTTTACATAAAGCTTTATCGCCTACGGCATGCCCATAATTGTCGTTTATCTGTTTAAAGTCATCTAAATCTATATACATTAAGCATAAAACACCGCCTTTTTTGGCGTGCTGCTCAATAAGTCCTGCTGATTTTTTACCCCAGCCACGGCGGTTTAAAATGCCACAAAGGTGATCGTAATCGGCTTCAGTTTCGGCGCGTCTTTGTGCTATTCGCATACGGCTAATACGCCTAGAAACAGCCACGGCTAGTAAAAATGACTCTACAGCAAAGGCTATAATTAAACCGTAGCGGCGCATAAATGGGCTTTCGTTTATTAATAAAATTCTAAAAATCATACTCACAAACACAAAGCTAAGCGCTATAAATACAAGTGCAGCTTCGCGAATACCTTTGCGAGCTTGCCAAGCCGATAATACAAATACCACAGCAATAATAACCAAGGTTGTATAACCCGTAACTTTGCCAGCTATGTTCCACATTTGTGGCGTTTTAAACAGTATTTGTAAAATGCAAAACAGCATTACAACTAAAGCTAAGCCTTTTAAAAGGGGATCTACTTTTGGCCAGCTAACTTTAATTTGCAAAAGAGCACAAATAAACCAGGTTGCGCTTATAACACTAAAGCCAATAAACATTAGGTATATATTAAATAAAGTACTGTTGTGCTGCGTGGTTAAAAATAAGTACAGTTGCCCTTCTTGTAAAAGTATAAAGCCGCCAATACAAAAAATGTATAAGCTGTAAAGCTTAAATATATCGTCTTCTAAGCGGCTTCCCATAATTAACACATACAAAATAAGCGTAATGCACAAGCCATAAAACAGCCCTAAAATTAGGTTTTGCTGTTGGCTTTTTTGCATAAATACTTCAATAGGTTGCCACTTAAATACAGGACGAAACGGCATGGGTGAATATAAAGTTAAAACTGCCGTAGTTTCTCCTCTCTCTATTAAAAAGGCGGGTTTATTGTATTTTATAGGGGTAAGTATTTTATTTTGTTGCCGCCATTCAAAACTCTCAAGTGTAGAGCGATTAAAACTAAACACGCCACCGTGCTGTAATTGGCACTTTACCAAATATTGATTTTTACCAAATCGGGTTTCTAACCTTACTTGTTCGTCTGCATTTAAAGTTTTTGAGGGCGTTGTTATTGGATATGTTTGGCTAACTTCACAAGTTTGTGCAGCAAATACAGGGTTAGTAAATAATAAAGTAGTTAAAAAAGTGCCTACAAATAAGAGTACGTACCTTTTAGGCCACTGAAGATAAAGTGTGAGTACTGCTAAAAAATTTAACTTTTTAAAAGCCATAGGCGAGAGAAAATAAATACTACATTTTTTTATACTAGCAGAGCTCGCCTATTTAGCTATTAGTTAATTACGGTGTATTTAAATTTGTGGATTGAAATATATTCAAGCTAGGAGCGTTTTAATCCCGGCGCGAGGTTGAAACCGAGGGAAGCTCGCTATGCATCTGTAAATTAAACCAACTATAAACAACACGCCCCAGTAAATTAACTGTGCAATTGAGTTAACACTTCGCTTGGCGTTTTATTAAAGTGGCGCTTAAACTCGCGGCTAAATTGCGAGGGGCTGGTATAGCCTACCTTTAATGCGGCCTCATTTGCTTTACTACCGTTGCTTGTAATGAGTTCTTTTGCTTTGGCTAAGCGTACTTTTTTTAAGTATTGCAATGGCGATTCAAAGGTCACTTGTTTAAAGGCGCGATGAAACGACGACACACTCATGTTTACCTCTTCAGCTAAGCCTTCAACAGTAATTTGATCTGCATAGCTTTTATGCATGGTAGAAAGTGTTCGTGCTATTCGGGCGTAGTGCCCATCGTGCATGGCAAGGCCAATTAAGGTATGACCCTGAGGACCACAAAGTACACGGTATACCAATTCTTTAATTATATCTTCACCAAAAATATCGGCTTCTAGCGGGCTATTTAGTGCGCTTAATAAACGATGAGTTACTTGCTCCATAGCACCATCTATTTTTGCTGATTGCACACCGCTCATTTGCCCAGAAGTAAATGGCGTATGTTCGCCCATTTGGTTTACTAACTTATGTAATGTTGCTGGGTTAATATCAATAACTACGCCCATTACAGGTAGGCCGTTATCAGTAAAGGCTTCGCATTCAAGTGGGACGGGTACACCTAAAACCAGGTAGTCGCCAGCACCATATTTTATTTGATGATCAGGGAAATGAATTATTTTATGCCCTTGGCCAACTAAAATAATACCAGAGTTGTAAATGAGTGGCTGACGAGGTGAGCTTTTACTCGCACGATGAAAGTAAACACCGGGAATAATAGTTTTCGTAACGCCTTCAAAATTGAGCAAATCATTGTGCTCGGCGTATTGCTGCAACATGCTGGCTATAGTGGGCATTAAAAACCTTTTATCGTATAAATTGTGCGTAAAATAACAACGTTGGCAGTATTAGGCAAGCTTTAGGCATTTATTAGGCTTTTTTAATGTTTGTTTTGCCACTAATATGCACTCATTGAAATTTAGCTTAGTGAGTAACTAAGCATTCTATTTAGTATTTAACCGTCACCTAGGAGCAAAGTAATGAAATTTAGCTACGTAAATCCAACACTTATTCAGTTCGGCCAACAGCAAATTGCATCACTAACCGATTTGATCGCAAAAGATCAAAAAGTATTAGTAGTGTACGGCGGTGGTTCAATTAAAAAGAACGGCGTGTACGACCAAGTTGCAGCAGCACTTGAAGGCTTTGATTGGGTTGAGTTCTCAGGCGTTGGCGCTAACCCAACAATTGAAGTGTTAGACCAAGCAGTAAAAATTTGTAAAGAACAAGATATCGACTTCGTATTAGGTGTAGGCGGCGGTTCAGTAATTGACGGCGTTAAATACATTGCAGCATCTGCAGTTTATGATGGCGAAGGTTGGGATATACCTACTGGTAAGCATATTATTACTAGCGCATTACCAATCGGCGCAATATTAACATTACCTGCAACGGGTTCTGAGTCTAATCAAAATTCAGTTGTGAGCAAAGAAGCAACGAAGCAAAAACTACCGTTTGCATCACCAGAAGTACTGCCTAAATTTGCGATTATGGACCCTGATGTAATGAAAACATTACCGCAGCGCCAACTTGTAAATGGTTTAGTAGATGCATGGGTTCATACCTGTGAGCAGTACCTTACATTCCCTGAAACAGCATTGGTTCAAGAAGGCTACGCAGAGGCACTTTTAAGAACGCTTAAAACGCTGGGCGATAACTTTGAAAACCAAGACGATGCATGGCGTGCAAACCTTATGTGGGCAGCAAACCAAGCACTTAATGGTTTAATTGGTTCTGGCGTATCACAAGATTGGGCAACACACATGATTGGCCATGAGCTTACAGCTGCTTACGGTGTTGACCATGCACGTTCACTTGCTATTGTTCAGCCTTCTTTATTACGTAACCAATTTGCAGTTAAAAAAGCGAAGCTAGAGCAAATGGGTAAAAACGTATTTGGTCTTGCGCAATCGGATGATTTAGCAGAGCAAACAATTCAAGCAATTGAAGCGTTTTACCACAGCTTAGATGTTGCCACTGTGCTTACTGAACATGGCGATGACAAAGCCGCCGCTATTGACAATATTATTGGTAAACTTGAAGCGCATGGCATGCTAGCACTTGGTGAAAACCAAGCAATTACGCTAAAAGAAAGCCGCGAAATTTTAGAACAAGCTGTTGCTTAATCACTTTTAAGTAACTTAAAACTAAAAGCCGCTAACGTTTAACGTTAGCGGCTTTTTTGTGACTTATACCAATCCGCAATAATACTTAATCATTTTGCGGGGCTAAACGTATCGCTATCTGCGTTAAAAAATTCTCATTTAGAACAACTAAATAGCAAATTTTTTGCCTGGTTATCAACACGTTTTTCCATCCTCAAAATAGATCACCTAATTAAGCGAATTGGTATTAAATAAATTAAAAACACAACGTTTATAATTAACCAATAATATCGGTATTAATGTTTTAAAATGATGATAGTAAACTGTGTTCATCGGTTAGCAAAACTAACACCTTATAAATTTACACAGGATAAAAACTCATGACACTACTACAAAAAATATTAAACTCTAAAGCTGGCGCTGCAGCACTTATTTTACGTGTACCAGTCGGGTTAATTTTAGCAGCGCACGGCGCGCAAAAGTTATTTGCTTGGTTTGGCGGTTACGGCCTTGAAGGCACAGGGCAGTGGATGGCAAGTATTGGCTTAGAGCCTGGATACTGGTTAGCTTTAATGGCAGGCAGCGCTGAATTTTTTGGCGGCATTGCATTAGCATTTGGTTTATTAACACGCCCAGCAGCCCTAGTTACGGCGTTTACAATGTTGATTGCAATATTTAGTGTACACATTAACAATGGTTTATTTATGGCTAACAACGGTTACGAATACGCACTTACTTTATTAGTTGCAACTGCAGCGCTTGCTATTCAAGGTGCAGGTAGCTTTTCGGTTGATAGTGTTATTGCTAAAAAGCTAGCTGATAAATAGCGGCAGGAATTTATAATTAAAAAAATAGCGGCTAATTTAGCCGCTATTTTTGTATGGGTTAGTGCTAAGTTATTTAGCCGAAAAAGTTAAAGAGTAGCTGTACTGCGTTTGCTCTAGTAAATACTCTTTATGGGTACTTGGGCTCCACGAATCATCGCCGCCAACCCCCATATGTTGATGATCAATATGTACATGTAAGCAATCATCAGCTACTAGCTCATTGGTGTGCTTTGCTTGCGTAAGCATGCTTTGAGAGTATTCACTGGCGGCAAATAAAAATGTACCGGTTACGGTTAAATTATTAACGCTAAGTAATTGGCAATCACTACGCACGCCGTTATCGGTTGGGAATATATACGGTGTATGTAGCTCATTATGTTGCGCGCTGTAATAACCTAAACGCGCAGCCGCTTTGCGATCTGGGTAGTTTTCAAATGGCCCTAAACCAAGCCAGTTTACTTGTGTATCGCTTTGTTTATTAAGCGTTGTGCTTAACCCTATGCGTGGCATGGGTGGCAAAGTGTCGTTTAGTTGTATATCAACATTTAAGTTAATTTCACCTGTATTATTAAGTGTATAAAGCCATGTTGTTTTTGCTTGTACTGCGCCATTAAATTCATAACTAAATACACAGGTAATACGTATATCTATCTTTGATTGCACGACTTCAAACGAGCGACATGTACGCTGCCACTTGCCAATACCTGCTCTTAGCCAGCGCGCTTCCCATGCGTTAGGGTCTAAGTTATCTACTTCGCTTACGCCTATGTCGTTATCAAGCGGGGCGCGGTAAAAATTATCAACTAATGGGCTTTTAATAACTTGGGTTTGATTGTGTAGCCATTGCTCAATAAGGCCTGATTGGCTATTAAACACAAGTTTAAAGGTATCGCCTTCAATACTTATCTGCGTATCGGTTTCACTAATATTTAGTGCGCCGTGCGTTGAGGCGTTTGCTAAAGCAGGCGAAAATGCATCAGCGCTTAAACTTTGGCTATTTATAAGCTTAAATTGCTCGGTGTTTAATACATGCTCGGCACTTGCAAAGCTTGAGTCGTTAATCAGTGCTACATCTAAATTAAGGTGATATTGCGCACCGGCTTTAAACACCGTTTTTGTATTAACAGTCAGCGTTTGCGTGCTTTGCGGAGCAATATTAATAATTTGCTCGCCTTGCTCTATACATTGGCCATTTTCTATTAACTGCCAAACCAATTTTTCGTTATCAGTTGCCCTAAATACATAATCACTAAATACATCAACGGTATAGTGGTTTTGAGTTTGCTCACGCAGCGTAAATTGTAAATGCTGTTGGCTGTATTTAGCTTCAAACAAGCTAGGGTGCGGCGTGCGATCTGGAAATAATAAGCCGTTAATACAGAATTGACGGTCGTTTAGTTCATCACCAAAATCGCCACCGTAAGCCCAATAATGCTTACCGTTTTCATCAGTTTTAAATAAACCTTGGTCTACCCAATCCCAAATAAAGCCACCTTGCAAACGCGGGTATTCTCTAAATGCTTGCCAGTAATCATCAAAGCTACCTAGGCTGTTACCCATAGCATGGGCGTATTCACATAAAATAAGCGGACGCGTTTCACCCGGTAGGCTTAACCACTTTTTAATAGAGTATTTAGGTACGGCGTCGTCGGCAATATGGGTATCTACACGGGCGTACATAGGGCAAATAATATCGGTTGCGGTGGTATTTGCGCCGCCACCTTCGTATTGCACTGGGCGCGATGGGTCAAAGCTTTTTGACCAGCCGTACATAGCATCGTGGTTTGCACCGTGCCCGCACTCATTACCTAGTGACCAAATAATAATAGAGGCGTGGTTTTTATCGCGCTCAAGCATTTGTGTATAACGCGACATAAATGCGCCAGCCCACTGCGGATCGCTTGCAAGCCTACCCATTGGGAACATGCCGTGAGTTTCTATATTGGCTTCGTCTACTACGTATAAACCTAACTTGTCACACAGCTCGTAAAAACGAGGGTGGTTAGGGTAGTGAGCGGTACGTACAGCATTAAAGTTATTTTGCTTCATCAGCTTAATATCTTCAATCATGTCGGCAGTGCTCACTGTATGGCCGTTTTCTGGGTGATGCTCGTGGCGGTTAACACCGCGAATAAGCAGCGGTTTGCCGTTTAAGCAAAGCTGCCCGTTGAGCATTTCTACTTTTCTAAAGCCAATGTTGTAGGCTTCTACGTCTACTGTAATGCCTTGCTCATCTAACAGGCTTACAACACAGCGGTATAAGGTTGGGGTTTCGGCGGTCCATTTTTTAGGGTTTTGTATATCAATTGTTTGAAAAACCACATCGCTCCAGCCGCCTTTTTCATCAACGCGTTTATTGTTAGTGCTTTGTATTTGTGGCTCACACAGTGCCAGTTCACCATCAAAAACCTGTACTGCTACTTGGTAGTTATTTGGCGCATCAATTGCGGTTTTTATATGCAAAGTCGCATCGCGGTAGCAGGCGTCTAAATCTGGGGTTATAAATACATCGCGTATTTGGTGTTGCGGTTTAGTAAGTAAATTAACATCGCGGAATATACCGCTTAGCCACCACATGTCTTGATCTTCTAAGTAACTGCCATCGCTCCAGCGAATAACCATAACCGCAATGCGGTTGGTGCCAGCCACTAACAGTTTGCTTAAATCAAATTCGCTTGGTAAGCGGCTATCCTGCGAGTAGCCCACCCATTGACCGTTACACCAAAGGTGAAACGCCGAGTTTACGCCTTCAAAAATAATATGGTTTCGCTGAGCTAATTGCTCCGCCGTAATAGTAAACTCAGTGCGGTAGCAACCTGTTGGGTTATCGCTTGGTACAAATGGCGGGTTTACGGCAAAGGGATATTTAACATTACAATAAATAGGTTTATCAAAGCCGTGTAATTGCCAGTTAGAAGGCACTGGAATACTTTGCCAGTCGCTGGCGAGTGCCTCACTTAGTAATGACTCATCAACCGCTTCGGGTTTATCAAATAATTTAAAATCCCACTGGCCGTTTAAACTTTGTTTTTGTGATTGCGTGTTTGTACGGGCATGGTCAACGCTTTTAAAACCATTAAGTGGGCTGTGCGCTTTTATTTGATTAACTTGCACCGAAATTGGGTTTTCCCAATCGCGGCGGTTAATTATGTGCTGTAGTGAGTTCATTAGTGTCCTATTGCATGTGTGGCAATTATAGTGGCTTAAATATAGCTAAAATAATGCGTTGCGGTTATGCTTAAAGCTCTCTTTTATTTATCCAAAACTATCATTTTGAATTATGCGCAACACCATTGTAGATGTACTCGATATTGGCCCAGAGTGTACAGAGCGGTTTATTGATTTAAACACGCTTTCGCAAATGCCAAGCCTTGAAATAGAGCTGGCAGGTTGCTCAAATTTATTGGGTGACTATTGTGTTGCACGTACTAACCCGCTTGAACACACTCTTTTTTATACTTTGGCTGGCCAGGGCTCGCTAAAAACCATTAATAACCAATATACACTTGCCGAAAATAGCTTAGCTATATTGCCTGCAAGGCAAAGTTTTGAGGTTAAAATAGCGAGCGAAAAATGGGATGTGATTTGGCTAAACCTTGCAAATACTAAGCGCTGGCAACATTTAAACTTAGCGCACGCTAAGGTATTAACTAATCAGCAATTAGCGCCATTACATTTAGCGATGGAGCTTTTATACAGCGAGGCAAACGCTACTTTGCGCGAAGGCGTAATGCCTATTTTAAGCCACTATTTAAACACTACGCTTCAAAGCGAGCCGCAAATAGGCGGGCAAAACAGATTAACCAGCTTGTTTTTAGAGGTAGAAGAACGCCTGCAGTTTGATTGGACAATAGAGGCTATGTGCGAACAAGTACATTACTCAGCACCGCATTTACACAGGTTATGCCAGGCACAATTTGGTAAAAGCCCAATGCAGCAGCTTATTTATTTACGTATTAAACGGGCTAAAAACTTGCTACTAAATACCCGCTGGCCGGTTGCCCATATTGCCGCTTACGTGGGGTACCCTAATATATTTAATTTTTCAAAACGGTTTAAAAAATCAGTGGGCGTGTCACCAAGTGAATTTAGAAAATAACGTGGGCGGCTCTCTACATTTGAATAAATTTAAGGTATTGTGCGGTTTCTTAAATTGCATTTTATAGTTTTAGGTAATGGATGCGCTCAAACTACTTTTTAGTCGTGATACTTCTTGTGCTTGTACACAGCTTTATTAGCTGTGATGCTGCCGCGTATCATTTACAAGAAGAAGTAGATCATGCCACGCATATTCACGCTCATAGCGATACCAATGACGACGATGCGCAATCACCTACTGAAATTCATGCCCATCAGCATTGCCACTGTGGCTACTACAGTACGATAAATCATTCAATAAGCCCTGAACAAAGCCAAGCCACAAACAATACTTGTTACAATGGTTTAAATTATCCACCAGATGTTCCGCCACCCAATTTTTATAGCTAGTTTTTAATTTTAAACACTTTGTAAATAACTGCCTGCGCTTGTGCGCTATTGGCCTAGTTATGTACATATTTAGGTCGCTTAATTGCGCTTGTTTTTAAAACAGGCATAGTGATTAAGCCAGCTCTGTTTGTTAAAACGGATATGCTATATGAATAAAAAACCACTTATGCTGGTAGCGCTACTGTGTGCATTACCAACACTGAACGCTTTGGCAAAAAGCGAGCCTCAAAACGTATTAACGCTAAAGCAAGCGCTTAAAAATACTGAGCAGCAAAACTTACAGCTTAAACGCTACCCGTACCATCAAAAAATATTAACCGCGCTTAAAAGCCAGGCCGCGCTTTCACCTAACCCTGAGCTGAGCTTTGAAGCTGAAAACTTTTTAGGAACTCATGGCTCTCATGCGTTTTCGGGGGCGCAGTACACGCTGGCTTTAAGCCAGTTAATTGAGCTTGGCGATAAACGCCAAAATCGTATTAATTACGCTACTGCAAATATAAAAGCGCAAACAATTGAGTATAAAAATACTCGGTTAGCACTTTTAGCAACCACCGCTGAGCGTTATTACCAAGTACTAAAATTTCAGGCGTTAATTGCGTTAAACAGTGAGCGTAAAAACACTGTTAAGCAGGCACTGAACGCAATTGAAAAACGCGCTAAAGCCGGTGCGGTCTCAAGTGCTGATGTAACCCGCATGCGTTATGCATTAAGCCAAGTAGATTTAAACACGGCCACGCTACAAAGTGAATTTGAGCGCTCTCGCTTAGCACTCAATGAGCTTTGGCAAGAGGTGAAAGTGAATGATTACTATGCGGGCGATTTATCACAAATAGCAGCTATTAAAAGTGAGGCGGCGTTACTTGATATGGTAAATGCAGCGCCTGAATTTGCACTGCTACAGCAGCAATATATGCAAAAAACGGCTAATTTAGCGCTGCAACGCTCCAGCGGTCAAAGCGATTTAACCTTGGGTGGTGGTGTGCGATATAACCAGCAAACTGATGCCAGCTCGTTTGTGTTTTCGTTTTCAATGCCGCTGCAATTAAGTAACGCTAATGGCGGGAATATTGAGGCTACGCAGCATCAACTTGCGCTACTTAATGAGCAACAAGGGCAATTACGTATACAGTTACGTAAGCAAATACGCACGCTCTATGCGTATTACCAAGGCAAAGCGGCGCAAGCACAGCTTTTAACGCAGCGGGTTATTCCACAAGCGCAAACGCTCATAAAACAAAGTTTAAAAAGCTATCAACAAGGGCAAATATCGGTATTGCAATTACTCGACGCACAGCAAGCTTTATTTGATTCTAAACGTGCACTTATCAACACCCATAGCGAGCTATACCAAGTGCTGCTTACCCTTGAGCGTTTAACTGGCCAACCTTTAATTGAGACTCATCAATCATGAATAAAACTCTTATCGCATTATTAATTACGCAATTAATTACACTCCCATTTTTAAGTAGCACGGCTATGGCATCTGATGACAATCACGAAGAAAGTCATGGTGACAGCCACGAACAAGGTCATAAAGACGAACACACACAAAAAGGCCCGCATGGCGGATTTTTACTAACCAATAACGTCCTTGATTTAGAACTTAAATTAACCCAGTTTGCCGGTAATACTGAGCTGCGAATATATGGGTTTAATAACAATAAAGCCGTTGATATAAATCAGCTAGACGTAACCATAAACGTGCAGCGTTTAAGTGAAGAGCCACAGCTTATTCGCTTTAAAGCTGAAGATGACTATTTAGTCAGTACCGTGAGCGTAAACGAGCCGCATTCTTTTAAGCTTGATGTAATGGCTCGCTATAAAGGCGCTGAAATAAATTATCATTATGAGCAAGAAGAAGGGCGTACAACGCTAAGCGAGAAAGCAGTTGAACGCGCTGGTATTAAAACTGACATTGCAAAAGCAGGTAGCGTTGAGCTAACCGATACTTTATTTGGTGTTATAGCACCCACTGCGCAGAGCACCGTTGAAGTAATGGCGCCTTATACCGGCTTAGTTAACGATATTTTTGTAAGCATTGGTCAAAACGTTAAAAAAGGCGAGAAGCTTGCCAGTATAACTAACCGCGAAACCCTACAAAATTACACCATAAAAAGCCCAATTACAGGCGTTATTACCGAGCAATATTTAAAGCGCGGAGAGCTTGCCAGTAGCGCGCTAATGCAAATAGTAAACCTTGAAACCGTATGGGTTGAGCTGTCGGCCTTTCCCGATAACATTGAAAAGCTTGCCATAGGGCAAAGCGCTACAGTGTACGACTTACATCATCATTTAAATGCCCAAGGTGAGGTGTTTTACATAGCCCCAATGATGAGTGGCGGGCACATTGCACGTGCGCGAATCGAGCTTAAAAACCCTGATGGCCATTGGCGACCAGGTATGCATGTTAATAGCGACATTAGTACTGCAAAAGTAGGTGCGGCTGTACGCGTCAAAGCGATTGCTATTCAAGAATTTAACGGCAAACCTAGCGTGTTTATAAAAAGTGGCAATGTGTTTGAAGTACGCCCAGTAAAACTCGGTGCTAAAAACAGCGAATGGGTAGAAGTGCTTGAAGGGCTTTCGCCAAACAGTGAGTACGTAACTGAGAACAGTTATGTAATTAAAGCCGATATTTTAAAAAGCGGCGCAAGCCACTCACACTAGGAGGCAGCATGATTAACTGGATAGTTTCGTTTGCGGTTAAGCGCCGCATGATGGTGCTTGCACTCACACTTTTATTTGCTGGGTTTGGCGTATACAACACACAAAATTTAGCCGTTGATGCCGTACCCGATATAACTAATGTGCAAGTGCAAATAAATACCAAAGCGCCGGGTTTTACCCCGCTTGAAGCCGAACAGCGTATTACGTATTTAATTGAAACTGCAATGGCGGGTATTCCTAGGCTTGATTACACCCGCTCAATTTCGCGTTATGGGCTTTCGCAAGTTACCGTTATTTTTAATGAAGGCACCGATATTTACTGGGCGCGCCAGCAAATATCAGAGCGCATACAAAGTATTAGATCAGACTTACCAGCCAATATTGAACCAAACTTAGGGCCAATTGCCAGCGGGCTAGGGGAGATTTTTACTTACTCTGTGCATGCAAATAGCGGTGCATTAAAAGACGATGGTACGCCATATAACGCAGAAGATTTACGCACCCTGCAAGATTGGGTTATTCGCCCGCAGCTATTAAAAGTAAAAGGCGTAACCGAAATAAACAGCCAAGGGGGTTTTGAGCGCCAATATCAAGTAGCGCCCATGCCCGAAAAGCTATTGGCTTATAAGCTCACACTAAGTGATGTAATTACGGCACTTAAATTAAATAATAGTAACCAAGGTGCAGGGTTTATAGAGCGTTTTGACGGGCAATATTTAGTGCGCTCACCAGGGCAATTAAAAACCATTGATGATATAGCCAATACCGTGGTTGCTAAGCGCGATGATGCACCAGTACGCATTAAAGATGTAGCAAATGTGCGTCTAGATAAAGAGCTCAGAACCGGCGCTGCTACTTATAACGGTAAAGAAACCGTGCTCGGCACCGCCATGATGCTCATTGGTGAAAACAGCCGCGTAGTGGCAAAAGCCATGTCTGAAAAACTTAAAGATGTACAACTTAGCCTACCAGCAGGTGTAGTGGTTGAGCCTGTGTACGACAGAACAACCCTAGTTGATAAAACCATAGACACTGTAAAAACGAACCTGTTCGAAGGGGCTGTGCTAGTTATTGTTATTTTACTGCTGTTATTAGGTAATGTAACCGGTGCGCTTATTACGGCCATGGTTATTCCGCTTAGTATGTTATTTGCCATTACCGGTATGGTAGGTAATAGAGTATCGGGTAACTTAATGAGTCTAGGCGCAATCGATTTTGGTTTAATTGTTGATGGCGCAGTAATAGTAGTTGAAAACTGCTTAAGGCAACTTGGCCTTGCGCAACATAAGCATGGCAGGCTACTTACACTAAGCGAGCGTTTAAATGTGGTAACCGCCGCCACTAAAGAAGTGTTCAGCCCAGCAGTATTTGGCATTTTAATTATTATGCTGGTGTATTTACCGCTGTTTGCACTAAGCGGGGTTGAAGGGAAAATGTTTCAGCCAATGGCATTTACTGTTGTTGCTGCATTAGTGGGGGCACTTATTTTTGCCGTTACCTTTGTACCTGCTGCTATTGCAGTATGTGTGCGAGGAAAGGTAAGCGAGAGCGAAAATGCGGTTATGCGCGGTATTAAAAAAGGTTATAAACCGCTACTTGGTTTATCGCTAAAACTACCGTGGGTTGTGGTTAGTATTGCGGCTGTGCTTGTAATTGCGCTTGGCTTTAAAGTTAAAAATATGGGGGCTGAGTTTTTACCGCAGCTTGATGAGGGCGATATAGCTATGCATGCGCTGCGCATTACCGGCACCGGTATTGAGCAATCGGTAAAAATGCAAAAAGAGCTAGAGCAAGCCATTTTAGCTAAGCCTGAGGTGGCTAATGTATTTTCAAAAATTGGTACGCCCGATGTAGCAAACGATCCTATGCCACCTAACGTTGCCGACACCTTTTTAATGTTAAAACCGCGCGAGCAATGGCCTAACCCCGCTTTAAGAAAAGAAGAACTGGTTAAGCAAATTCGCCATTTGGTAAATGAAGTACCAGGTAACAACTATGAGTTTACCCAACCAATAGAAATGCGCTTTAACGAGTTAATAGCTGGCGTGCGGGCCGATGTGGCAGTGCGTATTTACGGCGATGATTTATCAACATTAAAACAGTATGGCGAAAAAGCCACAGCCTTGGTGCAAAGCATTACTGGCGCAACCGATGTACGCCTTGAGCAAATGGAAGGCCTGCCTACGCTTTCGGTTACGCCGCTTCGCGACCACATGGCGCTGTTAGGTTTAACAGTAACTGACATACAGCAAAGTGTAAGCGCTGCGGTAGGCGGTGTGCAAACTGGGCTTATTTATGAAGGCGATAAACGCTTTTCGTTATTAGTGCGTTTAGATGAGCGTTGGTCTAGCGATATAACACAGCTTGCACGTTTACCTGTTGCTGTACCAAAAAGTGCTAACCCCGACCTTGCATTTGTACCGCTTGGCGAGGTGGCAAATATTAGTATTGATAAAGGGCCTAATCAAATAAACCGCGAAAGCGGTAAGCGTAATGTTGTAGTAACTGCAAATGTAGAAGGGCGCGATTTAGCAAGCTTTGTAAGCGACGCGCAAGCCGCTTTAAATTCGCAGCTTAATTTACCTAGTGGTTATTGGATTGAATATGGCGGCACGTTTGAACAACTAGAATCAGCAAGTAAGCGGCTATCGCTAGTAGTGCCAGTTACTTTATTGCTTATATTTGGCCTGCTTTATAGCGCGTTTAATTCACTTCGTGATTCGTTAATTATATTTAGCGGCGTACCACTTGCGCTTAGTGGTGGTGTGCTTGCGTTGCTTTTACGTGATATGCCGTTATCAATATCTGCAGGTGTGGGGTTTATCGCGCTAAGTGGTGTAGCGGTATTAAATGGCGTGGTTATGCTGTCATTTATTAAGCAGTTAAGAGCCGATGGGCTTAGTTTAATAGATGCAATACAAACCGGTGCGCTTTCGCGCCTACGCCCAGTACTTATGACGGCTTTAGTGGCAAGTTTAGGGTTTATTCCTATGGCGCTAAATACAGGCACCGGCGCTGAGCTACAAAGGCCGCTGGCAACGGTTGTGGTTGGTGGGATTATTTCATCAACTCTACTAACGCTATTAATATTGCCTGCGCTTTATAAATTAGTGCATGCAAAATTTACTAGGCATCAAGCTGCTTAGCTAATTGCATCTTGTTAAGTAATGTAAAAAGCAGCTGTAATTACAGCTGCTTTTTGTTGTTAGGTAAACATTGCAGATTAATTATATTGAAACAGATTATCCCAGCGCTCATCCAAAATAGTTTTTGCATGATCTAAATTTATTGCACTATACACATCGTTAGTGCAGGTTACTAAACGCATCCGAGTGAGCTTTTCAAGCGCGTCGCTAATTTCAAAGTCGAGTTCGCATTTATACTTTGTTTTAAACCACGCCTCTATTTGCTCATCAAGTATTTGTGCGCTTAAGCCATTTTTAGATTTCAGTAAAAACGTATAGGCCAGCAGAGCTTCTTTTACGTCTTCTTCTTCGGCGGCGTCTATAAGGGTATGAAAAACACCCGCGTTGTTATCAAGGTTTTTAAAGTAAAGGTTATCGCTTAGGGCTTTCATAAATTTAATTTTACGGTTTTTAAATTTACTCCACTCTTTAAAAATAAAGCTGCCAAATACTCCCATGCCAATAGCAAAGGTAATAAAGTGTTGCTGGGTCATTTCTACGGCTTCACTTCTAAAGCCACCCCAAAAAGCAAACAAAGCAAATAATAATAAAATTGATGCGCCAAGCTTTGTAATTAAAACAACTGCACCGCCAATTAAAGCCGATGAGCCAATAATCACTTTATCAATAGGGCGCATACGTACTTCGCTATTAGGAAATAGCATTTCAAGGTCGGCTTTTGGGACATTTTGAAACAGCTTAACTATGGTCGAGCTTGGCTCAAACCCTAAAGGCGTTTTATTTTTAGCGTCAAAGTGGGCTTTATCTTTAAAACGAATAAACACCGCAACGCGGTCGTAATTGGTAAAGTGCAGGGGCTTTTTACGCAAGCCCCAAAAGCTGGTTACGGTTTCAGTGAGTTGTGATTCGCCACGACGATAAAAAACCACTTCTTCAAAGTCGTCAAACTCTACCTCAAGGCGCACTTTAAAAAGTGATTCTTCGTTTAGTGCATCTTGTAAATCTTGATTGGTTATTACTTCAAAGTTAGCGGCGTTGAGTACTTTGGCAAAATCGCGCGCAAACTCACGTTGGCACTGCGCTTTTTGATCATTAGAAACCGGCGCTAAAGAGCGTGTATCGCTATTAGGATCAAAGGGGGCGTAGTTATTTTTAAGCGATTCAAGAGTTGCGTGGTAATCGTAATGGATAAGGCTTGCTAATAAATCACAAAATTGTTTAAACGACGTTTGCTCAGAGCTGTTATTTAACTCATCACTACACATATCAACAATATCTTGTTTTCGAAAGGGAATAAAACGCGCACTTTGCATAAATTTTTAACTGCTTTGGTAGGTATTTAACTGCATTGGCACATAATAAAATATTCTTATGAATATTGCTAATTTGTTAATAATAAATAAGTTACGCCAGTAGTAGTGAAATTTTCAGGCTGTATTAACCTAATTATGTGATGATTAAAGCATATATAAATTTACTAACGCCTTTAAAAGGATTGCACATGGCCATTCAAAAAAAATTAAAAGAAAAAACACGTAAATTTATCGATTCTAAACACATGCTAACGGGTATTACTGTGGCGTCGTTTTTAGAGTCAACCATAGTGCCTATTCCGCTTGAAGCTGTGCTAGTACCCCTTATGCAGGCACGTCGTGAAAAGCTTTGGTTAATAGCCCTTATGGCGACCGTGGGCTGTATTATTGGTGCTTTGTTTGGTTATGCACTTGGCTATTATTTATTTGATGCTATTGGCGATTGGGTTATTAATACGTTTTCGAGCCCGGAGCAGTTTGAAAATGTTAAACAGCGAATGCAGGACCAAGGCTTTTGGTTTGTTATGACCCTTGGCATTGTGCCCATACCGTTTCAAATAGCGATGCTTGCTGCCGGCGCTACAAAGTATTCAATTTGGTTATTTTTACTGGCTGCAGGCATTGCTCGTTCAATTAGATATTTTGGTTTGGCAATCATCGTTTATTACGCGGGTAATCAGGCAGAGCGAATTATCAGTAAACACAAAACAAAGGCAATGATTGCAATAACTATTTTAGTGTTAGGATTATGGGGACTCAGTACCGTAATTTAGGCTCATTTGTATGTATTATCATGAGTTTTAAGCCCATGCGGGGTTTTATTATTATGCTATAGTTTTTTATTAAACAGATAAAAGCATAATAATATGATTGAAACAGTAAAGCTCACCGTTAAGCTTTCTAATTTTTATAAAATGAGCTGGGTAAATAAAGCGGTAAGTTTGGCTTTGCTGTTCTACATGATTATTTTTACGGTGTATGCTTTAAATACTTTCCCGCCTTTAAATATAGAAAATAACGTATATGGATTTACTACCGATTTTAGTAACTTAATTGTACTTATATTTTTATTTTGGATGGTTCAGTGCTCTGAGCTATCTAGGCAAGCATATGTGTTCTCCACTTTAGGTTTATTGCTTTGGACTATGGGCACCACTGCCGATGTACTTGATGAGTTAGTTGTTCAGCCTTTTTGGGTTAGTGTTTATTTTGAAGATTTATGCAGAACATCGGGTATGCTATTCACCTCTTATGGTTTATTTAAAACAATGCGTTTTGTGCAAAGTATTCATAACCGATTAGCGTGTGAGCTAATTATTGATGATTTAACTAAGGTACATAACAGGCGTTACTTTTACCGACATGTTAGAAGTGCAGAGGTAACACCTTAGGTTATTTTAATTATTGATATAGACCACTTTAAGTCTATTAATGATGAGTTTGGCCACGATGTGGGCGATATAATTCTTAAACAGTTAGCAAATAAATACAATGATATATTTGTAGATAATGCTCAGTTTGCACGCCTAGGCGGTGAGGAGTTCGGAGGTTATTTACCAACAAGTAAGATGCTGCAAGTTAGTGATTTTTGTCAGCATTTAATAGACCTTGCACACAGCATTAATGTTAAAAATGTTCGCCACTTAACAGTAAGTATTGGCGTAGCAAAACAAACTCCTAACGAGCCCCTTGATAAAGTAATGAAACGTGCCGAACAAGCTCTATATGTAGCTAAGCAAACAGGTCGAGACCGTTTTGAAATTGCACCTAACTGATTTTTACAATGTAAAAAAGCATCCTTATTATTTGCACATTTGCTACACTTTTTAACGATTACGTAAGGAAATGTCAGCGAGGGTAATACTTTGTAAACCATGAAATTTTAATGCTGCAATAGAGTCATAATAGTGATTTTAATAATAAGGAATAACTTAATGACTCACACTCTACTTAAAGCTGCTTTACCAATAAGTTTAATATCTATTTTAGCTGGCTGTGGCGGTAGCGATAGCTCAAGCTCAACCGGTTATATTCAACTTTATAATGGCTCATACAACAGCCCTTACACACGTTTGTTTGTTGAAGAAACAGAACGTTCTGGCACCGACTTTGCCGATGTAACTACACGCCATAACTACAGCACTGGTACTTACGATGTAAGCTTTGAATACCTAGATGCAAACGACAGCTACATTACTATTAGCGAACAAGAAGTATCAATTAAAGGCGATAAAACGCAGTTAGTAATAATGAGCGGCAATTTTGACGAGCCTACATTTACAGAGTTAAGCGTGCCAACAACAAGTGATACCGGTGAATTTAACTTAGATTTTTACAACATCGCAGGTGAAGACAATAGCTACGATGTTTACCTTGCAACCGATGATGGCGTATTTGAAAGCGCAAATCTTTTTTCATCAGAGCAATATTTAAGTGAGTTAGACTTACAAAGCTTAGATGAAGGTTACTACACAATTTATATTACTAAAGCGGGAAGCACTGATGTTATTTACGAATCATCGTCAGTGTACTTTTATGATGAAGCAAGCTACGTAGCAATGATCCGCCCAAGCTATGCAACCGAAGACGGTGGTATTACTTTAGATGTAGTAACTGATAACAACTACGTGACTGAGCTTAAGCATCAATCTGCTTTAGGGCAGTTACGTTTTATAAATACAGTTGACGATTACTCGCCAGTGAGTTTTACAACAACCCGCGGTACTACTGAAAACACAACAGATACAGTAGCAAGCGATACCTACACAAATTACATTGAGCTTTCACCTAATAGTTACAGCATTGCTATGTACGACGAAGAAGGCACTAAACTTGCCGATAACTTTTTAATGACGCTTGAGCGTGAGCAAAGTGCTGTTGGTATTTTTTATAACGATGCAGATAACGGTCTTCGTATGATGAGCGTTGAAGAAAACCTAACGCCAAGTAGTTACAGCCATACCGTATCGGTAGTTAACTTAATCGAAAGTTACGCCGGACAAACAGTATCAGACATTGACGTTTACTTTACCCTTGATGGCGAAACAGTAGACGACACGAGTAATGTTGTAGATGGCCTAGATAAATACGACCAAGAAGAGCAAGTTGTTGATAATGAAGTTTACACTGTATACGCCGTATATGAAGATAATGGCCAGCAAATTGTACTTATTCAGCAAAGCGATATGGACTTTACTCAAGAGGGTAACTACATATTAATTTTAGAGCATGATGAAACAAGTGCATCAGGCTACAAAATGACACTTAACCTTACCGTTACTGATAGCGTTGAGTAATTAATTTAAGTTTTAAGTAGTGTTAAAGCCTAAACATATAATGTGTTTAGGCTTTTTTATTGAACAAAATTTACTTGTTAATTAGTAATTAGGTACACTCATAGCATAATAAATAATAAGAGCATGCCATGGATGATTTAGTTGGGTTAGCAGTTATAGCAATGCTAGTTATTGCTGCAGGGGCTTTGTGTGGGTTAATTGCATTAATACAATTAAACGGATTAAAGCAAGAAATTGCAGTATTGAGGGCTAAAGTAACGAAATTACAAGCCTCTAAAGTAGTGCCATTTAATAATGTGCAGGGTGAAGTAAAAGACTCAGCTCCTGAACCTCAGGCAATGGCTATAAACACTGAGCCAACTTTAGCTATCCAAAGTGCACCCATTGGCGCGGTAAAACAAAAGCCTGCAGCGCCTAAAAAAGCTAAACCAGCCACGCCTTCATTTATTACCACATTGTTTGAAAAATTACGCACTGGGTTTGAGCAAAACTGGATGACCTGGATAGGCGCAATAGCGCTTGCTTTCGGCGGTATATTTTTAGCTAAGTACAGTTTAGAAGCCGGGCTTTTATCACCCCTAACGAGGCTTAGTTTAGGTGGCGTATTTGGGCTGAGCTTAATTGCAGTGGCAAGTTACTTACATTACAAACGTATTATTTTTGAAGGCTTTAATAACTATATACCGGCAGCGCTTGCCAGCGGCGGTTTTATTACATGCTTTGCATTAACACTTTTAGCTTATAGCTCCTACAGCATGATAAGCCCAACAGCTGCATTTATTGTACTTGCAATCATTGCTATAAGTGCCAGTGCTATGGCGCTTAAGATAGGACCTTTGCTAGCTGTACTGGGTATAATTGGCGCATACAGTGTGCCTATTTGGGTTAATACCGGCAGTAATAATTTATTAGCGTTATTTATGTATGTGGGCTTTGTTAGTTTGTCGGCATCATTGGTTGCACAAAAAGTACAGCGCGCTTGGCTTTGGTACTTATTATGGGCAGGGCACATAGGCTGGTATTTAGTCGGATTTTTAATTACACAGTTAAAAAGCAATACACCATGGTTATTTGCAACCTTTGCATTACTTAGTATTGTTGGCTTGGTTGCTTTGCCGCGTTTAGGCTTAAAATTAAAAAGCATTGAACATCGCCCGCACTCTTTAAAGCGCCTTGTAAAAGTATTACCCGATCACCTCTTATTACTCGCCTTTATAGTCCCGTTAATTTTTACCATGTCGATTAGTTATTACACTTTACAGTGGCAAGCTATCGGTGTGTTGAGCATTGGATTGTTATTATTGTTAGTACTTAAAAATAGTCGCTGGGATTTATGGCAAGGGCTATCGCTGGTTATCGCTATTTTAATGATTATAAGCGCAGAGCAAATGAATTCTTTATCAGCTTTTTTTGATGATGGATTATTTATATTTAAAAGCGAATACGGCTTAGGTTTATTGCTTGGTTTTGGCTTTATGGCGTACGGGCTTTATTTTGGTAAAAAACATATTAAACGTTTAGCGTTTCATATTAGTGCAGCGTTTAGCGTTTTTGTGATGATAGGTACGTTATATTCGCTTATTCCAAATAGCGCATTAAGTACAGCTTACCCTCTTTGGGCTTTTGTATTATTTGTTGTAGCGGCTATTTTAATTAAGTGTGCGCAACATAATACAACGCTATTTCAACGTTTTACCTATTGGGTAGGGGCAAATGCTAATATTACTTTAGCAATCACCATGCTATTAAGCGACAGCGGTTTAACTATTGCATTAGCTATTCAAGTACTGTTAATTAGCGTGCTTATAAAACGTTTTAATGTGCCTATGCCGCATTGGCCAATTAAAGCGCTAGTGGCTGCTTTATTACTGCGCTTAACGCTTGCGCCATGGACACCAAGTTACGACGCTCTCACATTATTTGGCTTGCACTGGAGCATTATTGTTTATCCGCTGTGTACCGCATTATTTTTTGCTGCGGCTAAATGCTATAAGTCATCGCAATTAAAAGTATGGTTAGAAGGGGCCGCTCTTCATTGTTTAGCGCTATTTATTACTACAGAAACAAGTTATCAGCTTGTTGGGCATTATCCACAGTTTGACTCGCTTAGTTTTTATGAGCAAATATTGCTTACATGTAACTGGCTTGCTCTGGGCTGCGTTTATTTACATCGCGCACGTATAGCAGGGAGCTTAACTAAGCTTTATCAAATTGCAGGGGGGGTATTAGCTGGCGGAGCTGGCTTTATTTCAGTTAAAACACTACTCGATGACAACCCTCTATTAAGCTCTATTTATATTGGCGAGCTCCCTGTATTTAACTGGCTATTTTTGCTTTGGTTAGTACCTGCAGGCTTAACGATTTGGTTATATTCACTTATTAAACCAATAAACGCTAAGGTAGCGCCGTTTGTACTTGGAGTTGCAGGTTTACTTGGCTTAATCGCTATTAACAGTTTTATTCGCCAATACTGGCAAGGGCCTTATATTTACCTATCAAAAGGGGCAAGTAACGCAGAGCTGTATAGCTATTCTATTATTTGGCTAATACTAGGCGCCGGTACAGTTATATTAGGGCACCTTAAAAACCTGTTACTCATTCAAAAAATAGGCTTAGGGTTACTCGCTGCGGTTATTGTAAAAGTGTTTTTAATTGATATGGCTAATTTAACGGGGCTGTTAAAAGCGCTTTCGTTTATTGGCTTAGGGCTCTCATTGGTGGGTTTAAGTTGGTTATTTCAAAAGCTTAGAAGCCGCTCAAAAGTTATATAATACTGATATTTTATAAAGCAAAGCCCAGTAAATATACTGGGCTTTTTGCTTACTTAGCTTAGCAAAAGCTAAGTAATACCAATCCGCAATAATACTTAATCATTTTCAGGGGCTAAACGTGTCGCTATCTGCGTTAAAAAATTCTCATTTAGAACAACTAAATAGCGAATTTTTTGCCTTGCTATCAACACGTTTATCCGCCCTCAAAATAGATCACTTAATTATGCGGATTGGTATAACTAATAAAATTAAGTACTGTGATTAAGCAGTGCTTTTAGCTTACCAGGCTTAATGGGTTTGCTTAAATAATGAATATTAGCTGCTTTGGTTTCTTGTTTAAGCTCGGTGTCGCGCACTGCGGTAATTAAAATAGCCGGAATATCGCCTTGCCATATTTCTCTGAGCGTTTTAATTAAAGTGATGCCATCGCATTCATTGCCTAATTGATAATCCATTAGAATTACATCTGGCGCTTTACTTTGTTTTGCATGCTCAAGCACCTTGTCGACATCGTCAAATAAGGTGTAATTGGCTTGCCACTTTTTAAGTAAGCTGGCCATAGCCGCTAGGTTTTCTGGGTCGTCGTCAACGGCCACTATATTTATAGCAGCGCGGTTTTCTATTAAGCTGCTAGCGGCTGGTTTTTGTTGTACAAATTGTGCATCGCCGTAGGGTACTTCAATGCTAAAGCGGCTGCCTTTGCCTGGCTCTGAGTGCACATCAAGCTCTAAGCTTAATAAATCGGCCATACGTTTTACAACGCCAAGCCCGAGGCCTACACCTTTGTTGTCACCGGCTTCTATGCGGTAAAAGTCGTTAAATATTTTAGCTTGTTCTACTTCGCTAATACCAGGGCCTGTATCCCATACTTCTATTCGTAAATTGTGTTTACGGTTTCTACAGGCAATAAGTACCCGGCCTTTGTCGGTATATTTAACAGCGTTCGATACTAAGTTTTGAATAATACGACGTAGATAGGTTATATCGCTGTGCACTATTTGCTGATTTGATCGCACGCTAAGTTTAAGGCCTTTATCGCTTGATAAAATAGCGTACTCACTTTGCAGTGGCGCTAAAATATCATCAATAGAAAAATGGCGCGGGGTAGGGGTCATGGCGCCTTGTTCTAGCTTGGCAATTTCTAATAATGCCGACATTAAATGCACCGTAGAATCTAGGCTATCGCCAAGCTTATCAAAGCTATTTTGATTAGTTTTATCGAGTTGTTTTTCGTCAATAGCGGCTAGGTATAAACGTGCTGCATTAAGTGGTTGCAAAATATCGTGGCTCGCTAATGCTAAAAACCGCGTTTTACTGTCGTTGGCCTGCTCTGCTTCGCGCTTGGCTAAGGTAAGTGCTTGCTCTGTTTGTACGCGGCTATCTATTTGTGCTTGTAAGTCTTTATTAATGGTTTGCACTTCTTGTGTTCGCGCTTCTATGCGGTTTTCAAGATCCATGTTTATTTCTTCAAGGGCATTTTGCGTACTAATGTGATTAGTTATATCCGAAAAGCTCGTTACAAAGCCGCCATCTGGTAGGGGGTTACCAATCATTTCGTATACTTGGCCATTGCGGCGGTGGCGTATAAAGTGATGAGAGCTGCCATTTTTTAAATGCTGAACACGTTTTTCTACTTGGCGGTCTATTTCGCCGGGGCCACATTCACCGCGCTCTGCGTTATATCTAATAATGTCTTGTATGGGTTGGCCTACTTCTAAAAAGCCCTCTGGGTAGCCAAACATTTCGCCGTAGCGTTTATTCCATGCAACTAGGTTTAGATCTTTATCGACAACCGAAATACCGTGGCTTAAATTTTCGAGCGAGGTATACAATAAATTTTGGTTAAATTGCAGGGCTTGTGTGGTTTCGTCAAAAAAGTTGACTACTTCTTCAAAGGCCATGCGTTTACCCGATGACACTGTATGAATAAGTGCTTGAGCAGAAGATGCACCTAATACACCGGTTAGTGCGCGCTCGCAGTAAGCTATAAATTCAGGCTCAGGGTGTCCGCTGTTGTCATTTAAATGATGCGCTAGCGCATAATGAGCTAAAACTTGCTGGCTACGCTGAATGCCTAAAAAGGTTTGCAAAAGTATTTTAAAATCGTAAACCGTGGCTTTTACGTTTTTGTTTAAGCGGCGAGATAAAATAGCCTGATCTTTAGGATTAACAAATGCAGCTGCTTGAATTTTATCAATTAAGCGCTCCTCTGCTCCTAACGAAAAGCTAATGTAACAACCAATATTGGCAAACAGCGCAATTAAAGTACCTCTAGTAATAAGCGTTTGTTGCAGCTCGCTATCAATCACTGCGCCAGCATCAAGTATTGGCATCATTAAAAATAATATCCAACAAATAAAGCCCGCCACTAAGCCTGCATATACGCCATAAGCATGGCCTTTTCGCCAATATAAACCACCGACTATTGAGGGTAATAATTGTGTAACCAACGAAAATGCAACTAAGCCCATACTGGCCAGCGCACTACTGTGGCCAAACCATTGCTGATAAAAATAGGCCAAAATTAATATGCCAGCAATAGTAAAACGCCTAACAAGTAATATGCGCGATTTATAGCTACTGGTAATTAAATTACGTTTAAATTTACGACGTAGCATTAGGGGTAATACTACATCGTTTGAGATCATGGTACTTAGCGTAAGTGTTGCAACGACTATCATTGCGGTTGCAGCGCTTAGCCCGCCTATAAATACAAAGGTGGTTAAAAATGCTTGGTCATGAATTAACGGAAGTGCTAACACAAAGCTGTCGGGGGAGAAACCAGAGCCAATATCGGGATGAATAGCAGCGGTGGCAATGGGTAAAATCATCGCGGCGGTAAGTAGTAAATAAAGCGGAAACGCCCAGCGGGCAGTAAATAAATGGCGCTTGTCTTGGTTGTCGACCACGGTTACATGAAATTGACGCGGTAAACATATAATTGCCGCAGCAGCCATGAGCGATTGGCCAATAAAGTTAAAACTAAAAAAGTTAAAATCGGCCCAGTGCTGCCAAATAGACTCGCTTACTTTATTCGAGGTTGCGACAGGCATATTAAAAAGGGTGTAAACAGCAAGCCCTGCTACTGCAACAAGTGCAATAAGTTTTATCATCGACTCAAATGCTACAGCAAGCATTAAACCAGAGCGGTACTCTGTTACATCCACTTTGCGCGTACCAAAAAATATTGCAAACATTGCCATAATTAATGTGGCCGAAAGCGCGAGCATATCGCCCGATATTTTATTACTACTTTGCAGCAGTAAAAAGCTGGTACTAAGGGCTTTTAATTGCAGCGCAATATAAGGAATAGTCGCTAATAATGCGATTAAAGTTACCATAATTGCAGTGGTTTGGCGCTTGCCATAACGCGCAGAAATGAAGTCGGCAATGGTGGTTATGTTTTGCTTTTTACTTACTAACACCAGTTTGCGTAAAAACCCTTGGCCGAAAAAAAACAACAGTGCAGGGCCTAATAATATGGGTAAATAACTCCAGCTGCTGGTGGCTGCTGTACCTACAGAGCCATAGTAGGTCCACGATGTACAATAAATACCTAAAGATAAAGAATATACAAAAGGGTGATGGCTTATACGCTTTGCCAATGGTGTTGTTTTATCGCCCCAGTTGGCAAGCCAAAACAGCACACCTATATAACCTAAAGCAACAATAATGAGTACGGCAGTCATGTTGTTATTAACCTTATTAGTAAAACATTTCCCTCAACCTTGAGAGCATTAACACAATACCAGAACTGGTAATAAGTGTGCGTGCAGATTTTTACTTTAAAACGCGCTTATTTTTATAATCTATTGAATATATTAAGTAAATTTATATTTAGGATTTTTATTAGACTAATGTCGCATTATTGACCAATTTAGAGTTACTGCACTTTACTGACACTCTGATAGTAGCTTAACTTCATGAAAAATATGATTTTAATGTTTATTTATAAAATATGTATTTACAGTTTACGTAAACGTTAATAAGCTGTTACGACTATGGTCTCAATTCAATATTTAAGCTGCGTTGCTAAATTGATTAGCGAAGATAAAAAACCACCCATCGCGATACTGCGATGCTTAAAGGGGAAAATAAAAATGGCTTTTAAAGATGAAGAACAAGCAAAAGCTTATTGGGCAGAAAACATTTCACTACTGTTTAAATTACTAGCAGTGTGGTTTGTGGTCTCGTTTGGCTTTGGCATATTACTGGTAGATGTACTTAATGAAGTACGTTTTTTTGGGTTTAAACTTGGCTTCTGGTTCTCCCAGCAAGGCGCGATTTACACCTTTGTTGCTTTGATTTTTGTGTACGTTTTCAAAATGAATACGTTAGATAAAAAATACGGCGTAGACGAATAGGAGCTAAGCAATGGATGTTCAAACACTCACATTTATAATTGTTGGTTTAAGCTTTGCGCTTTATATCGGCATCGCAATTTGGGCTCGAGCGGGCTCAACTAAAGAATTTTACGTAGCGGGCGGCGGCGTACCACCACTTGCTAATGGTATGGCAACAGCTGCAGATTGGATGAGCGCCGCGTCGTTTATTTCAATGGCGGGTATTATTTCGTTCGCAGGGTATGATGGCGGCGTTTACTTAATGGGGTGGACCGGCGGTTATGTATTACTCGCCATGTGTTTAGCGCCTTACTTACGTAAATTCGGCAAATTCACGGTACCTGATTTTATTGGCGATCGTTACTATTCACAAACAGCGCGTGTTGTTGCTATTTTGTGTGCCATATTTATTTGTTTTACTTACATTGCAGGGCAAATGCGCGGCGTAGGCGTGGTATTTTCTCGCTTTTTAGAAGTAGAAATTGAAACCGGTGTATACATTGGTATGGTGATTGTATTCTTTTATGCAGTACTTGGCGGCATGAAAGGCATTACCTACACGCAAGTAGCACAGTACTGTGTGCTTGTATTTGCATACCTTGTTCCTGCTATTTTTATCTCAATGATGATGACAGGCCACTTCTTCCCACAAACAGGTTTTGGCGCCACACTTATTGGCTCCGACGGCGTTTATGTACTCGATAAGTTAGACGGTTTAAGTGCAGAGCTTGGCTTTGCCCAATACACCGAAGGCTCTAAGAGCATGATTGACGTATTTGCCATTACAGGTGCGTTAATGGTGGGTACTGCTGGTTTACCACATGTAATTGTTCGCTTTTTCACTGTACCTCGTGTTAAAGACACACGTATTTCAGCAGCGTGGACACTGGTATTTATTGCTATTGTCTATACCACAGCACCAGCGGTTGCCTCATTTGCTCGTGTAAACATGATTGATACCATTAACGGTAAAGACGGCAGTGGTACAGAGTACGCAGAAGCACCTGCGTGGATTAAAAACTGGGAACGAACAGGCCTTATTACCTTTGATGATAAAAACGGTGATGGCAAAATGTTCTACACAGCGGGTAAAATTGAAGATCCAAATAGCGCAAACGAAGTAAAAGTAGACCGCGATATTATGGTTCTTGCTAACCCTGAAATTGCCAACTTACCAGCATGGGTAATTGCCTTAGTAGCCGCAGGGGGGATTGCAGCAGCACTATCTACTACCGCAGGTTTACTGCTGGTTATTTCGACCTCTGTTTCGCACGATTTACTCAAGCGAACCCTTAAACCCGATATTAGCGATAAGCAAGAGCTACTGGCCGCTCGATTAGCTGCAATGGTTGCTATTGTTATATCCGCTTACTTTGGTATTAATCCGCCAGGATTTGTAGCATCGGTGGTCGCGTTTGCCTTTGGTTTAGCGGCGGCGAGTTTCTTCCCAGCAATTATTATGGGTATATTCTCTAAAACAATGAACAGAGAAGGCGCAATTGCTGGCATGGTAACGGGTATTGGCTTTACCGCTGCGTATATTATCTTCTTTAAGTTTGTAAGCCCTGAGCTAAATAGTCCTGAAAACTGGTTCTTAGGTATTTCTCCAGAAGGCATAGGCCTAGTTGGTATGATTATTAACTTTGTAGTTGCAGCTACAGTACTTAAGTTTACTCAGCCTACACCTGTTGAAATTCAAGAAATGGTAGAAGGTATTCGTAATCCTAAAGGGTCGGCTGGAGCACATGCTCACTAAGCTTACTTATTTATAAAGCACCAAAAGCCCGACTTTAGTCGGGCTTTTTATTTGTATAAATAATGAGTACATTGGTGCAGTGTATACTTTTTAATGAGTGCAACAATGAGTGTAGAACAACAAGAAGTAGCCCAGTATGTGTGTATGCAAGCGCCTTTTAGTATGTTGCAAACAAGTGCATGCGAATACTTTGTAAGCCATTTAGATTGTGTTTATCTAACACGCGAAAACCAAGCACAATGGCTGCAAAGCGAAAGTCCAAAGCTCTTTTTAATTCGCTCAGGTTTGTACGACTTGGTTGATGCCAAAGGCGACGTAGTAACGCGTTTAGCGCAAGGTGATTATTTTGGTTACCCCTCGCTTTTAACCGGAGAAGCAATACAAAATAGGTTAGCGGTTCAAAAAGAGGGCATAGTGTATATGCTCAGCCAAGAGCACTTTGATTTTTTACGCCGTGAATACAAACCGTTTGAGCAATATTTTGTAAGGGCGCACGCAAACCGTTTACTCTCATCACGTTATAAAAGTAAAAACGATAGCTGGTCTGAGCGTAAAATATCTGAGCTTATGACCCGCAAAGCGATAACTTTAGCGCCCGATGCGAGCATTAGGCAAAGTGCTAAAAAAATGAAAGAGCATGGCGTGTCTTCAATTATGATCACCGAACATGCCCATTTAGTAGGTGTAGTTACTGACCGTGATTTACGTAACAGGGTACTTGCCGACGAAGTAGACCCAAAAGAAGCTGTTAGCAGCATAATGACCGCTAAACCCAAGTTTATTTTTGAAAATAACCGCGTGTTTTCTGCGCTGCATTTAATGCTTAAATACAATATTCACCACTTACCTGTACTTGATGAAAACCATAAACCGTTGGGTATGCTTACTAGCACCGATTTACTACGCCAGCAAAAAAGCGATCCAGTACAACTCATTGGCCGCATTTATAAAGCGCATACCATTACTGACTTAAAACGCTACGCAAAAGAAATTCCTGAGCTCCTGCGTAGTTTTTCATACAACATTGATGATATATCACTAATTGGTAAATTATTAAGCGGTTTAACCGATGCACTAACATCGCGCCTTATTCATTTATTTCAAGAAGATAATGGTGCAGCGCCCACCAGTTTTAGCTTTATTTGTTTTGGCTCGCAAGCGCGAGAAGAGCAAACCCTGCACTCAGACCAAGACAACGGTTTACTACTGCCTGATGATTTAAGTGATGAACAACACGCTTACTTTAAACATATGGGGGAGTTTGTATGTGAACAGTTAGTAGAGTGCGGAATTAGACGTTGCCCTGGAAATATTATGGCCAGCAGCGATTTATGCCGAATGAGTATAAGTGACTGGTGTGAGCGCTTTTTTAAATGGATAAAAAGCCCAACGCCAAACGCCATGCTTAACTGTAAAATATTTTTTGATTTGCGCTTTATTGAAGGCTCAAATGCCTTGTACAGCAGCTTTTGTGAGCAGCTTACTCGCATATCTCGCAATGAATTATTTTATGCCGCTATGGCAACCGATATAAGCAGTAACAGCGTACCGATTGGTCTATTTAACAAGTTTAAAACCGAAAAAACCGATCAAAATAATAAATACATAGATTTAAAAACACGTGGTGTGGTTATTATTAACGACATAGCAAGGTTATACGCACTTAAAGCTGGAATTAGGCGCGCTAATACACAAGAGCGATTAGATGCGCTTTTAAAGCACAGCTTACTCAGTAAAAAGGATATATATAATTTAAAAGATTGCTGGCGATTCTTAACTCAACTGCGCTTAAGTACTCAAATAAATGAAGAGGGATTGCCAAGTAACTGTATTAATCCTGATAAGTTAAATTCACTTGAGCGCCATCAGTTAAAAGAAGCTTTTTACTTAGTCAAGCAAGCGCAGCAAGCCGCCGCGTTTAAATTTGCTCGTGGCAGTTTATAAGGCGTATTTTAGGAAAGACCATGGTGAAAAAATTGCTTAGCGAATACTTTAAAAAGCGAAATTTATTAAGTCAAAATGCGTTAACACAGCGCTATTTAGTTATTGATTTAGAGCTAACAGGGCTTGATGCAAAACAACACGAAATTGTATCGGTAGCGTGGGTTGTAATAGATAACCAATGTATAAAAATGAGTGAGTCAAAACACCTAGTTAATAAAGATGTAAAAAGCCTAGAGCAAAGCCCTGTTTTTCACGGCATTATTGACGACACTGTTGCTAAAGGGCAAAGCCTTACCAGTATATTAGCGCAATTAAGCAGCCACTTTAGTGATTGTATTTTAGTGTTTCATAATGCAATGCTTGATTGGGGCTTTTTAAAAGTGGCGCTTAAAAGCGCAAATATTAATATTCAACCCAAACTCATCCTCGACACGCTCCATATAGAACAAAAACGCCTAATTAATCATTCGTGTGATATAAAACAAGATGATTTAACCCTAAGTGCGTGTCGAACGCGTTATGAGTTACCAAGTTATCATTGCCATCATGCGCTTACCGATGCACAAGCGACCGCCGAATTACTACTAGCTCAGTGCCATCAAATAAGCCGTGGCAAAGAGCTAAAGGTAGGTGAGTTAACATAGACTTACCGCTTTAAAATACAGGTTTATTTTAATTAACCTAACCTTGATTGGCTATTAGTGATAACAGAACACACAAAAATTATTCACCTAAAAACGAATTCCTCCCTGTTTTTTATTAAATAAATTTAATCCTTAAAGCTCATTAAATATGATTACTCTACATATATAGCATTGAATCTTGCTAGATCGCATAAAGAAACTAATATGTAAATATAAGTTATCTATAGTGTTAAATTGTTATTATTCCAAAGTGTATCGTCTAGAGCTGTTGTAGCTCTAGAAATATATAATTTTGTTATTGTTTATTTAAAAGAGAAAAATATGAGAAATAAAATTTTAAAGTGCATCGCGTGTTCTCTGATATTTTTAATTCCAGCTGCTCAAGCAAGTGACGAAGTTAAACACGTACCCGGAATTTTTATTGGCACCACTCATTTTGATAGTGAAAGTGAATTTACCTTTGGGATTGAATATGAGTATAAATTTACTAATGAATGGGGCGCAGGAGTGGTATACGAAAGAACAAATGATGCACATCATGGCGATGGTACAGCTGTAGTTTTAGCTTCTCTTTTTTATCATCCGACTAAAAAAATTCGTTTGGGGATTGGTTTTGGTGAAGAGCGGATAGGTGGAGGGCACCCCCACAATGAAGATTTATATCGTATTAGTAGCGCTTATGATTTCCATGTTGGAGATTTTGGTATTGCACCTACTGTAGCGGTAGACTTTATTGATGACGAAGAGGCTATTGTTATAGGTTTTGCTATTACTCGACCTTTTTGATTTTTACTTTTCAGCAATAAAGTAAGGTTTAGCCCTAAAATTGAAGAGGTTTAAAATGTTAAGTAAGCTGTCTATTACCAGTAAAATTTACTTCCTAGGTATTTCGCAAATTATATTAATGTTGATAATTGGGGTTATATCTTTAATTCAGATGAATAAAATAGGTATGGAGTTAGTTGACATAGCTGAGCGAGATATTCCTCTTAGCAATATGCTTACTACAATGTCGGAGCATAAATTAGAGCAAACAATATATTTTCAGCGGGCTTTGTTACACGAAAGTTTAGCCTCAGGTGGAAGCAATGAAGAAATTGAAAATAAGCTTTCGTCGCTAACACAAAAAATTCAAAGTGAATTTAATAAATCAGAAAAATTTGTTCGTGACTCTATTGCTCAGCTTCATAGCGAAAAGGCTAAAGCAAGTTTTAAAGCCTTAGCGAATGATTTGAAGCTCCTAAATACAGAATATCAAAGTATTACAGTGAATATTAATGATGTAATTAAAGCGGTTAAAACTCAATCTGTTTCTGATTTGGGCGATAAAATAAGTACAATTGAAGTCGCAGAAGATAAATTTGAAAAAAAACTAATAACACTACTTTCCCAAATACAACAATTTACTTTAGATTCAGCCATAAAAGCTGAAAGTGATGAAAAGCAAGGTATTGATTTAATCTTATATATATTCCTCTTCTCCGTTATTGTTGGTATGGCGTTATCATATTTTATAAGCAGAGCAATTTCTCAACCAGTAAATAGGCTAAAAAATAGATTAGTTGAAATAGCCGATGGCGATGGCGATTTAACCTTAACGCTTGATGAAAGTGCTAGTGATGAAATAGGAGATACAGCAAGAGCATTCAACACGTTTTTATTAATGCTAAGAGAAACAATCAGTGAAGCGAATATACATTTATCGCAATTAGATGATTCATCTAAATTTGCAATAAATATTATGCAAAAAACTGTGACAAACGTTGACAAGCAAAGGGTTGAAACTGAAATGGTATCAACTGCCGTCGAAGAAATGACCTGTACAACTTTAGAGGTGGCAAGTAATACTCAAAATGCATCAACAGTGACCGAGGCTGTTAAAGAGCGAGTATTAAAAGGGAAATTAGAAGCGTCTCAAGCAAAGTTAGTCATTCAACGTTTAGCTACAGAAATAGATGAAGCAAGCACTGTGATAGAGAGTCTTGTAACAGAAACAAACAATATTGGCAGTGTTTTGGACACTATACAAAGCATTGCTGAGCAAACTAATTTACTTGCTTTAAATGCTGCAATTGAGGCTGCGCGAGCTGGTGATACAGGCAGAGGCTTTGCTGTTGTTGCTGACGAAGTAAGGGCTTTAGCGCAACGAACACAAGTTTCCACTGTTGATATTCAAAGTTTGGTAACCCGTTTACAAAGTGAAGCTAAAAATGCAGTGATGAGTATGAATAAAGGAATTAGTAGTGCCGATGAGTGCCTTAAAAAGAGTACTGAAACATCAGAGATATTTGCCGATTCTGCCATTGCAGTGAACGAAATTACGGATTTGAACTTACAGATTGCTACCGCTGCAGAAGAGCAGTCGGCTGTTGTAAGTGAAATAAATCAAAACTTAATTAACATTACAGATATTGCTACAGAAACATCAACAGGAGCACAAGATACATCTGAAGCAAATGAAAGTATCGCTAGGTATATTAATAACTTAAGAATTAACCTCAATAAATTTAAAGTGTAACTATCCACTTAAAATTTATTAAGAAGCTTAAAACAATTCTAACGAAGTTGTATTTTCAGGCTAGTAGAAAGACACTTATTACATATCAAACTATATTTACCAATTAAGCCTGTATTTAGTGTTCAATGATGCAATGCTTAATTGGAACTTTGTATAAGTCGCGCTAAAAAGTAAATATTCATATTCAACCCAAACTCATCCTCGATACGCTCCATATAGAACAAAAACGCTTAATTAATCATTCATGTGATATAAAACAAGATGATTTAACCCTAAGTGCGTGTCGTGCGCGTTATGAGTTACCAAGTTATCATTGTCATCATGCGCTTACCGATGCACAAGCGACCGCCGAATTACTACTAGCTCAGTGCCCATCAAATAAGCCGTGGTAAAGAGTTGCAGTTGAGGTCAATAATTTAACAAAACTACAGCATTTACTAATTATTTTGTTAAGATAAGAATTTTAAAAGGATTTATTATGGTAATTGAAGCCGCCAGTAAGTATTACAACCAGTTAAACAATGACCTTAAAGCAGTTAAAAAGTACATTCACAATAATTTTGGTGTGTTTCTTACTATTCTTTATTTACTGGGTAGTTTATCAGGTGTTGTGTATCTTTACGTTTTACTTAATAACTTTTCGGTTGATGTATTCAACTTTATTGAAATAAGTGACTTTTTACTGGCACTGATTTCAAATCCTTTACTTATTACTCTTTATACTGCGATCGTCGTTATAACTGCTATTTATTTCAATTGGCGCTCAGGACACATACCAGACCCTAGTAAAACAAACATTTTAAAAAGACTTTATTATGGCTTTTGTTACCCGTACTATTTATTAAAACCTAGTTATACAGCGGTATTATTTTTAGCGCTTATAATACCTACATACCCTACTATATTGGCGTATTTACATAGTAAAGATATAGTAAACGAAAAAACAATGAGTTATCACTTATCATTAAATTATCCAATTACTCAGAGTAAAGTAACTCAACTTCAAAATGTTCAAATAGTAGCCTCAACAATTGGAAATTTATTTGTTTATGATAATAAATGAGAGAAGTTACTTATTATTTCACAAGAAAATATTTCAGCATTAATACCTAATCTACACCAAGAAAAATCGATTAAGCCAGAGTCAAAAGCTGCATCAAACACACAGTAATTAAATATTCGCTGAAACACGATTGGCTGCTATTTATTAGTATGGACGCATAACTCAGCATGGCACTTATTCAGGGCAAATTATGAAACTCATCACTACTATTTTCTTAACCTTATTCCCAGTTATCGCTTTTGCTAATTCAAGCTTACCTGCTAATCGTCATATTGCAGTGCAAGGATCAGCTGAGATATTGGCTGTGCCTGATATGGCTCAAATATCTTTCGAAGTAATAAGCTTTAAAGACAAATCACTTGATGCTAAACGCGATGTGGATGACCGAGTGAATTTGTTACTTAAAGGTTTAAGCAAGTATGATGTTAAGGAGACTGATGTTTCCGCTTCAAGCCTGTTAACTCATAATGATGACGGTATGATTAATGTCGAGAGCGGTACAGCAATAAATACAGGATATGTAGCAACAAGAATACTTAAAGTAACATTAAGAAATATTGAAAAAGTGAATGATTTTATCGATTTTGCACTAAGTGTAAAAATTAATGAAGTGACGAATATTGAGCTTATGTCTTCAAAAGCCGCGCAGTTAGAAGCTGAAGCAACACAAGGCGCAATAGAAAACGCTATAGTTAAAGGAAGCGAACTTGCTAAAGCGTTTGGAGCAGAACTTGGAAAAATTTACAGTATTAATTCAAATTCTAACCGTTCAAGTTATGGTTATGGCGCAGATAGTTTTGAGCGAATAGTTGTGACCGGCTCTAAAGTTACTAGAAATCCATTTGAGCAAGGTAGATACCTGCAAGAAACTATTACATTTAAATCATCTATAAATGTGGTGTTTGATTTAGAAGTAGATGATTAAGTTAAAATTTTCATTCCAAATACATTATCATAATGTAAGTTGGCTTTACGTTTTTGATTAATTTGAAGGTAGCCATACTATGAGCGATGAAAGCAACACATTAAAAGCACAAACCGAGGCAAAAGTAGCAGCAGGGCGAAAAGGTAATCCTGCTTTTATGAAAGGTGTTGATGGGAGTATTGCTCAAGCAAAATCTTTTCAAGAGGGTGCTAACGCACTTGCTCTAAACCAAAACGCGCCAAACTTTGAGTTACCAAATCAACATGGTCAATTGGTGCAGTTAACCGAGTTACTTACTAAAGGCCCCGTGGTTATTACTTTTTATCGTGGTAGTTGGTGTCCATACTGTAATTTGCAGCTAAAAGCGCTTCAATCACGCTTACCTGAAATTCATGCATTAGGCGCACAGTTGATGGCTATTAGCCCGCAAGTGCCTGATGGCTCAATGAGCGAAAACGAAATAAGTAACATGGATTTTGTAGTACTGAGTGACCAAAATGCAGATGTTGCAGCAAGTTATGGCGTAGCGTGGAAAGTCCCTACATTTTTATTAGAGCATATGCGGGTAGACCGCGGCCTTGATTTAGAGTCGCTTAATAACGGCAATGGCAGCATTTTACCTATCCCTGCAACCTTTGTTTTAAATAGCGAAGGTAGGGTAACGTGGCGTTATGTTGATGTTGATTACCGCACACGCTCAGAGCCAGAAGATATTATTAATGCATTGAAAGCACTTAGTTAAACTCTTTAGGTTGTACTTACTCAAAAGTAGCCTGCACTTTAGCTACTTTTGGGTTAATTCAAAGTTTCTAATCGCTCCCTCTTATAATAATGTTCAAGGTCGATTACAATACAGCCATCTAAAAGGCATATTGCCTTTATCTGCACGTAAAGAGAGTGGATTTTATATTTCATGGCAATCAAACTTGCAATTAATGGTTTTGGTCGTATTGGTCGAAATATTGTCCGCGCGTTGTACGAGTCAGGTTTGAGCGACGAGATAAAAATTGTTGCGATTAACGAACTTGCTGACCCTGAAGCTATTGCTCATTTATTAAAATACGACACATCCCACGGTCGTTTTTCTTTTCCTGTAAAACTTGGTGAAGACACCATTAGTGTTGCAGGCGATACCATTGCACTTTTTTGTGAAGAAAACCCAGTAGAATTACCTTGGCAAACCCTTGATGTAGATGTAGTTCTTGAATGTACTGGTGTTTATCATTCGCGTGAACACGCACAACTACACATTACTGCGGGCGCTAAAAAGGTGTTGTTTTCGCATCCGGCTGATAACGACGTAGATGCCACAATTGTTTATGGCATAAACGACGATGAGCTTAAAAGCGAGCACACTATTGTATCTAACGGCTCGTGTACCACAAATTGTGTGGTACCCGTAATTAAAGTATTAGACGATGCGTTTAGTATTGAGTCGGGCGCTATTACTACTATTCATGCTTCGATGAACGATCAGCAAGTAATTGATGCGTATCATCATGATTTACGCCGTACTCGCGCTGCGAGTCAGTCTATTATTCCGGTCGATACAAAGCTTGCCCGTGGTATAGACCGCATATTGCCTAAATTTAAAGGCCGCTTTGAAGCGATAGCGGTGCGTGTACCAACGATTAATGTTACGGCGATGGATTTAAGCGTGACGGTTAACGCTGATGTTGATTTAAATACAGTAAATAATGCACTTAAAGCACAAGCGAAAGACCGCTTAGAAGGCATTTTAAGTTACACCGAAGAGCCATTGGTATCGGTTGATTTTAATCACGACCCGCATTCTTGTATTATCGATGGCACTCAAACACGTGTTAGTCATAAAAGGCTGATAAAGTTATTAGTGTGGTGTGATAATGAATGGGGTTTTGCTAATCGTATGCTCGATACAGCTCGTGCTATGATGGCTAAGTAAACGTATTTTATAATAATTTTAAATATATTTTTCAGGTTCAAGAATCGTTAACTAAGGAGATGTTCATGTCGGTCATAAAAATGGCAGATTTAGATTTAAACGGCAAACGCGTATTAATTCGTGAAGATTTAAATGTACCAGTGAAAGCAGGTAAAGTGACGTCAGATGCGCGTATTCGTGCTGCGCTACCTACTATTAAATTAGCGCTTGAGAAAGGCGCTAAAGTAATGGTTATGTCACACCTTGGCCGTCCTACGGAAGGGGAATATGATGAAGAGTTTTCGCTTGCACCTGTAGCTGATTACCTAAACGATGCACTTGAGCAAAATGTGCGCCTTGAAAAAGATTACCTAAACGGCGTTGACGTTGCTGATAACGAAGTTGTTGTGTTTGAAAACGTACGCTTTAACAAAGGCGAGAAGAAAAACGATGAAGCGTTATCAAAACAACTTGCAGCACTGTGTGATGTGTATGTAATGGATGCATTTGGTACGGCTCACCGTGCACAAGCCTCTACGCATGGCGTTGGCTTATTTGCAGATGTCGCCTGTGCAGGTCCGCTATTATCGGCTGAACTTGAAGCATTAGGTAAAGCACTTGATAACCCAGCTCGCCCATTAGTGGCTATTGTGGGTGGTTCAAAAGTATCAACTAAATTAACCGTTTTAGACTCTCTTTCTAAAATTGTTGACCAGCTAGTAACTGGCGGCGGTATTGCTAATACCTTTATTGCAGCTGCAGGTCATCCGGTTGGTAAATCACTTTACGAGGCTGATTTAATGGACGAAGCAAATCGTTTATGTGCAGCGGCTAAAGCAAACGATGGCGAAATTCCGGTTCCTACCGATGTTGTAGTAGGTAATGAGTTTTCAGACTCAGCTGTTGCTACGCTTAAAGATGTAAGCGAAGTGACAAGCGACGATATGATTTTTGATATTGGCCCAGATACAGCCAGCCAACTTGCTAAAATTATAGCAAATGCAGGTACTGTAGTGTGGAATGGCCCTGTTGGCGTATTTGAGTTTGATCAGTTTGGTAATGGCACGCGCGCTATTGCACAAGCAATTGCAAATTCAAAAGCGTTTTCAATTGCGGGTGGCGGTGATACCTTAGCTGCAATTGATAAATACGGCATTGCCGATAAAGTTTCTTACATTTCTACCGGTGGTGGTGCGTTCTTAGAGTTTTTAGAAGGCAAAAAACTTCCAGCAGTAGAAATGCTAGAGTCGCGCGCTAAATAAATTTATTTAGCCGTGTAAGGTGAGGGGAAACCCTCGCCAACAATTAATTATTAAATACCTCTCACCCTAATTTAATAATTAATTTTGACGGAACTTTGCTGCGAAGCAGTGATTTTTCGTGGTGTTATTTAAACGCCAAACTAACAAATCCGTTCAAACTAGATGGTAGGAGACTGCTGTCGATAAATTGGAGAATACCCAATGGCTTTAATCAGTATGCGACAACTTTTAGATCATGCAGCTGAACACGGTTACGGCGTTCCAGCCTTTAACGTGAATAACCAAGAGCAAATGCGCGCAATAATGGAAGCGGCTGATAAAACAAACAGCCCAGTAATTGTTCAAGGATCAGCAGGCGCACGTGCTTATGCTGGTGCTCCATTTATCCGCCACATGATTTTAGCAGCCGTTGAAGAATGGCCACATATCCCCGTTGTAATGCACCAAGATCACGGCACCTCACCCGGTGTTTGCCAACGCTCAATTCAACTAGGTTTTTCATCTGTAATGATGGATGGCTCATTAATGAGCGATGGTAAAACCCCTTCAAGCTACGAATACAATGTAGAAGTAACACGCGAAACCGTTGCGATGGCGCATGCGTGTGGCGTATCGGTTGAGGGCGAGTTAGGTGTACTTGGCTCACTTGAAACAGGTGAAGCTGGCGAAGAAGATGGTGTAGGCGCAGAAGGTAAACTAACTACGGATCAAATGCTTACCGACCCTGAAGAAGCGGCAGATTTTGTAAATAAAACTCATGTTGATGCGCTGGCTATTGCTTGTGGTACATCGCACGGGGCTTACAAATTTACGCGTCCGCCAACGGATGATATTTTAGCAATTGATCGTATTAAAGAGATCCATGCACGTATTCCTGATACGCATTTAGTAATGCATGGATCGTCGTCTGTACCACAAGAGTGGTTAGAGATCATAAACCAATACGGTGGCGAAATTCCTGAAACTTACGGTGTACCAGTAGAGCAAATTGTAGAAGGTATTAAGTTTGGCGTTCGCAAGGTAAATATAGATACAGATTTACGTTTAGCCTCTACCGGTGCTATTCGCCGCCATATGGCGCTTAACCCATCTAACTTTGACCCGCGTAAATACTTAGCAGAAGCTACAAAAGCGATGACAGAGATTTGTGTAGCGCGTTATAACTCGTTTGGCACAGCAGGGCAGGCAAGTAAAATTAAGCCAATTTCACTCGATGAAATGCACCTTAAATACTTAAGCGGCGAACTAGACCCAAAAATTAGATAATACGCTTTTATAAGCGATTTTTTCAAAAGTCAGTAACTTAGTTGCTGGCTTTTTTAATGCCTATCAATTTTATTATGCTGAGATCACTGTATTACTAACCCGGTTATTTGGGATCACGCATTTACTAACGCACCTATTTTTTGGATCATTAATTTACTAAGCACAGCTTATATTAAGGCCATTTTTGCATTATAAATAATCTGATCGTTTTTTATTTATACAAATAATCAGTAACTTAGCGTTTTGACTAAGTAAAACTCTGATCTCAACACCGATCTGCTTGGTAAAAATCTGATCTTTTACTTAGCTCTTAGTAAAAAACCGATCTATTTTTGAGCGAATGGTTACGTGCATCCATTAATATTGGGCAAAAGCAAAAGTTTGTAAGCTAAGTTAGTAAAGTGATGATCCCATCAAAAAGATTTTGTTTATCCTCAATGAAATAAAACTGTAATCGCTTTAAAATATGTTTTTAACGACATTAATAATTAAAATGTTTTTAAAAATATGACGTTAATGAGGGTTTTTGTCACTAATTTGTGTTTTTTTTACCACGATTTTAATTTACACGTTACACTTTCATAAAAATGTCATACTTAGTCATAATAATGAAAACTAATTCGATAGCGTAAGAGATAATTTGGAATGTCACGTAAAGTACTAGTCGTAGATGACGAAGCTCCTATTAGGGAGATGTTGGTTTTTGTTTTAGAGCAAAATGGATTTCAGGCAATTGAAGCAGAAGATTACGACTCTGCCATTGCTGCAATGGTAGAACCTTACCCAGACATGGTTTTACTTGATTGGATGTTGCCAGGAGGCAGCGGTATTCAAATTGCTAAAAAGTTTAAGCAAAGTGAATATACTCGTCAAATTCCTATTATTATGCTTACTGCTCGCGGCGAAGAAGAAGATAAAGTTCGCGGCCTTGAAGTTGGCGCAGATGATTACGTGACTAAACCGTTTTCACCTAAAGAACTGATGGCACGTATTAAAGCGGTTATTCGCCGTGTTTCACCAACGTCATTAGAAGAAGCGATAGAAGTTCATGGTCTTCGTTTAGATCCTATCTCGCATCGTGTAACCTCTGAGGGAAGCGAACTTGATATGGGCCCAACCGAATTTAGATTATTACACTTTTTTATGACCCACCCAGAGCGTGTGTATAGCCGTGAACAACTGCTAGATCATGTTTGGGGCACTAACGTATACGTTGAAGACCGTACTGTTGATGTGCATATTCGCCGCTTGCGTAAAGCGATTGCACCACTTGGACATGACCGTTTAGTACAAACTGTACGTGGCGCAGGTTACCGTTTTTCAAGCAAATTATAACGTACTTACAGCTTTGCTTGTTTGTAAAGTACTACTCTAAGGTAAAGTGAGTGTATGTATCGAGTTGTTAACAAGCAGGCGTTAGCAAAGCGCCTGTGTATTTATTTTTTACCCTTATTATTAATTGGTGTGCTAGTTGGCGCACCATTTTTGCTTTTATTTTTAGGCACAACTTCCCTTCTTGTATGGCACTACCATCAACTTTATCGTTTAAGTGACTGGCTCTTAAATCAACGTAGCTTTAATCCGCCTGAAGGTGAGGGCGCGTGGGAGCAAGTTTTTGAAGGTATATATCATTTACAACATCGCAATCGTAAAAAGCGTAACGAACTTGCTGATTTAATTAGGCGATTTCGTGATGGCGCTGAAGCGGTGCCCGACGCAGTTATAGTACTTCAAAACGATTTAAGTATTGTGTGGTGTAATCAGTTAGCACTTAAGGTATTAGGTCTGCAGTGGCCTACAGATCATGGTCAGCGCTTAGATAACTTAATACGCGAACCTAAATTTGCAAAATATATGCACCGTGGTGAGTTTGAGGAGCCACTTGAACTTGATAATGGTCATGCAATAGAGCAAGTGCTTGAGTTTAGGGTAATGCCGTATGCAAGTACTCAGCTTATGGTTGTTGTTCGTGATGTAACGCGTTTAAAACAGCTTGAACAAATGCGCAAAGACTTTGTTGCCAATGTATCGCATGAGCTGCGCACGCCGCTTACGGTAGTGACAGGCTACCTAGAAATGATGGATGGCGATATGATGCCACCGCCAGCTATGTGGAATAAAGCGCAAAATACCATGCTTGAGCAATGTAAGCGAATGGATAGCTTAGTTAATCAGCTTCTATCGCTATCGCGAATTGAAGGCGCTCGTCGCCAAGACAGCGATAAAGTAGTAAATGTACCTCAGCTACTTGGTTATATTCAAACCGAAGCGCAATCAATTAACCAAGATAAAGGCCACGAGCTAATTTTTAATATTGATACCACTTTAGATATTAAAGGGGCAGAGGATGAGCTACGCAGCGCATTTTCTAACTTAGTATTTAACGCAATTCATTACACTAAACCCGGTGGAAAAATTGAAGTAACTTGGCAGCGTAAAAATAATCATGCCTGTTTTAGCGTAAATGATAATGGCGATGGTATTGCGCCTGAGCATATAAACCGTTTGACCGAGCGCTTTTACCGCGTAGATAAGGCCAGAAGCCGAACAACCGGTGGCTCAGGTTTAGGGCTTGCGATCACAAAACATGTGCTTACAAGGCATGACAGCCAATTAAATATTAGTAGCGTGGTTGGTAAAGGATCGTGTTTTTCTTTTGAATTTTCAATAGATAAGATAGTTCCACAAGCGTAAAAAATCAAAGTCATAAAAGTGTCATTTAAGGGTAATGTAACTGTCATCTACTCACTTTAGAGTAGACGGCAGTTAGGAAATGGGACGAACAAATCGGAGAACCCCACATGAAATTTAAAAATTTAGTTGCCGCAATGGGTGTGGCTGTTACAACTTTAGTATCTGCGCAGGCTGTTGCACTTGATAAAGCAATTCCTGAATATCAAAAAATTAACGGTGTTTCAGGTAACTTTTCATCTGTAGGTTCTGATACGTTAGCCAACATGATGACTTTTTGGGCTGAAGAGTACAAACGTATTTACCCAAATGTAAACATTCAAATTCAGGCGGCAGGTTCTTCAACTGCTCCACCGGCGCTTACCGAAGGTACCTCAAATATGGGACCTATGAGCCGTAAAATGAAATCTAAAGAGATCGAAGCGTTCGAAAAGCGTTACGGTTACAAACCAACTGAAGTACGTGTAGCAATTGATGCACTAGCGGTATTTGTACACAAAGATAACCCAATTGAAGGTCTTCGTATTGACCAAGTAGATGCTGTTTTTTCTTCTACTCGTAAGTGTGGTGCATCTGAGCAAGTTAACCGTTGGAGTGATGTTGGTTTAACTGGCGACTGGGCTGCAAAAGACATTCAATTATATGGACGTAACTCAGTATCTGGTACGTACGGTTACTTTAAAAAGAAAGCACTATGTAAAGGTGATTTCCGTAACAACGTAAACGAGCAACCAGGTTCTGCATCTGTAGTGCAGTCAATCTCTTCATCATTAAATGCTATTGGTTACTCAGGTATTGGTTACAAAACGTCAGGTGTACGTACTGTGCCACTAGCTAAAAAAGGCACTAACTTTGTAGATGCAACACTTGAAAACGTTGCGCAAGGTAAATACCCACTGTCTCGCTTTTTATACCTTTACGTAAATAAGCACCCTAACAAGCCACTTTCGCCAATTGAAGCAGAGTTCTTGAGAATGGTACTTTCTAAAGACGGTCAAAAAATCGTTGAAAAAGATGGTTACGTACCACTATCTGCTAAGTTAGTAGAAGTTGAACTTAAAAAGCTTGGTTTATAATATAAATCTAAGTTAATAAAAAACCGCTCAATGAGCGGTTTTTTTGTATCTATAATCTAAAGCTAAATTATATATTACCTAACTTTTCGGCCTGTACTTTACACTGGTTATAGCTTTCTACACATTTACCCGAGCATACTTGTTTTTTTAAACTTTCAGCAGTTGTTTGTTGTTCACAGCTGGTTTCGCACTGGTAGTTTTGTTGAGCACACTGGTTCATTTCAGGGTTTTCAACTTGGTTTTGACAACCTGCTAATAGTACAAAAGTAAGGGCAACTACGCTTGATTTTAGTAAAGTTTGCATGCTTATCTTATCCTTAAAGTCGCTCGCTAAAGTGTTATACCAATCCGCGATAATACTTAATCATTTTGGGGCTAAACGTGTCGCTACCTGCATTAAAAACCCTCATTTACGACTGCATAGATGCAGAAGGTAGAGCAATACAGGAGTAATTGCCGAGAACAACTCAATAACGAGTTTTTTCCTAGCTATCAACAGGCTTTCCACCCTCAAAATAGATTACTTAATTAGCGAATGGGTATTAAATAACAACTTGTAAGTTGTCTATTAATCTAACACTGCCTAAAAAGGCTGCGGCTAAAATAACAAATTGTGTATCTTCGAGTGTAGCAGCTTTTAATGTATCTCGTTGAGCTATCTCAAAATAGTCAGGTTTTAAACCTGCCGCTTCTAAGTTTTGCTTAGCGCTATTACTCAGTGCAATAAAGTCTTTATTACCGCTTTTAATTTGCTCTGCACATTCGTTTAAGGTTTTAAAAAGTACTGTAGCAGTCGCTTTTTGATCGGCCGATAGGTATCCGTTACGCGAGCTCATGGCAAGGCCTGAGACTTCTCGCATCGTAGGTACGCCAATAACTTCAACTGGTATTGATAAGTCGCGGGTCATGGTTTTAATAACTTGCAGCTGCTGGAAGTCTTTTTCACCAAAGCAGGCATAATCTGGCTGTACTAAGTTAAATAGCTTAGTAACAACAGTTGCGACTCCTCTAAAGTGACCAGGGCGTGAGCCGCCGCAATAACCCATAGATATATCGGGTACATCAACAAAGCTCTGTGCACCTAAACCGTTAGGGTAAATGGTGTCTACGCTTGGGGTAAATACAATATCGGTTTCAAGGTCGGCAAGACCTTGTTTATCTTCATTGAGTGTACGCGGGTAGTTATCTAAATCTTCATTTGCGCCAAATTGCATTGGGTTTACAAAAATGCTTACGACTACCTTATCGGCCAATGTTTTTGCTTTTTCAACAAGCGAAAAATGGCCTCGGTGTAAGTTACCCATGGTTGGCACTAATGCCACGCTAAGACCTGCTTGGCGCCATGCTTTAATTTGACTACGTAATGATTTGATTTCTGTAATTGACTGCATTATTTAAACTCGTGTTCGGCGCTTGGGAACGCGCCACTTTTAACGTCTGTACAATATTTTTGAACGGCTTGTGGCATGTTGCCAGTTTCGAGCAAAAAGTTTTTAGAAAATTTAGGTATGTAACCTGCTGAAATACCCACAAGGTCGTGCATTACTAATATTTGACCATCGGTTAAACTTCCTGCGCCAATACCAATAGTAGGTATGTTAATCGCATCAGTAATACGTTCAGCAAGGACACTTGGAATACATTCTAGTACTAGTAATTGCGCGCCAGCTGCTTCAAGTGCTTTTGCATCATCAATCATTTTTTGTGCTTTGTCGTCTTCACGGCCTTGAATTTTAAAACCACCAAATACATGCACTGATTGAGGTGTAAGTCCTAAATGACCACATACCGGAATACCTTGCTGAGTTAGTGTTTTAATGCTGTCGTATAGCCATTCGCCACCTTCAAGCTTTACCATATTAGCGCCAGCACGCATTAGCTCTGCAGCATTTTTACAGGTGTCACTTACACTTGAATAGGTCATAAATGGTAAATCGGCAATAACAAATAGCTCACGGCTACCTGCGCGTACACAACGTGTGTGATAGGCGATATCTTGATTAGTTACACCAAGCGTGTCGTCGCCACCTTGAAGTACCATACCTAAAGAATCACCCACTAAAATAACTTCTACGCCGTTATCATGAAATAACTTAGCAAAGCTGGCATCGTAGGCCGTTAGCGCAGTGATTTTGTTATTTTCTGCTTTCATTTTATTTAAAGTAGAAACGGTTATTTTAGACATAATATTCCTCGCAGGCTAAAGCCTTGGTTAATTACAGAGGTAATTGCTGTAGGTCGTTGAGCGGTAAACCATCTGCAATGGTTTTTAATGCAATACCGCTTGGTAAAATAAGTTCGGGTGCAAGTTCTAGTAACGGATAAACTACAAACTCACGTTTGCATAAACCATAATGTGGCACAGTTAAACGGGTCGTATTAATAATCTGCTGGCCAAAAAGTAGCGTGTCTATGTCTAGCGTGCGCGGCCCCCAACGTTCGGCCTTTCTAAGACGGCCGTGCTCAAGTTCAATTGCTTGAGTTAAATCAAGTAATTGCTCTGGCTCAAGGGATGTTTTTATACAGGCTACTGCGTTAACGTAATCGGGCTGATCTTGCGGGCCCATAGGTTTACTTGCATAGTAATGCGATACGCTTATAAATTCGCAATTAGGCAGCTCTTTAAGCGCTGTTACTGCGTTATCAAGCTGCTCTTTTGGTGAGTTTAGGTTGGCTCCTAAACCCAAATAAACACGCTGCATGTTTTTACTCAGTTGGCTTTTTTGTATTACGGCGACGAGGGCGTTTACGTGGCTTAGGTCCACCTTGATGACCTAAGTTTTTCACCATCTCTTTTTGACCGTTAATATCTTGGCTTAAGTATTGAGTCCACCACTGCGCTAATTCGCTATGTTGTGTTTCGCCTGCATCTACGCGTAATAATAAAAAGTCGTAAGCTGCTTTAAAGCGAGGCTGTTGCGTTAGCCTGTAAGCACGTTGACCTGCTCGTTTATCTAAACGATGCTGAATATGCCAAATGTCGCGAGCACCTAAGGTAAAGCGTTTTGGTACAGCAATATGCTGTGAATTATCGCTAAGTACTTTATTCATTGCTTGTGCAAAAGCGTCGTATTCAGAAAGTTGCTCTTGGTTTTGAATCTTTTTAGTACGTTCAAGTAGCGGAAACCATAGTAAGGCGGCAAATACAAAAGCGGGTGTTACTTTTTTGTCAGCATTTATGCGTTTATCGGTGTTTTGAAACATTTGCTGAATAAATGCAGTTTCAAGACCGCTTGGATTTTTATCTAAAATTTTATCAAGTTCAGGAAATAGCGATTTAAATAAACCGTATTGACGTAACATTAAAAAGTTAGCTTCGGCTTTACCGTTTAAAAACAGTTTAAGTACTTCTTCAAACAAACGCGCAGGCGGAATGTTATCAAGTAAGCTGGCAAGTGCAGTAATTGGCTTTTCGCTATTAGGTGCAATGCTCATATCAAGTTTTGTAGCAAAGCGTACCGCTCGTAGCATACGAACAGGGTCTTCACGGTAACGTGTTTCAGGATCGCCAATTAGCTCAATTTGCTTTGCTTTAATTGCAGCTAAGCCGTTAGCGTAATCGTGAATGCTAAAATCGTTAATTGAGTAATACAAAGCGTTGATTGAAAAGTCACGGCGCTCGGCGTCTTCTTCAATACTACCAAAAACGTTGTCGCGCAATAATTGCCCTTCATTACTTGATTGGCTTATTTGGTTTTTGTCTTCTTGCGCTTCGTGGTGCCCGCGCATTGTGGCTACTTCAATAATTTCGCGACCAAATACAATGTGCGCTAAACGAAAGCGGCGGCCAATAAGGCGACAGTTTCTAAAAAGCTTTTTTACCTGATCAGGCGTTGCGTTTGTTACTACGTCAAAATCTTTTGGCTGTTGACCTAACAATATATCGCGAATACAACCACCAACTAGGTAGGCATCGTAACCACCGTCTTTTAAGCGGTATAATACTTTGATTGCATTTGGGCTAAATTGTTTGCGAGAAATACCATGTTCACCACGCGGGATCACTAACGGTTCGCTACTTACAGCGGCACTTTCAGTATTGGTACTTGGGCCAATAATCTGCCTGCAAAATTGAAAAAGCTTGGAAATAATAATCTGTCTCCTACAGAAGGTGTTGATTGGCTCTGTATTGCAATCAAAACTGCAGCAAGTATAGGCGTTAAAACGTATTACTGGCTGCTTAACATAATTAGCATATATTTAGGCGGCTATCATATACCAGCAGGGTTTAAAAATTAAGTTGATGTGTTGAAATTAAGCCGTTTTTAGCTATTTTATTTGCTTAAATGCGTAAATTGGACTGCTTGGTGAGTAGGATGTTGAGAAATTTGTATTTCAGGCACTTTAGGTACTTGCTTTAAGCTAAAGTTTTTAACTCCCCACGCAATTAATTGTTCAATATTTAAATCTATTAAATCGGTGCTGATGGGCAAACCTAAAAATTCAAACGCACTGATTAAAGCAGGTTTTGGGTTTTGTTTACTAATTGCTGGTGCGTAATTTTGTTTAGAGAGTTTAAAGCCAGGTTCTGCAACCGCTAAAGGTAAATGGGCAAACTCAGGAGTAGGGCTGTTAAGTTGTTTAAATAAACTTATTTGCCTTGCTGTTGGTTCAATTAAATCAGCGCCTCTAACAATACGATTTATACCTTGGTCAATATCATCGATAACAACAACAAGCTGGTATGCAAATAATCCATCACTTCGCTTTATAAGGTAATCTTCAACGGCGAGGGCTTTATTTACGTTTATATCACCTTGTATTAAATCGCTAAAATGAGTAGTGGGGTATTGCTGAGTAAGGCGTAGTGCACCTGTAGTTTTATCATGATTAAGTGACTTGCAATGCCCTTGATAAATGCCACCAATGGCTTTTATTTGTTTACGCGTACAACGACATGCATAAATAAGATTTTGTTTTAAAAGTGTTTGAGTAACATCTTGATATAAATCTAAGCGCTGCGTTTGATAAACAACGGGTTCATCCCAGTTGAGGGCGTAGGCTTGTAAGGTGTGTAAAATATCGGAGTCGGCGTTTTTGACCACGCGTGTAGTATCTATGTCTTCTATACGTACTAACCACTTTCCTTGGTTAGCTTTAGCATCAAGAAAGCTACCCACAGCCGCCACAAGTGAGCCAAAGTGTAATGGCCCAGAAGGAGACGGTGCAAAACGACCGCGATAGTCACGCAAAGGCGTGGTAACGGCTGTAGGAGACATAGTTAATTAATATTGGTTAATTAACCGCGTCCAGCTTGTTTTTCTTTGATTTCTGCAAGTGTTTTACAATCTACACATAAATCAGCAGTTGGGCGCGCTTCTAAGCGGCGAATGCCAATTTCGATGCCACATGATTCACAAAAGCCAAAATCGTCTTCTTTAATTAAATTGATTGTTTTTTCAATTTTTTTGATCAGTTTACGTTCGCGGTCACGAGTTCTTAGTTCTAAAGAGAACTCTTCTTCTTGCGCAGCGCGGTCAACTGGATCAGGAAAGTTAGCAGCTTCGTCTTGCATATGCGATTTTGTGCGGTCAACTTCGTTACGTAAATCGTTGCGCCATGCTTCTAAAATCGCTTTAAAATGAGCACGTTGTGCTTCATTCATATACTCTTCGCCCGGCTTTTCTTGGTATGGTTCTAAACCGGCCTGAGCCAATAAACCATGTCTTTTTTGGTCTGGCATAACTCTCTCCTAAATCCTTAATTTAATGCCTCAGCATTAGCCGGCGGTATAAATAGCAGAATCTTATACCCTAGGCAAATTTATTTTTGATTAATCGAATTAGCTTCAACCATATTTTGCGGCTAAAAAGCACATTTTTTGCTAATTGTTCTTTTAATAGCCGCATTTTCGCTTTCTAAAACTTGCCTATTAATATGGGCAAAAAGTTTAAAAACAAGTTAAATTTTTAATTTTAAGCATTATAGACTCATATTTTTACGAGTTAGCTATAAATGCAATTTTCTCATTGAGTATTATTTCGTTGGCGCTAATGCTTGCCTTATACACTAAAACCTCAACACCTTTACTAATAGCGTGGTTTAATAGTGCGTTATATTTTTCATCTATATGTGCAGCACCGCTCACTTTATTTATACCTTCGTGCAATACAGCGAACAGTAATACTGCACGGTGGCCTTGTTCGATCATTTCAATGAGTTCGCGAATATGTTTTTGCCCACGCAGCGTTTGCGCATCCGGAAAATAGCCTTGAGCGCTTTGCGGGTCACTTTGACTTAGTAATGTGACCGATTTTACTTCAACGTAGCAATCACTTTTACTGCTATCGGTAAGTAAAAAGTCTATGCGGCTATTTTCACTGCCGTACTTTACTTCGCTTTGCAGTTGCTCATAGCCGTTAAGCTCAGTAATAACATTGTTGTTTATAGCCTCTTCAACCACTTTATTAGCAATGGCTGTATTTACACAAATAAGTTGCGATAAATTATTCTTGGTCAGCTCTAGTGATTGTGGGTATTTTCGCTTGGCGTTGTCGCTGGTTGAATAAAAAGCGCTAAAGCCAGGTTCTGCACAGCCGGTCATTTTGCCTGTGTTGGCACAATGAGCGGTAAACTCGCTGCCATCTTTAAGTTGTAGGTCGGCTAAAAAACGTTTGTAGCGCTTTAATAGGGTCGCGCTTTGTAGGGCTGGGCTGTATTTCATTAAATATTCCAATACTAAACGCAGTTGGTACGTAGGTTTATGTTATTTATCTCAAGCTGTTGGGAACTTGTGCGCACTATAGTAAACTCGTTGGCACATTTAAGTGCAAGGATATTCTAACATGAGTGAAAAATTTGTTGTTCAACTAAGCGAACACGCAGCACCGAGCCATTGGGGCGAAAGCGCCACGTTGTCTTTTAACGAGCAAGGCGCAACGGTTCATTTATCTGAGCAAGAAACATTAAAAAATGTTCAAAAAGCAGCGCGTACTATTGCTAACCAAGGCGTAAAAAGCGTTGTATTAACTGGTGATGCATGGTGCACCGAAAGCCAGTGGGCTTTTTACCAAGGCTTTGTGACACCAAAGTTATTAGATGGTGTTGAATTTACAGATAACGCACAGTCAGATATTAAAGAGCTTGCACATTTAAAAGCCTCGGCTACATGGGCACGTGAAATGGTAAACGGCACAGCTGATGACATTTACCCAGAGAGCCTTGCTGAAAAAGCAGCTGAATTTATTCAATCATTAGCGCCTGAGCACGTAAGTTACCAAATCATTAAAGGTGATGCCTTATTAGAGCAACAGTGGATTGGTATTCATGCGGTTGGCCGTGGCAGTGTTCGCCCTCCTGTATTACTTGAGCTTGATTACAACCCTACAGGCGATGAAAATGCACCAGTAAGTGCAGCCCTTGTAGGTAAAGGTATTACATTTGACTCTGGTGGTTATTCAATCAAGTCAAGCGAAGGTATGCTTGGTATGAAGTGCGACATGGGCGGTGCAGCAACGGTAACCGCAGGTTTAGCATTGGCTATTAATCGTGGTGTAGAAAAACGCATTAAATTATTTTTATGTTGTGCAGAGAACTTAATCTCTGGTCATGCATACAAGTTAGGCGATATTTTAACTTACAAAAACGGTACAACTGTTGAAATTGTAAATACCGATGCTGAAGGACGATTAGTACTTGCCGATGGCTTAATGGCTGCAGGCGAAACGGGTGCACCATTAATTATTGATGCCGCTACGTTAACGGGCGCTGCACTTGTTGCTGTTGGCCAAGAGTACAACGCTTTATTTGCACTTGATAAAGAACTAGTTCGTGAAGTAGAAGATTTTGCGTCTCAAGAAATGGAAGCAGCATGGCCATTACCACTTGAAAAATGGCACCAGCAAAATTGCCCATCACCATACGCTGATACGGCTAATAGCCGTGCTCAAAAAGGTGGCGGTTACGGCGGCGCATCAAACGCGGCAGGCTTTTTATCACGCTTTGTACCAAACGATGGCAAAGGTTGGGTACACATAGATTTAGCTGCTGCATTTAATATGGGCAGCACCAGTCAATGGGCTGCGGGTGCAACAACTCAAGGCATGAGAACAGTTGCCCGTACATTGTTAGAAAAAGCTTAAAATACGTAAAATAGGCTTTTAATACTTTAAATAGGCACCCTTTGGTGCCTATTTTATTATTTACAGGCAAGCAATTTTTTTTTATTTGCGGTAAAATCCTGCGCCAATACCTGTTTGAGTGTTTATTTATTGGCTAAAGAGCCTTCACTCAAATGTTATACTCACCACTGGGGTTCTAACTATGTCAGATAAGTGCTACATCACAGCTCAACAGCTACTTGAAGATTCATTCCGCGTAGCGGCACAAGTTTATAAAGACGGCTTTCGTCCAGACTTTATTATTGGTATTTGGCGAGGTGGTGCACCAATCGGTATTGCTGTGCAAGAATATTACGATTACAAAGGTATTGAAACCGACCATATTGCGGTTCGTACTTCGTCTTATTACGGCATTGGTAAACAATCAAAAGAAATTAAAGTACACGGTTTACACTACATTGTAGAAAACGCCAATGCGGGTGACTCGTTACTAATTGTTGATGATGTATTTGACTCAGGCCGCAGTATTGTCGCTCTTAAAGAAAAGCTTTCTGAGTTAATGCGTTTAAACCTACCTAGCGACATTCGTATTGCGTGCCCGTACTACAAACCTAAAAACTCAAAAGTAGATACTATTCCAGATTACTACATTCATGAATCGGAAGAGTGGTTAGTGTTCCCGCATGAGTTATCGGGTTTAACGCCTGATGAAATCATTGAAGGTAAATCAGACCTTGCGAAGATTCACGATATCTTACTAGAAAAGTAACATGTAATTTATCCATAAAAAAAGGCCGTTGAGGCCTTTTTTTATGAGAAAATTTTAAATAACTTAAAGTTGAGCAAAGCTATCAACATATTCGCTAAGTTTGGGAATGTCGACCGCCTGCAAACCATGAGTACTTCTTTGCACTAGATCTTTTTCAACGAGTTCAGTCACAACGCGTCTGTAAGCTCGCTCAGTGGTTGCAAAGCGTTCGGCTTCGGCATTCACTGTAGGGTAAGCTCTTAGAAGCGTAGGGTTGTTGTTCTCGGCTCTTAATAAGCAATCCTTAGCTATGTTGTAGCTCAGGGGGAGTAATAACTTATCTAAATTGATTTTTTGGTTTTCCTGAAACTTAGCCGCGATAGTTTGTGCTGTGTATAAGCTAAGTTCTGGCTTTTCGAGTAGTAGTGCTCGCCAATGTCGTAATTCAATTAAGTTATAGGTTACGTCACTAAAACACGTAACAGTATAAATACACGGGTTATTGTTAAGCGCTTCTATTTCGCCTATCAACGTATTGTTGCAATCCAATTGACCTAACAGCAGGCGGCGTCCGTTGCCTACATCGTAACTAAACGACACAGTGCCACTGCGTACAAGCACAAGCTTGCTTAAAGGCTGATCTTGGTGGATCAGCACTTCTTTTTTTGATTGCTGATAACTACTACCTGCAAAGGTAAGAAGTTGTTCAACAAGGTAACTAGAAAAATGGTATTGAAACATCAATATGCTCTTCGGACAATTGTCCTATTTATTACACCCTAATGACGTTAACATTAAAGCTCTAAGAATTTACGCTAACTTGCAATTACATCTAGCCTTGCTAGATGTATTATTTTACCTTCATTTCCCGTGTAATGATTTAGGAAGTTGTTGGCAACCACCAGCAAACTTTTTTGGGTTTTTATGCAAGTTAGCTTTTTTATTTAACACTTTGCAATACTTATAAGTGCCATAAGTTAGCAGTAATGTAATGCTAACCTAAAGCCTAGGAGAGAACAATTGAGTTGGGAATATTTAGGTTATATTGCATCAGCTTTATTGGTTGCATCGTTAACAATGACCGATGTAGTTAAACTGCGTTGGTATAATATGTTTGGCTGTATTGTTTTTACAGCTTATGGTGTGGCAATTAACGCCGTACCTGTCATTTTCACTAATGGCTTACTTGCGCTAGTAAACATGTATCATATTATTAAATTATATCGCCAGCCAAAAGTAGTTCAGGCAAAAAGCTAAACTATTCGGTGGTACTAAAAAGGGTTAACGTGAGTTAACCCTTTTTTTGTTTTATTTATCGTTAACTTCTTTTTTGTACTTAAGCTTACCGGCAACCCATGTTTGTAATACATGAGTGCTATAAATTTCTTCAACGGGTACTTTAAAGTAGTCTTTGTCTATTAAAATAAAGTCAGCCCATTTACCTTTCTCTAAGCTGCCAACTTTAAACTCTTGATGTGCCGCATAAGCACCGCCTAGCGTGAACGCACGTAATGCATCTTCCCTATTAAGTACTTCACTTGCACGCCAGCCGTTTTCAGGCAATTTATTATGATCCATCCGTGTAATAGCTGAATACAGGCCATCAAATGGGTTTGCCAGTTCTACAGGATAATCAGACCCTGCAGCCACTACCGAACCTTGTTTTAAAAATGTTTGCCAAGCATAAGCACCGCTTAGTTGTTTGTCAGTTAAACGCTGCTCTGCCATATGCATATCTGAAGTAGCATGAACAGGTTGCATAGATGGAATTATTTTCAATGCTTTGAAGCGAGGAATATCGTCAGGCTTTACAATTTGCGCGTGCTCTATTCGGTTTCGAAGAAGTATTCCGCCAGTTTTTTTAAATACATTTTGATAGGCATCAAGAACTACCTTATTTGCTTTATCACCAATAGCGTGCGTATTTGCGCTAAAGCCGCTTTTAAAGCTTTGAGTAAAAATAGACTCGAGCTTTTGCTGTGTTTCAAGCATTAAACCATGATGACCTGCTCTGTCTGCATATTCTTCAATAAGGGCAGCACCACGAGATCCTAATGCGCCATCGGCATATACTTTAACACTACGAATTTCCATAAAGTCATTTTTGTCATGGTAGCGGCCTGCTTTTAGCATTTCTTCTAAATCTGGACTTGCACCGCTTAACATAGCCACAATTCTAAGTGGTAAATTACCTAAGTCGCCACGTTCTTTATAAACTTGCCATGTGATTTTATCAATACCTGCATCGTGTGTTGAGGTAATGCCTAAGCTTAATAAGTGCTTGCCGGCTGCATCTAGTGAATTACTAATATCTTCTTTTGAAGGAGCTGGCATATGTTTTGTAATTAGCGCTTCGGCTTTATCAACAAATATGCCTGTAGGGCTGCCAAACTCATCTTTTATTATTTCACCGCCTTCAGGCGCTTTGGTTGTAGCGGTTATGCCTGCAAGTTCAAGCGCTTTACTATTTACCCAAATAGCGTGGCTGTCAACGCGTGAAAGTACAACAGGGCGGTCGTTAACTATTTTATCTAAGTCTTTAGCGCTTGGAAAGCGGGTATCGCTCCAAAGCTCTTGGTTCCAGCCTCGGCCTACAATCCAGCCTTGTTTATCTTTAGCAAACTCTTTTAATTTTGAAGTAACGTCATCAACCGATTTTGCACCTCGTACATCTAATTGCGATAAGTTGTCGCCAAGGCCAATTACATGGCCATGCGCGTCAATCAAACCCGGTAGCAAAGTGTTGCCATGTGCATCAATTAGTTTCGCATCAGGAAAGCTATTTTTAAGGGCATCTCCACCTAGTTTTATTACCTTACCATTTTTAATAACAAGGGTAGAAAATTGCTGTACTTCACCTTTGTATAAAGGTGTGTAGCCGTTTGCGTTGTATATAACTTTGGTTTGAGCAATAGCGTGGCACGAACTAGCTAATATGCTTACTAGTAGCAGTGGTTTTATCAATGTTTTGAGTTGCATAAGGTATTATTTTTTATTGTTTGTGCGTTAACACTAGCAAACCAAAATTTATAATACCAATATGAGAGGCAGGTTTTACTGAATAAACGTTAAAAGCTAGAGTATGGTACCTCTAGCTCAAATCTTAGTTACTTACTTGCATATATGCCGTATTCGCTAAGTGAAAGTCGGCTGTCTTTGTCTTTATCATAGCTTGCAAAGCGTGACCATAAGGCGGGATCTATTGCGGTTTCTGCTCGAGATAAAAAGCCATTTTTGTTTCTATCTAATTTTTTAAATTGCTCTGCAATATTGTTGTTGGCTGCAAAGGTAGCTGCGCTAAAAATACTAAACGCGAAGAGCGCCATATAGCTTATGTTTTTCATACAAATCACTTAGTAGAGGTTATTGGTGAGATAATTTTTAAATTCGACTAACGAAATTTGGTTATCTTGGTTCTTGTCCCACATCACAAACGTGCTCAAAAGTTGCGGTTGAGGTTCAAGTTCATCTTGGGTTAGGTAGCCACTTTTATTGCTATCGAGATGATCAAAGCGTTGTTTTACATCAAGTGCAGCGGCATTAAAGCTAAAAAGCAAAAATAGGCTTGATACAAATGTAAGTATCTTCATGGTATTCCTTCCAAAAGATGTGTTTAAAATGAGCTATTAAAATAGTGAAAAAGCACTTGCCGTAATTTAACTCCCAACATTAAATCCGTTTACACACTCCCTCAGGGATTATGGCAAATGCTTTTAATTCAACTTTACCTGCAACAAGCTTAAATAAAACTTAACTAAAGCGAGTTATGGCTTAAAACTTTCAAATTCCTTTTTTGAAATCTTTTCATCGTCATCTTCATCTAAATCAGAAAATTGTCTCATTACTTCTTTGTCTTGCTTTGCTTCAGCAAGTGTAATTTGTCCGTCCATGTCTTTATCTAAATGAGCAAAGCGAACATGCATTGGCGACGCCAATACGGTTGCGCTAATGGCTAAAAACATTAACGAAAAAGCGGCTATAAGTTGTTTCATAATCACATTCCTTATTTAATGAGTTATTGAATGAACTTTTTGAATTCGTTTAGCGACAACTGACCATCTTGGTTGGTGTCGATTTGCGAAAAATTCTCATGAAGCACTGCGTCTTCACCAGCTTCGGCTTCACTTAAAGTACCGTTGCTGTCTTTATCTAGTTCATTAAAAGTGGCTTGAACGTCCATTGCCAAGGCGCTTGCGCTTAAAAAGCCTAAAGCAGCTAATGATGAGATCACTAAAAAGCGGTTGTTCATAATTATTTCCTTATTAAATAAATTTAGATTAGCTACTACAAAAACAATGCCAATATTTATTTTTGTTAATAATCAATTGCTTATTTGTTTTTTGATCTTAAGGTAAGAAATTTTTACAGAGCTTTGTGTGATTTTTGCAACACTTTTAACTGCATTGCTTTGTATGGCTACTATATCAATAGCTTACGTTGTTGCCATTTGGCAACAGTTAAGGCGTAATAGGGCTTGAACGTATTAAATATAATTACTGATTCAGCTAGTGTATAAGGTAAAAGCCTGATAATAGATACTAAAAAGCAAAGGACTAAACACAATGCCTGCAACTATGGCTAAAAAGTACCATGCATTACTTAATTGGCGCCCTAACTTAATCGGACAGTTTGTAATAAGTATGTTGTTATCTTTATTACCACTTTCGTTAGTGGTAATTGTGTTTTTAAATGCACTTAATAAACAACTCGCCGTTACTCAGCAAATAGTCAGTGACAATTATCACGTTACCAAATCATTCAACACTTTAAAGCAAGAGCTCAATAGTTTAGAGCGTGCGACTCGGCAAAACTGGGTTTTAAAAAGTGAATCTCTTGATAATCTAATTGTAGATAAATGGCAAACATCGCTGCAAAGTATTGATGAGTTAACCCAATTTAGCTCATCAGCCGATTACAACGCTAATTGGCAACGCTTAGCACACACCTTACAAACTGCTCATACTCAATTAGTAGAAGAAAAACAGCAGCAAGCAGATTTATTTTTACCTATTAGTGACTTAGTTGCAGAGCTGACCATATGGCTTCGCGACGTAAATGCAGAGCAAATAAAGAACAATCAAAATGAGCTTTCTTCATTGCAGTCTTCATTTATAAATTGGCTGGTGGCACTTATTCCGCTAACTCTAATTGTGGGCGGCGGTTTTTTATGGCGTATTAGTAAGCGCCTTAAAGGCTTAACTTCAGTAATCGATAAATTAGGGCAAGGGCATTGGCAGCAAAAAATAGCCGTTCATGGCTCAGCAGAGTTAGTTGAGCTTGGTAATAAGCTGCAGTGGGTGCAAGAGCAGCTGCATGTACTTGAACAGCAAAAAGACACTTTTTTACGCCATGTAACACACGAGCTAAAAACACCGCTTGCTTCAATGGTCGAAGGAACTGACCTTTTAAGTGATGAAATTGTAGGCCCTATAACCGACGAGCAAAAAGCAGTACTTGAACTGATTAGTCAGTCAATGGTGCGTCTGCGAACCATGATTGATAGCCTACTTAGTTACAATGCAATTCGTACCAGCAAAGATAGTTTAAGTGAAGTAGAGTTTAGCTATTTAATTAACAAAATTAATAGTCATTTTGAACATCGTTTAAGTGCCCGAAATCAAGCACTTCGGTGGCAAAATAACTTACCAAATAAACCGCTTGCTTTGCCTAGTGAATTAATAGAAATGATTTTAATACAGCTTATTTCAAATGGCTTAAAGTTTTCAGAGCAAGGGCAGCACGTAGCTATAGATTTAGCGCTTGAGCAAAGCCAGCTAAATATAAAAGTGATAGACCATGGCTGTGGTATTAAAGAGCAAGAAAAAACACAGATTTTCGGCGCATTTTACCAAGGTAAACATAATAAAGATGTTACGCTGCAAGGCAGTGGCTTAGGTTTAACCATAGTTAAAGAGTCGGTAGAGCAATTAAGGGGTAAATTAAGCGTTGAGCATAATGAGCCTCATGGTTGCCAATTTTTAATAAAAATTCCCATAACAATAAATCAAGGAGTTAACTAGCATGCGCTCGCGTTTAATGGCTATTTTATGTGTGCTGAGCAGTACTATTATTTTATCTGGGTGTGAAACAAATAACGCACAACAACAAAGTGTGGTGTCCTCGCCTGCGCCAGTAGTTGATACCACCACAACAACAAAAAATAAAAGCACACGGCCTAGCCCAAAAGTACGCCCTAAAAGCGAACCAACCTATCCACCTGCAGAGCAAGTTATTGCTTGGCATGCTAATCAATGTGGCGGATTTAAAGTTGCGCCGGTTAAGCAAGCTTACTTAGGTGAGACAGAACTTAAACACTTTTTTAAATACATCTGCTTAAACGTAAATACTGATCCTAATGCGGTTATGAGTAAATTACTAAAGCTCGATTTAGCTTACTTTTGGCCTGACGATATAAAGCAATATTTATGGCTGCAAAAGCAGCAAGTAACAATGCAAATAAATGCTAAAAAAGAGCAACAAGCACTAAATGATAAAATGCAAGAAACCCTCTCGTCATTAGCAACTATAGAGCAGCAACTTTTATTGCGCGAAGATACCAAGGAGCAGTAATTATGGCCGAACAAAAGCCGCAAGGCGCAAAAGTATTATTAGTTGATGACGACGCCAGCTTATTAAAATTACTGGCTATTCGTATTGAGTCTAAAGGCTATGAAGTAACTACTTGCGAAAGTGGTATTACGGCACTGCAAATACTCAAAAACCAAGTGTTTGATGCGGTAATAACCGACTTGCGCATGGATGAAATGGATGGCATGACACTACATCGCCAACTGCAAAGCCGCTACCCAGCATTGCCCGTTATTATGATGACAGCTCATGGCTCTATTCCTGATGCGGTTGAAGCCACTAAACAAGGTATTTTTGCTTTTATAACAAAACCAGTAGATAAAGACGAGCTATTCGACAGCCTTGCAAAAGCTATAGAAATACATGGCGTTAACGCCGATGAAGTTATTCCAAAAAGTAATATTGTGACACGCAGCGGGGCTATGCTGCATTTGCTTGAGCAAGTAAAATTACTTGGGCCAACACAAGTTAATGTGCTGATCTCTGGTGCAAGTGGTACAGGTAAAGAGCTACTTGCACAGGCGATTCACCAACACAGTCATGTAAGCGAAGGGCCATTTGTGGCTATTAACTGCGGCGCTGTACCAGGGGAGCTTTTAGAGTCCGAATTATTTGGCCATAAAAAAGGCTCATTTACAGGCGCTGTGAAAGATCACCAAGGTTTGTTTCAACAAGCGCATGGCGGCACGTTATTTTTAGATGAAATTGGTGATATGCCACTTAACTTACAAGTTAAGTTACTGCGAGTACTTCAAGAAAAAACCATTCGGCCGGTGGGTTTTCAAGAAGAAATTCCTATTGATGTGCGAATCGTGTCTGCAACTCATAAAAACTTACCGGATGCGATTTTAAATCAGCAATTTAGGGAAGATTTATATTATCGCTTAAATGTTGTTAACTTAAAACTACCGCCACTTTATGAGCGCCGTGAAGACATAAGCTTACTTGCACAGCATTTTAGCGCAAGTATTGCCAAACGTATGAATCAAAGCGAAAAACGTTTTGCAAGCGATGCCATGCATGCACTTGTACGCTTCGATTGGCCAGGTAATATTCGCCAATTGCAAAACGTAGTAGAGCAAGTTGTTGCATTAACGCCAAGCGAAGTAATATCAGAACATTTAGTGTTGGCAGCCCTTAATAGTAACGAAAAAAATGTAGAGCCGTTATCACTTAACGACGCTAAAAAAGAGTTTGAACGCGACTACGTAATCAATACTTTAAAAATGGCCGGTGGCAATGTAGCCGAAGGCGCAAAGCTTGCTAAACGAAACCGTTCAGACTTTTATAAACTGATTAAAAAACACAATATTGATGTAGATAATTTATAAAGGTAAGCAAATGCAGTTATTTATGGTGTATTTAGGTGGGCGAATCCAAGGTTGCCACATAGAAATGCACGATATTCGCTTTGTAGTAGGGGAGAATATAGAGCAAACCTACTCAAAGTTAAAAAGCCAATGGGTGGGCGATAAAAGTAGCGTACATATGGATAGCTTTATGGCCATAAACCATATTGATGGCTTTAAAGTAGAAGTAGTTGATACCTATGTTGAGCAAAATAAGCAGCTTTATTTTGTTAATTTAGGCGCTTATAGAAGTGACTCTATGGCTGAGCAACACGACTTTGCACTGTATGTTGCAAGTAGTAGCAATGAGGCCAAACAACGTGCTAAAAGAGATTTGCTCGCAGGCCTTAGCCATATTCATAAAGATGATTTACACGATGTGGATGACTGCTTTGCCATTGACCTACTCGACAACCAATTAAATATTAAACTGACCCCAAGCGGGCAAGCTCAAACAATAAAGCCAGACTGGTTTGGCTACCATGTACTTTAAATCAGCAAAGCAGGACTAAGAGTCCTGCTCGCTTTGCTCATCTTTTTCGCTTTTAGCTGCCATTTTAAATGCCACAATAACTAATCCAAACATTGCAAATGGCAGTGCTGCCAACATGTACTCAACCATGTTGCTGTCTTGAAAGTTTGCTTGCAGTAAAAAATGACCCGCCACGCACATTAAAATAACCACTAATAAAATGGGGAGTAACATAAGTTCTTTTTTTGATGAATGGTTTTTCATTGAATGTGAGGCTGCAACTTAAAAATAATGCGCCATTGTAATGAGCTTACTCGAGCTTGGCAAACGCCGCAGAATTTTTTAAATAATGATATGATTAGTGTCAAACAATTGGGCAAGTGTTATTGGGAATAAAGTGAAAAGTAGCTTAAATAAGGTGTATCTTGTTGGCGGCGCAGTGCGCGATCAACTACTAAACATAGAATCAAAAGACAACGACTACGTAGTGATAGGTGAGACGCCACAAACTATGGAGACACTTGGTTTTGTGCCAATAGGTAGCGACTTTCCAGTTTATTTACACCCAAAAACAAAAGAAGAATATGCACTGGGCCGTACTGAGCGAAAAAGCGGTAAAGGCTATACCGGCTTTGTGGTTGATGCCAGCCCAACTGTAACCCTTGAAGAAGATTTAGCAAGGCGCGATTTAACCATTAACTCAATGGCACTTGACGAAAATGGCAGCATTATTGATCCATTTAATGGCCAAAGTGATTTACAAAACAAAATATTGCGCCACACCACACAAGCATTTGTAGAAGACCCTGTACGTGTATTACGCATTGCGCGTTTTTTGGCGCGCTATGGCAGCCAGTGGAGTATTCATCCAAGTACTTATGCATTAATGCGAGAGCTTAAAAATAAAGGTGAGCTTAATCATTTAGTGCCCGAACGCGTATGGCTTGAAACCGAAAAGGCCCTTGGCGAAAAACACCCAGAACTTTATTTTAAAGCATTGCATGGCTTAGGTATTTTTCCTGAAATAGAGGGAATGGAGGGTGTGCCGCAGCCAGCAAATCATCATCCAGAAGGCGATGTATTTATACATACCATGCTGGTTTTAAGGCGCGCTGCCGATTTGAATTTTAACCTTGAGACTCGTTTTGCTGCACTTACCCATGATTTTGGTAAAGCATTGAGTTTTAAAAAGCGCGGTAATTTACGTGGCCATGAGCGCGAAGGTGTAGCTGTAGTTGAAGAATTTTGTGAGCGTTTAAAAGTACCCAACCGATTTCGTGATATTGGTGTTCTCACTAGCGACAATCATACTTTGTGTCACACGGTTGATCAGTTAAGGGCGCAAACTATTCATAAGTTAATCGTGACTAATTTAAACGCACTTGTGCACCCTGAGCGATTTATTGCATTTACTCAAGCTTGCCAATGCGATGCGCAAGGGCGCGGAGAAGCACTTGTTGATAAGCCATACCCGCAAGCAACTAAGCTGCGAGCAATTTTTAGCGAACTACAAAAAATGGATAAAAAGCAGATAGTGCAAAATGCACTTAAAAATGGCAAAAAAGGCCCAGAAATAGGCGAAGAGGTAAAGCTGGCAGAAATAAACTGTATAAAATCATTTTTACAAAATGAAAAACATGAAACGCGAGTGCTTTAATTATCTAAACTAAATACTGCGATATACCTTGGTTTTTAGCTGTTTCGGGTTTTCTTAAGTCTTTGTAATTAGCACTTTTTGGTTTAACGTTTTCAGATTCAGGCTTTTTAGAGGGCCTGTATAAGTCAAAAATAAAATCTAGTTCTTCACGCTCTAGTGATGGTTTCATGGGTAATCCTTCAATTTAATACTTTAATATGATGTAGGGTATGGTCATTCGACTGAATTAAAAGTGAATAGTTACATTTGAAGTTGTACTAAATTGTAATCGGTGTGCAAAAAATAAGGACGGCTTATAAAATAGCCGCCCTTATATGTATATCATCCTTGCAGCGGGAGGGTTACTTTAAATATTACGCCATCCCTCTGTTCGTTGTTTTGCGCAGTTACGCTGCCTTTATGGTAGTCACACACCAGCCTTACAATATAAAGCCCTAAACCTAAATGTGGTTGTTGCTGCATTTGCTGGCTTCGTACCGACACCATAGAATCAAAAATATGCTCAGTTAGCTCCTCTGGTAAGGCGGGGCCTATGTTACTTACCGCTAATATGGCTTTATTTTCGCTCTGATTAAGGCTTACATTAATAGCCGTATTTGCTTTACTGAACTCCAACGCATTATTAATTAGCTTATCTAGCAGTTGCGCAATAAACTCAGGTGCTCCTTGCATGGGCAGTGGGCTTTGGCATATATCGAGCTTAAACAATTGTTCAGGGTAGGTAAGTTGATAGCCTTGCATGCAGCCACTTATTACCTTTTGTAAATCAAATGGCTCGGGCTCATTACTTTGAATACTTTGTTCAAGGCGTGTGGCCTCGCTCATGGTGGTAATTATTTTACCTAAACGTTCAACCCCTTCGCTGGCACGCTCTAGGTATTTTTGGCTAAGCTCGTTTTGTGGCAAACTTTGTAAGTTTTCAAGTGATGAGCGCACCACGGCAACCGGTGTACGTAGCTCGTGCGATAACCTCGACGACATATTTTCTAAGTAGTCGGTATACCCACCAAGTCGACTAACAATGTTTGAAAAACTACGAGAGAGGTCACCGATTTCATCGTTAGCATCGCTGTAATTAATGCTGCCGGTTATACGGCCTTGGGCGTCAATTGCTTGCTCTGCGGTATCACGCAATCGCCTAATGCGGCTCGATATTCGAGAGGCAAAAAAGAACAAGGTTACGGTGCCTATGAGCATCACCGCTAAAATAACGTTAAAGAGTTTTTCGAGCGATTTATTACGTAGCGTGCGTACGCCGTTTGTGGTTTCTTCAGCGATTACTGCGCCTATGACTTTATCGTCAATCCAAATTGGGTACGCTGCCGATAAAATAACGGCTTTGCTATCAGGCGTTAAGCGCCACGATGATGCCGGCTGGCCTTTTAAGGCCTTTGCCAAATGGGTGCCTTGCATTGATGCTACATCGTGTAGGGTGTCTAAAAATTCGTTTTCTGGGCGGGTTAAAATTTTATAATACAGTGGGTGTAAGTAATTGTGCTCAAAGCGCTGCCACCACGTTTTTGGTGCTTGATTTTTAAGGCCATCGGCCCATACGCCATCGGCATTTTGAATTGTTCCCGATTGTGCTAACACACGGTGGTGGTTGTCGACCACCCAAATACGGCTGCCACTGTGGCCCATACCTTTTAAAATGCGGTTAATTTCCGGAGACGGTACAAGCACTGAGCCTAAATCGCTTGGGTTATTTAAGTTTGAAGTCGACATAGTTTTAGGTGCTGCCAATGCATTTTTACTATCTACATCAACAATGGCAAAGCCAAGTTTATTACCAAGTAACTCTATAGGAAAGCGCAGCTCTACGTTATAACCTGATTTGGTACTTTCAAAATACCCCTGAATTTTTGTAAACGGTATTTTGGTGTTGGCATCAAACGCATTGATCCAGCCATCTTGGCGCGGCGCAATAATATATGTATTAAATTGGCCGTCAGGGGTTTTTAATCCAATTTTTAAATAATCGTTATTGGTAATGCTTAAGCTGTTTTTTGCACGGTAAATTAATGTGTTATCGGTTACTTTAAATAGCGCATATAAGTAATTATCAAACTTACCCACCATATGCTCAAACGATAAATCCTCAGCTTTATGCTCCTTGTCTGCTTTTTGTAAATAGCGTTTATCGTATCGCCAAAAGAGTGGTTGATAACTTTGCCAGTCGCCCAGTTTTCCATCAAGTTGAATTGGATTTTTAAGATTGTACGCATATAAGTCGCGCCCTTTTACTACTTGATCTAAAAAGTTGGTTTGCTCGTCAAAGAGTGCGGGGCGCTCATGCAGCGCGGTGGCAAGTGCGCGAGTAGTACCTACCAGAGTTTTTTCTTGGCCTTGGCGTAAAAACTTTTCCATTTCCCATACGTATTCGTAGCCAAGCCACGGCAGTAAAAACAAAAAGCACGAAAGTAATATAAATTTACTGCGCAGGCCAAATCGTAGCATTAGTGTTGTTCCCACCTGTAGCCCATGCCGTACACGGTATCTATGCAGTCAAAGTGGCTATCAAGTGCCATAAACTTTTTGCGAATACGTTTTACGTGTGAGGTTATGGTGCTGTCATCTACATAAATTTTTGCATCGCTCATTAAATCGTTCCGGCTTTTAACATGCCCAGGTCGCTGCGCGAGTGAGTGCAACATCCAAAACTCAGTGACCGTTAAATCAACTAATTGCTGCTGCCAAAATACCTGCATACGTTGCGTGTCGAGCACCAGCTGCCCACGGGTTATAAGTGCATTGGCATCGGCAGGTTGCTCAAGGGCTTCCATTCTACGAAATAGCGCGCCAATACGCGCAGCTAAGTGTGCCAAGCTAATATCTTTTGTTAGGTAGTCGTCGGCGCCCATACGCAGGCCACATACTGTGTCTATTTCGCTATCGCGGGCGGTTAAAAAAATAATAGGCAGTGTTTTAGAAAGCGTACGCAAGGTTTGGCAAAGCAAAAAACCGCCATCTATTTCGTGGCCTAAGCCTATATCAACAATGGCTAAATCGGGTAGGGCGTCTTTAAATGCAATCTCTGCGCTGGCGCGATCTGCAAAGCCACTTACTTGGTAACCTTGTGCGCTAAGCATTTCAATATAGTTTTCGCGGATTGCAGTTTCATCTTCAATGATGGCTATTTTTTTCATTTCTATCATTATCCTATCTAACTTATTTTGCACTATATCGAAGTTTTTAAGCTGTGTACGGTTAAAAAGGCAATTGCCATTTTTTTGCCACAATTGCTCAGCGGTTTGCCATTTTTGCTCCCCTTTGTTGCCACTTGCGACTGTTTTAATACACCCATCAAAACAAAACATCACAAATTAAAACAAGTTCAAGAGGACTACCATGAAGAAGACATTAATCGCATTAACGCTAGTAGCCAGTGTTTGTTCACCTGCATTTGCATCAACTGCTAACACGCCTTCTAAAGAAGCACATAAAGAAACCGCCATTGGTTTAGGTGCGGGCGCTATTATTGGTGGTGTTGTTGGTGGGCCTGTTGGGGCATTTATTGGCGCATTTGCAGGGGGCTTAATTGGTGACTCTAAAGTAGCCGATGACAAAATAGCCCAGCAGCAACAAGCAATTACACTTATGCAGGAAAAAACCAGCGACTACATGCACGTGCTTAACCATAACAATAGGCTTGAGCAGCAGTTAGAAGTGCTTGCCAATCAAAATGAGCAATTAACCCAAGCACAAATAAAAAACCTACTTGCCATGACAGTGCAATTTAAAACGGGTTCAAGTGTTATAGCGCCGCACTTTGCACAGCAGCTTGATCAATTAGTCACACTTTTAAATAACCAGCCACAACTGGCGCTTGATTTAAGTGGTTTTGCTGATCAACGTGGCGACGAGCAAGCCAACTTATTATTGTCTAAAAAGCGTGTAAATGCAGTTCAAAGTTACTTAATAAAGCACGGTATTAGCCATAAACGTTTAAGCACACAAGCATTTGGCGAGCAGCAAACATTAGCTCGTAGCAACACAGTTGAAGACAACTTTTTTGATAGACGCGTAACGCTTACCACTCGCTCAATGAATATTGTAAATGGCCAAACGGCGAGTAACTAAACCAAACCGAATTTATGTAAAGCTAAGCGTTCGATGGAGTGATTTTATGTTGAGTAACCCAACCAAAATGCTTACTAAAGTAAGCATTTTTATTTTTTTAGTGAGTGTGCTGCTGGTAAGTTTTAATAGCCATGCACAATCACCCAAGCTTGAGCTTTTTGACAGTGGCGGCGCACCTTTAGCGCCAGCCATTATTTTAAAAAGTGACGCTAACATGACCCTAACAGGCTTAATTAACCATGTGGTAGTTAAGCAAACTTATCAAAACGAAAACCCGTTTGCGGTTAACGCCCGTTACGTTTTTCCGCTGCCTGATGAAAGTGCAGTACATGCTATGACCATGCACATTGGGGATCGCGTGATTAAAGGGCAAATAGATAAAAAAGTAGAGGCTGAAAAAAAATACCACGCAGCTAAAAAAGCAGGTAAACAAGCGGCTCTAGTACGCCAGCAACGCGCTAATATGTTTATTACTAACGTAGCAAATATTGGCCCTGGCGAGCAGGTTGTTGTTGAACTTGAGTATCAAGAGATAATTGATTATAGCGGCGGTACATTTGCGATTCGTTTTCCGACGACTATTACACCGCGTTATCACGCGATTAGTGGTGAAGTTGAGCAAAGTAATACCGAAAGAACAGCATTTAATTCGGCGCCAAACGGCTGGTTAAGCCCGGTTTATAGTATACAAAGCGCGGCGCAAAGCCACGGCGATACGCCTAATAGCAAATTTAGCTTAAATATAAATATAGACGTAGGTTTAGAGCTGGTGGATATAAACTCTAAATTTCATAACGTAGATATTCATAACCCTGCATTTGGCCAATATACCGTTGCATTAAATGAGCAAAATGCCATAAACCGCGACTTTGTACTTGAGTTTAAACCGCTTCAAAAAGAAAGCGCTCAGGCTGCATTTTTTACCCAGCAGTTTGAAAATGGCGACAGGTATGGGCTTGCAATGCTAATGCCGCCGGGGGATCACTTTGTACAAACGCAGCGCTTACCTCGTGAAATGGTATTTGTTGTAGATACGTCAGGCTCTATGCACGGGCAATCTATGGAACAAGCTAAAAAGGCCTTGTTTTATGCGCTTTCGTTACTCGATAGCGACGACAGTTTTAATATTATTGGCTTTGATAACGTGGTTACTCCAATGAGTGATAAGCCACTTATTGCCAGCGATTTTAATTTGCGCCGCGCAGAGCGCTTTATTTACAGCCTAGAGGCCGATGGTGGCACCGAAATACAAGGTGCGCTTAATGCAGTCCTTGATGGCAGTAGTTTTGAAGGCTTTGTACGCCAAGTCGTATTTTTAACTGATGGCAGCGTAAGTAACGAAGATGCTTTATTTAAAAACATTCAGCGTAAATTAGGCGATAGCCGTTTATTTACTGTAGGCATTGGCAGTGCACCTAATAGCTTTTTTATGCGCCGCGCTGCTGATATAGGCAAAGGATCATTTACTTTTATTGGCAGCAAAAATGAGGTGCAGCCTAAAATGCAGCAGCTATTTGATAAGCTCGCCCACCCGGCTATTACTAATTTAGCGCTAAGTGATGAAAGCGGTAATAGCTTAGATTTTTGGCCATCACCTTTACCCGATTTATACTTTGGTGAACCAATTATGGTGGCTATAAAGCTTGATAAAACAAACAATGTGGTACTTGCTGGGCAAACCGCACAAGGCCCATTAAGTATTAAATTAAGTGCACAAAATAGTGCAAATGCAAAAGGGATTGATAAGTTATGGGCGCGTCAAAAAATTAAGTCGCTGCTTTTATACAATGAGCAAAACGAAGTAAAGGACGAAGTACAAAGCCTGGCTCTCGCCCATCAATTACTGAGCCCGTTTACTGCTTTTATAGCTATTGAACACACTCAAATTAAAGACGTAGCAAAGCAAACCGCACTAGCTAAAAACACAGCGCCACAAGGCCTGGCTATGCGCTTACCACAAACCGATGGGCAAAGTAGGTTACATATATTACTCGGCTGTATTTTATTACTTAGCTGTGGCGCGCTTAAAATAAACCGAGGGCTTAATTTAAGTAAGGAACATAAATGAAAAAGTGGCTAAGTACAGGCTTATTAATTGCTGGGCTTGGATTATTTGGTCATGGTGTTTATATGCAAGCAAAGGCATGGCTTGCTCAAGTATTAATTGAGCAAGCATGGCAAGAAGCACTAAAGTCCCCAAGCGCTAAAGTAAAACCTTGGTTTTACGCCGACAACTTTGTAACTGCACAGCTTAATTGGCCTAAGCATAATAAAACGCTGACTGTATTGGCGGGGGCAAGCGGTCGAAATTTGGCATTTGCCCCAAGCCAATTTTTACCCGCCGGAGAGCTTGGTGGTAAAGCGCACGGTAATCCAAAAGGTGCGTTAATCGCGGGGCATAACGACACCCACTTTGCATTTTTGCAACACGCTAAAGTGGGTGAAATGTTCACTTTGCAATTGCAAAGCGCAGAAATACAAGTTTATAAAGTAACGGGGATAGAAGTGATTCATCAATCCCAACATGAGTTTTTACAAAAGTCGGGGCTTTATTTACTCACCTGTTACCCTTTTGATTCACTAGCTGCTGGTACTGATTTAAGGCTATTGGTTTCAGCTGAACTAATGCCAGATAAAGTAGTATCTGCATTAATATCTTCGCCAGATTCACTAAGTGGAATATCAACCACTAGTTCTTGATGACGCTGGCTTATCATTACACCAATAAACACGACAAAGATGCTTAGCCATTGCCAAACGTTAAGTACTTCTCCCAAAATAATGGCTGACAAAATAAGCGTAAATATAGGGATTAAATTAGAATATGCTGCCGCAGTTAATACTGACACTTTACTAATGGCGTAGTTATACATGCCGTAGCCTCCAAGGGTGACGCACGAGCCTAGATATAAAATACTCATAAGTGCGGTTAAGTCGTGTTGGTTTTCGCTTGGCAAGTCGATAAAAAATAAAAAGGGCGCAAAAAATAAACTACCGCTAATACCTTGAAGTGCAATAAGGGTAATGGGGGAGTACCGGTTTGCTAAATGTTTAATACTAACGGTATAAAAAGCAGCGCACACCATGGCCATGAGCTCTAAAAAATTACCTAGTAGTGGGTTAGGTGCTTGCTCGGAGTTAGGAGAGAGTAATGTAAGTAAAATACTGCCGCCAATACACAAGGTAAAACCGACAACAATGGCTTTACTTATGTACTCTTTAAGCATTAAAAACGCTAGTAACGCCACAATAATAGGCAAGCACGACACAATAACACCCGCCTGCGAGGCTGAGGTGTACTCCATTGCATGACCTTCAAATAAAAAGTATAAGCAAGGCTCAGCAAGCGACATTCCCAGTAAATATTTCCAGTCACCTTTTAAATATTCAAATCGAATAACGTAACGCCATAAACAGAGCGATAAAACTAACGTGGTCAGCATGCGCAAAAATATCACTAATGCGGGGTCGTAAATGGCAATAGCATACTTAAGTGCAATAAAAGAGCTGCCCCATAAAAAGGTGGCAATAATTAAACATAAACTGGCGGGCATAGCGGGTAATTTAAACAATAAAATATAATGCGATCCTAGCATGAATAATTTTAACTTGTTCAAAAATACCGAGCTGGTATAAGTTAAATTATCTAAAAATTTTAATAGTAAAAAATAATGCAAAGGGAACAGGTAATAGTTGTAAAGCTTGGTACAAGTGTACTTACTGGTGGCACCGATAAATTAGACAAAGCACACATGGTTGAACTTGTACGCCAGTGTAGTGAGCTTAAAAAACAAGGCCACCAAGTCATTTTAGTATCAAGCGGCGCTGTTGCAGCAGGTCGTGAGCAACTTATTAAACCCTGTGGCCGAAGCCTGATTGATAAGCAAATGTTAGCGGCAGTAGGGCAAGGCCAACTTATCCATATTTGGCAAAGCTTATTTGCTTTATATGGTATTAACGTAGGGCAAATGTTACTAACCCGAGCGGATGTAGATGATCGCGCTCGCTATTTAAATGCTCGCGATACACTCACCGCATTATTAAATTACGATGTAGTGCCCATTATTAACGAAAACGATGCAGTCGCTACAAGCGAAATAAAAGTGGGCGATAACGATAACTTATCGGCCCTTGTAGCCATTTTGGCTAATGCCAACAAGTTATTGCTACTTACCGACCAAGAAGGCTTATTTACCAGCGACCCGCGCACTAATGCTGATGCAAAGCTAATTGACGAAGTAACCCACATAAACGATGAACTTCGCCAACTTGCTGGTGGCAGTGGGACAAACTTAGGAACCGGCGGTATGGCCACAAAACTCCAAGCTGCCGATATAGCAAGGCGCGCAGGGGTTGAGGTTATTATTGCTAAAGGTGCTGAAAACAACGTTATTTTAAAATGCATGAGTGAGCAATTACCGGGGACGCGTTTTTTAAAGCTTAGTGCGCCAAAAGATGGCCGTAAAAAATGGCTAATGGCAGGGCCTAAAAGCACAGGCCAAATAATGATTGATGCAGGGGCCATTGCAGCACTGCAAAACAAAGGCGCAAGTTTACTCTCTAAAGGAGTTACAAGTGCATTTGGTCGCTTTGAGCGAGGCGACTTAATAGATCTAATTGATGTCGATAACCAAGTTATTGCACGTGGCCTAACACGCTTTAGCAGTGTTGAGGTAAATAAAATTAAAGGAGCGCATTCAAATCAAATAGGCAATTTACTCGATTACGATACAGGAGCAGAGGTATTACACCGAGACGATTTAGTCTTATTTTAAACCTACTTTAGTATGGGAATAAGGTGTTGCTAATAATTTAGCAAAACTGATAATTTTGTCTAAACTGTTGAGATAATAAACAGTTTAGGCATTTTTAATGAAGGCGAATAGTTGCGGGCATGAATGGATTGTTAAGCTTACACAGCAAGAAGAGGAAAGCGACTTAGACACTGCTCTTATTCAAATTATTGCCGATTTACTCGAAATCAAGCACTTTGCCATATACATAAATAAACATATTTCGAGGCCATTGCCTCCTACATTAATTAACACCAGCAGTAGCCTTAAAGCTTTATCTCCCACAGAAGCCTTATTGGTTCTTAATAAGGTTTCTCAGAATAAAATACGAGTAAGCCGCAGTAGCAACGTAATTAGAAGTTATTTACCTGTTTATCACTTAGGCGAAGTAATGGGGGTTTTATTAATAGAAACTCAGCATGCACTAAGTGAACGCATAACCGCGTTGGCAATTCATATTTTAAATATTTATGCTAATCAACTCGGGCTTTTGTATAAATCGCGCTTAGACCCGTTAACAGAGCTATTAAATAGGCAAACATTTGACAAAAAAGTAATTGAAATAGTTTCAGGTAATGGCTTTTTAAAACCACGAAGTGAGGTTTCAAATAAGCGCCGATGGTATTTAGCCATTGCCGACATTGATCTTTTTAAAAATGTAAATGATAACTACGGGCATGTAATTGGCGATGAGGTTATTTTGTTAGTGGCAAGGCTTTTAAAAAATAACTTTAGATTAGAGGATTACGTATTTAGATACGGTGGTGAAGAGTTTGCGGTATTATTTCAAACTAAAACAGAGACCGAAGCGCGTGTTGCCCTTAACAGATTACGCTTAAATGTTGCAGAGTATCCTTTTCCGCAAGTAGGGCAGCTCACCATTAGCTGTGGTTTTTTAGAACTTGCCAGTATTGATACGGTTTCAAGCATTGTTAACCAAGCAGATTTAGCCCTATATCACTCTAAAAATAATGGCCGAAACAGAGTAACTTCTTATAATGAATTAGGCGTAAACTTCCAACAACAAGTAGATAACAGCATTGAGCTTTTTTGATTGTAAATTTGTGCTAAAATCTGGCTCCTTAAATTGTTGTAGGCAGAGCACAAAACATGAAATTTGTTCGTTGGTTTTTAGGTTGTATAATTTTATTCTTTAATTTTGTATTTACTCCTCGCAGTAAAAAGCGTGCAAGCGACGAGCAAGCAAAGCTTGATCTGCAAACCTCACAATTTAAACTTTATCAATTTAAATCATGCCCGTTTTGCGTAAAAGTGCGCCGTGCTATTAAGCGCGAAGGCTTAAAAGTAGAAACGCGTGATGCAAAAAATAATCAGCAATATCGTCAAGAGTTGTTAGAGCAAGGCGGCAAAAATAAAGTGCCATGCCTACGTATTGAAAAAGATGGCCAAGTACAATGGCTATACGAATCAAACGATATTATTGCTTACTTAAATAAAGTAGCAGCTTAAACGTAACCATATAATTTTTATCTCACTTATTTAAAGAGACATTACCATGACAATCCGTACTCGTGTTGCCCCGTCACCAACAGGTGACCCGCATCTTGGCACAGCTTACATTGCTTTATTTAACTACTGTTTTGCTAAACAGCAAGGCGGCGAGTTTGTTCTTCGTATTGAAGATACCGACCAAGTGCGCAGCACACCAGAATCAGAGCAAGCTATTATGGATAGCCTGCGTTGGTTAGGCCTTGAGTGGGATCATGGCCCTGACGTAGGTGGTGAATTTGGCCCGTACCGTCAGTCTGAGCGTAGCGATTTATATAAAAAATACGCGCACCAGCTAGTTGAGCAAGGTAAAGCGTTTTACTGTTTTGCTACAAGCGAAGAGCTTGATCAAATGCGCGAAGAGCAAATGGCCGAAGGTCTGCGCCCTAAGTACGATGGTCGTGGTTTAAACCACACAGAAGACGAAATTAAAGCAAACCTAGCTGCTGGTAAGCCTTACGTTATACGTATGAAAATACCAAGCGAAGGCACCTTTAAATTTAACGACTACCTACGCGACGAAATTGAGATCCCCTGGGAAAACGTAGACATGCAAGTGCTATTAAAAGCCGATGGTTTCCCAACGTACTTTTTAGCAAACGTGGTAGATGATCACCACATGCAAATTAGCCATATTTTCCGTGGCGAAGAGTGGATTAACTCAGCACCTAAACTATTAAAACTTTACGAAGATTTTGGTTGGGAAGCGCCAGTGCTAGGGCATTTACCATTATTGCGTAACCCAGATAAATCAAAGCTTTCTAAGCGTAAAAACCCAACCAGTATTAATTACTATAAAGAAATGGGTTACCTACCAGAAGCGGTGCTTAACTACTTAGGCCGTATGGGTTGGTCAATGCCTGATGAGCGTGAAAAATTCACCCTTAACGAGATGATTGAAAACTTCGACATGAAGCGTGTATCGCTTGGTGGCCCAGTATTTGACGTAGACAAGCTAAGCTGGTTAAACGGCACGTGGATCCGCGAAAACCTAACTGACGAAGAGCTTGTGCAGCGTTTTGTTGATTGGAAGTTTAACGGTGAAATGCTAGCTAAAGTATTACCAGAAGCTAAAACGCGTATTAATACGTTGTCGGATATGGTTGATTTAGCCGGTCACTTTGTTGGGGGGATTCCAACTTACGACCCAGCACTTTTAACTGCGGGCAAAGCTGACGAAAACGTAATACGCCAAGCGCTACAATTTTTTGTATGGCAATTAGAAGGCTTACGTAGCTTTGAAAAACCAGCTATTTTTGCCATTGCAAAAGAAGTCGCTACATTCCATGAGCTTAAAATTAAAGACTTTTTAGAGCCGATATTTGTAGCAATCACAGGTAAAACATCATCTACCTCAGTGCTTGATGCAATGGAAATTTTGGGCTCTGATCTATCACGTGCGCGTTTACGTGTAGCGCTTGCTCATTTAGGTATTTCTAAAAAGCAGGCTAAAAATATTGAGCGTGCGTACCGCACATACCCAAGTGCATAATCTTTAGTCTTACTTTATAAAAAGCCGAGCTTATTAATTAAGTTCGGCTTTTTTGTTTCAGGCTGTTTGGATATATGTCATGGTATTTTGATATTGTTTAGCGCAAGCATTCGTAATTTACTAAATGCTATAATGCTGCATGTAAACCCAAAGGAGGCAGTATGATTGCACCTGTAAAAAACAAAGCCTTATTTAGCAGCAATACCTTTTCAATAAATTTAGTTACTTACCCTACAAACCACAGCGTAATGAATCATATTGACCCAGTGCAACAAGGTCGCTATTACAAGCTTAATTTTGTACTAGTAAAGCCTAAAACTGGCGGGGCATTTAAATGCTCTAAATGCATTATTAATTGGTTTAACCGCGTTTATTTATTTAGACCCGATAAGTATGAGCACAGTGTAACTAAAATAGAGTCGGGCAAGCGTGTATTACTTAGCTTTGCATTAAATATTTAGCCAGAGTTAAGGGTATTTAATTAATAGTCGTAGGCCTGTCCGGTGCATAAAACAGATAGGTCACAATACGATACTGAGGTTTCACTACAAGAATTGATAGTAAAGGCATTGCCGCCTCTGCGCATTGCATCCGCTTTAAGTGAATCAATCGCGTTTGATTTAGAGCGATTGTAGCTTATATTTTTATTGCCTCTACCGTCGCCATCGCAGCTTTCGCCTTCTATTCTCCCTAAAAGTGTTGCGCCACTTTCGTGTGCTTCTTGGTCGCTATAAAATTGCTGCAAATCTCTTTTATTAACGTAGGTGCCAATTTCTTGAGATAAAACGCCGTTGTCTATATCTGTATGATAAGTCATGCCAGAGCACCCAGCCAAAGTTGTTAGTACGCTTATTGTTGCTATAACACGTAGCATAATTATTAGTCCCTTATGTAGTTTGGAAAGTAAATTACTAACAAAAACAGAAGTGTGCAACATTTACTCTTAAGTTAATTGTAAGATTTAGTAAGTGATTCGACCTCTCTTTATTTTTTTTCTGGTAGTATGGATAGGTTATAAGCAGTTTAAGCAGTGAACAAACTATGTTAAGTCCTTATTTTCAGCAACATGCTGATTACGTTTCTATCTCTCGTGAGCAAGGTTGTCGTTTCGCAAAATGTGTTGCCGATGACTACAACCCACTTCATGACAAAGATGCTAAAAAGTTTTGCGCGCCAGGAGACTTACTTTTTTCTTTAGTGTTAGACCGCTATGGTATAAGTGAGCGAATGGAATTTACCTTTGCTGGTATGGTTGACGAAAACACTAAACTTAATTTCCCACAAGGGGATGACGAATTTGATGTAACCAACGGCGATAAAGTTATATTAAAGGTAAAACGCGAAGGTAAAACCAGCAAATGCCCAACACTTACTAATAGCCTAATAAAAAACTATGTTGAGTTTTCTGGTGCGGCTTTCCCGCATGTAATTATTCCACTAATGGGTAAGCAAGAGGTGATGATTAACCCTGCGCGCCCAATGGTTATTTACGAGTCGATGATTATTAACCTTGATAACATTGATATTCAAGAACCTACGCTTGAATTTGCTGAGCCAAGTTTTGAGTACGCCGGTAAACGCGGAAAAATTACTTTGCGCTTTAATTTACTAGAAAACGGCGAAAAAGTCGGTTTTGGTGAAAAGCACATGGTGGTGTCGGGTATTCGTGAATACTGCCAAGCAACGGTTGATGACTTAATCGCGTTTTATAATGACCGCAAAGCCACGTTAAAACCGGCTTAAAGCTTATTTTAAATAAAGGCGCTATTTATAGCGCCTTTTTTATTACTAAAGCTCAGGTATAATAGCGCTCTTTGTTATTTTAAAGCTAAGCCTATGTCTGCTACATCGTTCTCATCTCTTAAACTCGATTCGTTATTATTAACAGCGATTGAGCAAAATAATTACACTACGCCAACCGCAATTCAGGTTAAAACCATTCCGCCTATTTTAGCGGGCAACGATGTAATGGGCAGTGCACAAACAGGCACAGGTAAAACAGCAGCCTTTGTATTACCACTACTACATAAGCTTTTAAATACACCTAAAAAAGATGAGCCAGGCATTGCCCGAGTGGTCATTTTAACGCCAACGCGTGAGCTTGCTCAGCAAGTATTTGCAAGCTTTGAAAAGTACGCTCAAGGCAGTAATATTAATGGCGCTTTAGCGTATGGCGGTGCAAGTATTGGCCCGCAAATTAAAGCACTTAAAACGGCGCAAGTGATAGTGGCAACGCCAGGTCGTTTGCTCGATCATATAGTTAAAGGCAGTGTGGTGCTTTCAAGTGTTGATTCACTAGTATTCGATGAAGCAGACCGGATGCTCGACATGGGCTTTATTGACGAAATAAAACGTATTCTGCGCCACATTCCAGGCGATCGCCAAACTTTATTGTTCTCAGCAACATTTGACGATAGCGTGTTTGAGCTAAGTAAAAAGCTACTTAAAAACCCTGAGCTTATAGAGGTTGATAAACGCAATTCAGCCGCCGTTGAAGTCGAGCAAGTTATTTACTCGGTAGATGAAGACCGTAAACGCGAGTTGGTATCGCACATGATTGGTATGAAAAACTGGCGCCAAGTACTTATATTTACGCGCACCAAGCAAATGGCCGATAAACTTGCCAAAGAAATGTGTAAAGACGGTTTAAAAACAGAATCCATTCATGGCGATAAATCGCAAGGCGCGCGTGACCGTGCACTACAAAACTTTAAAGAAGGCACTACACGCGTATTAGTTGCCACCGATGTAGCAGCGCGTGGGCTCGATATTCCTGCGCTTAAATATGTAATAAATTTTGAACTGCCATACATAGCAGAAGACTACGTACACCGCATTGGCCGTACAGGTCGCGCCGGTGAGCAAGGCCTTGCAATGTCGCTAGTAAGTATTGATGAGCAATGGCTACTTGAAGAAATAGAAGTCCTACTTGATACGCGTTTAGCGCCTCAATGGTTAGAAGGTTACGAGCCAGATTTAAACAAAAAGCCTAAAGATAATCGTAAAAACACCAATAAAGCGCGAAAAGATCGTGATAAAAAACGCATTACAGGTCAAAGAGCACCCAGTAGACGCCGTAAGTAATAGCTTTTGTTTCGCTTTTTTGCCTATACTTGAGCTAATAAATAGCTGAGGTAAAGTTATGTTTGAAACGGATCAATGGGCATTTTCGGGAGTCGATGGCCAAATATCACTGCACAAATGGCAAAAGACCATTGATCTTATTACGGGGCTGTTTTCGGCTCCATCAGGTTATATAGTACAGGCAACTAGCAAAGGCTACCGGGTTGTAATTAGAAGTAATGAAGGCGGCTCTAACTTTGAAACCAACTCAATACTCCCTCCACAAACACCTCTTTTTTGCAGATACGTAGCGGAAAATAACAATATTTTATATGTTAACGATGCCTGCAATAATGAGCAATGGAATACCATGCCTGAGGTTATTGAAGATGGCGTTCAATCATACCTAGGATTACCTATTCATTGGCCCGAAGGTGATGTGTTTGGCACGCTATGCTTAAAAGACACAAAACAAACCAGTTATACCGATGAATATTTTGAGCTTATAGAGCAGCTTCGGGATTTAATAGAAGACGATTTAGCGCTTATTTATAGTTTTGAGCAAATGCGCGAAATAGCCATGCTAGACCCACTCACAAATATTTATAACCGCCGCGCACTTACCTTGCTAGCTCAGCAAAAACTTAACTTAGCGCTGCGTTTAGGCTTTGAAGTATGCTGCTTGTTTATCGATATAAACGACTTTAAAAAATTAAACGATACTTACGGTCACGAGGCAGGCGACAAAGCGTTAATTACTTTGGCTAATACCCTAAAAACACATTTAAGAGAGGCTGATATAGTAGGGCGTTTAGGCGGCGACGAGTTTATTGCTGTAATGCAGATAATCGATAAAAGTAAGCTTAGCTATATTATTGCTAAAATTACCACTGAGTATTCAAAAGCACTTATAAAAGAAAGTGTCTGTGATTTATCTCTTAGTATTGGCTATAGCTTTACAGATAAACAAAAGCAGCCATTTGATGCATTATTAAATAATGCAGACCAAGCTATGTATAAAAATAAAAAAGCGTATAAGCAGGCAAAAAAGCTTAACAATACAAGCAGTACACTTAATCATAGCGATAAAAAAGCAAGCCATTAGGCTTGCCAAGAAGGGTGTGAATTTAGTTTAACTTTTAAGCGATTTGTTTTTCGGCTAGGTTTAATTCCATAATCGCTTTTAATAAACGGTATAGGTTTATTGATGCGTCAATTTCTTCTTTACGGTTTGTTAAGCTTTCAATATTTAAGCCCAGTGGCACGTCTAGGTGCGCACAGCTTTTAAGGATTAAGTCGAGGTTTTCGCGGCAAATACGTACAGATTCACTTAATGTGTTTTCTGCATCAAGCATGCGCCATTTGGTGGCTTCTGGCACTGAGATACCCAACCATTGCATAAACTCTAAGGTTTTTTCGCCGCCGCAGGGAGTAAACGTTAAAATAAGTCGTTTTGGTGCAATGCCTTGTGCTTTACAGGTACGCGCGTAGCTGGTGATTAAATCAATTGTGGCTTGTGCATCGTAAACAGCTTGCGATATAAAAAATTGGCAACCCTGTGCTGTTTTTTCTATTAATCGTTCATGCTCATTTCGTTTACTAGAATGGCGCTCAGCTATAGTAACGCCACCTAAAAAGAAGTCATCACTTTGCTCAGCCAGTGCTTTATAGGCATCGGGTAAGCTTAGCTTTATATCGCCTACCGATGATGGGCTACCCACTAACACGACATTTTTTAAATCGTAGTCGTTTTTAGTTTCGCTTAGCCAATCTTTAAATTCGCCAACGCCACGCTGCGCTACACTTTTATAGGTAATTACATCTTGAGCAGATAAATTACGTAGTAAATGGCTGTACTCTCGCGGGTCTACAGTTTGCTTAAAAGGAAATGGGCGAGCTTGGTTAGTGCGGCTGCTTTCATCTTGAATGTCGTAAATTATTACGCCATCGTATTCAATTTCGTGCAAGCGGCCTAATAGCTTCTCTGCAATGGTTTTTAATTGCGCTTTATCGGTGCCAATTTTAGGCGGGGTAGTACCAATAAGATAAACACCTTGTTTGGTGTCTTCTATTTTCTCTTGAAGTGATAAAGCCATAATCCTCATTCCAGCTTAGTCCAATGTATGTAATTTAATATAGCAGCCATTTAGACGTCTAGATAGATTTATTTAATGAAAGTTTTTCAACTTGGTTGAGTGATATTCATACTAACAATTTAATAAACCGGCCGATTGACACAGTTGTTTACATAAAAAATGGGCTAAAACTCTTACATTTACTCGCTTTAAGGCATAATCGAATGTGAGTTAGTAATAAACCTAACAATAAATTTGCTCAATTTAAAAAGGGACAATAATGAAATTTAAATTATTAGCAACAAGCTTAGCGGTATCACTTGCGCTAACTGGCTGCGTAACACAGCAAAGCGAAAACACCCAAACAGCACAACAGCAGCAAACAACAAAAGCTGACGAACGTGTATTTTCGCAAGAGTACTTAATTGAAGAGCTAGATAACGGCTTACGTGTAATGGTAGTTAAAACCGATTACCCAGATGTAGTTTCGCTGCAAATTCCGGTATCAGTTGGCTCGCGCAATGAAGTAAAAGAAGGTAAAACCGGTTTTGCTCACTTTTTTGAGCACATGATGTTTAAAGGCTCTAAAAAATTTCCGCAAGACGAATACACTGCCATATTTAAAAATGCAGGGGTCGATAACCGTGCTTACACCACTAACGATTACACTAACTACCATTTAAACTTTTCAAAGCAGCATCTTGATAAAGTACTTGAAATTGAAGCCGATATTTTTCAAAACTTAACCTACACCGAAGAGCAATTTAGAACCGAAGCGCTAACGGTTAAAGGTGAATATTTAAAAAATAACGCCAGCCCAATTCGTAAGTTATTAAGCGCTGTACGCGAAGAAGCCTTTGATAAGCATACCTATAAACATACCACTATGGGCTTTTTTGAAGATATAGAAGCCATGCCAGATCAAATGGCATACGGTAAAGAGTTTTTTGATAAGTTTTATAAGCCTGAATATGTATCGCTAGTGATTGTAGGGGATGTTGACCCTAAAGCCACTATGGCAATGGTTAAAAAGCATTGGGGTGGTTGGGAAAAAGGCGATTACGTTGCCGATATTAAAGCTGAGCCAAAGCAGCAAGCACCTAAATATATACATGAACAAAACGAAGCCTTACCAGGGCATTGGTTACTTGTATCGTATAAAGGTGCGCCATGGGAGCCTGCTAAAAAAGACAGAGCTGCGCTTGATTTAATCTCACAGCTTTATTTTTCAAACAACTCTGACTTATACCAAGAGCTTGTTGTTGATAAACAAATAGCGAGTCAAATGTTTACCTACAATCCAGAGACAAAAGATCCTGGTTTATTACATGTATTTGTAAAAGTAGAAAACGAAGAAGATTTAGCAAAAGCACGTGATGCAATTAACCGCACTTACGCTAAAGCACGCACTGAACTTGTTGATGAGCAAAAGTTAAGCGATTTAAAATCTAACCTTAAATACAGCTTTATTAATGGCTTAGATTCATCTCAAGCTATTGCATCAACCCTTGCAAGTTACATGCATTTTGAGCGCGACCCTGAGGTTATTAATCAGCTTTATAAATCGGCCGACAACATCACAGCACAAGATATTAAAGCCGTGGCTAATAAATACTTTGTAGATGACTCGCGTACAACCGTGACCATGTCGGCACTTGATAAAGCCCCAGGGTTTGAGCAAGAGGCTAACTTAAGTGCAGCAGTCGCAAAGCTTGAACAAGCACCAGAGGCACCTGTATTTAAAGTGCTTGATAAAACTAATAGCTCGCCGCTGATTGACGTAAACTTTTTATTCAATACAGGTGCAGCCGCAGACCCTCAAGGTAAAAAAGGTGTAGCCGCGCTCACCGCCGCTATGCTTGCTCAAGGTGGTTCGCAAAGTACGAGTTATAAAGAAATTCAAAAAGCGCTTTATCCGCTTGCGGGTAGCTTTGGTTATCAAATAGATAAAGAAATGCTGTCGTTCCAAGGGCGTATTCATAAAGATAACGCTGAAACTTGGTATGCACTTGTAAGTGATCAATTACTTAATCCAGGGTTTAGAGACGATGACTTTAAACGCCTTAAAAAGGAAATGATCGACGGTATTAAGTCGGGCTTAAAAGCCTCTAACGATGAAGAGCTTGGTAAAGAAGTGCTTTACAGTACGCTTTATAAAGGCCACCCATACGAAAGCTACAACTATGGTGATATTTCTGATTTAGAAGCACTAACCCTTGATGATGTAAAAGCATTTTACAAAAGCGAGCTTACCCAATCTAAACTAACACTTGGTTTAATTGGCGCAGTGCCTAACGCACTTAAAGCAAATATTATGAGCGATTTAGCAACCTTACCTAAAGGTGAGCAAAGCCGTTTAAGTATTCCTGATGCGCCAGTGCTTAAAGGTCATCATGCAACAATTGTAGAAAAGTCGGCGCAATCTACCGCGGTATCGTTTGGTTTCCCAATTGATACTATTCGCAGCAGCGAAGATTGGACAGCACTTTGGCTTGTGCGCTCGTACTTTGGTGAGCATCGTAGTTCTAACTCATACTTGTATGAGCGAATTCGTCAAACACGTGGTATGAACTACGGTGATTACTCGTACATTGAATACTTCCCGCGTGGCATGTTTCAAACTAAGCCTGATGCAAACTTAGGGCGCTCTGAGCAAATATTCCAAATTTGGTTACGCCCGCTGCGCTCTAATAACGATGCACACTTTGCAACGCGTACTGCGTTGTTTGAACTTGATAAACTCATTAAAAATGGCTTAACCGAAAAAGACTTTGAAGCAACTCGTAACTTTTTAATAAACTACGTGCCGCAGCTAGTAGCAAGTCAAAACCGTCAGTTAGGGTATGCACTTGATAGCGAATTTTACAACACAGAGTCGTTTGTAAAATACGTGACAAGTAAGCTTGAAAAGCTAACGCTTGCAGATGTTAATCGCGTGATTAAAGATAACCTGCAAACAGAAAACGTGCAGTATGTGTTTATTACCGGTGACGGCGAAGACATGAAAAAGCGTTTAGCGTCAGAGCAAACCTCGCCAATGGTTTACAACACAGAAAAACCAGCAGCGCTTGTTGCTGAAGATAAAGTCATTGCCGATTATAAATTAGCTATTCCAGCTAACAACATTGAAGTAATGGCTGTTGAAAAAGTGTTTCAGTAATTAATCTCTTTTTCTAACATATAAAAAATGCCCCAGTGCTTATAGCCGGGGGCATTTTTATTTAATTAGTGTTATTGAAGCGTAATATTAGTTAGTCGCTAAAAGCACTGAGCCTGCGCCTAGAGCAAAGCTTATTAAGGAGCTAATAACCACTCCCGCTAAAAAGCTTTTAGTTGGCGTACTTTTAACGTCATTATTTATAGGCTCATCAAGTTTAATGAGCTCGCCTTGGCGTACTTCAAGTACCGCGCAAAGCGCCATAGTGGTTTCTTTAGAAGCGGCGCCTTCTTTTTCTACCCGTTGAATGGTCCGCAAACTTACATCGCAGGCATCTGCGAGCTGTTGCTGTGTCCAATCTAACTTACTTCTAAGCGATTTAACTGTTGTAGGGTTTAATTGCACGTTAAAGCTTCCCTACAAATAGTTCAACAATGGTTGCCGTTGTATAGCCAAACACCGCGCCACCTAATGTACAGCCAGCAAGAAAAAATGCAGCCTTTTTAGGATCGTCTGAAAGACTACTTTGAACTTGTTTGTCTATCACACTGCTATTTTTATAAAGAGTGCACTCCAGACGCCCTGTAAGTATATTAAGCATGTCAAATTTTACTTGGTACTGTGAGCCCTCAAAAGCAAATGAGTGTGTGCTTGCACAGTAGATATTTCGTTTTTTACTGAATAGGTCATCGTTTACAAACACTTCCTCTTTACCGGTAAAGTAACTTCCAAAACAGGCTATTTGATTATCACCATCTTGAAAGTAAAATTTATAACCAAGTTTTTTAGTATTCAATACATCGTTTTTCATCATCGTTATCCTT
>Ga0207907_100025_pt1 | contig 154353 bp, 148 predicted proteins | sample LinPmetageLP52_FD_184062 | JGI IMG/M metagenome (GOLD analysis project Ga0207907, IMG submission 184062) | Marine viral communities from the Subarctic Pacific Ocean - LP-52 (SPAdes) | ecosystem: Environmental > Aquatic > Marine > Oceanic | place: Pacific Ocean | collected 2011-08-26
GAAGGAGCGCTAGCCAGCCTAAGCTGCTAGAGAGTAGTTATCGTCGTTTGCGATTACTTTAGATTGCGGCTTTTTTACGAGGCAAACCGCACCTCGACATGCACCTTGGGCTTCTTGAATTCCGTCGAATCCTAATCAGCCCCTGAATTAGTAAACTCATTCAGAGCGTGCAAGCAGTATAACTGAGTAAAGTACTGATACTCAAGGGCTAGCGTTGCTTTATTTTATTTATGTGTGTCGACTGCGCATTAAACACCCAACCTGATAGTTTTCAATAAACTTGCCATAAACATTTGCTTAACAAACCGTTTAACTTGTGCTCAAATAGGAAGTTAGGTTTTTTGCGTAAGCTAAAACTTTAGTTGTAATAAATAAAAAATAATAACAGGCATAATTTGTAGGGAATTAATAAATGTCGGTTTTTTCATTAGATAAAAATACTGGGTGTGTATCTTTACTAAAACACCCTATTGATAGTGGCTTTCCTGTTACAAGTACTCAACTAGTTGAGATGTTGGAGCAATCTGAATTTAGTGAATACGAAACAATTTCGGCTAATATCGGTAAACTTTTTGCGCCTACTAAAAACTATCAAGAAGTATCTCTTATTGTTGCTAAAGCAGTTGATGCATCAATTATTATTAATGTTGATGAAAAAAATATGGTTGCAGAGGCAACAATTACAACGGCAAAGGGAGGTGCATTATTTTCTATGGAGGGTGCACAAGAAGCACTTGCTAAAGCAGGTGTAAAAAAAGGTATTAGCCCTCGTGCGCTTGATACTTTTTTAGGTCAACAATTTGAGCAGCCTTCAGGCACTTCATATAGCGCTATTATTGCCCACGGCCGTAACCCTAAAGAAGGGAGCGATGCCAAGTTTGTGCGTTTATGCTCTACCGCTCAAGATAGAGTACTAAGCCCACAAGCGAAAGAAGGCGGCAAGGTTGATATGAAGAACCTTGGTGCAATTATTACAGTAAAACCTGGTACGCCATTAATGCAGCGCGTTGCCGCTACCCCTGGTGAAGATGGCTATACGGTTTTTGGAGACATAATTGCTGCAAAACCAGGTAAAGAGCATCAGTTACAGCCTTTTGAAGGCACTAAAATTGACCCAAAAAATCCAAATATGCTCATTGCAGATTGCAAAGGTGTACCCGTTGCTTTGCCCCGTGGTATGCGTGTTGATGATGTTTTATGCTTTGATAACGTTGATGTAAGCACCGGCCATGTTGATTTTGACGGCAGTGTGATTATAAGCGGTGATATTAAAGATGGTATGCATGTAAAAGCCAATGGCGATATTACTGTACTTGGCTTTGTTGAGTCGGGCACAGTTCAGAGCAATAGTGCCGTTACAATCATGCTGGGAGCTATTGGCCGTAAACGTGAAAACGATGATGATTTTACCTGCAGTATAACGGCAACTCGTACTATTTCAATTGGCTACGCCCAATACTGCCATATAAAAACAGAACAAGATTTATTTATTGAACGCCAAGCACTTCACTGTAATTTAAGTGCAAGGCGATTAATACGCGTAGGTAAAGCTGGCAACCCTCGAGGGAAGATAATCGGTGGCAGTATTTTAGATGCCATGCGAATTGAAACGGGAGAGCTTGGAGCACCTGCGGGCACTAAAACACGTGTTTTTTTGGCGCAAAACTGGTTTGAATTACGTGAAAAGCAGTCGCAAATTACTGACTTTGAAAAGTTGCTTGCAACTAAAATAACAGCTTTGCAAAAGGCGCGAGAGAAAGCGAGTAAAATGCCAGCGGCAGATCAACGCCAGCTTTTTTTAGACAAAATAATCGTTAATGAACAGCAAATAAAAACGCGTTCTGCTCATGTTCAGCGCCAAAAATTATTGGTTAAAAGAAAAATCACACAATTGTTGGCAGCAAGTCGTTTAAAAGTAAATGAAATAATGCATCCAGGTGTGGAGCTCAAAATAGCAAAAGATTCAAAACAGTTTTCGCGTATTTACCCGCCCCACTTGGTTAAACTCACTGAGGGTAAAATTACTCAGTCGTTTTAGCTTTTTCACCATCTGAAGTGCTATCTTGTGCGTCACTTTCTGGAAGTGGCGCAAGCGGCCAGCCACCTAATTGCTGCCACCTATTAACGATTAAACAATAAAGCTCTGCGGTGCGCTCTGTATCGTAAAGTGCTGAATGCGCTTGGCTATTATCAAATTCAATTCCTGCGGCCCTACAAGCTTTAGCAAGAACTGTTTGCCCAAGCGCTAAGCCTGCTAGTGAGGTTGTATCAAAGCTTACAAATGGGTGAAACGGCGTACGTTTAATATTATTACGCTCAATGGCTGCATTTAAAAAGCCATGATCGAATGCAGCATTATGTGCTACAACAACCGAGCGCTGGCACCCTGCAGCCTTTTGAGCTTTGCGAACCACTTTACAAATTTCTTTAATTGCTTCTTCTTCTGGTACTGCGCCTCGCAGCGGGCTAAAAGGGTCAATTCCGTTAAAATCGATAGCGGCTTGCTCTATATTCGCGCCTTCAAAAGGCTGCACATGAAAATGCACGGTATGATCTATGCTGAGCAACCCTTCGTCATCCATTTTTAATACAGACACTGCTATTTCTAACAGGGCATCTGTTTGCTTGTTAAAACCTGCGGTTTCAACATCAATTACAACAGGAAAAAATCCACGAAAGCGTTTTGCGAAAAGTGTTTGCTCAGTATTTGCCATAGTCTTCTTGGTTTATGGGTGTAAGCTGACTATTATGTCAAAATTGATGCCCTCTAGGCTAGGGGGTTCAAGGATTTATTGCTTTATAATTGTAGGCACATAACTTGCTTTACCTAAGCTGTTAAGTTTGTTTGCTAAAAACTCACCTTTAAGCAGTTAATTTGCCAAATTTTTGGCATACCAGAGTTGGAGAACGTCCATGAAGTGTAAGTTGTTATTTATTAGCCTTAGCGTAAGTGCTTTAGTGAGCGCTGCTCATTCGCACGCAGCTATGCGCCAATATACTGCAACCCAAGATAACTCCAATTGGGAAGTTGTAAAAACAACACGCTTACAATGTCAGCTAAATCATGAGGTTCCTTATTACGGTGAAGCTATATTTAAAGCCTCTGCAAGCAAAAACAAAAACCTAACCTTTAACTTGGATATGGTTGTACGCCCTGAAAACTATTCAATTGCTGGGCTAAAAGCAGTGCCGCCAACATGGCGAGCAGGCATGCCCGCTCGTGATATAGCGAACATGAAACTACTAAAAAAGTTTGACGGTGAACTAGGCAATAAAACAGCTTGGGAGATGTTAACTGAGCTTGAAAAAGGCTACTACCCCACCTTTTATTATCAAGACTGGCAAAATTCTGCCGATAAAATTGCCGTTGGTATGTCGAGCGTAAATTTTAAACAAGCTTATTGGGCGTTTTTGCAATGCCGCGATGAGTTACTTCCTTACAGTTTTGAAGACATTTCGTTTACGGTGATGAACTATCAATCTAACAGCAGTAAATTAACTAAATCATCTCAACAACGTTTAGATAAAATAGCTGAATACCTAAAAAATGATGTGAGTATTGAATCTATAAGTATCGACTCGTATACAGATAGCTACGGTGGTCGCTGGAACAACTTAGACCTTTCTCGCAAACGCGCTAAAGCAATAAAAGATTACATGGTAAGCCTAGGCGTTGACGAAGCAAAAGTACAAACAACGGGTTTAGGTGAAAAACGCTTTGTTGATACCAATGACAATATTTTAGGGCGCGACAAAAACCGTCGTTTAATAATTCAAATAGAAAAAATGTAGTTAAAACTTTTTAGCTCGCTTAAGATATTTATCGCCAAATTGAAAAAAGCCTAGGCTAATTAAAATAATAACAGCCCCTATAATTAACTCTTGGCTAAGTGGCTCATTGTTAAGCCATGCCCCTAGTGTTAGCGCAAAACTAGGGGTTATAAGCGTTGTAAGTGCAACGGTGCTAGCATTTAAATTTTGTAACACATGAAAATACGCAAGTGCCCCCACTAAAGAACCAAATAGTCCTAAATAACCAATTGCCCATAATGATTTTGCACTCCAGTTTTGTACATGCAGCTCACCATCTAATAGCCACCACGCAATAAAAAAGAGTGGAGTTACAAAGACCAACGCACCAAATGTGGTTGCCATTGGATGAATAGCTATTTGCACTCGCTTGATCATCACGCCGCTTAAACTAAAAAAGCACACAGCCATAAATACATATAGCAGTCCTAAGCCTTGGGTTTGTGAGTTTTGTACTTGGTTATAACTTACAAAATACAAACCTATTAATGCGCATGCTAAAGCAATAAGCTTTATAGGGCTAAACTTTGGTTCGTTAAGTAATTGCTGCGCAAGTAATCCAGACAATATAGGCGCTAAGCCAAACATGAGCGAAATAATACCCGAAGGCACGGTTTTAGCAGCCATATAGCTCAGTAACATACCGCCAAAAATACCAATACTTGAATAAAAGTAGAGTAAGCAGGCTTTTTTACTCCATGGCACTCTTATATTAGTAATCGCGACAATTAAGCCACCTAAAAGCAGCCCCACCAACATACGCATTAAAACAGCAAGCGTTGGCGACACACTTTCGCTACTCCAAACAATACCAAGTGGTGTAGTAGACCAAATGAGAACCATAAAAAAATACGATACTTTTACCGGCACATGCCAATCCTTAGCGTTTAATAACGCAATACAACGTACATAAATTATACCCTCACCACCCTATTTTAATACTTTTAAATGCATACAAGTGCTTAATAAATACAGTTGTAAATTGAGAGTTACATTTAAATACTGCCCTTTTATTACAAAACTATTTGAGATTTAAGTAACTAGTTATATGGTGCATAAATATTAATAATAATTAAGGTAATTAAGTGCTTAAAAATAAAACAATAGGCAGCATGTTAATTGTTGCGGGCACCACTATTGGCGCAGGAATGCTTGCCCTACCAATCGCATCAGCAGGGCTTGGCTTTAGTACTGCGCTTGCATTAATTGTAGGTAGTTGGTTATTAATGACCTACACAGCATTACTTATGCTAGAACTACATCAATATGCACCCCGTGATGCCACATTAAATACACTTGCTAAATTGTGGTTAGGTAAACGAGGGCAATACGTCGCTAACTTCTCAATGATATTTTTATTTTATGCTTTGTGTGCAGCGTATATAGCAGGTGGGGGTGCGCAGCTTCAAGCACGAATAAATATAGGCTTTGATGTAGATATTGCACCGCAGCTAGGCTCTGTGATCCTTGCTGTAATTATTGCAAGTGTTGTTACCCTAGGCACAAGTAAAGTTGATAAATTAAACCAAGTGTTATTTACAATTAAAATTATTGTATTGGCTAGCTTGTTTTATATGCTCACTCCTTATGTTCAAAGTAAACATTTATTAGAAATGCCTGTAGAGCAAGGTCTAATACTTTCTGCTATTCCGGTTATTTTTACATCTTTTGGCTTTCATGGATCTATTCCCTCTATTGTTAAATATGTAGGGCTTGAAATAAAATCCCTTAAAAAAGTAATGATTGCAGGTGCAGCTTTGCCTCTGGTTATTTATATTTTTTGGCAGTTATTGAGCCAAGGTATTATGAGCCAAAGCGATTTACTTAATAGTGAAGGCTTAAATGGGTTTGTAAGTAGCGTAGCTAATATTGCGCATAATCCAAGTGTTTCAACCGCGGTTAAACTATTTGCGGATCTTGCACTTGCCACATCATTTTTAGGCGTTAGCTTAGGCTTATTCGACTTTTTTGCAGACACGTTTAAAAAAGGTGATAACAAAACAGACCGCATCAAAACAGCCTTAATAACATTTATACCTCCTTTAGGATTTGCGCTATTTTATCCGCAAGGCTTTATTATGGCATTAGGCTACGCAGCCATAGCATTGGTCGTGTTAGCTATATTTTTACCTGTTGCTATGGTTTACAAGCAGCGGAAAACCTCAAATAAACAGGGTTATAAAGTAAGTACTGGTAACACTGGGCTATTAATTGCTGGGTTATGTGGTGTGCTAATAATTACTGCGCAATTTATGCAAATGGCTGGGGTTATACCTGCCATTGGTTAATGCGTACTTCTGTAAACTTAAATTTAGTTAATAAAAAACCGCACACCATTATTGATGGGGTGCGGTTTTTTTATGTTAACTACGTTTATTTACAAACGTCAGCTACTGCATTTGCAAAGTATTCAATATTCGAATCGCTAATACCCGCTACATTTACACGGCTAGAACCAACAATGTAGATACCGTACTCTTTTTGCAGGCGAGCGATTTGCTCTTTATTAATACCCAAGAAAGAGAACATACCATGTTGGCGCTCAATAAATGAGAAGTCTTGAGCAATATCTTTTACTGCTAAGCTTTCTTTAATTAGGCTACGTAAACCATTAATACGCGTACGCATTTCATCAAGTTCTGAGTGCCACATTTGCGTAAGTTCGGTGCTGCTTAAAATAGTATTTACAATATCTGCACCATGCGCTGGCGGCATTGAATATATACTACGTACTACACTTAACATTACAGAGTTAGATATATCTGCTGTAGCGCTATCTTTAGCAATTAGTGAACATGCACCAATACGCTCACGGTAAAGACCAAAGTTTTTAGAGCAAGAAGAACAAATAATGAGCTCTTCTACTGCATCAGCTAAAATACGTAATCCACGAGCATCTTCTTCAAGAGAAGATCCAAAACCTTGATACGCAATATCTACAAGTGGTGTAAAGCCAACTTCTTTAGCAAGCTCAGCAACTGTATTCCACTGAGTTTCGTTTAAATCCATACCACTTGGGTTATGACAACATGCATGAACTAAAACTACATCACCTTTAGGTACTTTTTTAAGCGTGTCGATCATCTCATCAAATAATAAATCTTTGTTTTCGTAATCGTAGTATGGGTACTCTTTAACAGTAAGGCCTGCCGCTTCAAATAAGCTGATGTGGTTTGCCCAAGTAGGATTAGTTACCCAAACAGTTGCATCAGCGTTACAACGCTTAATAAATTCAGCTGCTACACGAAGTGCGCCTGTACCGCCAGGTGCTTGTGCTGTACGCACACGATTAGCAAGTAAAGCTTGGTGCTCGCCTAATAATAACTGTTCCATTTTTTGACAGTAATCTAGGTTACCCGCTAAACCAATGTAAGATTTGCTTGTTTCGTTGTCTAAACGAAACGCTTCAGCTTTTTTCACCGCTTTAAGTACCGGTGTGTTGCCTTGCTCATCTTTGTAGACACCTACGCCTAAATCAATTTTATTAGGGTTTGTATCTTGTTTATAGGCCGCCATAAGGCCAAGAATAGGATCTGTTGGTAATGGTTTTAATACTGAGAACATTGGCTATCTCTTATCGTTATTTAGGGGTTAGCTGTTAGGCTTAGCTTAACATAAAAGCACATCACGTTGACCAGTGTTATTTACACTAGAAAGTGAGGAATTTTAATACAACATGCAATTAAAATGGCAAGTGTCTTTTCATTAAAAAAATCATTGCTAAAGGCTTCTGCATCTACAATACCTACACATTCATTTTGAGAGTTAAAAAGTGGTAGGCAGGTTTCAGATTTAACTTTAGGATCGCATGTATAGTACTCACCACCTTGAGATAAGTAGTTTTCAACATTATTAATAATGCGACCTTTTTGAGAAAGCGCAACTTGTACATTGTTGCTACCTGCTGCAAAAGCTTCTGTAAGCGGAAATAAAGGACGACTTGGCGCACCATGATAAGCAAGCTTAAGTAGTTGCTTACCTTCATTGGTATTTGTTGCCTGATAAATGCCGTACCAATCTACTTTAGTTTGTTGCTCTATATAATTAACAATAGCTTGTAACTGAGCAAGCTTTTGTTCGGTCTGTGAATTGTTTTCAATATAGTCAGTAAGTTTGAATGGCTCGTCTTGTAAATAACCAAATAAGCTACATGCACCACCCTCGCCTAACTCAGGAATTTGATATTCCCAACAAACCTTAGTGTTAGGGCTGTTAGCAAGGTATAGCTCAAGCTTTTCAAGCTCAGCTGAAATTAAGTTTTGATCAACACTTAGCTGTGCTTGTGTTAGGTAAGAAGAAATCATTTGGCCATCCATACATCTAAAGTTTCGAAGATAATAACATGGATATTTTTACAGAGCTAGCTCAACTTGTAGCACATTTCAACTTGATTTCCGCTGGCATTGTAAGTAACTTTTTCGGCAATTTCTTCTAATAATGAAAGGCCGCGGCCAAACTCGTTATTAACTAAGGTAGGTTCACTAGCTCCTGGTTTATTGCTAAACCCTCGCCCTGAGTCACAAATAATAAAATATAAACACAGCGTATCGGGGCAATAACGCATATCAATAATAATCATTGCACCTGTAAGGTTAGCTAAGGCAGCTTCTCTTAATTCGTAATACCGAAAAAAGCCATCTTCTTGTTTTTTAATCTCTGAATCGAGACCTAAAACACCATGATCTAACGCATTGTTATAAGCCTCAGAAAGCAGCAAAAATATATTGGAACGATGGGCTTTTAGTCCTTCAACGCTACTTAAAATATTTACAACATCGTATACAGGATCTGTTTTTTTTATTTGCTGTGAGTTTAAGCTCAAGGATAAGTTAAATGCTAAAGTAGAAAACGCTTCGCGTTCTTGCTCCTGTGGTATTAAAGGAAGGCAGTTAAGTAATACAATACTTAAATCATCTTGTTGCTCGCTACCGTTCGCAAACTTACTTACACTTTGTATTATGTCTTCACTACTTATCATTGGCTTAGCTTTTAAGGTCTGTAAAAAGCGCTCTTCACCAAAAAAGGCATCACTATGATTTGCTGTTTCAATAATACCGTCTGTTGCTAACACTAAGCGCGTTGATGGGTCCGCCTCAAAGTGTATAACTTCATATTCAAATTCTTGCTCATCTAATATGCCTAGTGCCATATGTTGAGACTCAAGTGTTTGCTTAACGTTTCCGTTATTATCTATTAAGTAAGCATCAGGTAGGCCGCCAAGCCAAGCTGACACACTTTTACCCGATGCACTTAGCTCAATAATATTAGCTGCGCAAAACATATGACCTGGGAGTAAATTATATAATAATAGGTTTAATTCACACGCAATGTCGTTAACTGCCATACCTTTTTGCACCATAGTGTAAAACACGCGTGAAACAGGTAATGCGCCTATAGCGGCAGCTAAGCCATGCCCAGTAAAATCACCCAGCATGCAGTACAAATTCCCTATTGGGCTTTGTGCAACCAAAAATACGTCGCCATTGAACATGGATGCCGGTGATAAATTAAAATCGAGGTATTCTTTAAACTTCCCCTGGTTTTCCAGTGAGTTACTAAAAATATGCTCAATAATTTCATGTTCACGTTCAATTTGATTGTGATGATATTCTAGTAATTTTTTTTGCTGATTGGCTTTTTTACTTAGCTCTCTGGTGCGGCTGTGGGCCTTAATTTTTGCGTGTAAAATAACTTTTTCAAATGGTTTATGAATAAAGTCATCGCCGCCTACGGCTAAACAGCGCTCAAAACTGGCCTGATCTTCTAAAGAGGTAATAAAAATAATAGGTAGGTAAACTTCGCTGTTTAACTGCTTTATTTTTTCAGCAGCTTCAAAGCCATCCATTACAGGCATTAAAACATCAAGTAAGACAATGTCTATCTCTTCTCGTTTTAGTACATTAAGCGCATCGAGGCCATTATAAGCAAACGATATTTTGTAACCTTCTTGCTCAAGCATTTTACTTAATAAAATACGGTTGAGCGCTTGGTCATCTACAATCAGCACATGCATCATTAGCTAATATCAAACTTTTTATCAAAACGAGAGATTTGTAATATTTTTCTTAGTTGTGGTTGGCAGTTGCTAATTTCGATTGTTTTTACTTGTCCCTCAATGGTTTTTTTCATATTGAGCAACATGCCAAGTGCAGAGCTGTCCATATAGTCGGTTTCTCGTAAATCGATAATAACTTTAACCGTTTTATCGCTCATTTGTGCATAGGCTTGGCGAAAAGATTGCACTAAATTAAAATCAAACTTGCCCTTAATTTGTATTGTTAAGGTAGTGCCATCGACCGATTCGTTCTTTGTTAAACTCATAATAAACTCCAATAATATTTCCTTTGAACTAAATATAACCTGTTAAAAGTATTTAGCAAAAAGAAAAACACACAACAGCAAATTTGCTATCATTTATGCCAATATTTATTTCATTTTATCTATTAAAGGTAAGTTATGAGTGATAGTCACTTAGTATATTCAACAAGCACAGGTCGAATTGACCAACCAAAACCTGAAAAAGAGTTAGATACTAAACTTTTTAAAGATGGCTCTGTACGTATAGAACGTCAAACAAAAGGGCGTAAAGGCAAAGGTGTCATGTTAGTGGTAGGTATTGACCCAAAAGAACACGATTTAAAAAAGTTAGCTAAAACCATTAAAAGCAAAATGGGCCAAGGCGGCGCAGTTAAAGAAGGCATTATTGAAGTACAAGGCGATGACCGAGATAAGCTAAAAGCTATTTTAGAAGGGTTAAAGTTTAAAGTTAAAATTGCGGGTGGTTAACCCGCAATTTATTAGTTAGCCAAGCTCAGGCTTAACTATTTAACCTTATTACTTTTATAGCTACAAACTTTTGTAAATTCAGTGCAGTTAGCACTGAAAATAGCAGCTGAGATAGATGGCTAGTTAGTTACTTCACTTATTGAAAGCTCATTTAATTTTTCATATAAATTAGGTAAGTCGTACTCAGGTATTGGCGGGCTATAATAATATCCTTGCACAATAAAGCAGTTGTTATTTTGTAAAAACTGCATTTGCTCTATCGTCTCAACGCCTTCAGCAACAACATCTAGTTTTAACTTTTGCGCCATAGCAATAATAGCCGCAGTGATTTCCATATCATTTGTGTCATCAGGGATGTCTTTTACAAATGAACGGTCAATTTTGAGTATATCTACAGGGAAACGTTTTAAATAACTAAGTGATGAATAACCCGTACCAAAGTCATCAATAGAGATAGAAATACCTAATGCTTTAAGCTCGTGCAATTGCGTAATAGCCGCTTCAACATTGCCCATAAGCATGCTTTCGGTTAACTCTAAATGCAGGCGTTTTGCAGATACGCCTGAGCGAATTATCATTTTGCTCAATGTAGGAACCAAGTTTGAATCTTTAAACTGACGAGCCGATAAGTTAATTGAAATATTATTTTCAAGCCCCTGCTCACTTAACCTAACAGCAAAGTCACAAGACTCCTGTAGCACCCACTCGCCTAACTCAACGATTAAGCCTGTAGCCTCTGCGATTGGAATAAATTTATCTGGCGGAATTAATCCCTCAGTTGGGTGGAACCATCTTAATAATGCTTCATAGCCAATAACTTTTTGATTTCGGCTGTCTATCTGTGGCTGGTAGTAAACTACAAATTGCTTTTCTTTTAACGCTATACGTAATTCGTTTTCTATGAATAAGCGCTCATTAGCCGCAGCGTTTAACTCTTGGCTATAAAAGTGGTATGTGTTACGCCCTTTCGCTTTAGCCTCGTACATAGCTAAGTCAGCGTGCTTTAATAACTGATCTTCCTCTAAGCTATCGTACGGAGCCATAGTAATACCAATACTAGCGCTAACTATTACTTCGTTGTTACCAAGCTTAATAGGTATATTAAGTGTTTTTTGAATCGTATTTGCTACGTCACTTGCATGCTCTTGGCTTTCAATGCCACTGAGTAATACAGCAAACTCATCACCACCTAAACGGGCAATAGTGTCTTCTGCCCTTAAGCGTTTTTTAAGCCTATTAGCAACTTCAATTAACAGCTGATCACCTGCATCATGACCAAGCGTATCGTTAATTCGTTTAAATTCATCTAAATCAAAGTAAAATAGTGCAAATGCATAGTGCCCGCGCTCAGCAAGCGCCATTGATTTACGTAATTGCATTCTAAAAAAGGTTCTGTTTGCAAGGCCGGTTAAAGTATCAAAATAAGCAAGCTGCTCCATTTTTCGTTGGCTTTCTTTAACAAACGAAATATCTTGTGCTGATGCTACATAGCTTGTTATTTCTCCGCCGTCTTCGCGAATTGGCGATACACTCAAAGATACCCAAATAGGTTCTTTGTTTAAGCCCTGAATTAGGGTATCACCGCGCCAGTAATTGCGGCTGCGTAAATCAATGTTTATATCATCAACTAAAATAGCCATTTCAGAGGCAATAATGCTCAGTAAAGGCGCTCGATTGAAGTGGCTCTCTGGGTAGCCGGTCATTTCAAGCATTTTAGGGTTTACATACTCAATAACAAAATTTGCATCGGTTATAACCACACCAGTACCAGAGAACGCCACAGCTTTAGATAAGCGGTTTGCCGCTTTTTCTGCTATTTCTTTCTCTGTAATTCGCTGATTTAAGCCATCAATAAGTTTACGTATTTCAACAGTCATGTCTCTAAATGAGCCATTGAGTGTACCAATTTCGTCTTTATTTTCTGGCGGGAACTCAGTTAATAGCTGACCTTTACCAAAGCCTGTTACTGCATGTACAAGCGTATGAATTCTGCGTAAAACTAACTGATATAACGCTTGATGTAATAGCAGCGCCACTAAAACAGCATAAAGGATAAATAAACCAAAAAATTTGAGCTTTAAATCTTGCAACGCAGAGAGCGTTGACGAGCGCTTTTTATACACGCCGATATACCAATCTAAATCGTCAATTTTTCTAATATTAATAATGTGTGCTTCATCATTCTTTTTAAACGAGTTGGCGTATTCGGGTAATTTAACTCTTATTACATCATCAATAATCGATTGTAGCTCTGGGTTTACCAGCTCATTAGTGCTTAGTCCTTTGTTTTCACCAGCGTAATCTGCTAATAACGCAGGGTTTAAGTTAGGGTGCGCTAATAACTGCCCTTTGCTATTAAATACAAGCAAGTGCTTTTCTTTATCGCCTACCGGTAAAAAAGAAATTAATTTATTTAAAGCAATATCACTGCCCGTTACGCCTAAAAATTCGTTGTTTACATAAACAGGCACTAACAAGCTTATTACCCATTTATGCCATACCTTGTCGTAGTATACTTTTGACCAAGCAGGGCTTCGCTCAGTACCTAATTTACTTTTAATATATTTATAAGTAGAGCCATTTGTAACACTAAAATCAGCAGGTGCATTGAGTGCCCAATTAGGCGGAGATACACGAATAAAGTCATCATTTGTTATAAGGTAAAAGTTGAAAAAGTCATGTACAAGCGTTGGAGAAATAATACGCCAAAGCGTCTCTGAGTCATTAAACAGGCGTTTATAAAAAGGCGAGTAATTTTGCTGAGGTAAAAATGCAGCAGATAGGCCATCAGCTGAAGCACTTCTGATCGTACCATCACTATTAAATTGTAGTTGCGATTTATTTTTTAAGTTAACAGATGAGTTTTCCTGAAAAAGCTGTTCAGTCACTACATTATTGGCTTGTTGGGCAATGTTTAATTTTGTTTGAATGCGTTCGTTAAACTGCTTAACCAATAAGTCTGTTGAGCTTTTTAAAACTTCATGCTCTTCAAAAACAAGCTGTTTTTCTTCTGACTTAAGCATTAAGGCAGCCGCACATACTCCTGCTATTAAACAAATAGCCGATATAAGCAGTGACAGTTTTACACTTAAAGAATTTAATCCAAAACGCGATGGCGGGCGTCTGTAAACCACGGGTCAACCTTAATTATTAATAATTGTTATTATTTGAACCAGTTAACGAAATATACCAGATCCACATTCATATTTATAAATTATTTGTGAACTTTTGATAAAAACCAATTTTGAGTAAATAAAATACACTCTGATGCGATTTAGAGGCGTATCTTTATTGACATTACTGGCAACTCTCCATACATTACCCACATGAACATATTTATCTCTCGCGCTTTTTTTTCTTTTTTTAGCTTCTTTATATAGAAGAGGCTTCCCTGTTTGTGAGATAAAATCAATCGAATAGTAAAGCCTCCCAACTGGGAGGCTTTTTTGTTTTTGCTGTTAAATAACAGCGTATTTTTGGAATGAGGAAACCAAAATGACAAACGATGTGTTAAACACACTCAGACACGATATTAATGAGATAGACTCTGACTTACTCGTGTTATTAGCAAAACGTCGCCGCATTAGCCATGGCGTAGTCGAATACAAAATTGCTAACAATAAGCCTATACGCGATGAAGCCCGCGAGCTCGCCCTATTAGAGAAGCTAATTGGTTATGGTAAGTCACTTGGTTTAGATGCTTATTACGTAAACAATGTTTTTCAGACCATTTTGGAAGACTCAGTATTACATCAGCAAGCAATGCTACAAAAAAACTTAAACCCAGATGCACTTAGCGAAACTCATCGTGTTACTTATCTTGGTGGCCAAGGCTCATACAGCCAGCTTGCTTGTCATAAGTACTTTAGTCGCCGCCCAGGAAAACTAATTGAAATTGGCTGTACTTCGTTTGATGAAATCACCGGTAAAGTAGAAAACGGTCAAGCCGACTTTGGTTTACTGCCAATTGAAAATACAAGCTCTGGTAGTATTAATGAAGTATTTGACTTGCTACAACATGCCCAAGTGTCTATCGTGGGTGAAGTTACACACAGTGTAGAGCACTGCTTACTTGCCAACCCTGAGACTGAGTTAAGCCAGTTGACAAAAATATTTGCTCATCCTCAACCGTTTGCTCAGTGCAGTCGCTTTTTGCAAGGCTTAGGTGATTTACAACATGAAACATGTGACTCAACATCAAGCGCACTACAATCGGCGTTAAATACACCAAATAGTGCAGCCATTGGCTCAGCACAAGCTGGTAAAAATGTTGGTCTTGATGTAATTAAGTCAAACCTTGCCAACCAAAGCGAAAACCACAGCCGCTTTATTGTTGTGGCGCGCAAACCTTTGCAAGTGTCTAACCAGATCCCAACTAAAACAAGCTTAATAATATCAACTAAGCAACAAGCAGGTTCACTTGCTGATGCTTTAATGGTTTTTAAACAGCATCAAATTAACTTAGTAAAACTTGAATCGCGTCCTACTCCAGGCAATCCGTGGGAAGAAGTGTTTTATGTTGATTTAGAAGCAAACTTAGCTGATAGCCAAGTAAAAGAAGCGCTAGAAGAACTTAAAGAATACACACAGTATGTACGTGTTTTAGGCTGCTATCAGAGCGAGACATTACAAGCAGTTAGTGTTAACACTTAACCCCTCGCTTTATAACTAAAAAAGGGCCTCAACTGGCCCTTTTTAGTTCATACAATCAAATTATAAAGGTTAGTCGAGTACTTTAGCGTCATTCGCTTTATTTAATAAGCTTCGGCTTTGCGTTAAAAAATGAGCCGTAGAATCTGAAAAATAAGATTTTGCATCAGCAAATGCATCTATAAGCGCAGTTTTATCGCCCGCCTTTAACTTTTCAAGCGTTTCAGCGAAAGTATCCTGATACTGTGCTAACAAGCTTTCTACGTCATCAAATTGCGCTAACATAATATCTGAGTAAAGCTCCGGTGATTGCGCAAACAAGCGGCCCACCATCATCAGCTCCAATTGGTATATAGGCGATGAGCAACTACGTAGCTCTTCGAGTGTATGGCTTTGCTTAGCTAAAAACTGCCCATAGACAAATGTTGTTAAATGACGCATAACCTGAATAATTTGCATTGCTTCATCGTGCTTTTTAGCATCAAGTTCAACCAGCTGGCATCCCCATACTTGTAGTTGTTGTAATAACCCTTGAGCAGCTAAATGATCCCGCCCCTCACATACAACAACGGTTTGTTTAACCCAGTGAGAAATATCAGGTCCAAACATTGGGTGTAAACCAACTACCGGTCCACTATGCGCCGCTTTTAATGCTTTAATAGGTGATTGCTTCACCGATGTTATATCTACAAGCAAGCAGTCATCATCAAGTTTAGGCAATTTAGCGACTACGGAATCTAGTGCATTAATAGGCACACTCACCATTACGAGTTTGGCACCTTTTAAAATACTTTGTGCCTCGTCTTGCTGATCTTTATCTAAGATTTTAACGTCGTAGCCAGAGCGAATAAACTGCTGCGCAAATAACTGCCCCATGGCGCCTTGGCCACCTACAATAACAATAGGAGAAAGCTGTGGCGCAGCACAAGCAAGTTTTGCCTGCTGATTTTGATAAGCCTCGCGCATCATACGCCTCAGTATATCTTCAACGAGATCAGGGCTTACATTTTGCTTGATAGCTTCTTGTCGTCTTGCTGCTAGCAGTGCGGCTTCGCGTTCAGGGGCATGTAAGGGCGCACCTGTTTGCTGTTTTACTTCGCCAATTTTTTGCGTAATGCTGTTACGTTTAGCTAGTAAAGCAACCAGCTGTGCGTCGCACTCGTCTATACCATCTCTTAACTGTGCTAAATCGCTAATGTCTGCCACGTTCATTTCACCTTAAAGCCAATATCGTAAATTTAAATTTACAAAAAAGTAAACTAATCAATACGATAAATACTAACAGGATCGCTTAACTGAGAAAAGGCTAATACTAAAATTTTACTGCGGCTGGGAGCCAATAATAAAGGTGAACGGTGAACGGTGAACGGTGAACGGTGAACGGTGAACGGTGAACGGTGAACGGTGAACGGTGAACGGTGAAAATTATTCCAGAAACCAAAACGGGCTGCAACCCGAAGGATGCAACCCGTTTTTTTGCGTTGATAAACAGCGCGTATTAGTTAAGTTTTTCTCTAATACGTGCAGATTTACCAGAACGCTCACGTAGATAGTAAAGCTTAGCACGACGAACTGCACCGCGACGCTTAACTGTTACGCTATCAATAAGAGGGCTGTGCGTTTGGAATACACGCTCAACACCTTCACCGCTCGAAATTTTACGAACTGTGAATGCTGAGTGAAGACCACGGTTACGCTTAGCGATTACAACACCTTCAAAGGCCTGTAGACGCTCTTTAGCACCTTCTTTTACTTTTACCTGTACAACCACTGTATCACCAGGGCCGAATGTAGGTACGTCTGTTTTAAGCTGCTCATTTTCAAGCGCTTTAATAATATTTTGGTTTACTTTTGCCATTATGTTTCTCACTTTCCTAGGTGTAACTGTCTTCTAGCCACAAGCTTTTTGGTACTCTTGCTGAAATTGTGCGAGTAATACCGCTTGCTCCTCAGTCAGAGCTAGGTTATGCAACAAGTCAGGACGTCGTAACCAAGTTCTGCCTAATGACTGCTTAAGCCGCCATTTTGCTATCTCTTGGTGGTTTCCGCTGAGTAATACAGCAGGCACCTGTTTGTCGTCCAATGTTTCTGGCCGTGTATAGTGAGGACAATCTAGCAAGCCATCCGAAAATGAATCTTGCTCTGCTGATTGGTTATGACCTAATACACCAGGCACTAATCGCGCTACTGCGTCAATTAATGTCATGGCTGGTAGTTCACCACCACTCAGAATAAAATCACCAATTGACCATTCTTCGTCAACGTACGATTCTATTATTCTCTCGTCTATACCTTCATAGCGACCGGCAATTAAAATCAGTTTTTTAGAGTTTGCGAGTTCGCTCGCCCCTTGCTGATCTAATTTGCGCCCTTGCGGGGACATATAAATTACTTTAGCGCCATCACCAGCTGCCTGTTTGGCTTCGGTAATCGCTTTTTTTAATGGCTCAACCATCATTAACATACCCGGCCCGCCCCCGTAAGGACGGTCATCTACGGTTCTATGCTTATCTAAAGCGTAGTCTCGTGGATTAAAGCAGTTAAAATCAATTAAACCATTTTTTACTGCGCGACCAGTTACACCTTGGTGTGTAATAGCATCAAACATGTCAGGGAAAAGGCTTATCACCCCTACCCACAATGAACTAGTTTGAGTCATTAAAACCCAGGATCCCAGTCTACGGTAATTTCTCTTGCATCATGCTTAACTTCTTTGATAACTGAATCAGTTAAAAAAGGAATTAAACGCTCTGCCTGACCAAATGCGTCTTTACTGTTTGCTTTAACAACCAGTACGTCATTTGATCCTGTCTCCATCAGGTCATCAACAGTGCCTAAGCTATAACCTTTATCAGTTACAACCGACATGCCAATGAGATCTCGCCAATAAAACTCACCTTGCGGGAGTTCTGGTAATTGCGCTGAATCCATCGAAATTTCTGCATGGGTATAAGCCATTGCTTCGTCACGATCATTAATTTGCGCAAACTTGGCGATAAAGCCTTTGTTATGGCGACGCCAGTCGACCACTTCTAAGGTCTGCCATTTACCTTGCTGCCCTATCAACCACGGGCTGAAATCGAAGATCCCTTGGGGATCATCAGTAAATGAATGTACCTTAAGCCAGCCCTTTATACCATATGGGGCACCGAGCTTTCCTACGACAATTATTGATGAGGTGTTCTCTTGACTCATGGTTACACTTACGCCTATTAAGCCGCTTTACGAGCGTCTTTTACTAACTTAGCTACGCGATCTGAAAGAGATGCGCCCTGACCTACCCAGTGATCAACACGTGGTAAATCTAAACGAATTTTTTCTTCTTGACCTGAAGCAATAGGGTTAAAAAAGCCTACTTTCTCGATGAAGCGACCGTCACGCGAGAAACGGCTATCCGCAACCACAATTTGATAGAAAGGGCGTTTTTTAGCGCCACCACGTTGCAAACGAATAGTTACCATACCGTCCTCTAAATAGATTGACTGTTTTCATTAATAAGATTTACTCCCCAGTATGGGGAGCTGGGGAATTGTACGAGTTTTTAGCAACAATGCAAGTAAGAAGTGATGCAAAATGGCAGATTAGTAGGTTAAACCGTGATCTGGGGAGGAAATCAAAGAGAACGCCCTGTTGTGCGCATAATTTATTCAACAAAAAAGGGCTATATAGCCCCTTTGTTATACATTATATAGCACTGTTTAAGTCGCTAGATTAAAATTTAGGGCCTCCGCCACCCATCATTCCAGGTGGTAACATGCCTTTCATACCGCGCATCATTTTTTGCATGCCGCCTTTGCCTTTCATTTTTTTCATCATTTTTTGCATCTGCGTAAATTGTTTTAGCAACTTATTAATCTCTTGCACTTGAGTACCAGAGCCAGCTGCAATACGTTTTTTACGTGAGCCTTTAATAATTTCAGGGCGAGCACGCTCTTGTTTAGTCATAGAGCTGATGATCGCTTCCATTTGAACAAATGTCTTATCACCCATTTGGCCCTTAACAGCATCTGGTAAGTTAGCCATACCTGGTAATTTATCAAGCATCGACATCATACCGCCCATGTTTTTCATTTGCTTAAGTTGATCAGCAAAATCATCAAGGGTAAAGCCTGCTCCTTTAAATACTTTTTCAGCAACTTTAGCAGCTTGCTCTTTATCCACTTTCATCTCGACTTCTTCGATCAATGAAAGTACGTCACCCATTCCTAAAATACGTGACGCGATACGATCCGGATGAAAAGGCTCAAGTGCGTCAGTGCGCTCACCTACACCCATAAACTTAATAGGTTTGCCTGTAATGTGACGAATAGATAAGGCAGCACCACCTCGAGCATCACCATCGGTTTTTGTTAAAATCACACCGGTAAGTGGTAGGGCTTCATCAAAGGCTTTTGCTGTATTTGCCGCATCTTGACCTGTCATTGCATCTACTACAAATAAGGTTTCAATCGGGTTAATTGCTTTATGAAGGTCTTTAATTTCATCCATCATATCGCTATCAACATGCAAGCGGCCTGCGGTATCAACTAGCACTACATCAATAAATTTCTTTTTAGCATGTGAAATTGCAGCGGTTGCAATATCAACTGGCTTTTGAGAGATGTCACTTGGGAAAAAATCTACATCAACCTCGGTTGCAAGTGTTTCTAGCTGTTTAATTGCCGCTGGGCGGTAAACATCGGCACTTACTACTAGTACTGATTTCTTTTTTCTCTCTTTCAAAAATTTAGCAAGTTTAGCTACACTGGTGGTTTTACCCGCACCTTGTAAGCCGGCCATCATGACGACTGCTGGCGGTTGTGCATTTAGGCTTAGCTCTTCGTTAGCCTCACCCATTGCTTTTTCTAGCTCTTCACGCACTATTTTTATAAATACTTGACCAGGGCTTAGGCTTTTAGTTACCTCAACGCCCACTGCGCGTTCTTTAACTTGTTTTACAAACTCGCGAACAACTGGCAGTGCCACATCGGCTTCTAAAAATGCCATACGCACTTCGCGAAGTGTGTCTTTAATGTTGTCTTCAGTCAGACGGCCGCGGCCACTGATATTTTTTAAGGTTTTACCTAATCGTTCTTGGAGGTTCTCAAACATGTAACGGTTCCGATAAGACGTTTATATCAATCCTTTAAATTCATTGTTAATTTGAGTTTTCAATTAACAAGGACTGACTTATTAAATTTCAATTAAAAGTAGTATACCGTATATGGCGCCTTACAATATAGTGTTCAAGTGCAGCTTGTTGAGTTTCTTTTTTTAAGGTCTATGCATTTGCTTTGCTATAAAATACAATGCCCATATAACAACAAGAATTATTTTGTCTCAAATTAAGTGGCCCAAGCACAATGCTGATTATTAGTTTAACTATTATTGCCAGTTTATTTTATGTGTTAGCAACGTCTCACGTGCTATCACGCCTGTTTCATCAACAAGGCCCTAGCCAAAAAGTAACGGTGATTTTAAGTACCGTAGCTATAGTGGCGCATATGCTGCTGTTGGTTAACTCTGTGTTTAGATCCGATGGGCAAGATTTAAGTATTGTTAATGTTGCTTTATTAACGTGCTGGGTGATTGTTGTTTCGGTAACCGCGGTGTCGTTAAAGTTCCCAGCTACATTGTTACTACCTGTTGTTTATGGCTTTGGTGCACTCTTAACGATTGCCAGCTTGTTTATTCCGCATCATATTATGCTGCAAAGTATTAATATTGAAATTGGTTTAGTGACACATATTTCATTATCGTTACTCGCTTACTGTATTTTAATTATTGCTACTTTATATGGCGTACAATTTTACTTTATTGATAAACGTCTTAAACGTAAAGATTTAGCGATTGTACACAGCCACCTTCCGCCTTTAATGGTTGTAGAGCGCCAGCTTTATCAACTTCTTAATTTAGGCACTATCTTGCTTACATTTGCATTACTATCAGGGTTTGTATTTCTTGATGGCATGTTTGCTAAAGAGTTTATTCATAAAACAATTTTATCGTTAGTTGCATGGGCTATTTTTGCTGTTGTAGCACTTGGCCACATGAAAAAAGGCTGGCGTGGTAAACCTGTGGTTGTTACGATCATGGTCGCTGCATTTGTCCTCACACTTGCTTATTTTGGCAGCCGTTTCATACAAGAAGTGATACTAAATAAGTTTTAACTTGACTCTGGTTGCTCACTCTAGCTTAATACGCATTGATTTATAAAAAAAGGATCCATCGTTGGACGACATATCGACAAGTACCCTGTTTATCATTTTAGGATTATTGGTACTTTTTTCTGCTTATTTTTCTGGTTCAGAAACCGGGATTATGTCAATCAATCGTATACGCTTGCGCCACCTTGCAAAAGAGGACCACCGTGCAGCGAAACGAGTCAGTAAACTACTTAGCCGTCCAGATAGACTCATAGGCCTAATTTTAATTGGCAATAACCTAGTAAATATAGCTGCGGCCCAAGTTGCGACCATTATAGGTATTCGTCTTTATGGCGACTTAGGTATTGCTATTGCAACTGGTGTATTAACCTTAGTTGTACTTATATTTGCTGAAGTAACGCCTAAAACGCTTGCTGCTCTGTATCCTGAAAAAGTTGCTTTTCCGAGCTCTGTGATACTTAAAGGGTTACTTAAAATTCTTTTCCCGTTTGTTGTTATTGTTAACTGGATGACCAACGGTATATTAAGGTTATTTGGTATTAGTGCAGAACAAATTGATGAGCACAGCATGAGCAAAGAAGAGCTTAAAACTGTGGTAAATGAATCTGGTGCTTTATTACCTGCTCGCCATCAAAGTATGTTGACTTCAATTTTAGACTTAGAGCAAGTTACTGTTGAAGATATTATGATCCCACGAAATGAAATTGTGGCTATTGATATTAATGACGATTGGAAACTAATTAGTCGTCAATTAACTCACGCACAACATACACGTGTATTACTTTATAGAGACAACATAGATGATGCAGTTGGCTTTATTCACTCACGTGACGCGCTGCGTCTTCTTACTAAAGAGCAATTTGATAAACCTTCATTACTACGTGCAGTGCGCGAAATTTACTTTATTCCTGAAGGCACCTCGTTAAATACACAGCTACTTAAATTTCAGCAATCGAAAGAGCGCATTGGTTTAGTTGTAGACGAATATGGTGATATTCAGGGCTTAGTAACTCTTGAAGATATTTTAGAAGAAGTGGTTGGCGACTTCACTACTACACAAACTCGCACACCAAGTGAAGAAGTAACAACGCAAAGCGATGGCTCTTGCATTGTTGATGGTGGGGCAAACGTTCGCGATTTAAATAAAGAAATGGGTTGGGAATTTCCGCTTGATGGGCCTAAAACTCTCAGTGGTTTAATTGTGGAATACTTAGAAGATATTCCTGACGCTAATCTCAGTTTGCGTATTGCAGGCTACCCTGTTGAAGTTCTTGAAGTAAAAGAGAACATGATAAAACAAGTAAAAATACAGCCTAATATGCGAACCAAATAAATTAAAAAAAGGAGCCAATTGACTCCTTTTTTTAATATCTACAAAAGCTTAACCAAATAATAAACGCTCAAACCAACCTTTATCTAGCTCTTCCTCACAGCGCTTTAACTGCACACCATAACGACTAGCGCGATGCTTAACTTTGTTAGCCACACTCATTAACCACTTCTTCTTTTTGTACGTGCCGCGCTTATATCCACCCCACCCTTCGTGATAATTAAGGTACTGTGCGTAAGCGTCCCACTTTGATATTTTGTTTACTTTGTGGGTTTTATAAACAAACCACGCCATAAAGTCGATTGCATCATCAAAGTCATCTCTATCTGCGCCATTGTTACCGGTTTCACGAATGTAGTCAGACCATGTCGGTGTTTTAGCTTGAGAATAGCCATACGCATCACTTGCACGGCCTGTAGGTATTATCCATAAAAAGTATTCCATTGGCGGCGCTGCATCATGCTTAAATGAGCTTTCTTGATACATCATGCTCATGAGTACATGTTTTGGTGATCCCCATTTTTCTTGAGCATCTTTTGCGTCAAAATACCAATCTGGCTTTTCTTCAAAAATCTTACATAAATCATTAGGCTGTTTGGGAGGAGCGGTAGCACACCCAGCTAAAGTGAGGGCAAGAGATAAAATAATTGCATTTTTTTTCATTTTTTTAATATCTCACTGAACTTTTTTAAAAAAGCGTGGGTCTGAGCTTATGAATGCAGTAGTACAGCATTGTTTCATCCCTGAAAAATATTTACGCAGCCACCTTGGGCTGCGTTTTTTTTAAACTTTAAAAAGTATTTACTTTTTAAAGTACGCATCTAAAAATGCAGTAAACGTTAAAGTGTCGGCGCTTTCAATTGCAGCTCTAGCTTCATTTGACACTATAACTTGCTGCTCAAGCCATGGCTTTAAAAACTCACTGTAATCGGTAGATTCATGACTTTGCTTATATTTATTAGCAAGTGCTAAAGCAAAATGCCCATTATCTAAGCCAGACTCTTTAAGCTGTGCTACATAACGCCCAGAATAAGTAAGCTCTGGATTATGAACCCACGTCGCCATGCGCTTAATAGTGTTTGAGTAATAATCAACACCATATGCAGTGTCCATCCACTTAGCAACATCAGCAAGCTGTGTGAATATTTCATCACCCCACGATTGCAAGCTACGAGAACCATTATTAAAATTAAGCATTAAACCTGCTTCTCTACCTTGGTTCACAACTGTATCAAGGTTTTCAGTACTGCGTGCTTGCTCTTTCCAATCCATTTCTGGTGAATCTTTTAATAAGCAGTACGTCAAAAATACATCTAAGAAGTGAATTTGCTCAAGATCAATACCTACTTCACTAAATGGATTAACATCTAAGGCACGAATTTCGACATACTCAATACCCGCTCTGAGTAAAGCATCTGTTGGTGTTTCACCACTTTTTGCATTACGTTTAGGACGAATTGGTGAATAAAACTCGTTTTCAATCTGTAATATATTTTTGTTTAGCTGCTTTGGCGTCTTACTAGTGTAGTCGCCAAGGTCGCCGTAAATATCTGAGGGTGTGTTGATTGCTTTTTTAAGACCTGCCACATACTCATCTAGTGAGTTGTACATAACACGTAATGATGACTGAGCGCTATTGGTATACCCTAAATTACCTAAACGAAGTGCTGTACCCACTTCTAAATAAAGCGTCCCTTTACCTAACTTTTTAAATGGTAAGTCAGTTTTTCGACCTTGTAAAAATGAGTTACATAGTGCAGGTGAAGCACCAAACATATAACTTATTAACCACAACTCACGTTTAAAATTACGAATTAGCGAAAGGTAACCATCTGAAATAAAATCTTGAAGGCTTGCATCGCTTTGTTTTAGTGTATGCAGCGACTGCCAAAGCGAGTCAGGAAATGAAATATTAAAATGCACACCAGCTATAGCTTGCATCATACTGCCATAACGGTTTTTTAAACCTTCACGGTACAGGGTTTTCATTTTACCCGTATTAGAATCACCAAACTGCGCAAGCACAATGTCGTCTTGGTGCTCGATAAAACACGGCATACTTATAGGCCAAAGTAATTCATCGCCCATTTTTTCAAGCGTAAACTTTTGCAGATCTTTTAATTGCTTGAGTGTTTGTGTAGAGGACTCACTAACTGGAGTAATAAATTCAAGTAGCGACTCTGAGAAATCAGTTGTGATATGTCCATTAGTTAACGCACTGCCCACCCCTTTTGGGTGACCTTTAGCTGAAATTACGCCATCGCTTTTAATTCTTAGCGACTCTCGCTCTATACCACGTTTAATGCCTTTAACTGCGTATTGGTGCTCATTTACAGATAACGCTTCAAGTGCGTTAGTTAAATCATGTGTTGTCAAAAAATCTTTCCTCGGGCCACGTGGCTTAATCATACGGTTATGGGGGCTAATTGCTTAGACTCAAGATTAAATTAATAAGAAGGGTGTAAATTATCAAAATTAATGAAATATTTACCCGGACCCTATATACGCTTGATATAACCAATATGATTAAATTAAGTCATAATCTTGCCACTGCTGTAGCTATTATACAAATGCTTAAGTGTATATTTACGCAAAAATTAAACTCATAAAACCTCTGTACTTATAAGTAGACCCAAACCAAGTAAAAAGAAGCACAAAATTCAGTTACCTTAATTTTAATTCGCACAGCCCAACAGCCTCTAGCCATTTTAAAATTTGATCTAGATCAATAAAAGCATTTATTTGAGTCGTTACGACTAACCAATTCTCTTCTTTTTTTGCTTTGTACCTACTAAGCAATATAATTGCGCCAACAGTAAAGGATGATAAAAAATATTATGCGCAATAATAAAAGCTTAAAAAATGAAGAAGTACATTTCGAACAATCGCAGGAGCTTGTCTCTACCACCGACCTAAGAGGGGTAGTCACATATGCGAACCAAGAATTTTGCTCAATTGCAGGGTACAGCGAACAGGAACTCATAGGTAAAAATCACAGTATTGTACGCCACCCTGATATGCCTAAAGCAGCTTTTAAAGAAATGTGGGAAACATTAAAGCAAGGCCATTCATGGCGAGGGATGGTAAAAAACCGTTGCAAAGATGGTCGTTATTACTGGGTAGATGCATTTGTAACGCCCATTTTTGCGCATGGCCAACTTATTGGTTACCAGTCGGTTAGAACAAAGCCCAGCGAAGAGCTAAAAAAGCGAGCACATTCACTTTATAATAAAATTAATGCAGGGAAATCAATATCAAGCATTCGTGAACACAGTCAGCTTCGACAGGTTATTAGTTTTATTTGCGCGTTAGTATGGCTTGTAGGTATTGCTATATTTGCCTCTATAAGTATGGCTTTAATCAGCTCATTAGTGTTTATAGTTGTTGTTGCCCTTAACTTTGATGAATTAATTACAACTCCTGCTATTTTACGAGAACAAAAAGCAAAAGCTGACTCTGTATCGCGTTATATATACAGTGGAAATACCCCTCACAGCGTCAGTGACTACAGAGAACAACTGCTTACTGCTAAATTACGCACCGTTTTAGGTCGCGTTAAAGACTCAACAGAAAGCTTCAACGGTATTGCAATTAATTTAGATGAGCAGTCAACCCTCACTGAAAAAGGAATTGCATCACAAGGTGAGCGTTTAGAGCAAATTGCATCAGCAATGACGCAAATGAGCTCTACAATTGGTGAAATATCAATTAATACCGCAGAAACTGCTGACAAGGTAAATTCAACACATCAAAGTTGTTCAGAAATAAAAGAACACATTGCTGATAATAGTTTTATGGTTACTGATTTGGCTTCTCAAGTTGAACAGGCAGCTTCAACAGCAAGCAGTTTAGCTGATGAGGCTGATAAAATTGGGCAAGTTATGAGTGAAATTGAAGGTATTGCGGATCAAACTAACCTACTTGCACTTAATGCAGCCATTGAAGCTGCCAGAGCAGGTAAACATGGCCGTGGTTTTGCGGTTGTAGCTGATGAAGTAAGAACACTCTCCTCTCGAACTCAAAACGCAACAACTCAAATCCACAGCTCGATTAAAGAAATACAAGATACCTTATTCAACTGGTCAAAAGTAATGCAAAACACTAAAAACCAGGCTGATAACTGTGTTAATAAAACGGCGCAAACTCAGGTTGAGTTAGAGGGTATTTTTAATCAAATAAGTGAAATATCGCAATTAGCGATGCAAATATCTTCAGCTGCAGAAGAGCAGCAAATGGTGAGTAACGACATTAGTCATAACGTTACGCAAATTAAAAGCTTTAGTGATAACAATCTAAGTCTAAGCTTTAGCGTAGCAACAGGTGCAGCTGAACTTGTTGAGGGCTCTCGTAAAGTAAATGATTTACTGCTCACATTTAAAGTATAAAAAAAGCCGCTATATAAATAGCGGCTTTGTTTTATAGCTTAAAGGCTAACGATTCGCAAAAACTAAGCCTTCGTCATTTGCATCTATAGTGATAACACTACCTGATAAGTAATCTCCACTAAGTAGCTTTTGCGCTAATGGGTTTTCAATAGTTTGTTGAATTGCACGTTTTAGTGGACGCGCCCCATAAACAGGGTCAAATCCACTGGCTGCAATTCGCTCAAGCGCTGCATCACTTATTTCAAGTAAGTAACCCATTTCGGTTAAACGTTCACGAAGTTTCATCAACTGAATATCAGCAATTTCTTTTATGTGCTCATTAGCTAATGGATGAAATACAACTGTTTCATCTATACGGTTAATAAATTCAGGCCTAAACTCGCTGATAAGCACATCCATCACTTTATTTTTGAGGGTTGCATAGTCGTTGTTGCCAGCCTGTTCTTGAATGATATCTGAGCCTAAGTTTGAGGTCATAATGATCACGGTATTTTTAAAATCAACCGTGCGGCCTTGCCCATCAGTTAAGCGTCCATCATCAAGTACTTGAAGTAAAATATTGAATACATCAGGATGTGCTTTTTCAATCTCATCAAGCAATATTACCGAGTATGGCTTACGACGAACGGCTTCGGTTAAATAACCTCCCTCCTCATAGCCTACATAACCAGGAGGTGCCCCTACGAGACGCGCTACTGAATGCTTTTCCATAAACTCAGACATATCAATGCGTACCATGGCATCTTCGGTATCAAACATAAAGCCTGCAAGCGCTTTTGTTAACTCTGTTTTACCAACGCCTGTCGGGCCTAAAAATAAAAATGAGCCAATTGGGCGGTTAGGATCAGCAAGCCCCGCACGTGAGCGACGTATAGCATTTGCCACCGCTACAACGGCTTCGTCTTGTCCTATTACTTTACTATGAAGCTTATCTTCCATTTGAAGTAGCTTTTCACGCTCACCTTGAAGCATTCTTGATACAGGGATACCTGTCCAGCGTGAGAGTATTTCAGCTATTTCGTCTTCCCCTACTTGGTTTTTAAGTAAGGTCATTTCTTGCATTTCAGCTTGAGAAGCTAAATCGAGCTTACGCTCAAGCTCTGGAATACGCCCGTATTGCAATTCTGACATACGTTGTAAGTCGCTTGCTCTGCGTGCTACATCTAAGTCTAAACGTGCTTGTTCGAGCTCAGCTTTAATAACTTGTGTGCCTTGCAGTGATGCTTTTTCTGCATTCCAAATTTCATCAAGCTCTCTGTACTGCGAATCAAGATCTGTGATCAACTCTTGCATTTCACTGCGGCGCTTTTGACTCGCTTCGTCCTTTTCTTTAGCAAGTGCATTATCTTCAAGTTTTAACTGAATAATTTTTCGCTCAAGCTTATCAAGCGATTCTGGTTTAGAGTCAATTTGCAAACGAATAGAAGAGCCGGCTTCATCTATTAAATCAATCGCTTTATCTGGCAATTGGCGGTCACTAATATAACGATGCGACAATTGCGCGGCAGCAACTATTGCAGGATCTGTAATTTCTACAGAATGATGCAACTCATAGCGCTCTTTTAAGCCACGTAAAATTGCGATGGTGTCTTCAACTGATGGCTCTTCAATTAATACTTTTTGAAAACGACGCTCAAGTGCTGCATCTTTTTCTATGTATTTGCGGTACTCATCAAGCGTAGTCGCCCCCACGCAATGTAGCTCGCCACGTGCTAGTGCAGGTTTTAGCATATTGCCCGCATCCATCGCACCGTCGCTTTTACCGGCACCTACAATAGTGTGTATTTCATCAATAAATAAGATGACTTGACCTTCTTCTTTAGCCAACTCGTTGAGAACTGATTTTAAACGCTCTTCAAATTCGCCACGGTATTTAGCACCTGCAACTAACGCCCCTAAATCTAGCGATAAAACACGTTTATTTTTTAATCCTTCAGGCACTTCACCATTAATAATACGTTGTGCTAGGCCTTCAGCAATTGCTGTTTTACCAACACCTGGCTCACCTATTAAAACAGGGTTATTTTTAGTACGTCGCTGAAGCACTTGAATAGTACGGCGAATTTCGTCATCTCGCCCTATTACAGGATCAAGCTTGCCCTGCTCGGCACGCTCAGTTAAGTCAATCGTAAATTTTTCGAGTGCTTGACGCGTTTCCTCAGCATTAGGATCATCAACCTTTTGCCCGCCTCGAATTGCTTTAATGGCATTTTCAATTTTTGTAGAAGTAATATTTAATGAGCGGAATATATCGCCAAGCGGCCCTTTATCATCACATGCTGCCAGTACAAATAGCTCACTCGAAATGTATTTATCTTTACGTTTTTGCGCATACTTGTCACATAAGTTAATAAGTGATGCCATGTTGTTTGACAACTGTACATCGCCTCCAACACCTTCGACTTTAAAGAGCTTTTCAATTTCTTGAGAAAGCTTAGTATTGAGCTCGTCAGCACTGACTCCTGTTTGCGCAAATAGCGCTCGTACACTTGAGCCACTTTGTTGTAGCAATGAATACATTAAGTGCACGGGCTCAATAAATTGATGGTCGCGACCAAGTGCTAAAGATTGCGCATCAGAAAGCGCAGATTGAAATTTGCTTGTAAATCTATCTAAACGCATGAGGGTTTACCTATTTAATAAACTAATTGTTTAATAAATGGGTATGTTAATAGAATTGTTCAAGGTGTGGGAATAAATATAATCACTAATGTACGCTTTACTTGCGCCAGATCAAACTTGCCATACGCCCTGTTTGACCATCGCGGCGATACGAAAAAAATTGCTCTTCTTGTAAAGCAGTACAGTGCTCACCGCCGCTAATATTTGTAACCCCTAACTGTTGTAACTGAATACGGGCTATGTGATAAATATCAGCAAGGTATTTTTGATTTTTTTGCAGCTCAAACGCATGAGTAAATAAAGCCGAATGTGCTTTAAATAAATTAAAAACCTCTTCACCTACTTCAAACTGAGTGGGTCCAATAGCAGGACCTAGCCAAGCATGAATTTTAATAGGGGTAGTTTTAAAATAGCTGAGGGTATTTTTAATAATCCCTCGTTCTAAACCACGCCAACCACCATGAATCGCCGCTATTTCTTCGCCATTTTCACTAGTAAGTAAAATGGGTAAGCAATCTGCGGTCATTATCGCTAAAGGCTGACTTTTAAGTCTTGTGAATAACGCATCGCCATCATGCAATTTACTAAAATCAAATTGCTCATCAACAACGATAACATCAGCACTATGTGTTTGATTTACCCATATAGCCGGGGCTGGCAGTTTTTTGGTGAGTAAAGCGCGATTTTGTAATACATGGTTTTTGTTATCACCAACATGAAGCCCCAAGTTCATATTTAAAAATGGCGCTTTTGATACACCGCCTTCACGTGTAGTACTGAGAGTATCTACACTATCAAGGCGTTGCCATGGAGCTGATAACAAATACATTATCTATCGATATCAGGGTTTGCTTTAGTATCTTCACGTAGAGCAACCGTCATAGCGACCATATCATCAGGAATAGGTGCCTGCCATGTCATCATTTCACCAGTAATTGGATGAGCAATGCTCAGTTTTACTGCATGCAGTGCTTGGCGTCTAAAGCTGCGAAGTAACTCAAATAACTCAGGTGTTGCACCTTTAGGTGGACGAGGGCGCCCGCCGTATGATTGATCGCCAATTAACGGATGGTTCAAGTGAGCCATGTGTACACGAATTTGGTGCGTGCGGCCTGTTTCTAAGCGTAAACGTAAACGAGTGTGCGCACGAAACTTCTCAGCAACACGGTAGTGAGTAATCGCGGGTTTACCCATTTCATGTACTGCCATATGAGTACGCTGTGTAGGATGGCGGCCAATTGCTTTTTCAACCATACCACCAGCAGTCATGGTGCCATTACATAACGCTTCATATTCACGAGTGAAGTTTTCGCGCTTTTGTAGTGCTTTCACTAAATGTGTTTGAGCCTGAATCGTTTTAGCTACAACCATTAGGCCTGTAGTGTCTTTATCTAAACGATGGACAATACCCGCACGCGGCACATTTATGATTTCAGGATAGTAATGTAATAGTGCATTAAGCACTGTGCCATTTGGATTACCTGCACCTGGGTGTACCACTAATCCCATTGGTTTATTAATAACCAAAATATCATCGTCTTCATAAACAATGTTTAATTTGATATCTTGTGCTTCGTATTCACGTGGTGCTTCAATTGTTGTTTCAACATTTACAACTTCACCACCTAGTAGCTTTTCGCGTGGTGTGTTGAAAATTTCACCGTCTACGGTGATTTTATCATCCAAAATCCACGTTTTTATACGAGAACGTGAATAATCAGGGAACAATTGTGCTAATACTTGGTCTAGACGTTTACCACCTAAGTCGGTAGGAACATCGGCTTGAAGAGAAATTTGCTCTGACATTAGTAACTTTACCCAATTTACCAGTGCAAGCTTTGCTCGACTGGGTTAGAATCGCTTTTAATAAAAGCATAATATAATACGCATAGTTTACTCGGTTTTACCGACTTGGCCTAGCCGAAGACATCGAAGGTAACAAATAAAATGATAAATAAAATAGGGAAACGTGCATTCGCCATTGTTTTTTCAGCTTCTGTACTTAGTTTAGGCGCATGTTCGTCTGCACCAGACCAAGAAGATATTCAACGTGTACCTAATAAATCTGCACACGCTCTATACGAAGATGCAAAAGAAACACTAGATTCTGGTTTATATGCTCGTGCAATTGAACTTTTAAGCGCTATAGATTCACGCTACCCGTTTGGCCCATTCTCTAAACAAGTACAAATGGATTTGGTATATGCACATTACCAATCAGGTAATACTGAACAAGCACTTGCAACAATCGATCGCTTTATTCGGTTAAACCCAAATCATAAAGATCTTGATTACATGTATTACATGCGTGGTTTAGTAAATATTAAAGCCGATAAAAATGCATTCCAAGAATACTTTGGCGTAGACAGAGCTGACCGTGATGCAAACCGTACACGTGTAGCGTTTACAGATTTATCTACTCTTGTTAAGCGTTTTCCAAAAAGCGATTACGCACCAGAGGCTAAACGCCGCTTAGTGTGGCTTTTAAACCGTATGGCGCGTTATGAGCTAAAAGTAGCAACTTACTATTACGAACGTGAAGCTTATTTAGCAGCCGCTAACCGAGGCAAGTATGTTGTAGAACATTATTCGCAAAGCAGTTACTTAGAGCCTGCTTTAGAAATGATGGAAAAGAGCTACGATAAACTTGGCTTAACAGAGCTAAGCGAACATGCTAAACAAACCAGAATAGTAAATAGCAGAAATAAATAAACAAAAAAGGCGCTTACTAAAGCGCCTTTTTCTATACCACATTGTCATTATACCAATCTGCTTATATGTGGGGTCTATTTAACGTCAAGAAAATTACGCTAGAACTAGGCAAAAGTTTTTTACCTAGTTGTTCTAAATAAAAATTTTTTAACAACGTTATAGTGCAATTTAATTCGTTAAATTGATCAAAGATTTATACACGTTGGTATTAAATAGCTTCTTCATCTTCTTCAGCAGTACGAATACGGACAACACGCTCAACATCAGTCACGAAGATTTTACCGTCGCCAATTTTCCCCGTTTGCGCTGTTTTAACAATCACTTCAATTGCACGATCAACGTCTTCATCGCTTAGTACAATATCAAGTTTAACTTTAGGTAAAAAATCAACCATGTATTCTGCGCCGCGATAAAGCTCAGTATGCCCTTTTTGACGCCCAAAGCCTTTAACTTCACTAACAGTCATACCGGTAATACCCACGTCAGATAAGGCTTCGCGAACATCATCAAGCTTAAATGGTTTTATAATTGCTTCTATCTTTTTCATATTAATTACTTTTTAAAGCTTCAGTTGCCTCGATTTTAGACAATCAGGAAGCCCATAGCAAACAAAGCAATTGAATTTGATGATAAAACAATCAACCATGGTATAATTATTTTCATAAAAATAGCTATACTAAACTATTAGCAGTACATGAGATTAATATGAATAATAAGCAAAATGGATTCACCCTTTTAGAGCTTATGGTCACCGTTGCCATAGTCGGCATTATTGCATCAATCGCGCTTTGGAATAGCAGTGATATGCTTGAGGAAAACAGAGCGGAAAATTTTTTATTGGAATTAAAGCGAAATATTAGCTATGCCCGAGCACAAGCTGCAAGTACTGATGAAATAGTAATAATATGCCCAGTACCAAGTACCGCCACGGGTAGTAGTTCAAATTTAGAATGTAAAAATGAGTGGGGTCCAACTTCCGTTATTATCTTATTTATCGATAAAAATAATAATGGAAAATATAATAATGATACCGATAGTTTATTACGTATGATGTCAGAGCCCCTCTCTAATGACAAAATAAAATATTCTGGCAATATTGATCGACTTCGCTTCAACACCAGTGGTCGCATTACTACAGAGCCTGGTAACGTCATTTATTGCCCAAGTACTGATAATGAAAATAATAAAGCATTAACCGTATCACAATCAGGTACAGCCTTTTACGTAGGCGATACAAACAAAACCTGCGGTTAAAAAATACACAGTTTATATTGTCATATTTTTATCATTTACTACACTGAGTTGATACATTTTAAAACTCAGGACTTCAAGGATGAGGGTAACAATATATAAAAATAAAGGTATGACACTACTCGAGCTGATGATTTCGTTAGCCATTGTGAGTATTATCAGTCAACTTTCAATGTGGTTTTATCCAGATTTTTTAGCAAATAATCGCTTAGATAACCACGTAAACCTTCTGCATAGAAACATTAATTACGGACGACTTTACGCTATTGAAAATGGAACCTATGTCACTCTTTGTGTTTTAAAAGACAACCAATGTAGTAATGATGAGTGGGACGGGCAAATGTCGCTATTTATCGATAATGATAAATCAACCACCCTAGATGATGACGAGCTTCTGTTAAGTACATTTGAAGACGTTCATGATGCTGATAGCCTTGAATACCCTCGTAGCGCAATTACTTTTAGACCTGATGGTTCGTTGAATGGCTTTCAAAATGGGACTTTTATTTATTGCCCCAATAATGATAAAGCCAACCTGGAAGGGCTGGCTTTATCAGTAAGTCAAACTGGGCGTATCCGTATAAAATCAACAGATAAATGTCAGAAAAATTAAATTAACGCCCCCAGCAATATTCAACATCAGAATTACCCTTAGTGCCTTTAGCGCCTTTGTAACCGGTGTCTGTAATTGTAATTTGTTTACAGTCAGTATCCCCTTTTACAGCGCCAGCAATAGGTTTTGCGGTGATGGTGAATGTATTGTCGTCATCATCTACATCTATAGATAATTCAAAATGACCATTTTCGGTTTTATCTTGCAACCCTAAATCATCAAATGATTCTGTATATTCACGATTATCGACAAAGAATTGCTCCTCCCTGTTCGCTGCATCTAATAATGCAGCAGCAGCCTCAGCTCGTGATGCTCGCTTTACATACTCAGTGTAATTAGGCAACGCTACTGCTGCTAAAATACCGATAATAGCAACAGCAATCATTAGTTCGATTAGTGTAAAACCGCGAGTTAGTTTACTCATATATATATTCCTTAATTACCCACTTCATCATTTTCTTCGCGTTTAAAGATATAGGTTTGCTGTGTTTTAAAACCAAATCCTACTGTATCAGAATCATTTACTAACTGTATTGTACCGTCCACAACCGTTAAGCCTGGGCCTACTACCTCTAAAGGTTTCATAGGATTTTGCGCGTCCTCACCTTTAATTCCAGGACCAATTAAATAAAATTGACTCTCCTGTGTTACTTCAATAGTTGGGTTGTCGTCGCACATACCGTCGCCATTCCCATCAGCACATGACGGCCCCTCTCCAAAGTATAATTGAGGAGTATCAGGCACATCATAACTAGTGGTAAATTTCAAATCGTCATACACTTTGGTCCCATAGTGTAAGTGAAAAGCATATAACGAACCTCCACCGCCACTTAACGAGCACTGATTTTCAGTTGACGTGTCAGAAGATGGCGTAAAACTTGTAAAGTATGCTACCCCCCCTACCACTGTAGCTGCCGCTAATGATTTTTCACCCGAACCTAGCTCATACCGCCAGCCTTTAAATTTAGCTAAATCAACTTCTAAATCAACAAATTCATCAACATCATCTAATGCATTACCAAATGGGTCGCTATTCATTTGCATTAGATCCGTTGGCTTAATCGCTGTAGGCGAAGTAGTAAACGATTTAGTTACTGTATTTTCATCCCGGATCATAAATAACTGATCGTCTTCATTTATACCGGTTGGTTTAGAGCGATTACCACTTCCAATCACAATTGCATCATAGGGTGTATCTAAACGAGTAATGACTGTTTCACCATTAATCGTTGTTTCACTTACTTTACTATAAAGCGTACGCGCTACAAGTGGTTGATAGAAAAAACGTCTATCCTGGCTCGCTAATGAACTGCCTAACTCAGCAAGTTTAAAGTGTGTAAAATTACTTGTGCTACTACCAGGCATATCAATACGCCAAATATCTCCGCCAGTATCAGCTGCATATATTCTATCAATATAGCCATCGTAATCAGAATCTAATGTAGATACATTAGCTGCTATTGAGTGTTTTCCTTTAAAGCCATTCTCACTAGGCGTTAAAGCCCACACTTTTTTACCTGTTTCAGCTTCAACAATATAAATACCACGACCTACTGAATCTTCACTTCTTACAACAGCGTCTTTATTTGTATCATACCCTGCACCAAATACTAATAATGGTTTATCACCAAACGCTTTTATGTAAGCTATCTGTGGCTTTGACCACGTTTGTGCAAGCTCTGTAAAATCGCCTTTACCCCCTTCAATCGGATTATCCCATAATTTTTTTGGTTCATTAGGGTTTGTGATATCAAGCGCATAGTAGTTTCTCCCGCCACGTCGCATTCCTGCAAAGGCCCAAACATCGTCGCCATCGCTGGCATCAACAATACCATCGTTAACACCTTCATCATTTAAGCTTTTATCGCTAAAATAAACACTGATTGGGCCGTCCATACCATACACTTTACCAGTATCTTCGTTGCGTAAAGGCTGAATAATATCGTACAAGTCTGAAGGGATGAATGCCCAGCTTTCACTTACTTCGTTATTAGTATCGTCGTCTTTAAACATATGTAAAAAGCCGGCGTTAGTGCCAATAAGTATACGTATATCATCGTTGCCGTAGTCTATGGCAACAGGTTTAGAGTGAAGAGGGTCGCCAAAAATATCGCTGCGTTGGTCTGTATTTGAACCATCGTTATCTTCGTCATCAACATCAATGCCCATAGCCCATCCAATATCTGAACTGGATAAGCTAATCGGGTTATTAGTTACTAAGTCTAAAATATCACTCACTATATTAGTGGTAAAATCTACAATATCGCCTTGTTTATCAGTGTAAAGGTTGCGCCTGTCTTCTGCTGGGGTACCTGTTAATGTAGCTAAATGGTAATTCACTCCACCTTGTGCTACTAAGTTACCATCGGCAGATTGGCCATCAGGTAACCAAAATGTTTTAGCATCGGTGTCAATTAAACCGTCAGAATCAAGCGCTGTATTATCTGCTGAGTCGACTATTTCACTGCCTGATACTTTTAATTTTTTTAAATTACCGCCCCATCTTGTGTTAGTTTCTGGGTAGAACATGGCAAAGTAAATAGCATCGCGGCTACGTGTTTGGTCTACGTTATTACTTGCTACTGAGGGAGATGAAAAGCTATCGTTTACTTCACGAATACGAGAAATTGCGCTATTTAGTGAGTTAGAGAGCTCATCGGGGGTACTTGCAGGTAAGTTTTCACCGCCACCTAAAGAGGCTGCACGCCTTAAAAGTTCCTGACCGCTTGCGCTCATACCCGAGCCAAAACCTATGGTATATAAGCGACCTGTTTCGTGAATATCGGGAGTAGAAGGGTATAAATCAACTGTTACATCACTTGTACCATGAATAATTTTAGCCATTTGGTGAAGGTAGCTGCTGTAGTAACTATCTGTATTCCAGTTTAGTCCTTCACCAAAGTATTTTTCATGCTCGGCACTAATTTGGCTATCACTGTCATTATCACCAGATGGGTCGCCATCAGTCATATAAATGATATTGATTGAATTATCACAGCGTATAGCTTCAGCATCGCTGTCTTCAAAAGGGGATATGTAAGTATATTGGTAGTTATCTTTTACTACATTTTCACACTCATATACCCATCCAGAACGTCGCCCTTTCCAAACCCAATCACATTCAACCTCTGTATACTGGCTACCGGTTCTTAATTCAGCGCTTGTATCGCGTTCAAGTGTGGTTGCTTCAAGACCATATTGAACTCCTTGTCCGGTAATATATAAATAGGCTTCCCATAAAGTCTCTGTAAGCGGGGTTCCGCCATCAGCTGGCAAAGCCGCTATAGAATTGCGTACTACTGAAGAGTCACTCCCAACACCGTTTACAATGTAGCCACCTGTAGTGCTCTTAAAACGCATTAAGCCAAAATCAATAGTGTCTTCGTTATCTGATACCACTTTATTCATTGCAAACTGGGCAGCTGCAAGTCGGCTATCCACACATAGGTTATACAATCCTAAAAAATTATTATAACCACAGTTATCTCCGTTTGAAGATGAAAAAGCCATACTTCCTGATGTATCAAAAATTAATAGTACGCGGGGTTTTTCCTCTACATCAACATCATGGTTAACATACAGCTCTATATCTTCAGCAAAAGCAGATGCACTAAGCGTCAAACTAATTAATGAGGCAAGTATTTTGTTAAGTTTCATTTTAAATCCCCTTACTTGTGCTAGCCATTTCTTGAGCTACACCAGTCACTATGGTCAGTTCGTGCTTTGCTTTAGAGCCATACTTTATAGTGGTAGAGACTTGCAACATATTGCATGAAATACCTGCCGTAAAATTGAACCTGCGCGGGCATTCTAAATCAAGAGCGCCCTGATTGAGGTTAACCATTTTGCTTTTCATCTCATCGTGTTCGGCTATAACCATGCCTTCTGTATCAGCATCGGCCATAGTAGTAACTTCATCAGGCGATAAAAAAAACTGATTTGCAGCTCCCTTATTTGCCTCGTCAGAAATCATTCTTTGAACCTCTCCGATAAGCTCATTCTCAGCAACTTCTCGCTCTTGTGCAGCATTAGTAATTTTTATATCAATACTACTACTGCTCATTAAAGTAACCGCAATACCCGTTACTGCAATAACCATGATAAGAGCCGTAATTAGTACAACACCTTGTTGTTTAGCTCGTAGCTGTGTTAAATGCGCCATAAGTTGGCTCCTACATTATTCAATCGAATTGTGGTTGTGAACACTGTGCGTCTATAGTTATCGGTAAAGGAAAGCTCTCGCTTATCCTCATCTTCGCCCAAGGTGTATGTTTGATTTTTAATTGTCACTCCCGGATCTTCTTGTAACGACCTAATTAATAAAAATACTTGTACAGTTAAGATTCCTTTACGGTTTTCCCAATCTGTATGCTCCATATCATTAATACTTCTGTATGTATCAACTCGGCTATCACTATTTGTATCAAGACCAAAAACAAAGCGCATATTTTCAACGCCTTCCATTATAGTTTCGGTTGTAATATTGCCACCAACTAAGCGCTTTCTCATTAATGCCGGCACCTTGAGGCTTTTATTATTTACTGTATAAGTTTGCTCGGATAAGTAATAAACATGGTGGCTGTATGGCCATATAGATGCATTTACATTTATAGAGCCTGCACCTATTGCTCCACGTTTAAATTGAGCCTTTTCTTGCTCTGCTATAAAATAGTTTTCATCAGCTTGCGTATCACCTGCATCAAGCTGATTACCTTGTAAAAATTTTAACTGAATGATATCTGTATTTTTAATAGGGTTATTTGCACAGTTTAACTCTTTGGTAGAATCAGCCACTTTTGCATAAATAGTTCTAAAGTTACTCGCTGTCGCTAAATCAGGAAAGCTGCCGTTATTTAACCCCTCTGTACAATCAGCACTAGGGTTCGATAACGATGTTGTATTGGCTGATGTAAACGAATCATCATAATAAGTTCCCCAAAAGCCAATCTGTTCAATATCACGTTGCATTATATTTATGGCTAATCGACCTGACTCCTGAAGCTCACCAATGGTCATCGTATCCTTAGTGGTTACTTTCATTCCTATATAAGTGAACATGACGCCACCTAAAATTAGGCCACCTATAAATAACGAAATCATAACCTCTATAAGTGTAAAACCTTTTTGCTTCATGTTAGCTCCTAAGGTAAATGTAACTAGTTAAAACTACTAAGCGGCGTTTTTTATCCGCTGTACCACATTTTATAGCTGCGGTATCATCATTAGCGTTGAACTCCTGCCGTCCCTGCCATGAAACTATCACTTCTAAATTAAATGCCTTACCGCCTGAACCTGCCACAGCCGTTGGGGCTATACACACAGTTGCGTCGTCCAACGACCCCGTATTTTCACGCGCTCTGATTGCTCTTTTCCACTGTTCAAGATCTAATGCTGCAACCTGCGCTGCTGTACAAGTATTTGTAAAACACGTTTGCGAGGTAGATGTTGAAGTTTCACTATTAAATGTTTGCGTATATAGAGCGACTAATTGGGCGGTATCATTTGCACGAATACGCTGCACAATATCATTACCTAGCGCTACAGCAGCGGCTCGCTGCATAGAATCAAAGCTTGCTTGTTTAGCTTTTGCTTGAAGCGCTACGGCACCTAATAAACCAAAGCTTAAAATAATAAACGCAATGAGCACTTCAATTAAAGTGAAGCCTTTTTGTGTTTTAGTTTGAGGAGATTGCATAGTGAACCAAATAAAAAATTATCTGATTCTAAGTTTATGTCATTCTAACTTAGTTTCAATAATTACTAGGATAGGCGGTTAAATTTGTTGATAAACGGTTAACAAGCACTAGTGACCGTTTATCTTTGGAGGCTAACCTTTGACTTGGATGTTTGATATTTAAGCAAGGTAGAAACTATGTAGTACAATTGTGCTCATAAGTAGGCAATAACGCAGTGGCAGTTAACAGGCACACTAGATAAAGTTTCGCATCGCGATTCCCTCACTAATTAAACAAATTTCAATCCAGAAAGCGACAAGATCTAGTTTAAAATATTTTTTACTGTTTTTAGCTCTCGCCTGCTAACGGTTAAATGATCGTTGCAACCCATAAGCTCTACACTATGCAAACCTGGGCCATGAGTATTTAAAGATAAAAGTTTGCTTTTATTTACTAAGGTATTTCGGTGTATTCGTACCAATTGAGCTGGATACTGTGATTCCAGTTGCTTTAGGCTGGATTCAATAAATGCTTCCCCGCCTTCAAATACCATATTAGTGTACTTTTCTTGGGCATTAAAATAATAAACATTGTCAAGCTCAACACTTTTAATGGTTCCCCCTAATTGGTAACTAATTTTTGTTGATTGTTGTTTTTGCACATGCGCTTTATTCAAGCGCCCAACCTGCTCTAATACTTTTACTAATGATTGTTCTGTAACAGGTTTAACTAAATAACCTGCAGCACTTAGTTGCAGGGCATCAAGAGCATGCTCAGGGTGAGCGGTAATAAACACAACAGCTGGAGGTAAAGCTAAATTATTAAGCTCATTCGCAACCTGTAATCCATTTAAACCGGGCATATCAACGTCTAAAAATATTAAATCGGGGGTGTGCTTTTTAATGAGTAATAAGGCTTCATTGCCATTACCGGCTTCGCCTTTAATAACTATGCTTTTATCATGCGCTAGTAAACGAATTAAACGCATTCTTGCCAATGGTTCATCATCAACTATTAATACGTTCATAGACTACTCTCAGTATTATGTTTAGGAATAACTACTTTTACTCTAAATACATCATTTTTATTGGTGATGACAAGCTGAGCTTTATTTTTATAATAAATATTTAAGCGCTGACGAATATTATCAAGTGCCATGCCATTATTAGGCCGAGTTTGATTGTTAGTAATAGTGATGGGGTTAGTAACAATCATCGTTATATAACCGGTAGTAATATGCAGCTCAACATTAATAATTGCGCCACTTTCGCTTGTTTCAACTCCGTGACATACCGCATTTTCTATTAGCGGCTGCAGTGTTAAACATGGAATATGTAATATAGGAAGTTCATTCGGTATTTGCCAATCAACCTTTAAACGCTCTCCAAAGCGCCACGTTTCCAAGGCTACATATTGCTTACTCAGTGTTATTTCATCATTGAGTAATACACTTTTACCAGAGCGCATAGCTGCTTGAGATAAAGCTGCCAAGGCTAAAATAGCTTGCTCAGCGGCATCAGCATCATGATGAGTAAGTTCTGCTGCTGTATTTAAGCTGTTGTATAAAAAGTGAGGACGGATCCTAGCTTGTAAAGCGTCCAATTCCGCGCGAGAAAGTGCCTTCGTTTGCTGCTCTTTTTCAGTATAGATAAATAAAAACTGTACAAACAAAGCGGCTAATAAAAAAACTGTAAGGCAATTTCGCAATACAAAATAAATAAGGGTATCGGCTTTATTTATATCAAACGCAAAATGAGAAAATAAAACACTATATATGCAGGTAAATAATAAAAACGAGGTAAAGAATAGCGTGAGCTGAAAAACGTCTGTTCGCTTTTGTAAAAAGCGCTTAAAAAGATACAGAGCTGAGGTGCTTGATAAAACAGTTAAGTGTAAAAATAAACTAATAACCCCAAGGCGTAACCAAATGTCACCTTGGGTATTTGGCGCAAACGCCAATACAACAGCTATAACTTGAGTAACAACTAGCGAGGCTAGCACCCCTCGCTCATTAAAAAGAGCTGAAAAAAGCAATGCATCAGATTGAAGCAACTTGCTCATGACAGCTCTCCTTGAAATCTAAATAATTAATTTATATAGATTAACGCAGCTCAACAGGAACGGCAAATACGATGTTTTCTTCTTCACCAGGGTTTTCTACTACCTGCTTGCCGCCAAGCTCTTTAAGGCGTGTTATTACTTGCTGTACAAGTACTTCTGGTGCAGATGCTCCAGCCGTAACACCAACAGACTTAGACTCTGAAACCCACTGCTCTTGTACATCAGTTGCATCATCAATTAAATAAGCCGTTGTGCCCATTTTATCTGCAAGTTCGCGCAAGCGATTAGAGTTAGAACTATTTTTAGCTCCAACAACTAAAAGCACATCAACTTTATCAGCTAAATCACGCACCGCATCTTGGCGGTTTTGTGTTGCATAACAAATATCGTCTTTTCGAGGACCATCTATTGCAGGAAATTTCTCTCGTAGTGCGTCAATGACATCAGCCGTATCATCTACCGAAAGCGTTGTTTGGCTACAATAAAATAAGTTTTCGGCATTTTTTACATTGAGTGCAATAACGTCTTCCGCGGTTTCTACCAGGTAAATCCCGCCTTCATCGTTATCGTACTGCCCCATTGTACCCTCTACTTCAGGGTGTCCATGGTGCCCAATTAAAATACATTCAATACCCTTGCGGCTAGCGCGTGTAACTTCCATATGAACTTTAGTTACAAGCGGACATGTTGCATCAAATACTTTTAAGTCACGGCGTTTCGCCTCAGAGCGTACCGCTTGCGATACACCATGAGCACTAAAAATTACAATGCTGTCGTCAGGTACTTGATCAAGCTCTTCAACAAACACTGCGCCACGGCTTTTTAGCCCATCGACCACGTAGCGGTTATGTACCACTTCGTGACGAACATAAATTGGCTTTTCAAAAATATCTAAAGCACGCTCTACAATGCTGATTGCACGGTCAACGCCCGCACAAAAACCACGAGGGTTAGCTAATAAAATATCCATTAGCCTTCTACCTCAATAATATCTACTTCAAATGTTAGGCGCTGACCCGATAACGGATGGTTAAAATCGATAGTAACCGACTCCCCTTGCACTTCTCGAACAAGCCCAGGAAGTTCAGTACCATCAGGTTGTGTAAACGCAATGATAGCACCTACTTGAGCAGGTGTTTCTGGGCCAAACTTACTGCGGTCAACATAGTAAATATTGTCTGGATTTGGCTGACCAAAAGCATCTTCAGGTTCTAATTCAAATGTTTTACTTTCACCAGCAGTTAACCCTAATAAACACTTTTCGAAGTTTGCCGTTAAGCTACCATCACCCATTGTTAATTTTGCAGGTTTGTTATGAACCTTTGTAGAGTCTGCGGCAGAGCCATCTTCTAACTTAATAGAAAAATGAAAAATAACTTGCGAGTTTTCACCAATTACAGCTTGGCTCATGCTTTATGCTCCTTAGGACTTTCGCCTGTAAAGGCATCAAATAATAATAACGCGGCACCAATACAAATAGCGCAATCAGCAATATTAAATACTGGAAAATGTGACTTATCGTAAAACACATGAATAAAGTCAATTACATAACCATAAGCTATACGGTCATATAAGTTACCTATTGCGCCTGCAAGTACTAACGCATAAGCACTGCACAATATTTTGTTGGTCGCTGGTAATCGCTTAAGCCACCAAACAAGTAACCCACTAATGGCAATAGCTATAAAGCTTAAAAACCAACGTTGCCAACCACCTGCTTCACTTAAAAAGCTGTAGGCTGCGCCATAGTTATGTACGTAAGTAATACTAAAAACAGGCAGTAAATTTATAGACTCTTGATAAGCCATGGTATTCACAACTAGTGTTTTACTGGCAAAGTCTATTACTAACAGTAATAGACTTAACCAAAGCCACACTAAACCACTTTTTTGGGCTAGTTTGCTCACTGAGTAAAGCTCCTAAGCGAATTGACGCTTTTCACCTTCGCCATCAACATTACTTACACAACGGCCACAAATTTCAGGATGAGCAGGATCAGTTCCTACATCGTCGCTATAGTGCCAACAACGCTCACACTTAGCTGCATCTGTTGCTGCAACACTAATGTATAAACCTTCAATTTCTGTTGCTTGCGTATCTGCTGGTTGGCTATCAACCTGCTTAACGTTTACTGCTGATGTTAACAATACAAAACGAAGCTCATCACCTAGTGAAGCAAGTGTGCTTGCAAGGTCTTTATCCGCAAATAAATTAACTGTTGCTTGTAGTGTTGCACCAATTACTTCTTCTTTACGTGCAGCTTCTAATAAGCGGTTAACTTCATCGCGTACGTTTAAAATTGCTTGCCAATCATCGTTACTAAACTGACTGCTCGTTGGTGCTTGTAAGCCGTCATACCATACAGATGTAAATACGTAATCACTGCGCTCGCCTGGTAAGGCTTCCCAGATCTCTTGTGCTGTAAAGCTCATAATTGGCGCCATCCAGCGCGTCATAGCTTCTGCAATATGGTAAAGCGCAGTTTGACAAGAACGACGTGCATGGCTATCGCTTTTAGCTGTGTACTGACGGTCTTTAATTACATCTAAGTAAAATGAGCCAAGTTCACCGGTACAGAAGTTCATTAGCTTTTGCGTTACTAATAACATTTGGTAGCTATCGTAAGCGGCTAAAATCTCGTCCTGTAACTGTGCTGCACGGCCAACAATCCACTTATCAAGCTCAACCATGTCATCTACAGCAACTTGATCAGTTTTAGGATCAAAACCATTTAAGTTAGCTAATAAGTAACGGCTAGTGTTACGAATACGACGATAACGATCCGCAGAGCGTTTGAATATTTCATCAGACACAGTCATTTCTGCCGTGTAATCGGTAGAAGCAACCCACAAGCGTAAAATGTCGGCACCAAGCTTATTCATTACATTTTGCGGAGAGATAACATTACCCAGTGACTTAGACATTTTACGGCCGTTTTCATCAACGGTAAAACCATGCGTAAGCACTTGTTTATATGGCGCATGACCATTAATCGCAACCGATGTCATCATTGACGACATAAACCAACCACGGTGTTGATCAGAACCTTCAAGGTATAAGTCGGCTGGGCCAACTAAGTCTTCACGTGCATCTACTACACATGCGTGCGACACACCTGAATCAAACCATACATCTAGCGTATCTTGCACTTTCATGTATTGCTTAGCATCTTCTTCGCCAAGTAAAGTAGCTGGCTCTAGATCATACCATGCTTGAATACCTGCCTTTTCAACAAGCTCTGCAGCTTGCTCGATAAGCTCTTGGGTATTTGGGTGTAAAGCACCAGTGTCTTTATCAACAAATAAAGCAATCGGCACACCCCATGTACGCTGACGCGAAATACACCAATCTGGACGGCCTTCAACCATGTTAGAAATACGGCTTTCGCCCCATTCTGGCAGCCACTGTGTATTTTTGATTTCTTTAAGAGAATCTTGACGTAAGTTAGCCTGATCCATACTTACAAACCACTGCGGTGTAGCACGGAAAATTATTGGCGTTTTGTGGCGCCAACAATGCGGGTAACTGTGGGTAAGTGCATGATGATGCACTAATGCACCACGCTCTTTTAGTACTTCAATTACACTCGCGTTTGCTTTAAATACATGCTGACCTGCAAATAACTCAGTCTCAGGTAAGTACACACCATTTGCGCCAACAGGGTTAGCGACTTCTAGGTTGTAATTTAAGCCTGCCACGAAATCTTCTTGGCCATGTCCTGGCGCTGTATGCACAACACCTGTACCTGAGTCAGTAGTAACGTGTTCAGCAACAATCACTGGTACACTAAAGTCATAAAAAGGATGCGCTACTTGCAAGTTTTCAAGTACAGCACCTTTTACGTAACCTAATACGTGGTAATGATCAAAACCAAAACGATCCATTGCATCTTTAACAAGTTCTGAGCCTAAGATTAAACGCTGCTGTGCGCCTTCATCTTCAACTTGTACAAGCGCATATTCTAGATCGGCATGAACAGCAACAGCACGGTTTGCAGGAAGCGTCCATGGCGTTGTTGTCCAAATAACAGTTCCAACACTACCTTGGCCTTCATGGCCGTGGGCTAGGTCAAACGCATTTACTACTGCGTCTTGATCATCAAAAATAAAACGTACGTCAATTGCTGGCGACTGTTTATCTTGATATTCAACTTCTGCTTCTGCTAATGCAGAGCCACAATCTGTACACCAATGCACAGGCTTAGCGCCTTTGTGTAAGTGACCATTTTTAATAATACGACCAAGCACACGAATTGCATTCGCTTCAAAGTCAAAATTCATTGTTAAGTAAGGCTTATCCCAATCTGCAAATACGCCTAAACGTTTAAAATCAACCTTTTGGCCTTCAACTTGCTTTTTAGCATACGCACGACACTTTTCGCGAAACTCGCTCGCCGTCACTTTTACACCCGGCTTACCTACTTTTTTCTCAACCATTAACTCAATTGGTAAACCGTGACAATCCCAACCAGGTACATAAGGCGAATCAAAGTCAGATAAAGTTTTAGACTTAACAATAATATCTTTTAAAATCTTGTTTACTGAGTGGCCTAAGTGGATGTCGCCATTTGCATACGGAGGGCCGTCATGCAAAATAAAGGTCTTTTTACCCTTTTTAGCGCTGCGAATTTGACCGTAAAGGTCGTCTTCATACCATGCTTTAAGCATTTTTGGTTCACGTTGTGCCAAATTGCCACGCATTGGAAACGGTGTTTCCGGTAAATTCAAAGTATGTTTATAGTCGCTCATTTATCCTACATTCCGTATCTATCGGCTGCCTAATTTAAACCAAAACACTGCTTAGCGGCGGCAACATCTGTTGCTATTTGCGCCGTGAGTTGTGTTAATGTCTCGAATTTTTTCTCGTCGCGGAGTTTTTGTATTAACTCCACGTGCATAAATTGTCCATAAATGTCTTGTGCAAAATCAAAAAGATGAACTTCTAGAAGTGCACGTGTTCCATTAAATGTGGGTTTGTTGCCTATATTTGCAACCCCAAAAATTTGTTTACCTGCAATTGTAGCTTGCACAGCAAACACACCATTAACAGGGCAAACTTGGCGTTTAAGCGCTATGTTTGCTGTTCTAAAACCAAGCTCACGGCCTCTTTTCCAGCCATGTATTACGCGCCCAGAGATAGCGTAGTTGTGGCCAAGCATAACTTTTGCACTGGCTAAATCACCAGCAGCTAATGCTTCACGAATCAATGTGCTGCTAACTCTAGCATTTAACTGGCGAAAACTCGCTGTGCTTTGCACATCCATTCCCGCCTGATTACCCATACTAACGAGTAAATCAAAATTGCCTTTGCGCTGCTGCCCAAATCTAAAATCATCACCTACTGTTAATGCTTTAACACCTAGTTTTTTTATAAGTATGTCGCTTACAAATCGTTCAGCTTGCATATTTGCAAATTGCTGATTAAAGCTAATACAAATTACACGTTCAATGCCTAAATCGCTCAACAAACGCAACTTATCACGTAATCGCGTAAGCCTTGCTGGGGCATTTTTTTTAGCAAAAAACTCTTGAGGCTGAGGTTCAAAAAGCATCACTGTACTTGGTAAGTTGTGCGCTTTAGCATCGGTTAGCAAACCTTTTAATACTTGCGAATGACCTAAGTGAACACCGTCAAAATTACCAATAGTCAGCACACACCCAAAGTGATGCGCTCGAATATTGTGTATACCTCTAATTAACTCCATGCCACCTAAAGCCTTTTTCAGCGAGTATTATTACGACTTATACCAAGGAAAAGCCACAAGGCTGCCGATTATAATCTTTTTTTTAGTTTGATTCAGTAATTGCTACACTTTTTATCGTATTTAGTCTTACGCCCATTAAAAAGAGCATTGCAAAGTAGCTAACTCCCGCTAATGCAACAAGAGCAATTAACAATATAACTTGCTGCATAAACGTCCATGAAGCCCAATAATAGTAACTACTTACATACCATGTAACACATCCCATAACTATACTTGCAACAATACACTTTATAGTGAAACGCAAACTCATAGAAGAAAACTGATAAACTTTTTCTTTTTTAAGCTGCCTGTAAAGTAAAAATGCATTACAACTGGCCGACATTGATGTAGCAAGGGCTAACCCTAAGTAACCTATAAAAGGGGCCAGCATAATGTTAAACACCATATTTAGCACTAGGGTTATAATACCAATGCGTACAGGCGTTTTAGTATCTTGACGGGAATAAAAACCAGGCGCGAGCACTTTAATCAGCATAAAGCTAACTAACCCTACAGAGTAAGCAACAACACCTAAACTTACCGCTTTTACATGATCAACACTGTCTTCTTTAAAAGCACCATGATCGAATAGCACCGTAATTATAAGTGGGCTAATTATCATTAGGCCAACCATTGCTGGTATACCTAAAAATATTACAAAGCGCACACCCCAATCCAACGTATGCTGAAAATCGCTCAATTTTTTACTACTGTGCAATTTAGAGAGTGCGGGTAAAATAACCGTCGCAATACCTATTCCAAACAAACCAAGCGGAAACTCTATTAGCCTATCTGAGTAATAAAGCCATGCTATAGAGCCTGTCATTAATAGTGAGGCTATCATGGTATCTAGTAATAAATTAATTTGGCTTATCGATACGCCAAACAATGCAGGAAGCATAAGCTTACGCACTTTTTTAACATTTTCGTCTTGCCAAGCCCAACGCGGGCGCGCCAACATTTTTGCGCGATATAAAAACGGCAATTGAAATAACAATTGCACAATACCACCGACAAATACGCCTATAGCTAGAGCGTATGCACCAACACTAAACTTATCATGTAAAAAGATGGCGCAGCTGATTATTGATATATTAAGTAAAACGGGCGTAAAAGCAGCGACTGCAAAGCGGTTATAAACGTTCATTACTGCACCACTAAGCGCAACTAAGCTCACAAAAAATAAATACGGAAAAGTTAACTTTAATAACGAACTAGCAAGTTCAAATTTTTCAGCGTTTGGGCCACCCTGCCACCAATCTATAAACCAACCTGTACCAAATAAGGCCGCAATTACCGGTGAAGCAACGACACCAAATATGGTTACTATAAGTAAAATTGTACCGAGCGTACCGGCAGCTTGCGCCACAAAAAGTTTAACTTTGTCATCACCTTGTTGCTCTTTAATTTCACTAAGAACAGGTACAAACGCCTGTGCAAAGGCACCTTCAGCAAACAAACGTCGTAAAAAATTAGGAATACGGTTAGCAAATAAAAAAACATCGGCAGCGGCGCTGGCCCCTAATAAATTTGCAACTACTGCATCTCGTACTAGCCCTAATATACGTGAAATCATAGTCATACAACTCACAATCATACCTGAGCGAAATAAACCTTTTGACACCTTAAACCCACTTAAAAATCCCTAATATGGGCAATTATGCCACAGTCTTTTTTATAAATCGCTTTAAAGCACTAGGCTGGGAGTCTGTGCTTTGTTACAATATCGATATTAACTGCTAAAGCGGCAAATTGATGTTCGTTATAAGGAGCAGTTTTTCTTGGATTGTTAAATTTACATTGACATTCATGATAAAAACAGGCATATTCCACGGCCTTTAATTTAAGCTTTATTTAAGATTGTTAGGAGCAAACCTTGGCTAACATCAAGTCTGCAAAAAAACGCGCTATCACTAGCGAAAAAAACCGTCAGCACAACGCAAGCCGTCGTTCAATGATGCGCACTTACTTCAAAAAAGTAATTGTTGCTATTGAAGCTGGCGATAAAGAAGCTGCACAGCAAGCTTTTTCTGTTGCTACACCTATCCTAGACCGTTACGCAACTAAGGGTCTAATTCACAAAAACAAAGCAGCTCGTCATAAGAGCCGTATTGCCGCTAAAATTAAAGCGCTATAATTTGTTTTTGTAGAATATAAAAAACCGGCATTTGCCGGTTTTTTTTTGCTTTAATTTTAACTGCACTTAACTTGCTTATGCATTTTCTAAATCTGGGTAAAACTTCTTCAACATTGCCGCTATTTTTTTAGGTGTAAATGGTTTTACAACAAACCCTTTAGCGCCTTTATCTATTGCATCCTTTACGTTATCAACACCTGAATGTGCAGATACCATCACCACATTTGTCTCTGGGCTTAATTCATTGATTTGCGAAATCAAATCTTTACCATCTCCATCTGGTAATTCAATATCTAAAAAAATCATATCGTAATTGGCAGCCTGACACTCACTAATACATTGCGAGGCCGTAGATGCTTCTTTTACATTGTCTATCCCTAAGTGCATGAGCGTTTGGCTCAAAAAACTACGCACCGTGCTAACGTCATCTACAATTAAAATTGATAGCTGCGTATTCATCTTTATTCCTCGTAGGCTATAAGCTAACTTTAAGTTATCATATTGATACATAAATTTATTCATTTAATTATAGAGACCTACGCCAAAAAGGCCAGATTTGCTTTATGTCTAAAACACCAAATAAACAATCACTGCTTGGTAAAGCACCAGCAAGAAAAAAAACACCCCAAAAAAGAAAGCCTCAGCCTTCAACCCAGCGTCCACAAACAAATAACGCAAATGCACAAACTCTCGATGATAAATGCAAACACACCAAACCTAAAAAAGGGTTATTTATAACACTTGCAGTTATAGCGGTGATTATTTTAGCGTTTCCAAAACCGACCTTACTCACCTATAAAAAATTAGGGATGGTAAGTGAAAGTATTTATTGGCCAGGTGTTTTTGGTAAAGGCGCAATGCTTATTGATTCAAACTTACACCCACAGCTTGATTCTAAGCGTAAATCCCTTTATTTATGCAGTGATTTACAAAAACCACAAAGCTGCCAAAAGTATCAAGTGATAGCTGACAATGGTTTATTTGCTGCAATAGGCAGTTACTTTTAGCATTAAAAAAACTAATCTGAAAATTTAAAATTACTTGGTTGAAAGGTGTGCAAAAGATCAACATAATGGCGCTCCTTTTTTCAACAACTGAACTATTGAAACGACCATGCTAAACGAGCTAGATTGGCTTTTAAACACGACACTACTTGCACTAGGTTTAGGTGCATTCTTTATTAACCAGATAACACTGCTGCGCGTTGCCGCCATTAGTGCTTGTGGTTTGTTATTCTTATCATTTAGCTTAGATCTTATGTCGTCGAGTGTTATTTCAAATATGAGTTTAGTGTTGATCAACACTTTTTACTTGTTTAAAGTTTATACATTTGGGCAGTTTAACGTAACCCAAAATTAACAACTTCTCCTTAGAATATTTGATAGCCCAGCATTGCTGGGCTTTTTTATATTAAAATTTAAAGTTTGGGGTTCACAATGAACTGAGATAAAATTTAGTACGTATTATTCTAAATTTAGGTCTTACTATGCCTTTATCTGACTTCGATTTATTTTTATCTTCTATGGAAGATGTAAAACCAATAAACCACGATACTGTTACTCCCATTTCAAATAGCCACAGTGCAACCCTAGCCCAACAAGAAAAACGTAAAGCAGCACAAATTAATCTAGCAAATGATGAGAATTACTTACAATCTGAGCATGTTGAAATATTAGACCCACTCGCTATATTAAGCTTTAAAAAAGATGGCGTACAAAGTGCGGTTTTCAAAAACTTACGTTTAGCTAAATACCAAGTAGATGCCACGCTTGACCTCCATGGGCAATTACTTAAAAACGCACGTAATACTTTATTTAGCTTTATTGCTGATTGTCACCAGCGAAATATACGTGTTGTATTAATACGCCACGGGATCGGCATAAAAAATAAAGCTAAACCAGGCATTTTAAAAAGCTATGTAAACAAGTGGCTACAAGAGTTGCCTCAAGTATTGGCTTTTCATACCGCACTTAGGCACCACGGTGGAAGCGGTGCTACTTATGTATTACTTAAAAAAAGTGAAGAAAAGAAACACGAAAACCGAGAAATACACAGTAAGCGGGGTTAATCCGCTACCGTTAACTCTTCCTTGGTTTGAACTTTTGAAGGGATATCTTCGGCATTAGCCTGATTAAACCAAGCAGAAACGCCAAGTACTACAATAGAAATGATAACTAGGCTTAATTTAACGCCACTTTGACTCGATTTCATAACACCCTCTTTGTAATTTTTATTAGTGAGAACAGCTTTACACTAATAAAAATTACAAATGTTAACAAGCTGTTTTTTAAACTAATTAGCTATCTCTTAATAACCTTTAGTTCTATCTATTGTATTATTAAGTGAAACGCCCTGATTTAAGCATTCAACATTTTTTGCTATTTGATCTATTACGCTATCAATATCAGATAATGCTGCACAGTGCGGAGTTAAAGTAACTTTAGGATGGCACCAGTATGGGTGTTCTTGTGCTAGCGGCTCTTGCTCAAATACGTCAAGCGTTGCGCCGCGCAAAGTATTATTATTTAAGGCGTTTAATAAATCTTGTTCTACGAGATGTCCTCCTCGAGCCACATTAATAACTACAGCATGTTCAGGTAATTTAGATAGCAAGGAGCCATTAATAATACCTTGCGTTGCCTGTGTAAGAGGAAGTAAACATACTAAGTAATCAACGTTAGGAAGCATATTGCTAAGGCCTTGCTCAGCGTAAAAAATATCTACACCAGTTACATTTTTACCACTTTGTGCCCACGCACTTACCTTAAAGCCATTATTAAAAAGTTTTTGTGCACATGCTTTGCCTAGCTCTCCATAGCCAAGAATACCAACATGCTTATTTTTGAATGCGCGTTTTGGTTTCCACGTTTGCTGCGCTTGTTTTAGGTAATACTCTTTTAAACGCAGCTTTTGAGCTAACACATGTGTTAGCACATATTCAGCCATATCCTCTGCAAGTTGCTCATCAACAATACGAACAACGTCCACCTTATCATTTAAAAGTGATAAATCTATACTATCTACACCTGCACCAAATGACGACACAGCTTTTAAATTAGGTAGCTGTTGCCACATAGCCTCAGGTGCATTCCAAGCAAGTACAAATTCAACACCTTCTACATTTTTACACGCGGGCCATTGCTCTATCAGGGTATTGGGCAAACGCTGTTGTAACTTGGTTATCAGTTTTGTGTTATCTCGTCCAGTTATAGCCACTAATACCGACATAAATTCTCCTAGCAATACAAAGTTTATAAACTAACACTTTAAAAAGTCACACAACTGCAAAGTAATTGTCACACCCTTTTTTTAATCTTATAGGTATGGCGAATAGGCCAAATTGAAGATGAGGTTAATATGATAAGTGTTGATAAAGTAATTGCTGCAAATTTACCACAACTAGATAACTCTCCAAAGGTAAAAGGGTTAGTAAAAAAAGGCCTTGGTTATTTGCTACATGAACAAGAGTTTGTTGCTTTTGGCGATGCATATCCTCACCTACAAGGATTAGAGTTTGTTGAGCAAGTGCTTGATGAGCTCAATTTTGATACTCGTTATAAACCAAAGCAAATAGAGCATATACCAACAGAAGGTAAGTTAGTCATTGTTGCTAACCACCCTATTGGCTCATTAGACGCATTAGCGCTCATTAAAGTACTCTCAGGTGTTAGGCAAGATTTAAAAGTAGTAGCTAACCGTATGCTAATGTCGGTAACGCCGATGCACTCTCTTTTACTGCCTGTAGATAACTTATCTGGGATGAGTAAAAAACAAGAGCTAAACAATATACAAAATCATTTAAAAAGCGAGGGAGCCTTGCTCATTTTTCCTGCTGGTGAAGTATCTCGTTTAGGGCCAACCGGTATAAAGGACTGCAAATGGAATAGTGGTTTTTTACGCATGGCAAAAAAAGCTAACTGCCCTATTCTACCTATTTATATTAAAGCTAAGAACAGTCCTCTGTTTTATGGCACTTCGATGATTTACAAGCCTTTGGCTAGCTTGCTGTTAGTAAAAGAAATGTTTAAGCAACGTCAAAAATCATTAGAGTTTGAAATAGGTGCCTCAATCCCTCCAGAGTCATATTTAATAGAAAACTTAAAAGACAAAGAGGTTGTAAACCTAATTCGCAAGCAGCTGTATCGCCTTACCACTAAAAAAACATTACCACTAAAAACACAAACTCCTATTGCAGTGCCGGAGTGCAGAAAAGAGCTTAAAAAAGCCATAGAACAATGTAAGTTACTGGGTAAAACCCTAGATGGTATGCATATCCACCTATACCAATATACAGGTAGTTCACCTATTTTTAGAGAGCTTGGGCGCCTTAGAGAAATTGCCTTTAGAGCCGTGGGTGAAGGAAGTGGTAAACGCCGCGACATAGATAAATATGATATGGACTATCAACATTTGGTACTTTGGGATCCCACCCAATTAGAACTTGTAGGTGCTTATAGGCTTGCATGTGCAAAAGACATTATAGATAAACATGGGAGAGAAGGTTTATACACCGACAGCTTATTTAGCTATACCGATGCTATGAAACCTTATTTAGAACAAGGCATAGAGTTAGGCAGAAGCTTTGTACAACCTAAATATTGGGGGCGAAAAAGCTTAGATTATCTGTGGTATGGGATTGGTGCTTTTGTAAAAAACTATCCGCAATACCGTTATTTATTTGGCGCTGTAAGCGTTCCAAATACGTTACCAGATCAAGCAAAAGCCATGTTAATTCATTATTACCAACACTATTATAAAACTGATGAAACGCTTGCAAGCCCTAATAATGAGTTTAAGCATAGCGAGCAAGAGCTCATACAATGTAATAATGTTTTTAGCGGTAACGACGTAAAAGAAGACTTTGTTGAGCTTAAACACGTTCTTGCAAATATGAGTGTGCAAGTACCTACTTTATTTAAACAATATACTGAGCTTTGTAAGCCTGGCGGGGTAAAATTTTTAAGCTTTAGCATCGATCCCGATTTTAATAATTGTATCGATGGACTAGTACTCGTAGATATGCAAAACGTGAAAGATAACAAAGCAAAGCGTTACCTAGGTTAATAAGCATTAACTTAACTGCGAGCATGTGCTCGCTGTTAGTTTTCGTTTATAAAAATACGCGATAATAGATTAGTATAAATACCCTCAATCTTAATTAAATCATTAATTGAAACATGTTCGTTAGTTTGGTGAATCGTTTTATTTAGTACACCACACTCTATTACTTGGGTATGGTTATTTGAAAAAAAACGCCCATCTGATGTGCCACCGCTGGTACTTAAAAGAGGGTAACTGCCTGTTTGCTCATAAATGGCCTCCTCTACTTGCGCTATTAAGCACCCGTTATTATTAGCGCTGGTGTAATATGGCTCGCATGGACGCTCCCATGTGATAGATATTTTCTCTAAAAACTCATTTAATGTATTTAGTAATAATGCTTTAACAGCCGTACTGTTATAACCGTGACTATAGCGTACATTGAATGTGATTTCGCACTCACTAGGTACTAAATTATCAACCACGTTATTTATATTTATACCGGTTACTTGCAGTGTTGTTTTAGAACTTGCCTCATCTAGAAGCCAAACTTGCTCACTTAGTAAATTAACTATTTTTGCGCCCAAATGTGCGGCATTAAGTGTATTTTGAGGATACGCGACATGCCCAGCCTTACCTCTTACGGTTATACGCGCAGAGAGCGCGCCACGGCGTCCGTTTTTAATTGTATCGCCAACTTGTATTGAGCTTGTAGGCTCTCCTACAATACAACCGTCTAATACTATGCCTTGACTAATTAGCCTATTTGCTATTTCTAAAGAGCCAAACTCAGCTTCACCTTCTTCATCAGACGTAATAAGCCAATAAAGTGTGCCTACTTTTGTAGATGTATTAGTAATTAAATTTTTTGTAGCGCTTAACATCGCCGCTACACCGCCCTTCATATCAGCAGCGCCTCTGCCAAAAATAGCACCATTTACTATTTTACCTTCAAAAGGAGGGCTTAACCACGCGTCACCTGTTGCTGGTACAACATCTATATGGCCAGAGAAAGCAATGCTCGGACCCTCTTTAAACTTAATACTCGCTATTAAGTTTGTTACGCCATTTATAGTAAATTTTTCATAATTAAAGCCCAACTCTGTTAATTGCTTAATTAGCCAATCTATTGCACCCGCTTGCTCAGGTGTTACTGATTTAAAGCGAATGAGCGTCTGTAGGTACTCTACAACATCGGCTTTACTATCTGTGTGTTTTATTTGTGATTCAAGTGCCGCTAAAAACATATTAAACATACTATGTGGCCTAAGGAGCTTTTATTAAAACGTGGTTTCATGACTCCCCTATGTCAGCCCTAATACATTCTTGTGACGATGAGTAAAATAAAATGTCAATATTTGCGATTAACGAATAACGCTAAAATTAATCTAAATCAATAAAGTGCTTCACAAGGTTCAAACATTTTTGAAACTTTGATCTAGAACAGTTTTTTAAATTTTTTATTCGTCAATAATAGCGGCAATTAAAAAGTCGTTCTCGGAGAACAGCATGAAAACTCAAATTAGCATTGCATTAATTACTTCTTTACTAGCACTCTCTCCTGCTGCACACGCTAACTTTAGCGTAAATGTTGGCGCTATTAACGTTAACCCTGACAACAGCAGCTCAGCAATTAACGAAGCGCCAACATTGGGCCTTAAAGGCGATTCAGATACACAATTAGGTATTACTATCGATTACGCATTTAACGATAAATGGGTGCTAGAACTTATAGCAGCTACACCATTTTCTCATGATGTAAACGGCGCTGGTGGTTTGGCTGGTAATAAAATTGCGGATATAAAACAATTACCACCTTCACTTGTCGCTCAATACCACTTTTTAGATACGAGTTATGCGCTAAGACCTTTTGTAGGTGTAGGTATAAACTACACTGCATTTTTTGACGAACAGCCATCTCAAGCTCTTAAAACAACACTGGGCACAGATGATGTAGAAGTAAAATTAGATGATTCTTTTGGCTTTGTAGCTCAAGTAGGCGCTAACTATAAAATTGATAAAAACTGGGGCTTGCACGCCATGGTATCGCTGATGGATATTGATACTGATGCGACGGTATACGCTAATGGTGCAAAAGCACTTACCTCAACGGTAGAGCTAGACCCTGTAGTGGCAATGTTTGGTGTTAGATATAGTTTTTAGAAAGTAGTATATGTGTGTGTTAAAAAGGCGCTATGCGCCTTTTTGTTTATGTAGTGAAAAAAGTAATTCAGCTTCAGCTCTTGGTAATTCGCATTCGCGTATAACTTCATCTAATTCAGCACCGAGTTCAACCATTTTCACAGCACGAGAGTAGATCTTGGCATCGGGATCATCGTACTTTTGAGCCGCTTGTTGCTGCATTAAGTCTTGGTTTTGTTGTTCAACTTCAAGTACTCGCTTACCAATACTCAGCAATCCGGTTCTTAACTCTGACACTTCACTTCTTAAAATATGAGTTTGCTCAGATGATTCTTTAAGCTGCTGCGAAATGGCATCGATTTCTGCAGTGTGCTTATTTTTTAATGCAATAATTAACGCCAGCGATATAAGACCTACCGCTAGCACCGATATAGCTATACTAAGTAACAGCATAATTTATTTGGTAAAGCTTATATATCGCTTAACTCATCCCATTCATCATCACTAAGTAGTTTATTTAAATCAACTAATATAAGTAATTCATTATCGCGATTACAAACACCTTGAATAAACTTAGCACTTTCTTCAGTACCCACATTAGGAGCACTGTCTATTTCAGAGCTTCGCAGATAAACAACCTCAGATACGCTATCGGCTAAAATACCAATGACTTGCTCTTCTGCTTCAATAATCAAAATTCGAGAATTATCAGTAGTATCAGCTGCTGGTAAGCCAAAACGAGAGCGAGTATCAATAACCGTTACCACGTTACCGCGAAGGTTAATAATACCAATAACATAAGAAGGCGCACCAGGTACTGGAGCAATTTCTGTATAACGAAGTATTTCTTGTACTTGCATTACATTTACGCCGTAGGTTTCTTCCTCAAGCTTAAACGTAACCCACTGTAAAATTTCATCATTATTATCTGCATTTTTATTTGCTGACAGTAATTTATCTTGATTCATGCTATTACCCCGTAATGGTCATTACTACTGACGGCTGTCTAAGCCTTTCTCTAATAATATATTTAAGTTGTCTACATCAATTAAAGCACACATTTTTTCTTTTATAACGCCCGCAAGCCATGGACGCTTGCTTTGGTTGGTACGCCATTTTACATCTTCTTTACTCAATGTAATGTTATTTATCAGCTTTTCAGCTAATAAGCCCCACTGACTATCGCCTAGTGTAATTAAATATTGATAGTCTAATGACGCTTCTAATTTTTCATCGTACTTCTCTGGCATTACCCAACGAGCGGTATCAACAACGTTGAGTTTTTCCTCTCGGTTAAGCATGACACCTTTAAACCACTTAGGTTTACCAAACAAATGATTTACTTCACCTAATTGATGAATACCACCTAATGCCTTTAATGGCACGGCAAGTGTGAGCCCTGCCACTTCAAAAAATAACGCCTGAAACTCACCTTCAAAATAATCAGCCTTACCATCAATTGAAAGCTGCGGCTCAACACTTTCAAGTGCGGTAGTGGTTGTTTCTACATTGTCGTTACTAACAACCTCACTAACATTTTCGGTATCAGATATTGGCTCTACATCTGAAGCGAGTAAATCTTGATCGAATACTTTTTCTGCTGCTTTTAATTGCTCTTTAGGTTTTAAATGAACTTGCTCAGGCTGTGTGCCATCTGGTAGCTGCTCGAGTAACTTTGCTACTGGCTCAAGTCTATCTACAGGCTCGTCTTCACAAAGCAAAGCCCCTAGGTATTGTTTCATTACTTTTTCATTAGCAAATAATTGCTTACTCATTCATTAACCTTGTTCAATTAAATACTCCAATAGAGCTTTGTATGCATATACACCGCGCGAGCGGGGGCAAAATTCTATTGGCACTTTTTGCGCTAAGCTTGCATCTCTAAACTTAGTATCCACCGGAATGACACCCGGCCATACTTTATTGGTATATGTATTTTGTAATGTTTTATATGCCTCTAACGATGCTTTAGTACGCTTATCATACATAGTAGGAATTATAGTATATTGATAATCTTTCGCCTGAGAGGTTTGCATTAATTCCATTGTACGCATCATTCTATCCAGCCCTTTAAGCGCTAAAAACTCAGTTTGTACCGGAACTAAAATACGCTCACTGGCGGCTAAAGCGTTAACCATCAACACACCTAAAACAGGAGGACAATCTAAAATGGCATAGTCGTAATGTTCACTGATTTTTGCAAGCGCTTTTTTTAATATTAGTCCCATTCCCGTTTTATTACCCATACTTCTATCAAGCGTGGCTATGGCCATTGTTGCGGGTAAAATATCTAGATTTTCGAGAGTTGATGGACATAATGCTTGAAGTATTTCTTCGCTTTGCATATTCGTACCACGTGCAAAAATATCGTACACGCTGACTTCTAAGTCTTCAGAGTCTATACCAAAGTAATATGTAAGTGATGCATGAGGATCGGTATCTATAAGCAGCACACGTTTACCCTGCAAAGCTAAAATACCAGCAAGGCTAACAGCAGTGGTTGTTTTTCCAACCCCTCCCTTTTGATTTGCGACAGTCCAAATCTTCACATTTTGTCCTAATTACTGTTCATTGCGTGTGGTTATGCGAATACCACCATGAGGCAATCGAATTATTTTTATAGTATCGTCGTCCGAAGGTAGCTCGACTTCGTGCTTTACCGCTTCAGGCTCACTTTCTTGCTCACCTTTTTTAACTTCTTTTTTAGGTGGTAGGCCATACTTAGAAAGTGCAATTACAACTTTACGATTTTCAGCTCGCCCTGCGGCGGTACTGTTATCTGCAAACGGAGAGTATTGACCATATCCCTCTATAGCCATTCTCGCCGAGTTAATACCTAATGCCTCAAGCTCCACTAAAATAGAGGTAGCTCTAGCAACCGACAGTTCCCAGTTAGAGCGAAAAATTTCATTACGAATAGTTTCATCGTCAGTATAACCGCGCACTCGTACATAGTTATCTACAGGAGCAATAATATCTTTAACTATTTTAACTACTTGCTTTGCTCTTGAGTGGGCAACTGAGCTTCCACTTGAGAACAACATTCCAGAACTAAGCTCTATAATCAACCAATCTTGATTCAGCTCTAAGCTGGCTTCTCCGTCACGAATTTCATCAATAAGCGCTGACTGCAGCTTAGCAAGTAAGCTATCGAGTGGTTTTCCTAAATATTTCTGTTGTATGTTACTTGTATCACTTTGACCGTCGAGTAACTCTGGACCTCGTTCTTCTTTTAAAATACTTTCACCATAAAGAACTTCTTGTTCTGGGCTAACTCTATCTGTCAATATTCCATTACCATTGACGCCCTCACCTTGCTGGGAGTGCTGGCGGGCAGATTTATCAAAAACATGTTCAAGTGAGTCAGATAAAACCTGAAAGCTTTCTTCTTTATTAATGGCAATAGCGTATAGCACTACAAAAAAGGCAAACATTATGGTCATGTAATCAGCATACGACACAAGCCAACGCTCTGTGTGTTGGTCTTTAGCAGCTGAATGACGAAGGCGCCTACGCAGCATAGTTACACATCCACTAAATTAGGGCGCTCAACACGATAAGCTTCAAGCTTTAATTCTATATTCATAGGGCTTTCGCCAACGCTTATAGCAATCACACCTTCAGCAAGCATTTCATGGTATAGCATTTTTTGCTCAACTCGCTGTTTAAGCTTATTTGCCATTGGTAAAAACAGTAAATTAGCGAGTCCAACTCCGTAAATTGTCGCTATAAAAGCAGTTGCAACACCTGCGCCCAACATTTGTGGGTCAGTAATAAAAGACATTGCCTGAATTAATCCAAGCACAGCTCCTAAAATCCCAATGGTAGGACTGTAACCTCCCATGGCTTCATAAACACGAGCAGCTTCTAATAAGCGATCACGTTCAAGTAGTAAATCAATTTCGAGTGTGTCGCGCAGCTTTTGCTCTGAACAGCCATCAATCAGTAAGCTTAAACCTTTTGCAGCATAAGCATCTGAGTGTGTTAGTGCTTCGTTTTCAAGCGCTAAGTAACCTTCTTGTCGAGCTTTATGGGACCAGCGCTTAACTTGCTCTATCGCTTCGTCAATATCATAGTGAGGAGCAACAAAAACCCAGCTACTCATATTCAGCATTTTTTTAAATGTACTGGCAGAGGTTTGTAGCATAACCGCGCCAATCGTGCCGCCTAAAACAATAATTAATGCAGGCCCATTAAAAAGAGCTGAAACAACGCCACCCTCTAAAGAATAACCAATAGCTATTGCACCAAGCGCGACGACTAACCCAAGTATTGAGAGCTTATCCACACCCAATCTCTCTTTTAATTCTCATAGCAACATCATCAAGTGCTAAATTTTCACTTGCAAGTCCTGCGTTTGCGATCGCTTGTGGCATACCATACACTACGCAACTTTTTTCATCTTGAGCCCAAATTGTGGCACCAGTTTGCTTCAACATCCGCGCACCATCACGCCCATCAGCGCCCATCCCTGTTAAAACAATTGCCAGCACATCACCTTGATAAGCCTTTGCTGCACTAGCAAAAGTAACATCTACACTAGGTTTGTAACTTATGCGTTCGCTATTATCTTCAAATACACGCAGTGTTCTATTTGAGCCGCGCCCTTCAACCATCATTTGTTGACCACCTGGCGCTAAGTAAGCCGTTCCAGGTTGTAAACGATCCCCTTGCTGAGCTTCTTTTACTTTAATTTGGCACAATCCATTTAGACGTGCAGCAAATGCTGGCGTGAACGCAGCAGGCATGTGTTGAATAAGTAAAATTGGGTGAGGAAAATTTGCAGGTAACTGAGTTAAAATAGTTTGTAGTGCAACAGGTCCCCCTGTTGATGTACCTATTGCGACAAGTTGGTAATGTTTACCACTTGCTCGTATTGACGCATTATTTGAGTGAGCTTTTGCAGGCTCAGCACGTTGAAAGCTTCTATCAGGCTGCTTTACAGTGCTAGCCCCTGAAAAACTAGAGCGTACAGACGTTGCTCTTTCTACTGGTTTACTTGTAGTGATTGGCTTAAACGCTCTTGGCGCCCGCCTTCTTCCTATTTCTTTTACTTTTGTTTGTAGTAACTTAATAGCATCTTCGTTATTACGCGCAATATCTTCGAATTTTTTTGGTAAAAAATCCATTGCTCCAGCATCTAGTGCATCTAGTGTTGCTGTTGCACCATCACGTGTTAGCGACGAAAACATTAATATCGGCGTTGGATTACTCGCCATTATTTCTTTCACAGCACTAATGCCATCAAGCACGGGCATTTCTACATCCATAGTGATCATGTCAGGGCGTAGCTGCGCTGTTTTGTCTACAGCTTCTCTGCCATTTACAGCAAAACCTATAACGTGTATGTCGCTATCTTGTTCAAGTATTTCGCTTACTCTACGGCGAAAAAAGCTTGAATCATCAACAACTAAAACTTTAACGGCCATTTAGCTCTCTTATTAAGTTTATGCGCAGGTAAGTATTTACTACATACCTGCATTATTATTAGCCTGCGTAATGTTTTAACATGCTTGGAACATCAAGAATAAGTGCAATACCACCATCAGAGGTAATTGTAGCGCCTGCCATGCCTGGCGTGCCTTGAAGCAATGCATCAAGCGGCTTAATTACCACTTCCTCTTGGCCTATTAATGAATCGACAACAAAACCAACTTGCTGCGTTCCAATTTGAACAATAACAACATGTCCTTGGGCTTTTCGCTGAGAGCGGTCTGCACCTTTAACTAGCCAATGCTCTAAATAAAATAACGGAATCGCTTTTTTACGCACAATAATTGTTAATTGACCATCAACAACATTTGTCTTAGTTAAATCTAAATGGAATATCTCACTTACCCCAGCCAGTGGTAAGGCAAATGTTTGTGCACCAACAATAACCATTAAGGTAGGTAAAATAGCTAAAGTTAGAGGAACTTTTATTTCTAAAATAGTGCCTACACCTAGCTCAGACTGTATGCTAACCGATCCATTCAATTGAGTGATTTTAGTTTTTACTACGTCCATCCCTACACCACGGCCAGAAATATCTGAAATTTCTTCTTTGGTAGAAAAACCTGGAGCAAAAATTAGGTTATAAGCTTCAGTGTCAGAAAGTCGACTAGCTTGGTCATGATCGAGAACGCCTTTACTAATCGCTATTTTTTTGAGTTTCTCAGCGTCCATACCTGCACCATCATCTTTAATGGTTAACAAAATATGATCGCCTTCTTGCGATGCAGATAACGTTACATTTCCTGTTCGTGGTTTACCTGCGGCTTCACGGGCGGCTGGCATTTCAATTCCATGATCGACTGAATTACGAACTAAATGCACAAGAGGATCGGCAAGCGCTTCAACTAAGTTTTTATCTAAATCAGTTTCTTCACCAACAAGTTGTAGATTTATATCTTTATTTAAACTACGCGCTAAATCACGAACAACCCGAGGGAAACGGCCAAAAACCTTTTTGATTGGCTGCATTCGTGTTTGCATAACCGCACCTTGAATATCAGCAGTTACTACATCAAGATTAGATATTGCTTTGCCCATGGCCTCGCTATCAGAGTTAGTGGCAAGACTCACTAAGCGATTTCGAACAAGTACTAGCTCACCCACCATATTCATAATTTGATCAAGACGCTTAGTATCTACACGTACTGTAGTTTCAGCTGGCGGTGGTGCTGCCTTTTTAGGTGCAGGAGGTGCTTTTGCTGCAGGCTTTTCAGGTACTTTTTCAACTGGTTTTGGTGCAGGGGCTTTAGCTGGTTCCGCTTTTTTTACCGGCTCAGGCTGTTTTGCAGCTGGTGGTGAAACAGGCTCAGGTTGTTTTGCAGCTGGTGCGCTTTCTGTCGATTTAGGAGCAGTCCCTTTACCATGAAGCTCATCAAGAAGCGCTTCAAACTCATCATCACTAATTTCATCATCTGACGATGAACTCACATCGCTTGGTGTTGCTTTAGCTTGTTCAACAGGAGCTTGTGCAGTGTTACTTTTTTCTGGTTCTGAGTTTGCTACAGCACCAAAACTACCAACACCATGTAATTCATCTAATAAACTATCGAATTCATCATCTGTTATATCGCCGCTAAAATCAGCACCGCTTGCTGTTGCTTCTTCAGCAATAGGACCTTGTCCTTTACCATGAAGTTCATCAAGCAGGTTTTCAAATTCGTCTTCGGTAATTTCATCTATTTGTGCATCAGCTGCGCTAGGTGCACCACTAAACAATTCATCAAAAGCAAATGGGTCTTCTTCGTCTATATCATTCGCTTCTACAGACTCAGCTTGAGGTTGCTCTGGTTCATTTTGGGATGCTGCACCGGCTAGTTCAGCCTCTGTCGGCGGTAAACCAAGTATATGGAGAGTTTCGAGTAACTGAGGGTCTGCAGGTTCAGGTTTGTCTCTATTTTGAATAGTCGCAAACATTTCGTTAATGGTGTCGAGGGCTTGTAATATAACATCCATCAACTCAGAGTTGACAGTTCGCACTCCTTGACGCAGTAAATCGAATACGTTTTCTGCACCATGACACGCATCAACAAGCTCCGTCATTGCTAAAAAGCCGGCACCACCTTTTACGGTATGAAAACCTCTAAATATAGCATTTAGTAGTTCGGTATCTTCTGGGTTATTTTCCAGCTCAACTAACTGTTCAGATAAAAGCTCTAGGATTTCTCCAGCTTCTACAAGAAAGTCTTGTAAAATATCTTCATCGACTTCAAAGCTCATGCAGTTACTCTCCTCTTAGAAGCCCAAACTTGATAAAAGATCATCGACTTCATCTTGATCAGATACAACATCATTACGTGAATCTTTATCAATAATAGGGCCTTCAGGACCTGCTAAAGTTTGTGTGGCAACTGGTTCTTCTGTTTTTTGTTGTTCTATTATTTCAGCTGTGCTGTCATCTTGTGCAGCAAAGGCTGTTAAAAGATGGAGTAAGCTCTCTTCAACTTCTCTTACAAGTTCTATAACACGACGAATGACCTGTCCGGTTAGATCCTGATAGTCTTGAGCCATTAACACGTTGGTCATTAAGCTCTGTAACTCATCGGTTTTATGATGAGAATTGTTCATAAACTTATCGATGCTATGACACAGCGTCTTAAACTCACCTAACTCAATTTCGCGACTCATTAAGCGATCCCAAGTCGGTTTAATATGAGATATTTCATCTGCTAATTGCTGAGCAATAGGCAAACTTGCTTCAACGGCATCCATTGTTTTATTAGCTGCATTTTCAGTCATTTCCATAACATAATTAAGCCGCTTTTTAGCATCAGGAATAGCGTCGGTAGTTAAGTCAGTTAAACGTGTATCAAGTTCAAAGCTTTTAAGCGCTTCGTGCAATTGACGGGTTAACTTTCCAACTTCAGCAAATAATTCAGATTGCTCTTGTGAAGCGGTTTCTAAAATTAACTGATTGGCTTTCTCTTGCTCACCGTTTTCTAAAAAAACGACGAGTTGTCGAGCTTGTTCTAAAGTTATTTGAGGCGCAGCAGGTGCTGACATAAGCCTCTCCCCCATCATTAACCTAAACGTTCAAATACTTTTTCTAATTTAGTTTTTAATGTTCCAGCCGTAAAAGGCTTCACAATATAACCATTAACGCCAGCTTGAGCTGCTGCAATTATTTGTTCTTTTTTAGCTTCAGCTGTCACCATTAGTACAGGGATATGCTTTAGCTTATCATCTGCACGAATCGCTCTTAAAAGGTCAATACCTTGCATTCCCGGCATGTTCCAATCTGTAACCACAAAGTCAAATACTTGATTTTGTAACATAGGCAAAGCTGTAGAACCGTCATCAGCTTCTTGAACGTTAGTGAAGCCTAAGTCACGTAACAGATTTTTAATAATACGTCTCATCGTTGAAAAATCATCAACAACAAGAATTTTCATGTTTTTATCCAAAACATCCTCCAGTGAGGTTTTAACCTTAGTTTACTTACTACTAATTTATCCAGTCATTGATTTTAGCTTTAAGCTTAATCATCGCCTGACCATGTATTTGACTTACACGCGATTCACTTACATCGAGTATATGTCCTATTTCTTTTAAATTCATTTCATCGTTATAGTACAAAGAAAGTACCATTGCATCACGCTCTGGTAATGATTTAATTGCACTAAGCAAAGACTCATTAAACCGTTCATTTTTAACATTATTAAAAGGTTTGTCTAGTGATAAATCTTGCCCTACAGGAGTGATAACATCTTCATCAACTCCAAGATCCTCAATACCTAATACTTTACTTGCGTTAACATCATTTAAAATATGATGGTACTCATTTAACGAAATTTCAAGTTTTTCAGCAACTTCTGTATCTGATGGTTCACGATTTAAGCTACTTTCAAGCTCTGTGATGGCCTCAGCTACTTGCCTACTTTTACGGTGTACTGAGCGAGGGGCCCAATCACCCCGGCGCATTTCATCGAGCATAGCTCCACGAATTCTTATACCTGCGAAGGTTTCAAAACTTGCGCCTTTGGTTGCATCAAAGTTTTTTGAAGCTTCAATTAAACCTATCATTCCTGATTGAATTAAATCATCAAGTTGAACACTTGGAGGTAATCGAGCAATTAGATGGCATGCCACTTTTTTTACAAGTGATGCATGCTTTTCAACAATCACATTTAAGTTTTGTGTTGTTTGATATCCCATAGCTCTATTCACCAATGTTGTCATAATTAGCCGTTTACTAGTTTTTCAATGAAAAACTCTAAATGCCCAGATGGTTGGTTTGGTATTGGCCATTTAACTGCTTTTGTTGCCAGCGTTTTAAATGCAAGGGCTGCTGGCGAATTCGGAAAGAGTTCTACAATTACTTTTTGGCGACGCGTTGATTTACGCATATTTTCATCATATGGAACGGTGGCAACAAGCTCCATTGAAATATCTAAAAACCGATCCGTTACTTTAGATAGCTTTGCAAATAACTCTTGGCCTTCTCGCATACTGCGGACCATATTTGCAACAATTTTAAATTTATAAACACCATGCTCACGGCTTAATACTTTAATTAACGCATATGCATCAGTTATTGATGTTGGCTCATCACACACAACAACCATGACATCTTGTGCAGCTCGAGAAAAACTTAGCACCATGTCAGAAATACCAGCGGCAGTATCTACAATTAAAATATCAAATTCAGTGTTGAGTTCACTAAAAGCACGAATTAAACCAGCATGCTCTGAAGGCGATAGTTCGACCATACTTTGCGAACCCGACGTAGCAGGTACAATTTTTATTCCTGCAGGGCCTTCAACTAAAATTTCATCCAGCTCGCATTCGCCAGATAAAACATGTGACAAGTTGCGCTCTACGCGCAAACCAAGCATCACATCACAATTTGCTAAGCCTAAGTCGGCATCAAGCACTAATACTCGATTACCTTGCTGCCCTAATGCAATAGCAGTATTTAGAGAAACGTTTGTTTTCCCTACTCCACCTTTACCACCAGTAACAGCGATAACTTTTACGCCGTTGTTATTGTTTTGACTCATTTTGCGCAGGCCGCTTGCTTGATCTAATACTGTGTTAATCATACATCCCTACTGTGCTTGGCGCCACTGCTTGGTGCCTTGAATGTTGTGCTTTTGTTCTTTTTAAATACAATTGCTCAGCCTTTTTAACTAGTTTCTCAGCATTTGCAACTCGAATATCTTCTGGTACTCGTTGCCCGTTAGTAAGATACCCTATTGGAAGGCGATTTTGAATCGCAATACTAATAATCTCACCCAAACTTAAAGACTCGTCTAACTTGGTGAAAATACAACCACTTAACTGTACTTTTTTAAAGTGACGTACGGTTTCTTGTAGTACATTAATTTGTGCTGTTGCACTTAGTACTAAATAACTACGAATATCAACGCGTTGATTACGCATTAATGTATTTAACTGCTCAGTTAAACGCAAGTCTCGCTGGCTCATACCTGCTGTATCAATTAATACTAGACGCTTATTACGTAAATGATATAAAACTTCAGCTAATTCATTAGCATCTTTTACTTGTTTAACTCCACAACCAATGATTCGTCCGTATGTGGCAAGTTGCTCATAAGCACCAATTCTGTAAGTGTCAGTTGTAATTAATGCGACTTTATCAGCACCATATTTTTGAGCGCCTAAAGCTGCAAGTTTAGCAACCGTTGTTGTTTTACCTACGCCTGTTGGACCAACTAACGCATAAACACCACCTTGGCGAAGTATCTCGTTGTTAGTTGTTTGCATTTGATCTTCGACCATAGTTAATAATGCTTTCCAACCTTGTTGGCGAGATACATCGTCAGGCACAAAACAAGCCATTTGCTGAGCGACTTCTTTATCTATACCCATACCAACTAAACGGTCAACCATACACGCACGTGTTGGATCGCGACGCGCCATATCTTGTTGCATTAAACCCGATACTTGATGCTCAAGTAATTGACGAATTGCGTTCATTTCCTCGCGCATATTTGTCATTTCTTCGCTTTCATTATTTTTAGTTTGTGGGCGAGAATTTACAGGCGCTTCTAAATCATCAAAATCACGGTCTAAGTCGTCAAAACCTAAGCTATCAGCTTGCGTATGCGGACGCTGCGGGGCTACATCATCACGTGCAAACATATTATTGGTAGGACGCGCTTTAGCGACTGGCTCTTGGTAGTTGTCGGTAGTATCAATACCCGATTGTGAAAACATTGAAGCAAGCTCTGGAGAACGAGGACGTGGAGACTGGCGCTCTAATAACGCTTGTAAGCTGTCTGCAACTTTTGCTTGAGGCTCTGGTTTAGCACGCTGAGGCTCTGGTTTTACAAAATTATGCATACTTTGTTGTGGTGCTTGAGCATGTGTATTTTGAGCTGCTTGAGGCTGCGAAGCTACTTTAGGGGCTGCCTTGTCATAATCAACCGCTGCTACAATTTCAACACCGTTAGCAAGCTTCTTATTTGACATAATAACCGCATCAACACCTAACTCATCTTTAACTTCTTTAAGTGCTGTGCGCATATCTTTAGCGAAAAAACGTTTAATTTTCATGGTTTAACCCCTGTTAAAATCTTATTGTTGGCCTACCGAGCTTACAATCTTGATCTGTCTTTCATCTGGTACCTCTTGATAAGACATCACCCTTAAACCAGGTATTGTGTACTTAACAAAACGAGATAACACAGTGCGTAACATTCCTGACGTTAGCAATATCGAAGGTTCGCCAGCCATTTCTTGGTTTTGATGCGCTTCGGTTAATGACACTTGAAGTCGCTCTGCAAGTCCTGGCTCTATACCGGCACCTTCGTCGCCTGCATTTTGCAATGACTGATGCAACATCTGTTCCAACTCAGGTGCCAAGGTTATGACAGGGATTTCTGACGACATACCCACGGCGTCTTGAACAATCAATCTACGCAGTGAAATGCGCACTGCAGCCGTTAAAACATCGGGGTCTTGGCTTCGCGGGCCATATTCAACAAGGGTTTGTACAATTGAGCGCATATCGCGAATAGCGACACCTTCGTTTAGTAAATTTTGCAGTACTTTTACAATTACAGTCAATGGCAATACATCTGGCACTAGCCCTTCAACTAAGCGAGGGTGGCTTTTAGCAAGCATATCAAGTAGATTTTGAACCTCTTCGTGTCCTAGTAATAATGCAGCGCTATTTGTAAGTAATTGACTTATATGCGTCGCAACAACGGTGGCTGAATCAACAACGGTGTAACCAAGAGATTGAGCTTCATCTTTTTGATCGGGCTTAATCCAAACAGCATCAAGTCCAAATGCAGGATCTTTTGTGTCTACACCTTTAATTGGCCCAAATACTTGACCTGGATTTATAGCAAGTTCGTCACCATGCTTAAGCTCACTTTCACCGGTAGAAACACCCATCAAGGTTATTCTGTAAGCATTTGGATCTAGCTCTAAATTATCGCGAATATGCACAGGCGGCACTAGAAAACCAAGCTCTTGAGAAAGCTTTTTACGCACCCCTTTAATTCGATTTAGTAGCTCGCCGCCTTGCGACTGATCAACCAATGGAATTAATCTGTAACCGACTTCTAGCCCTATAACGTCAATTTGTTGTACGTCATCCCAACCAAGCTCTTTTTGCTCTTGTTTATTAGCAACGCCTGTTGCTGCATTATTTCCATTAGCAGCGGCTTCAGCCTCTAAAGCGGCTGCTTTTAATTTACTTTGTTGTGTGTAATACGCTACATAGCCTAATAAACCACCTAGGCTCAAAAAGGCTAAGTGAGGCATACCGGGTACAAGCCCCATTACAATTAAAATACCTGATGCAATAAATAATGACTTTTCGTTACCAAGTTGCTTCTTAAATTGATCGCCCATATTAAGCGATTCATTTTGACGCGTTACAACAATTGCGGTACCAATTGAAAGTAGTAAAGAAGGAAGCTGAGCAACTAGGCCATCGCCAATAGTAAGTAATGTATACACTTCCATCGCATTGCCAAAACTCATATTGTGTTGGATCATACCTACAAATAAGCCACCAACAATATTGATGATTAATATAACAATACCTGCAATTGCATCGCCTTTAACAAATTTACTAGCACCATCCATAGAACCGTAAAAATCAGCTTCGCGAGTAACTTCTTCACGGCGATCTCGCGCTTGCTCGGCACTAATAAAACCAGCATTCAAGTCTGCATCAATAGCCATTTGCTTACCCGGCATAGCATCAAGGGTAAAACGTGCTGACACTTCAGATATGCGCCCTGCACCTTTGGTAATTACTACAAAGTTAATAATAATCAGAATTAAAAACACCACTAAACCAACGGCGTAATTTCCGCCAATAACCACCGAGCCAAAAGCCTCAATTACTTTACCTGCAGAATCCCCCCCGTTATGTCCTTCAAGTAATACTACACGTGTACTGGCAACATTTAGGGCTAATCGCATTATGGTTGCAATAAGTAACACGGCCGGAAACATACCAAACTCAACGGGCTTCATTGTATAAACAGTCACAAGCAGAACAACTAACGCAAGTGCTATATTGAACGAAAAGAGTATATCGAGAAGAAAAGGTGGAAGCGGTAAAATAACCATACCAAGCGCAGCTAACACCAACAGTGGTGTTCCTACGCCTTTGGCGTACTCTTTTTTATCTTTATTAAGTTGTTGTAATACAGCTTTAAAATCCATAAATCTACAATTTCAAAAAATTGACACTGCGCTGAAATTGCAATAACTATTCCAAGTTATAACCTTAACGACTAATACTTGTAAGCATCTGGAATTGGGAGTTTTTTGTTGAGTGGAACAGGACGTTTACCACGCCCTTTATTAAAGCGTTTAAGCTGAAATACGTACGCCAAAACTTGCGCAACAGCGGTAAATAATTGATCGGGTATTTGATCGCCCACCTCAGCGGTATGGTAAAGCGCTCGGGTTAGCATTGGCGACTCCACAATAGGAACTTCGTTACCTATTGCAACTTTACGAATTTGCATTGCCATTTCATCTGCGCCTTTGGCAAGCACAATAGGTGCGCCTGCACGCTCCGTATCGTATTTTAACGCTACAGAATAATGCGTAGGGTTAGTAACAATAACATCGGCATCTGGGACATCTTGCATCATTCTATTTTGCGACATTTGCCTTTGCGTTTGCCTAATTCGCGCTTTAATTTGTGGATCACCTTCAGAGTTTTTATACTCGTCTTTGACCTCTTGCATGGTCATTTTAAGTTGTTTGTTATGGTTATAACTTTGAAACGGTGCATCTATCGCTGCAATCACAATTAAAGTGCATGAAAGGCCTAAAAACATCCACCCTAAAATTTCTAGCGCGTGGATTATATTACCCGGTGCACTTTCTAAACTTAAATGCAGTATTTCATCAAAGTAAGTATTAATTAAAAAAACGGCGAAAGTAGCAACTAAGCCAAACTTTAAAAGTGATTTAACAAGCTCAACACCAGCTTGAGGGCCAAACATACGTTTAAAGCCTTTCATCGGCGACATTTTACTTGCTTTAGGTGTGGCAGCTTCCCAGCTAAAGTTAAAGCCTCCTAGTAAGGTATTACCAATAAATGCAGCAAGTACGATAATTAATACAAACATTGCCATTGGGAACATTAAGGCATCAGCAACTTCACCCCACACCGCAAACATTTTTGTCGTATCAAATGCTTCATTTCGGTTTAAACTTAGGGTTCGGCCCATTACGTTGTATAAACCTTTACCAATTTCAGGCCCATACATTAATAAAGAAATAGCTGAAAATATGAGTACAAACATAGTCCCTAACTCTTTTGAGCGGGCTATTTGGCCTTTCTTTTTAGACTCATCCAATTTTTTGGATGTGGGTTCTTCTGTTTTTTCTTGCCCGGAATCTTCAGCCATTATTTCCTCCTACGGCGAACAGCCAACTAAAGTACACATTAGCTCAACCATTTTAAGCCATTGAAACTCAAATTGAGTCACAAAATTGCCCAGCGTAGCCCAAATAATAATAAGCCCAGCCACCAAGGTAAACGGGAAACCAATAGAGAAAATATTCAATTGAGGGGCTGCACGCGTCATAATACCAAACGACATGTTAATAACGAGCATCGCAGTTAATGGCGCAAGAGACAGCACTAAAGCAGTTGTAAACATCCACCCGCCCCACGTTACTATGTCCCAATAATGATCAACAGACCACCAATTACCATCAATTGGCAACACCTGAAAACTATGCACCACCATTTGAATCATCATTAAATGGCCATTAAAAACAAAAAATAAGAGAGTGGCTAAAATCAGAAAGAACTGACCAACTGCCGGTACGCTTGCACCATTCGAGGGGTCGATTACAGAAGCAAAACCTAAACCGGTTTGCATTGCGAGTATTTGACCTGCTAAAACAAACGTATTTAGTAAAAGGGTTGATGCAAAGCCAATAGCAACACCTATCAACATTTGCTGAATAACCACTAAAATCATTTCAAACGAAAATAGGTTAGTAAATGTAGCGGGCGGTAATACGGGTACTACTAAAAATGTAACAACAACCGCTAAGCCCATTTTAATTCGAGTAGGTACATTTTTAGCACCTAAGCCCGCCATTATCATGATCATTGAGCTTATACGCACTAAAGGCAATAAAAAGTCGCTTAACCACTGAATGATAACGGCAAATGGATATTCCACAGTTAACCTGCAATTTCAGGAATAAGCAAAACTAAGCGCGTAAAAAAGTCCATTAGCTCCTGCGTTAGCCAATGGCCTCCAACTATAAGTGCACTAATTGTTATTAATAGGCGAGGTAAAAAACTTAGTGTTTGTTCATTTATGGAAGTTGCAGCTTGAAATACAGCAACCACTAAACCCACAATTAAACCAGGGACAACGATTGCAGACACCAATTTAATCACTAAAAATAATGCGTCACTTAGAATATCAACAAAAATTTCCGGTTCCATGTTGTACTCCTATTTTTGTATTACAGCTAAACTTTGCATTTTAAGTCCCTAAGCCAAAACTTTTAGCTAAAGTGCCCATTACTAAGCTCCAACCATCAACCAATACAAATAACATTATTTTAAATGGTAAAGATACAATCATTGGCGATAGCATCATCATACCCATCGCCATAAGAACCGAAGCCACGACCAAATCTACTATTAAAAATGGGATGAAAAACATAAACCCAATTATAAAAGCAGTTTGCAGCTCGCTGGTTACAAAAGCGGGTATAAGCACAATTAGCGGTGTATCTTCTGGCGAATCTAACTGATCGTAACCCGCTATTTTGGCAAATGTTTCTAAGTCTTTTAGGCGCACTTGCGAGAGCATAAATGCTTTCATTGGTTCTTTTGCAAGTTCTAGCGCTTGTACCGAGGTAACCTGTTCGTTTAAGTAAGGCTCAATGGCTCGCTCATTCACTTGCTGATAAATCGGCGACATTATAAAAATACTTAAAAATAACGACATACCTAGTAGCACTTGGTTTGATGGCGTTTGCTGCAAACCAATTGCTTGGCGCAAAATAGCAAGTACTACAATAATGCGGGTAAAAGAGGTCATCATAATGATGGCTGCTGGTATAAAACTCAGCGCCGTCATAATGGCTAAAACTTGTAATGTTACCGAGTAATCCTGAGTACCGTCGGCATTTGTTGTAATGGTCAGCGCATCAATTCCTTCTGCGCTTACATTTGGTACAAACACCATGGCAAAAATAATAAGCAGCCACTTTGTCATAGGTTTAATTCTTTTTATTTTGGTTTGATTGCGTGTTTAAAAGCTTACCAAATCGCTTTGCAAGCTCTGGTAATTCTTTTTCACTTAATGGGGTTTCTAGCTTATGCAAATAATTAATACTGTGCGGAGTTACACCTAATAAATGCTGTGCGTTATCTATCTCAACAACCATTAAGCGCTCACGAGAGCCCAGTGGTAAGCTTCGCACTACTTTAAACTCATCACTATTTGCTAAATTAGGGTTAAGTTTTTTAACAAAAAATGCCAGTACTATAATCAGCACTAGCACCATTATTAACGACAACACCATAGAGAGAATATCTCCGGTAGGTGTTACCGCATCTGCTTTTGTAAAAACCGAATTCGTTAAAGCTACTAGCGTGTTCATCGTAACTTTTTGATCCGCTCTACTTGGCTAATAACATCAGTTAAGCGAATACCAAACTTATCGTTTACTACAACTACTTCACCATGCGCAATAAGCGTACCATTAACTAATACATCTAACGGCTCACCAGCAACACGGTCAAGCTCTACAACAGAGCCTTGGTTTAGCTGAAGTAAGTTACGAATATTAATTTTAGAGCGCCCGACTTCCATAGAAATAGTGACAGGTATATCTAATATAGTATCGAGTTTGCGCTTTTCTTCGCCACTCATTTCGTGTTTAGAATCACTTAATTCATCAAGTTCGGCTACTTGCGCTTCGCCACCTTCATCAGTACCCTCAGCCTCAGCTAGTGCTGCTGCCCACTCGTCCATTGTATCTTGATCATCGCTCATACTTTTAACCTTTTAAATCAATTACCAGTCTAAGTCTACACCGTCAGAAAGGTGTAAATCATCTTCTAGTTCTGCTAATTCTGCATCTGAGTCAATTTTCTTGCCGCCTTTGGTAAATACATGCAGCTCAGATTTAACTGAATCAGGTCGTTTAATTTTTTCACTAATTTGTAGCGCAACATTATCGCGAGAGCGGCCCATTTTAGCCCTAAAGGTAGGAAGCTCTTCAACAAATACCGTAATATGCTCCGGCATTTCTACCGGTATAATGTCACCCGCTTTAAGCTCCATAATTTGCTTAAGAGAAAGATCGACTTCAAGTAGCTGAGTCGACATATCAACTTCAACATCCATAATCTCATCGCGAAGCGCTTTACTCCAACGTAGGTCGGTGTCTTCAGTATCTGATTGCACACCGGCGTCAAGTAATTCTCTAATAGGCTCAAGCATTGAATAAGGAAGTGCAATATGAAAGTCGCCACCGCCGCCATCAAGCTCAATATGAAAAGAGCTAATAACTACAACTTCTGTTGGGCTTACAATGTTGGCCATTGCAGGGTTTACCTCTGAGTCGAGGTATTCAAACGACACGTCCATAACCGGTGCCCAAGCTTCTTTATAATCTTCAAAAATTATTTTAAGCAGCATTTGCACTATTCTGCGCTCGGTTGGAGTAAATTCTCGACCTTCTATTTTTGCATGATAACGTCCATCACCACCAAAAAAGTTATCTACCAAAATAAACACGAGTCGTGCTTCCATGGTAATAAGGCCTGTGCCTTTTAATGGTCTAAAACGCACCATGTTTAAGCTAGTCGGAACAAATAGAGTATGGATATATTCGCCAAATTTAATCATTTGAACGCCGTTAATCGACACCTCAGCGGTGCGGCGCATCATGTTAAATAGGCTAATTCGCATGTGACGAGCAAAACGCTCATTAACAATTTCCAGTGTCGGCATGCGACCACGCACGATCCGATCTTGCGAAGAAAAGTCGTACTGAAGCGTACTTCCTCCGCCGTCTTCACCTTCGTGTATATCTTCCTCTTCAACGTCATCAACACCATGTAATAGCGCATCAATTTCGTCTTGGGATAATAAATCGCTCACACTAACCCCTTATTGCATCACAAAGCCGGTAAACAATACCCGCTCAATTACTTTACTGCCTTCAACATCATTTAAAGCTGTTTGTACTTTTTCAAGCGCTGAAAAACGAAGTGTTTCTTTGCCAGCACTGGTGCTTAACTCATCAGCAGTTGTAGTAGAAAACACGCTTAACAAGGTACCTTCAATAAGTGGAATATGCTTTTTGGCTGTCTCTTCGTTTACATCACCACGGACTAATAACTGCACTTTAATTTGAACAATTCTATCGCGGCTTGAGCCCGGTACATTAAATACAAAAGGCCTAGGCATAGCAACGTACAAAGCACTCCCCATTTGAGCTGACGAACCAGACGCTTCAGGAGCTTCTTCAGACATAGCCGTTTCTTCATCGAGTGTTTCAACAGGCGCATCAGAACCCGACATAAAAAAGTAACCACCAACGCCACCCGCAATAAGTAAAACAGCCACTATTATAATTATTAGCTTCTTTTTACTTTTACCGGTTTCTTCTATTTCTAAACTTGCTTCTTCAGCCATTATGATTCCTTTATTTGTAAAGGTACTTGCTTGTTTTAGTTATTATAATAGCAGTACTTAGGCATAGTAATCTATTGATGATGAACTTTGTTGTCGAGAACTTTGTAAAGCACTGTTTGCTTGCTCGTCATTTTCATCATTTACCGATTCGTTATTAGCTAAACCCGCTTGACTGCCGCTATCACTTTGCTCTGGGTTTTCACCGCCCGATTGCCCATAAGAAATAGTACTTTCGCCAAGCTCTAACCCCTGCTGAGCTAACATCTCACGTAGTCGTGGCATTGACTGTTCGAGCGCTTCTTTGGCTTGTTGGTTTTGCACTACAAAATTAATTTGAGCTTGTTCTGCATCACTTCTAATACGTATTTGCATACTGCCCATTTCAGGTGGATCTAGGCGTATTTCAGCCTCTTTATTGTTAATGCTGAGCATAGAGCTTACTCGCTCTTGCAAAAGTTTAGCTGCATCACTTTTTACAATGTTTATTGCTTGCATAACACCGGGGTCAATACTTACTTGCTTTACTTGTGCCGCACTTTGTAATTGCTGGCTTTGCAAAAGCTGTGTATCTACAAGTCCTTGCTCAAAGTTAAGCCCTTCATATAAGCCGATACTATTAGCTTGCACTGTATTAAACGCAGCCGTAAGTTGAGTAAATATTTGTGCTACACGTGGTGAGCTTTGCTCCGCTGTTGTACTTTTAAGCCCTTCTTTAAAAAGTTGCTCCAATTGCTTAGCTAAATCATCATCGTTTGACACTGTAATTTTACTTATTTCGGCATCCGCTTTATTGACAGTTTTTGAGCTGGCTTGAGCAACTGTATTTACCGTATTTGGGGTTTCACCGGCAACAAATGTGCTTGGCTTGATTTTAGCGCTATCAACTAACTTTATTTCAATTGACGCTTCAAGTTCACTAACCGTTTGCTTAAGGGCTTTTAACTGCTCGCCTTGGGGTTGCTCCGTTTTAATGTATGCGTTTAATTGTGTTAACAATGTTTGTTTTTCGCTTGTATTAAGCGTATTAATTTCTGAGCTTACACTTTGCTTTACAGTTGTATTTTGAGTTTGTTCATTATCTGTAATAAATTGCGCAAGCATCTCTTTTAAACTTGAAGTATTACTTACATTAGCCGTATCAGAATTTGTAATTGCTTGCGCTTGCGTACTAAGTTGCAAGCGCTGCCCAGGGGTCAAACTAGCAATCACTTTATCAGCAGTAGTTGATCCGATCTCTTTAGTTAAAAAGTTAGTTAATGCTGTACTTTGTCCATTTTCAGAAGCTAATTTAGTTGATTGGTTTACCGCTGATTCTGATGTTGTTGCTTTTGTTGAATCTACTGGCATTTGCGACTGTGAAACAGAAACTGAATTTGTTACTAGTGAAGGAGACGCTATATTTTTGTCGCTTTGAGCCACAGCCTTATCTTGCGCTATTTGCTTCTCAGCAGTAAATTCAGGTTTATTTATAATTGGGCCTACGCTATCGTCAGGCTTTTTATTATCCATAAACTGCCCTTCTATAGCTTGCGCTACAGAACTTTTTAAATGCTTATTTTCATTGAGTAACAAAGAGTTTTCGTTACCATTTTTTGAGTCAGTTGATTGAGCCGTTTTAGGATCGGTATTAGCAGATATTGTATTTTGTATTGAAGATGAATCATCACCTTCTTTAGCAACCAGTAAAGTTGCTTTAACGTCTTCACTAAGCACTTTAGCGTCTGTATTAGGAGAAATTGTACTTTGTATTGAAGATGACTCATCGCCTTCATTAGCAACTAGTAAAGCTGCTTTAACTTCTTCACTAAAATCCTTACTAAGCACTTTAGCGCCTGTACTAGCAGAAAACTGTGAAGGATTTTTTAACTCGGTATCGCTTAACGTATCAGCAGGTTTGGTAACGGATGTACTCATAGTTTGTGCAGAGCTAATCTGCGCAAGCATGCTATCTCCAGATACAAATACTGTATCAGTGTCTTCCTCACCCAACTCTATGTTTTGCTCTTCGTTTTGAGCTTCACTTTCTTGTGGCTGTTTGTGTTTAGGAACGGCAATAGAGTTTTCAGCGTCAGTCTGAGCTTTTGCATTGCCTTTTTTTTCAGGCTCAATAGAATTGTGAGCGTTGTGGAGTTGGCTTAAAAATTCAGCACCTGAGTCTTTGTCACTTTTTGCCAAGTTACTGTCTTTAAAAGCTAATAAAGCGTCTTGTTCAGTAGTAGCCAAAAAAGAAATATCATTCATCGCCATAAATCACCTAATACTATTACGGCAATACACCACCGCATATTGCCAAAAGTTAAATACCACCAAGTAATAAAGCAATTAACGTGCCTAACTTATAAAACTTTACGACGTTGAAAAAATTGGTTAGCCGAAAACTCATCTAACATCTTTTGCTCATTTTTTGCGATCAAAACACTGGCTTTAAGCTTTTGCTTTTCGATTAATTTAGCCACCGCTTTTGCCTTAATTTGCTGCTTTAACCATAGTGCTTTTCGCTGGGTAACAACTTGCTTTGCTGTATTTACTGTACTTGCTTGCTGACGAATAGCCTCTTCAATTTTAGCTATAAACGCATGATACTGACCAAATCCGGCACTCGATAAACCCGATTTACCTTTTAAGTGTAATTGCTGTGAATACTCCAACCTAAAGTTGTTTAGCCCTTGAAGCTTTTGTTGGTTTGCTTGCAGGTTTTGATTTGCTTGTAAGTAATTCATTCGCAAACTTTCTTCTTTATCATTTTCGAGCTTTAGCAATAAATCGAGTTTATTTTTAGCCATTATGCTTGTCCTAATAACTGCGCAAGACCCTGTAAGCCATCGTCGTAACTAATTACATCTCGCATACCTTGTTGTAAAAATGCATTTACTCTTGGCATCATATTTATCGCTTGATCAAGCATTTGGTCGGTCCCTTTTTGGTAGGCTCCAAGAGTAATCATATCTTTGTTTTGCTGATACATTGAATACACTTGCTTTAACACGCGAGCTTGCTGCATATGAGGTTCAGACACAACTTGCGGCATAACACGCGAAATCGACTTTTCGATATCTATTGCGGGGTAATGTCCGCTGTCGGCTAAATCTCGAGAAAGCACAATATGTCCATCTAAGATAGCGCGGGCAGCATCGGCAATTGGGTCTTGCATATCATCGCCTTCACTCAGTACGGTAAAAAAGGCGGTAATAGAGCCTTGTCCTTCCCCTCCATTACCTGCACGCTCAACCAATGCAGGAAGCTTTGCAAATACTGAAGGCGGATAACCCTTCGTTGCAGGTGGCTCACCTACAGCAAGCGCTATTTCGCGTTGCGCCATGGCATAACGCGTTACCGAATCAAGTAACAACAATACGTTTAATCCTTGATCCCTAAAATATTCAGCAATGGTAACCGCACTTTCACAGCCTTTTAAGCGCATCAGGGGTGAAGCATCAGCAGGGGCTGCAACAACAACTGAGCGTTTACGTCCTTCTACACCTAGTATTTCTTCAATAAATTCTTTTACTTCTCGGCCACGTTCACCGACTAAACCAACAACAATTACATCGGCTTCGCTGCCTCGGGTCATCATTCCTAATAATACCGACTTACCAACACCTGAGCCTGCAAACAAGCCCATACGCTGGCCTTGCCCTACTGTAATTACGGAGTTAATAGCACGCACACCAACATCCATAGGTTTACTGATTGGTCTTCTTGAGAGGGGGTTTATTGTGTTTTGAGCAAATTTTAAGTGATGTTCGGCATTTATTTTGCCCAGCCCATCAAGAGGACGGCCTAAACCATCAACTACGCGACCAAGTAGGCTCATTCCCACCGGTAAACCAGTGTCGTTTACTTGAGGAATGACTCTAGCGCCAGGTAACACGCCCGAAATATGATCATTTGGCATTAAATAAAGTGTTTGATCATTAAAACCAACAATTTCAGCATCAACAAAGCCGTGCATTGTTTCAATTTTGCATTGGCTACCAACAGGTGCACGCAAGCCTTTAGCTTCTAAAGTAAGGCCTACCACTCGCGTTAAAATACCGGCCACAGCCGGCGCTGGGGTTTTAATATGTTGTTGGTATTGAGATAAGCGTTCGCTTAAAGGTGCACGTTGCTGTGACATAACACGCCAAAAATGAAATTAGATACCACTATTATGCAAAAAACTATCCAACGTTTCTTTGACACGCGTTTTTAGGGTCATGTCGAGTGACGATTGTGCTGTTTTCACCTCGCAGCCGCCGCGTTCAAGTGTTGGCTCTGCAACTAGCTGCCAATTATTATCAGCAATAGTTTGCTCGCCGTAGCTCTCTTTTATAAGAGCTAGGTCGTCTGGGTGTAAATGTATGCGTACTTTTTCTTGCTCAGCATTAAGTGAATCAATGCTTTGCTTTAAGGTATGTAAAATAACATCGGGCGATGTTTTTACTTCTTGATAAATAACTGCTTCGGCTAACATACTCGCTAACTGTACTAATTGTTTTTCTGCTTGTTCATCTACTTTATTGAGTGGTGTGATTAAGCTCTCTAAAATACTTTTTAAACTCGTTAATTGCTCTTCAACTAGCGGTTTAACTTCTTCATGGCCTTGTGTTTTGCCAAGCTCAACGCCTTCTTTGTAGCCAGCTTCTTTGCCTTCACCCACACCTTTTTCAAAGCCATCTATGTAACCTTGCTCATGACCTTGTTTAAGCCCTTCCTCATAAGCGTCTTGTCTAATACGCTCAAGCTCAACCATAGTTAATGAAGGTAGTTCTGGTTCTTGGGGTTCATCAGCGGGCATTTCCTCTTCAAGCTCTTTTTTATAAAGCTCACTAAGCGGTGTGCCATAAGCAGTAGAGCGGTTTCCAAAACTACTTTCATCGGGGGCTACATCAGGAATAGCCCAGTTTTTTAATAATTCATCGGCTTCATCAGCGCGAAGTGTACGGCCTTTGAGTTTGCTCATGGTTTACAAGAACTCCTCACCACCACCGCCACCAAGCTGAATTTCACCTGAGTCAGATAATCTGCGCGCAGTTGATAAAATCTCTTTTTGTGCAGCTTCTACTTCACTTATACGCACAGGTGCCATTGCCTCTAAATCATCAGCAAGCATTTCGGCTGCACGCTTAGACATATTGCCAAGTATTTTATCTTTCAATGCATCATCTGTGCCCTTAATGGCTTTCATTAATACGTCTTGCTGAACTTCACGTAATATTGCTTGAATACCGCGATCTTCAACGTCCATTAAGTTTTCGAACACAAACATAAGATCTTGAATTTGTTGCGACATTTCTTCGTCATGCTCACGAATAGAGTCCATTAACTGCCCTTCTACGTTTGTATCTAGGTAGTTCATAATATCTGCCGCAGCCTTTAAGCCACCCATTTTAGCTGCTTGCGCACCTGCTTGCCCGGCAAATTGTTTTTCCATAATTTCGTTAAGCTCTTGTAGAGCAGCTGGCTGTACTTCTTCAAGGTTGGCAATACGCATAGTTAAATCAAGGCGCACTTTTTCAGGAAATTGCGCAATAATTTCAGCGGACTGCTCAGGCTCTAAGTACGACAGTACAATAGTTTGAATTTGCGGATGCTCATTACGAATAATGTTAGCTACCTGTTTAGAGTCCATCCATTTTAATGAATCTAAACCTTTAGCCCCTGAGCCCATAACAATTTGGTCAATAAGACTCGCGGCTTTATCTTCACCAAGGGCGGCTGTAAGCGCTTTTTTAATAAAGTCTTCAGACTGAAAACCTATAGTACTAAAGCTTTGAATTTGTTCTATAAACAAATTATGTACAGCACTTATTTTAGCCTGCGATAAATCATCTAACGCAGCCATGGCCATACCCACTTTTTGCACTTGCTTTGGCTCTAAGTGTTTAAGTATTTGCGCGGCATCTTCCTCTGATAAACTCAAAAGTAATATAGCGGCTTTATCTACACCGTCTAGCTTATCAACATCAAACGCTGGCGGGAGTTGTTTTTGTTCTTGATCAGTCATCTTCTGTTAACCACGCTTTCACTACTTGTGATGATAGTTCTGGTTCGTTAGCTACAAGGGCACGAATTGCTTTTAGTAAGTCTTCATCGCCATGTAAATCTGGTAACTGCAGTGTACCATCACTTGAGAAACCAACCGAAGCAGAATCAAAGTCTTTATTTAGCATATCTAGCGTACTGTCGCCAATATCTACACCAGAACTTAATGCATCTTCGTCGTACTCTTCGAGGGTATCGTCTGGGTAAATTAAGCGTTTAAGCATAGGTTTAACTACAGCCATTATTAATACAATAATAACTAGGGCACCAAGAACAAGGCGGGCTATTTTCATAAACCAGTCTTGCTCCCAAAGCGGTACTTCAATATCTAAATCTGTTGCTTCTCTTACAAACGGTACGGTGACTACTTCAAGCGCATCACCTCGTTGCATATCAAAGCCAACACCGCCTTGTAATAAACGACGAATATTTGATAATGCCTCAACCGAGCGAGGAGCCATTGTTGTCTCGCCGTTTTCACCTACTTTAGGTAAATAATCAACAGCAACCGACACACTAATTCTACGTATTACACCGGTTTGTTGGCGCTTGTGCGAAATAGTTGTATCGAGTTCGTAGTTACGCGTTGCCTCTTTATGGCTGCGTGTTGGAGAAGTGGCAGTGCCTGCTCCGCCTTGCACTGCGACCTCAGGAATATTTGAATTAACCGGAGGCTGATTAGTCAGCGCACCAGGAATACCCACAGCTAAACCACCTATGTTACTTTCTTCAAATGTGGTTTCGCTACGTACAGCGGGTAAGTCGGGGTTGTAACGTTTTTGGGTTTCTTCTACAGCGCTAAAGTCCATACTTAAATCAACTTGGGCGGTGTAATTACCTAAACCGACAACCGGAATAAGTATGCTATCTATTTTTTCTAAGTATTCTTGTTCGCGCTTACGCTCAAGGTCGTACTCTTTACGAGAACGCGCTGCTAATGAACTTTGTGAGCCTGAATTTAATAAGCGGCCATTTTGATCGGTTACGGTTACACGAGCAGGCTCTAAGCCTTGAACGGCTGAGGCTATCATATCAACAACTGAGTCAATTTCTTCACCATCGAGCATTCTGCCGCGTTTAAGAGTAAGTACCACTGTGGCTGATGGCTTTTTTTCTCTACGCGCAAAAACGTTTTCTTTTGGTATAGCGAGCAATACTTTGGCGCGAGTTACATTGTTAAGTTCTTCAATGGTACGCGCAAGTTGTTGCTCTCGGCCATGCTTTAAACGTTCACGTTCTAAGCGTTGGCTTACACCAAAGCCCATATCTTGCATAATAATATCGCTACCCGATGTAGGCCCTTGCTCTAGCCCTTCGCGTGCCATTAATAGTTTAATATTTTGGTATTCGCTTTCATCAACCGATACGACATTTCCGTCTAGTTGGTATTCAATTTTTTGTGCATCTAAAAAATCAAGCGTTTGAATAAGCTCTTCTGTAGGCATTTTACCTAACGGACGCATATCTGGCTGGCGAGCCCATATAATCACAAAAATAGCGATAGCTAAACAAATCGCTAATGCAATAACAAGCGTAACTTGGCGTAATACATCAACACCATTTAACGCACTTAAATAGCCCGATTTTTGCTCTTGTTGACTATCGCCATCGCTTTGCTCGAGTGTGCCACCAGCAAGTGCAAGGTCTGTAGATTGATTAGATTGCGCCACAATAATTCTCCACTACCTAGTTAAACAGGCATGTTCATGATTTCTTTGTAAGCTTCTACAAGTTTATTACGAACCTGTACTGTTGCTTCAAATGCTACTGATGATTTTTGCGAAGCAATCATTGCATCGGCTAGCGATACACTGCGATCGCCCATTTCAACTGCTTTTACTTTTTGGCCTGTATCTTGTTGTAGCTCATGCACTGTATTTAATGCATTACTTAACATATCGCCAAACTGTGCGCTTGAAGATGATTGAACCTGAGTAGGCAGCTTATTTGCTTGATTACTGCGGCCAGCTTCTAAGGCCATTGATTGCATTTCTTGAAATACAGCGCTGTTTTGAATTTTCATAATTTTTCTCTGACGGTGCAGTTAACTCTTAAAGGTAATAAAGCACAAAGCATGCCAAATAAATAACCCTTTAAATACAAAAGGTTAACACTTAGATTGGTGAGTCAGAGTTTTGACAACCCTAAATTCGCAGTACGAATTTAGGGTTTATAGGAAGCTATGCTGGAAGTGAAATACCTAAGTCGCGCATTTGCGCTAATTTATAACGTAAAGTGCGCGGACTAATACCGAGTGTTTCGGCTACGTCTTTTCGCTTACCTTGGCAACGCGCTAACGTTTCTAAAATTATTCGATGCTCTTTATCTTTTAGTTCGTCTTTATAGCTGCCGGTATCTGGTGTTGGCAAATCTTGTTGAGAAATTACATCAGCACTTTGCTGATCGTAATAAGCGTTACTCAACGACTTTTTCTCTACTGTTTCACTTTTTTCAGGCTGTGGAATAACAAAGTTGCTCGGTGCTAAATTTTCAATAAAAATTGCATGCTCATTTATTGTATCGCCACTTCGCAGTATAAGTGCACGTTGAATCACGTTATCAAGTTCGCGCACATTGCCAGGCCACGCATGCGCAAGTAACTTTTGCTCGGCCACGCTATCTAAATACGCCATTGGCTCTTTGCTTTTAGCTATGTGGCGCTCTATTAAGTGTTTAGCTAACACAATTATATCACCAGGGCGCTCGCACAAAGGTCGCCACATAAGCGGAAACACATTTAATCTGTAATATAAATCTTCTCGAAACTGATTATCTGCCACTGCTTCTTTTAAGTCGCGGTTACTTGTTGCAAGTACACGTACATTTAACTGAATTGTTTTACGACCACCTAAACGCTCTACTTCGCGCTCTTGCAAAACGCGTAATAATTTAGCCTGTAGGCCTAAATCCATTTCGGTTATTTCATCAAGCAAAATAGTGCCGCCTTGTGCTTGTTCAAATTTACCAGGACACGCTTGAATAGCACCTGTAAAGGCGCCTTTCTCATAGCCAAACAAGGTTGCTTCAAGCATATTTTCAGGTATTGCCGCACAATTAATTGCTACAAAAGGCTCATTGCAGCGGTTTGATTTATCATGAATATAGCGTGCTAATACTTCTTTACCTGAGCCACTAGGGCCAAGCACCATAACACTTGCATCAGAGCGCGCAACTTTACTTGCCAGCTCTAGGAGTTGAATACTCGTTGGATCGGCAACAATGGGGCCATCAGTGTCTTTAGGTTTTTCAGGTAGGTAACGACTCACCATATTTAGCAGCACTTCGGGGGCAAATGGTTTTGCCATGTAATCAATAGCCCCTAAGCGCATAGCCTCTACTGCATCATCAATTGTTGCATAAGCGGTCATCATCAATACGGGTAAATCAGGGTGATTTAATTTAATACTACGCAGTAAATCAAGGCCACTCATTGCGCCCATTTGTACGTCACTTACCACTAACGAAAATGACTCTTTTTTAAGTAGTAGCATTGCTTGCTCTGCACTATTTGCAGCTACACATTCAATACCCGACATTTCAAGTGTATCAATTAAGGCTTCGCGTAAGCCTGCGTCATCCTCAACAACTAAAATAGTGTTACTCATAATGATTCCTCTAATTTAGATGTGGTATTAATGGGAAGTAACAAACTAAAGCAGGCTCCCCCGTGTTCATTATTAACCACGTCAACACGGCCTTGATGCGCACTAGCCACAGAACTTACAACCGCAAGTCCTAAGCCTGTGCCTTGGCTTTTTGTAGTAAAGAATGGCTCAAATATTTTATCGCCTTGGCTTAAATCAACGCCTGGGCCATTATCACTAACACTAATTCGTACCATATTTGGGTCGTGTGAATCTGTTTGCGCCGTTATTTTTACCGCTGCGCCATTACCAATAACTTGAATACTGTTATGCACTAAATTTTGAATCGCGCTCGCAAGCGCAGTTTTATTACCAACAATTTGTATGTCGGGCTCAGGTAGGCTTACATCTAGCTCACTGTTATTTAGGGCTACCATAGCGTCCGCGCCGGTTTTAACCTCTGTTAATAACTGCTGCATAGAAACTTGCTCAACAACCTGCTGATCACCACTTTTTGCAAATAGCAGCATGTCGTTAACTTGGGTTTCTAAGTCTTTTAATCGCGACATTAATTTAGTTTGAAAGTTATCACGAGAGGCTTCTGGTAAGCGTTTTGAGCCTAAATTAGCAGCGTATAACATAGCCGCAGAAAGTGGCGTACGGACCTGATGCGCCAATGAAGCAACCATTTTACCCAGCGCACTTAAACGCTGCATATGAGCAACCCTTTTTTGTAATCGGCGGGTTTCTGTTAAATCGGTCATTAATATAAGCTGGCCAGGCTCTGGAGCGAGTGCGGTTATATCAAGCTTTATTAAACGACCATCTTTAAGCGACACTTCGTGCCCATCATCTTGATGCGGACGAAAAGAGCGCTGAATCACATTAAACCACTTCTCACCCTCCAGTGGCTCACCAAGCATATCTATCGCTATTTGATTCGCTTTCGCTATCATACCTTTGCCATCTAGTACCACCACACCTGCGGGCATAGTGTCTACTAAATGCGAAAGCCAGCTTGCTTGCTTACGCAGATCGCTTAACTCACCAATGTACTCCTCTTGAAGTAAACATGGGTTATACTGATTTGCAGAAATAAACTGTGGTTTTAACACGCTTGCAAGAGCCATAATCAAATCTCGAATTGATGTAGATACAGGGCTAAATGCACAATTTATACCAAATTTTATTTATATATTTTTCATTAAGTTACACACTAATTTTAAGCGACATAAAAATGACGCACACTAAAAGGGAGCATAATGAGTGAGCAAAAAAAGTGCCGTTGTCCGTGGCTCGACACCACTAAACCAGACTACGTTATTTACCACGATGAAGAATGGGGCGTGCCACTTTATGATGATACAAAACTATTTGAATTTATTACGCTAGAGTCGGCGCAAGCGGGTTTAAGTTGGTACACCATTTTAAAAAAGCGTGAAGGCTACAAAAAAGCATTTGCTAATTTTGATGTGCACAAAGTAGCTAAATATACAGCACAGGACATTGAGCGACTCATGCTTGATGAAGGTATTGTGCGTAACCGCTTAAAAATTGCAGCAACTGTAAATAACGCTAAACGATTTATAGAAATTCAAAAAGAGTTTGGTAGTTTTAGTAATTACCAATGGCAGTTTGTAGACAACAAGCCAATTATCAGCAACTTAAATAGCATAGATGACTACCCTGCAATAACAGAGGCCTCTACCGCGTTTGCAAAGGATTTGAAAAAACGTGGTTTTAAGTTTTTAGGGCCTACAACGGTGTACGCACATATGCAGGCCTGTGGCATGGTTAACGATCATAGTAATGATTGCTTTAGAAAAGAAGAAATTATTAAGGCTTTTAGCTAGTCAATGAGTAAGTACAGCTAAGTAATTAAAAGCTGCGCTTTTCACGCGAGCAAGATCGGCGTCTACCGCCAAGGTTCAAGTTTGCGTTTATCTTGTAGACGCGAAGCTTGCTTGCGTGACGGGCAAAGCCCGTAAATTAATTGCTCAAAAATGAATAATAAATAACGAAAAGTCTTTCACCATTTGCATACTGCTAATCTCGCGACAAGTTATACTTTTTCATTTTTTCGACGAGCGTTGTACGCCTTACACCTAATATTTCCGCTGCGCGTGCCACAACATAATCAAAGCGTTCAAGTGCTTGGGTAATTAAGCTAATTTCAAGCTCTGCTAAATAGTCTTTAAGCTCAATACCGTCTTCAGGTAGTAATCCGCTGCCTTGTTGATTAAATTCAGCTTCGGGTTCAGAATCATAATCACTAAAACCAGTGCTAAAAATATCGTTAAAGGCATCTTTTTCTAAAAGCTCTTCTGGGTACTCTGGCTCGTAGGCATCGACTTCTATGTAACGATATTTATTTGGTAAATCAGGTACATCAACCACCTTTTCAGGAAACATAATAACCATACGCTCAACTAAATTAGCAAGCTCACGAATATTGCCTGGCCACGCATGTTCTTTTAAGCTCTCAACCGCGCGTTCTGTAAATTTAGCGGTGGTGCCACTTTGCTCATTAACACGGCGCATTAACTCTTTTAATAGCAGTGGAATGTCGTCAGCGCGCTCACTTAGCGAAGGGTTTTCAATAGGGAATACATTCAAGCGATAATATAAATCCTCCCTAAAACTTCCCTCTTCTATCATGTTTTCGAGGTTACGATGAGTAGCCGCAATAACCCGCACATCAGCCTGTATGGCTTTTGTGCCACCCACTCTCTCGTAGCTGCGCTCTTGCAACACCCTTAGTAACTTAACTTGCATTTGCAGCGGCATATCACCTATTTCATCTAAAAATAGTGTACCACCTTGAGCAAGTTCAAAACGCCCTTTTCGCGCCGAAATAGCCCCTGTAAACGCCCCTTTTTCGTGCCCAAACAACTCACTTTCTAGCAACTCCCCAGGTATTGCACCACAATTAACCGGCACAAACGGCCCTGTATTACGCTTAGACAATAAGTGCACGTTGCGCGCAACAACCTCTTTACCTGTGCCCGACTCACCTAAAATAAGCACGTTTGCATCGGTTTTAGCCACTTGCTCAATTAAAAAGCGTACGTCTTTAACTGCATCAGTTTCACCTACTAAACCATCAAATGCTTTATGAGGTTTATGGCCTTTATGGTCAGTTGGTAACATACGTTGATACTGCTGGCAATCGTGCAGCAATTGTGTGGTTACTTCGTGATTAAAAGGCTCACAAATTAAGCCTACAACATTTGCAATACTTAGTAGTGGCTTAAGTGTTTCACCAATTAATAAAAAAGGGAGTGTTGGGTAGCGTTTAATTAAGCTTTCGTGATCTAAGCTTTGCAATGCACCTAAAATGACTATGCATTCTTGCTGCTGATATTTACTGCATATTTGCTCAAAGCTAGATTCATCTAGCAATTGTACAGCCTCACCTATAAAGGTAAGTGATGCGTTTAATCCTATTGAGCGATTGTTATTATTATCTAAAATCAAGATCATAGTTAGCGAGCCGTACTTTCACTAATTTATTTAATTAGTTAAATTGTAAGCCAGTTCAGCGTGGATGCAAGCGATAGCGGCAGTTTTTTGACATAAACGCCAAAAAACAGACGGACTAGTAAAATCAATCATACTTAAGAATTAATCATTAAGTATCAATTTATAAAAACCTTATATAAAAGCTAACTAAAAATTTTAAAGTACAAATTACCCAATATACAAAATATATAAGCTATTATTTACTTAAGTTGAAAGTAACAATGCCGATAACTATACAAATGTAAAACGCTTGGCATTAATATTGCTTTTTATTTTGGTATAAGTTTTACATAATTTTAGTAGTTAAATTTTAGGATTTTCCCATGGCTCATGTCTCACTGAAAAAATACAGTCAAGTTCGTGCAAGTAGCATTGCAGAAATGGCGCCGTATGAACAAATAAACCTTATTTTTAGTAATATTATTGGTCGCTTAGCTGCTACTAAGGGGTTTATTGAACGCAAAGAAATAGAAAAAAAAGGTGAAAATCTCTCAGCATGCATTTTATTATTAGGTGCACTGCAAGATGCGCTTAACTTAGAAGTAGAGCAAGATCCTAGTATTTCTGATAATTTATTGGCGCTATACGCCTACTGCCAGCGCAAATTAACGCAAGCTAATATAAATAATGATATTGAAGCAGTTGTTGAAGTTTCAAGCATCATTAAAGAAATAAAAGAAGGTTGGGATAGTATTCCAGCAGATCAACGCAGTCCTGCGGTATAATGCTATGGGTCAAAGCCTTTCAGCTAAAGCAGAGCATATTCATGAGCTGCTTGATAATATTGAATCATTAGTACAAAGCAATAAAGCTGATGAAGCTACGCCAATTCTGGATACTTTAAATATTGAAATTAAAAGCTGGTGCGAAAGTAATACCCCGCCAAACACTCAAGAATTAGAGGCTATACAAGCTGCTATAAACGCTATAAGCAAGCAGGCTATAGCTGCAAAAAATGAATCATCTAAAGCTATAATTAAGCAAAAAAAATCGGGCAAAGCAATTTCAGCATATAAATCGATTTAATTGCTCTCATGTAAATAGCAGGCATAAAAAAACCGTTTGTTTTAACGGTTTTTTTATACTCACAACTAGTATTAAGAGTTATTGCTCACTACACCAGGCATATTTTCAAGCTGAGCTTGCACATAGCTACTAGTAGAGTTAAGGCTCGCTACCAGTAAATCCATAGCGTTGTATTGAGCGTATAATCTATCAGATAACGACTCCATCTTGCTAGCAAGGCTGAGGCGCTGATCATCTAAATCATCTAATTGATTTGTTTTACTGTCTATACGGTTTTGGATAATACCATCTGAGTCTGTATAAAAACTCATAAGTTCGTCAAACGATTGGGCAAAACCACCTTCGTCTTCATCTGTGCCAATAAAAAACTGTTGAACAAGATCTACATTTGAGTCTATTTGCTCGTTTAGTGTTTCTGTATTAAGTGTTAAAACACCGTAGCGGTCCGTTTCAACCCCTAATTGCGAAAGGGACAATGAATTACCACCACCTAAATCAACTGATTCAGTTATTTCACTACGCAGTTTTGACATAACACCACGAAGGAGTGAATCACCCGCCATTACACCAGCACCAGCTTCACTTGATGCGCCTAAATTATTACTGAGCTCTAACAGTTCGTTGTAACTTGTAATAAAGCTGTTTAAACCTGCTTGTATATTATTATTATTTTCAGTGACTGATATATCGCTCACATCATCGTCTGCATCATGCAATTTTTTAGCGGTAATATCTACACCATCAATTACATTACTAAACTCATTTGTATTACTTGATACCGTTAATGTGCCATCAATTGTTATTTGTGCATTTTGTGCAGCGTTTACTTCAGTTAAGTTGGTAGTATGGTTTAGCGGGTCGGCGTCAGACACATCGTAAGCTAAACGCGATAATCCACCAGTATCGGTATTATTACCATCGTCATCTTGTACAGTAATAGTAATTGCGTTGTCGTCACCGGTTTCTTTACTAGTAAGTACTAAATGCTGACCTGAGTCACTGGTTACTATAGTGGCTACAACCGAGTCGTTACTGTCATTGCCAGTAAAAGGGCCGTTATTTATTTGGTCCCGTAAATCTTCTAAGGTATTAGTTGCCGATAAAACAGTAGAAAAACTGTTTTCACCAGAGCCTATTGTAATTACACCGGCGCCAATAGCTTCATCGGCCGCAAATGCAGGGGAAGATAATTTATGAGCTTGGGCTAATGCATCTACTTTTACGTTGTAGCTACCTGGCTGAGCGTCTTGATCTGCACTTATCGATATAAAATCATCATTACCAGATGCTGTCCGCTTTTGATAATTATCGCTGTCGCCTAAAGCTTCCATTGAAGTTTGCACTTTTTCAAGCGCAGACTTAAGCGCACCAACAGCTGAAATATCAGTAGTTAATTTACTTTCGGTAGTATTTAAACGAGCTTCAGCCGGTGCTTGCTCTGCATTTACTAACGCATCAACAATATCTGATACTGCTAACCCTGAGCCTAAACCAGTAAACGAAATAGCCATACTTACCTCTTTAAATACTTACCGAATAAACAAATTTGACACTAATAATAACTAATAATTAACTCTAGACTGTTTGATCAATTAAAATGCCGGCAGATTCAGATAGTTTAGACACCAAACTTAACACTTCCTCAGAAGGATATTGCTTAATAACTTCACCGCTGTTTTTATCGAGCACTTTAATTACATCGCGACCTGAATCTTCATCAACTTTAAATTGCAAACTTCGGTTCATTTCGCCCATAAAGTCCTGCAATTGTTGCGCCATTTTTTCTAGCTGTTCGCGATCTAGTGGCTGAGCTACTTCATCTTGATTATTATTTTTATATTGGCTTTGCTGTAGCTTTTGTTGATTGAGCGCTTCCGTTTGTTTTACATCATCAACCGCTCGCTCAGTTAAAGAGTGAGCGGCTTGCCCTACTTGCTTATTATCACCAGCAATGGGAACCGCTGATGTTGTAACCTCTGCATTTGAAGTAATTGTATTCATAACAGATTCCTATTCGTACTTAATTAAACCAACAATAGCTTAGTTTATATTCTTAAACCACAAAAGGAGGTAGCTAAAGCCACCTCCTTTTTTAAATACTAATACTGACTTTATGTATTAGTTAGCTAACCATTGAGCAATTACTTGTAACTTATTAACCTAATAAGCTAAGTGCTGCTTGTGGTAACTGATTTGCTTGTGACAAGATTGACGTACCTGCTTGTTGCAATATTTGGTTTTTAGTCATTTGCGCTGTTTCAGTAGCAAAATCGGTATCTTGAATACGGCTACGAGATGCTGATACGTTTTCAGAAATGTTAGCAAGGTTACTAATTGTATGGTCAAAACGATTTTGTACGGCACCTAAATCAGCACGCTGAGAATCAATTGAGGCTATCGCAGCATCAATTACAGCTAAAGCGTCTTGCGAACCATCTTGTGATGTTATATCTAAATCCTCAACACTATCTAATGCTGAGCTTGCTGAAGTATCGTCAAACAAAGTAGCGTTAGCCCCTTCAAATTGGAACCCTTCCCCGCCAGTCAGTTTTAGCTCTGCAGTTGCGTTGTATGTAGTTGCAGCAGCAGAAGTCGTGGCTGCCGCTCCACCTTGACCCGTTATATCCATTGTTACAGCTGCAGGAGTACCAGCAGTATCAACAAAGTTAAGTGTTATATCGTCTTCACCAGTTAAAATTAACTTGGTCGGATCATTTTCATCAACTGATGCTGTTACACCTTCAATACCTTTGTCGTTAATAGCACTTGCTAAATCGGTAAGGTCATCGTTATTAAAATTACTTACATTTACCGCTGTGCCGTTTACTGTTAGAGAAATATCCGCGCCGCTAGATAGTGCATTGAAGTTATCTAATGTAACTGTATTCTCAACTTGTGCTTTAACATTAACACCAGCCTCTGAAGTAGCTGCATTGATTGCTTTTGCAATAGTATTTGTAGAGGCATTAGCTGCATAAGTAATCTCTTCTGTAGAAGACCCACCATCTTCTTTGATTTTAAAGCCGTCACCTGCTGCTGCTGCTGTGTAACCGTTAGTAACCGTTGAAGCAACAACACCAGCTGCTGTCCCCGCTTCACTATATTCTTGGCTACCTATTTTATCCGCTGAAATATCATTGAGGCTAAAACTAATCGTTTCATTTGCATTAGCGCCTACTTGGAAATCTGTTTTACCAAAGCTACCATCTAAAAGTTGCTGCCCACCAAAAGAAGTTGTTTCTGCTATTCTGGTTAATTCTTCATTTAAAGCTGTAACTTCTTTTTGTAGAGACTCTCTGTCTTCTGTAGAGTTTGAACCATTGGCTGATTGTAATGCTAGCTCACGCATACGCTGTAAAATGCTTGTTGACTCACTCATAGCGCCTTCAGCAGTTTGCGCCATTGAAATGCCGTCGTTAGCGTTACGTTGCGCTACACCTAAACCATTTATTTGTGATGTTAAACGGTTAGAAATTTGCAGACCTGCCGCATCATCTTTTGCGCTATTGATACGCATACCTGATGACAAACGTTCCATTGACGTTGCTAAGTCAGAACCTGATTGAGATAGGTTACGTTGCGCGTTTAATGAAGATACATTTGTGTTTACTGAAATCATAATAAAACTCCTGATTACTTTCGTAATGTTGCTATTTTAATTTAACCAAGAGCTGTCACAAATGTATGCTCAGCTCCGTACTGATTAAGTTAACGGCAGGAGGTAAATTATCTTTAGAGGTATTTTAGAAATAAATTGGTTTATTTGATAAAAAAATATAACTGACTGTTTTTAATGATTAGTTATTTTAAATTAATTTAAAATACGGTTTGAATATTATGCTTTTAGTGATTTTAACAACCTAAAACAAAAAACGCACTTTAAAGTGCGTTTATATATTTAGTTATTAGTTAAACTAATAATTAACCGCCTAATAAACTAATGGCTGCTTGTGGTATTTGATTCGCCTGCGAGAGTATTGAGGTACCAGCCTGCTGCAATATTTGATTTTTCGTCATTTGCGCTGTTTCAGTCGCAAAGTCAGTATCTTGAATACGACTACGTGAGGCTGATACATTTTCATGAATATTTGCAAGGTTACTAATTGTATGACCAAAACGATTTTGTACAGCACCTAAATCAGCACGCTGAGAATCAATTGAGGCTATCGCAGCATCAATTACAGCTAAAGCGTCTTGCGAACCATCTTGTGATGTTATATCTAAATCCTCAACACTATCTAATGCTGAGCTTGCTGAAGTATCGTCAAACAAAGTAGCGTTAGCCCCTTCAAATTGGAACCCTTCCCCGCCAGTCAGTTTTAGCTCTGCAGTTGCGTTGTATGTAGTTGCAGCAGCAGAAGTCGTGGCTGCCGCTCCACCTTGACCCGTTATATCCATTGTTACAGCTGCAGGAGTACCAGCAGTATCAACAAAGTTAAGTGTTATATCGTCTTCACCAGTTAAAATTAACTTGGTCGGATCATTTTCATCAACTGATGCTGTTACACCTTCAATACCTTTGTCGTTAATAGCACTTGCTAAATCGGTAAGGTCATCGTTATTAAAATTACTTACATTTACCGCTGTGCCGTTTACTGTTAGAGAAATATCCGCGCCGCTAGATAGTGCATTGAAGTTATCTAATGTAACTGTATTCTCAACTTGTGCTTTAACATTAACACCAGCCTCTGAAGTAGCTGCATTGATTGCTTTTGCAATAGTATTTGTAGAGGCATTAGCTGCATAAGTAATCTCTTCTGTAGAAGACCCACCATCTTCTTTGATTTTAAAGCCGTCACCTGCTGCTGCTGCTGTGTAACCGTTAGTAACCGTTGCAGCAACAACACCAGCTGCTGTCCCCGCTTCACTATATTCTTGGCTACCTATTTTATCCGCTCCAAAAGAGCCAAGAGTTAAGCTGATCGTTTCATTTGCATTAGCACCAACCTGAAATTCTTTTTTTCCATACGTACCATCAAGCAGTTGCTGCCCACCAAAGGAGGTTGTATCTGCAATACGGGTAAGCTCTTCTTGAAGTGCTGCAACTTCCTTTTGTAATGATTCTCTATCTTCAGTAGAGTTTGAACCATTCGCAGATTGTAGTGCTAGCTCACGCATACGCTGAAGGATATTTGTTGATTCATTAAGAGCACCCTCTGCTGTTTGCGCCATTGAAATACCATCATTAGCATTACGCTGTGCAACCGCTAAGCCATTTATTTGTGAAGTTAAACGGTTTGAAATTTGTAAGCCCGCCGCATCATCTTTTGCGCTATTAATACGCATACCTGATGACAAACGCTCCATTGACGTTGCTAGGCCTTCGCCAGATTTAGTTAAGTTACGTTGTGCGTTTAATGACGACACATTAGTATTTACTGTTAATGCCATTTTACCATCTCCTAGGTTTAAACAGAGTGTGGTTCAACACGTTTTAACAGGAACCACTATTCGATAATTTCTAATTATTAGAAAAGCATTTACTGTGCCAACTTTTAAATAAATATAACCACATGTTTTTAAAGTGTTTTCAATAAAAATATCAAACGTTAATAATAAGTTATCTATTTAGCGGGAGTGACGACAATTTATTGCCGCTATTTTGAGGGAGGTTTTTGCCGCTTTGTATTAACTAAAGCGGCAAGGTATTTCTGCTTATAATCAGTTTATAAGTAATCAAATAAAGAAAGGTTAGTTAGACGGCCAAACGTGGCTTGTGATGCTTGTAGTGCAGTTTCTTGTTTAGTGAGTTCACTAATGGCTTCTGCCATGTCTACTTCAACTAAGTCAGAGAGATTACTTTTGTTTTGAATATCTTGTGCAAGGTTAGAGTCGCTAACTCTTTCAAGTGCATTCATACGCCCACCTAAACTTGCTTGCGTAAACACAACTTGCTCGCTGGCGTTTTGTAATTGCACTAAACCATCGGCTAAAACTTGCTGAAAGTCATCACCTTCAAGTGTGCCGTCATTTAAACCTGTAATAAGCGATTGCAAGGTATTAAGTACATTTTCTTTGCCTGGCTTTTCAAGGTTGAAGTCAAGCTGACCAGGTGCTGTGCCTTCAAATTCAATTTTCATACCGGCAAAATCGATTGGTTCATCAGTAACTTCACCCGTTACTGTTGGTGTTAGTGGAGCACCATCTCTATATATTTCGTAAGTTTGGGGATCGTCAGCCGTAGCCCCAGGGCTTACAAGTACGCTATATGTATTTGCAGTCGCTGAGGCTGTTGGGTCTGCGTTGTAATTTGCTTGATGGAAGTTATCAAACTCAGTTTGGCCATCAACATAAACACTTGCCGCTGTAATAGAACCCGAGACTGTGGCTGTATTTGACGCAACATTCAAGCGTGCATCAGTTTTCTCGAACGTATCAAAACCGTTATCGCTAGATTTAATACTTACGCCTTCAGCAATGGTAATTACATGCTGGCCTTGATCTCCGTTATAAGTATATTCACCCGCAGTAGAGTCAAATTGGTAAGGCTGAGTACTGTCTTGGTAGCCTGAAAAAATAAACTTACCGTCTTCTGAGCGAGTATTCATTAAATTGACGAGTGTTTTTTGTATTTCACTCAATTCGGCGGCAATAGACTCTAAATCATCTTGTGTATAAGCACCATTACCTGCTTGAATAGTCAGCTCTTGTGCTTGTTGAATATTAGTATTTATACTTTGTAAGATGGTCTCTTCAGTTTCGAGGCGACCATTTAATTGGTCAATATTTTTAGAATGCTGCTCGTTTGTTTGTATTTTATTTGAATACAGCATCCCTTGCGAAACAGCAGCTGGCGCTTCTGAAGTCGTTAAATACTTCTCCCCTGTCGTTACTTGTTCTTGTGCATTGGCAACACTTTGTTGATTGTCGAGTATTTTATTTATATTGTTTTGGTACATTAAGTTATTTGATAAACGCATAATTACCTCGCCGCACTTAATAAGGTGTCAAAAATTTCTTGAGCTGCAGCCAATACTTGCGCTGATGCTGAATATGATTGCTGAAAACGCAGTAAATTAGCGGCCTCTTCATCTAGGTTTACACCCGAGAGCGACTCATACCACGCCTCTGATTGCTCTGCTAGCGCATCAAATGCACTTGCACTGGTAATTGCTTGGCCGGTTACTACACCTATATCGCTCACTAAGCCTGAGTAGGCTTGATTAAATGTGTCGTGATTATCGGCCGTGGCTGTAGTTACTACATTTTTACGAACTAATTCGCCATTTTGTAAATCAGCTAGCTTTAAACCATTACGGTTATCATCAAAGCCGCCTTCATTAAATTCAAGAGTAAACGTGTCTCCAGTGGCTGGGGTACCTTCAATGTCAAAGTCAAAGCCATAACTATCATAAGGTGCGCCTGCTTGTGCTAAAACACCTTCAGCTGGTGGTACTATGGTTATTGGTACATTAGTGCCATTACCGTCGCTAATTAAATAATCATTGGTACCTGCAGCTTTAACAAGGGTTATTTCACCGTTTGTTAATCCCGGCGCCGAAGTAAAACCACCGGAGGTAACACTTGTTACCTCTCCTGCTGAAATAGTTGCTGTACTTGTATTGTCGATACTATTTGCTGTACGAATTGGTGAAGCAAGCGCTAGGTCTTCACCGCGACTGGTAGCAAGTGTAATGCTGGTAGCGGCTTCTGAGTTTAATTTTATTTGAAACTGATCGCCTTCAACACCACTCCCTGAAACGTTAATTTGTAAACCAAATGACTCTCCACTTGTAATGTCATCAGAGTTAATAACACCTGATGCTGGTATAGTAGCTAAAGAAGCGCTACCTACTGGTTCACCTTTATTGTCAATAGGTTGAATACTTACTTCATCAGCATTGGCGGTGTAGGTAATAATAAAGTCACTAGCCGGTAATTCACTGCCTTTACCGGGTTCTACTGTGGCTGTCATATTAGTAACACCACCGCTATTATCTTTATACGCATAAGCACCGACGGAAGGTATATTAAATATATCACCGCCTAACTCGCCATTAGCATCCATACCCAATTTATTTTGTTCGTTAAACGCATCGGCAATTGCCAACCCCATTTGGCCTATTTGGTTTTGTGCTGGCACTAAGATGTCATCTCTAAATGCGAGTAAGCCGCCAATTTTGCCCTTTAATTTACTTGAATCTATTTCTAGCGGCACAGCTTTGCCGCCATTTACGTCAAGTGTGAGTTCTTTAAAATTAGGATCAGGGTCGCCCGACAGTGAAAACAAGTTAAAAGTACCGTTCTCCATAACTAAAGACTCGCCAGTGCCCATAAATACAAGCTTTTCGCCATTTGGGCCATCAAGAGTTTCTATATCAACTAATTCTGATAGCTCACGAATTGCTAAATCTCGTTGATTGTAAATAGAGCTTGCGTCTGATGCGTTATTTGTTCCGTTTACTACCGCTATCTCTTGGTTTAACGTATTAATATTTTGAATTAATGAATTAGCCTCATCAGAAAAAATCTCGAGTTGTTCGTTCACTATGCTTTGCTGCTCAAGCACTATGCCTGAAAGTCTATCCATTTGATCAACTAGGCTTTGCGCATCAGTCATTACCAATGAGCGAGCAACAGATGAAGAAGGCTGGTTTAATGCCTCTTGCACGTTGTTGAAAAGCGAATTGATACCGGTTGATAAATTATTAGATTCTTCAGAAAAAATGGTATCTACACGGTTTGCCTCAGTAACAAACTGATCAAAAAATGATTTATTAGAGGTATCGCGATTTAATTGCGATTGGGCAAACTCGTTCAAAAGCCTATATGTTTCGCCCCGCCCTACTTGATTATCTACCATAGTGGTAAATTCAGTTCGCTCACGTACGTAGCCCTCAGTATTTACATTGGTGATATTTTTACTGGTCGTTTGCAAAAGCTCAGAGCTTGAACGTACCCCAGCACTGGCAATATTTAATAAACTAAACGACATATTACTTCACTCCTTGGGCAAACGCGCTTGTTGCAATATTTTTAAGCTCACTGCTATTTAGCACTTTTTTAATTTTACTCGCGTAATTAGGATCGGTTGCGTAGCCTGCTTTTTGTAGTGAATCTAAAAATTCATTTGGCTTTGCGGTATTTTGTAGTGCTTCTTCGTAACGTGGGTTTTGCGTTAAAAAATCAACAAAGTCGTTTACGCTATCTTTAATAGAATCGTAGGCTCTAAAGCTTGCTTGTTTTTTAACAGCGGTACCTTGCTCAAACTCAAGTGTTACTTTACTTGCTTTGTCACCTTCCCAGCTTTTATCTGACTTAATATTAAATAAGTTATTTGAACTGCCACCATCACTTTTACTAATGATATGCTTACCCCAACCCGTTTCAAGGGCGGCCTGAGCCACCATTACAGCTGGGTTTAAGCCAATTTTTTGTGCTGCAGTTTTAGCGTGTTCCCACACTGAACTTACAAACTGCTCTGCTGTTTCAAAATTAGTGCTACTCGCTTTAGGCTCATTAATATTGGCTTGAGTACTATCAATAGCAGCTGCTTGTTGCTCGTTTTTTTCATGCGCAAGTGTTGACCCAGCACGCTTGTCACTAAAAAAGTCATTTGTTGTTCTTAACACTGAACCTGGCATAAAGTTATCTGCTTCTGGCGAAAGCTGCTGCACTATTAAATCTGCTAACCCAAGCGAGCCGTTTGATGACAGCTCAGAGGAAAGCTGCTGATCGTGCATTTCTTCAAAAAACTTTACACCACTTGAATTAAAAGGACTGTCTTCGTCTTCGAAAGCTTCATTTGCTTTGCGCATTCCTTTTAGCAGCATTTGCGTAAAAATAGCTTCAAATTGTGCAGCCGCTTTTTTAAGCGCAGCTTTTGAGGCATCAGTTGATGCATCACCGCTGTTTAAAGCGTCTTGACGTAGTGTATTTAAATTACTTAAATCAAAAAAGTTTTGCTTATCGAGGTGATTTGTTTCCATCAGCTTTTTGACACAAAAATGAATAATGCTTTAACAAATGCAAAAATTGAGCCAAGGAAGGGGAAACAATAAAAAGCTTAAGACCCTTTTATATACTTAAGCTTTGTTTGGAAGGAGTAACAACCTGCAACTAATTAAATAACAACAAGCTGACCGTTAATGGCACCCGCTTCTTTTAGGGCTTCTAAAATAGCCATTAAATCGCCAGGCGCTGCACCTACTTCGTTTATTGCACGCACTAAATCGTCAAGACTAACGCCAGGGTTAAAAACAAACGCACGAGAATCATCTTGATTAACATCAATAATACTTTGCTGCGTGACAACAGTATCGCCGTTTGCTAGCGGATTTGGTTGAGAGACATTTTGTTGCTCTGCAATTGTTACAGTTAAGCCACCATGCGTAATTGCCGCTGGCTGAAGCTTTACGTTTTTACCAATAACAATGGTACCTGTTCGCGAATTAACAATAATTTTTGCTGCTGTATCAGCGGGTTTAAACTCAAGGTTTTCAAGCGTAGATAAGTAAGACACACGCTGCGAGGCATCCCGTGGCGCTAAAACTCTTATAGAAGCAGCATCAAGTGCTTGTGCGCTATTAGGGCCCACTAAATCGTTAATCGTTTTTTCTAAGCGTTTAGCAGTTGTGAAGTCTGGGCGATTTAAATTAAAAGTAATGTAATCACCTTGCATAAACGGGCTTTCTACGGCGCGCTCTACAGTAGCACCATTTGGCACTCTGCCAACTGTAGGTGTATTAATAACAACTTTACTGCCATCAAGCCCTTGAGCACCTAAACCACCGACAATTAAGCTACCTTGAGCAATTGCGTACACGTTGCCATCTACCCCTTTTAAAAAGGTTTGCAGCAAAGTACCACCACGTAAACTGCCAGCACTACCAATAGACGAAACAGTGATGTCAATTGTTTGCCCTGGTTTTCTAAAAGCGGGTAACTCAGCATGAACAGCTACTGCAGCTACATTTTTAATTTTAGGACTTTGCGTAGAAGGAAGCGTAATACCAAAACTATTTAGCATGCCTCTGAAGCTTTGTTGCGTATATGAGTTTTGCTCTCCAGTGCCTGGTAGGCCAACAACTAAACCATAACCAACTAATTGGTTAGACCTTACGCCTTCGACCATAGACACGTCTTTAATGCGCTCGGCGCTCGCAGTAAAATGCAAGCTTAGTAAAACGACTAAACATAAAGCTTTTAGGCTCTTCATGTTGCTACCCTCTAAAATGGAAACAGCGAACTGCTAAAGAAGCGTGTAAGCCAACCTGGACTTTGCGATTCTTGTGTTTGACCTTTACCCGAGTACTGAATACGAGCATTTGCAATGCGGTTTGACTCTACTGTGTTATCAGCACTTACATCTTGCGGGCGAACTAAGCCTTCTAGCCTAATAAATTCTTCACCGGTATTTAAGGTTAGCCATTTTTCGCCGCGAATAACTAAATTACCATTTGGTAAAACACGCATAACATTTACCGAAATATCGCCTACTAAACTGTTTGATTGATTTGATTTAGAATCACCCGTAAACGATGAATCGCTGCCAATACCAAACTGAATACTGTCGCCACCAATATTTACAGGTAAACCACCTAAGCCGATAACAGGGTCGAGGCTTGCGTCAGTTTCTTTATCTGTTTCTGTTTTAGCGGCTTTAGTAGCTTGCGTAGACTCTTCAAGTTTAACCGTAATTATATCGCCAGTGCGCAGTGCTTTTTTATCTGAATATAAATCGTTAGAAGTATGAGTATTAAATAAAGATCCAGTTGCGACCAGGGGCTCTACAACAGGCTCTGGGTACATAGGTGCATAGTACGGATCGTCTTGTACTACTTCACTATTTTGCGTAGACATACAGCCACTTAAAAATAAAGCACCTGCTGAAATAAATAAAATTTTACGCATAAAAGTCCCCTTACTCTTTAAAGCTGTTGATTAATGTAACTCATCATTTCGTCAACAGCCGAGATAACCTTTGAGTTCATCTCGTAAATACGCTGCGTTTCAATTAGATTAACCAGCTCTTCAGTTACATTTACGTTTGATGTTTCAAGCGAACCTTGAATAATACTTCCAAGTCCTTCAACTCCCGGGTTACCTTGTACCGGTGCACCACTAACAGCAGTCTCGGTGTAAAGGTTTTGTCCAATTGGCTCAAGACCTGATGGATTAATAAAATCACTAATTGTTAACTGCCCTATAACCACGTTATCGGCTTGACCTGCAACACGTACCGATACTTCACCATCTTGTGAAACGGTTATTGATTGTGCGTCATCTGGTACATTCATTTCGGGCTGAATTACGTAGCCAGCTCCAGAGGTTACAATTCGTCCATCGCCATCAGTTGTAAATTGGCCATTGCGTGAGTAGGCAATATTGCCATCTGGCTGAAGTACTTCAAAAAAACCTTCGCCAGAAATCATCCAATCTAAAGAGTTCTCGGTAGTTAACATATTACCTTGAGTAAACTCTTTTTGGTTGGCAACCACCTTAGCACCCGCACCTAACATTAAACCTGACGGCATTTCGGTATCTTGCGATGAACGACCACCCGGCTGATTAATATTTTGATAGAGTAAGTCTTCAAATATAGCGCGGCTTTTTTTGTAACCTACAGTGCTGGCATTCGCTAGGTTATTTGAAATAACCGATATATCGGTTTGTTGAGCGTCTAGCCCTGTTTTACTGATCCACAATGCTGGATTCATAATTATGCCCTCATTTTAAAGTTAAACTATGCGCATGAGCTGATCTTGACGTTCGTCAATTTCTTCAGCTGTTTTCATTAGCTTTACTTGTAATTCAAATTGACGCTGGTGACTTATCATGTCGACCATTTCGTGAACAGGGTTCACATTAGACATTTCAAGTGAACCACTTAATACTTTTACATTTGCAGAGGTATCAACAGCTTGCCCTGCTACAGGCCTAAATAAACCATCGTTACCTTTTTCAAGTTGCGAGCTGTTAGCTTCTACAACTCTTAGCGTGTCCACTTCTTCTAAGAAGTTAGCCGGTGCACCCTGCGGGCGTACTTGAATGGCACCATCTTCACTAAAACCAATTTTTTCGACCGGTACAGGTAAAATAACAGGGCCACCCTCGCCAATTACTTGACGACCATGACTTGTTACTAACATGCCTTGCGCTGTGATATTAAGCGTACCTACTTTTGTGTAAGCTTCGTTGCCCGATGCATCTTGTACTGCAAGCCAAGCGTTATCGCTCATCGCAATATCTAAATCGCGTCCGGTTTGTATTATGCCACCCGATACCATGTTTGAGCCTGGGCGCTCTTGCATTGAAAATACACGTGTCGGCAAACCTTCGCCAAACGCTTGCATAGAGCGCGCCTGAGCAAAGTCAGCTTTAAAGCCAGTTGTATTTGCATTCGCCAAATTATTGGCTTTAAGCGCAAGCCCCTGCAGGCTTTGCTTAGCGCCAGAGGCGGCAATGTAGACCATTTTGTCCATAGTATCGACTCACATAAAAATCTCTGAGTTGATAAATGCAAAATAGATGCCAGATTAAAATTGACGCAATAAACAGGAAGGTTTTATACAGGAGATCATAAAAAAGGCTGCAAAAATGCAGCCTATTTGAATTAAATTTAACTTATCGGATCTGCAAAATACTTTGCTGAATGGTTGAGTTAACTTCAAGCGCACGTGAGTTGGCCTGATAATTTCGTTGGGCTGTAATCAAATCTACAAGTTCGTTTGTCAAATTTGTATTTGATTGCTCAAGTGCAGAGGAGTTAATACTACCAAAAGTACCTGATCCTGCTTCACCTGCAACAGGTTCTCCAGAGTCAATACTTTGCTTCCAACTTGTATCGCCTACTTGCGATAAACCTTGTGAATTAGGGAAGCGAACCATAGCAACTTGACCTAGGTAAGTTGAATCGCCATTACTGTACGAAGCAACAAGTTTACCATCGGTGCCAATATCAATCCCGGCTAAACGACCTACTGTTGAGCCATCTTGATCAAGTGCTTTTACTTCAAAACCACTCGAGTACTGAGTAGGAATACGACCAGCTGTGTTATTTTCATCACGCCAGTTCAGCTCAATACCTGTGCTAGGAAATGTTGCACCGTTATCAAGCATGGTAGATAGCCCAGTGCCTGCACCTGCTGGTAGGTTTATTTCGTCAAACGTTGTTAAGTTCGTGTTCGCTACACCGCCTGTTGTAGATGGCAAACCGCTTGAGTCGAAACCTAGTGTAGTGATAGGTGTATATGGCGTTGTAGTTTGTTCTGCGCCCGTTGTACCATCAACTACTTTACCATCAAGAGTGGCATATACTTCCCAGCTGTTGTCTGTGCCACCAGAAGCCGCATCTTCTTCTTTAACAAAGAAGTATTGTAAAATATGTGGCTCACCTAATGAATCATATACAGTTGTTGATGTTGAAGAGTTGTACGTACCATTTGATGTAGGGTCAAAATCTATACCCGTTGGATCTGCAGTTGCATCCAAGTTAAAAGATAGATATACATTTTCTGTTGCTCGAGGAGAACCCGACGAATCCGGAATTTGTACTGGGTTAGTTGTACTTAAACTCACAGAGGTAGTATCACCTGTTGATGAATCAACTGGAAAGGCTTGTAAATAATTACCTTTAGCATCTACCATAAAATTATCTTGGTTAAGCTTAAATGCACCCGCACGTGTGTATGTTAAATCTTGCGATGAAATATCATCAGTCATTGCAAAATAACCTTCACCCGTAATCGCTAAGTCTAATGAGTTATTAGTAAACTGTAACGACCCCTGATGAAACTGTTGTGCAACCATAGTGGTTTGTACACCATCACCATTTTTAGTTTTACCTGCACTAAATACTGATGATGCATATACATCAGCAAACTCAGCACGTGACTCTTTAAAGCCCGTTGTATTAACGTTTGCAATATTATTTGCTGTTACGTCTAAATCTTTTTGTGCGGCAGCAAGGCCGGTTAATGCAATATTGAAGCTCATAATTCACCTCTAACCTTTAAATATGTGGCCTGCTGGCAGGCAAAAAATACTAAAATTTATTATGCGATTTCTGCAACATCTGTCAGTCTAACCGCGCCTTCTTTAGTGTTAATAATAATGCCGCTTGAGCCATTTATATTAACGCTTTCAATGTTCTTAAATGTCGCTATTGGTAAGCTTGAAAATTCACCGTCGGTACTTCCTTCAGCTGATACAGTGTATTCACCTTCAGGTAAGCGCTCACCGTCTTCGTTGGTACCATCCCAAGTAAAACGAACCGCTCCAGCAGGCTGAGAGCCCATATCAATTGTTTTCACTAATTGACCTGACGCATCAGTTACCTTAATTTTTAAATTATCAACCGCGGCTTCTGCAACTGCAGACCCTTTAGCATCACCTGTTTCGTTTAAATCTAAACTGTTAGATTCTAATAGCGCCTGCTTACCTACAAGTGTTGAAGCTTGCAAAGCAGAGTTAGAAGTCATTGATGAAGCTAAAGATTCAAAGTTTGTGTTTAAATCAGTAATGCCTTGCGCCATCGTAAAATTAGTCATTTGTGCAATCATTTGATCATTATCCGCAGGGTTACTGGGATCTTGATACGATAATTGCTGAGTTAACAAAGAGAAAAAGTCTTCTTGCGTTAACGCGTCACTTTCCTCATCAGCTGTTGCTACTTGGGTGTCTTGCCAAGTAATAGAGTCTAAATAGGATGAACTGGTACTAATATCGTTACTCATAACCTACCCTCGGTTATCGCTGCCCAAGTAACAGCGTTTTGCTTAACATTTGCTTAGCTGCATCTGCAACTTGCACGTTTGTTTGATAAGAGCGAGAGGCTGAGATCATATTTGCCATCTCCTCAACAACATTAACGTTGGGTTTATAGATATAGCCGTTTTCATCCGCGCTCGGGTGATTTGGGTTATATTCAATCTGTAATGGCTTGTCACTTTCAACAATTCCCAAAACTTTAACACCAACAGCGGAGCCCTGAGGATTACTAGCCGATGCTGACGCTTTAGTCAGTTCTGCTGCAAATACAGGCTGGCGCGCTCGGTAAGTTTGGTCTTGAGATGAACTAATCGTATTAGCATTAGAGATATTACTTGCGGTAGTATTTAGGCGAACATTTTGTGCGCTCATACCACTAGCTGAAATATCAAATACATTATATAAACTCATAATTTTTATCCTTGACTACCGAGGGCTTTGTTCAGACCTTTAAATCTGCCGCTTAAAAATTGCAAGCTGGCCTGATACTCCATCGCATTCTGTGTATACAAGTTTCGTTCCACCTGTATATCAACCGAGTTACCATCACCTGTATCTGTTTGATTTGGCATACGAAATAATTCAGAACCACCTACACTTCTAGTACCACCGGCAATGTGATTTGCATCTGTTGTAACCATTGAATTGCCGCTTTGTTGGGTTGACCTTGCCGCTTTTAATGCTGAGGCAAAATCGATATCTTTTGCTTTATAGCCAGGCGTATCAGCGTTCGCTATATTAGTGGCAAGTAACTCTGCTCGCTGTGAACGGATCAACATGGCTTGCGGATGCACACCCAAAGCTTTATCAAAACTGATAGCCATAACCTTTCTCCAAAAAATTGACTTACCTATGGTTAAAGCAAAAAATAAGCCATTAATCTTAGAAGGTATGTTATTTTTATAGAGCTATGTTTTTAAATGAAAAACGACGCAAATAGCGTCGTTAAAAAGGAAGGAATTAACTTAATTATTTCTTTTGGTAAATGATACCAGGGTTGCACCGTACCATATCAAATTCATTACTTAAGCCAGTCATCGATTCCGAAGCACCTAAAAATAGATACCCTTTAGGATTTAAGGCTTGAGCAAATTGACTAATAATTTTTGCTTTTACTTCTGGTGCAAAATAAATAAGTACATTTCGACAAAAAATAATATCAAACTTACCCATAAGTGCATAAGAATCAAGTAGGTTTAAGTGCCTAAAGTTAACTTGTTTTTTTACCGAATCGTTAACTTGAGCCATACCATTACCACTATCTTTGAAGAACTTTTTACGACGCTCTGCAGACAACCCTCTTGCTAACGCAAGTGAATCGTACTCTGCATTTTTACACATATCGAGCATGGTATTAGATATATCAGTACCGGTAATTTGCGCTCCCATGCGCAGTACTCCAGGCTGCTTTGCCTGAAACTCCGCAACAGACATAGCAATAGAGTATGGCTCTTGCCCTGATGAACTTGCCGCAGACCAAATTTTCAATGGCCTCCTTAGATCTTTAAATTCAGGGAATAATCTATTTTGTAAAAGCTCAAATGGGTATTGATCTCTAAACCATAACGTTTCGTTTGTGGTCATTGCATCAACAACTGCGGCTCTTAATTGCCGCTCATGTGGCCCAAGTGTTTTACTGACTAGTTGCGATAAAGATTCCACATTAAATCGAGCCATTAATGGAGCAAGTCGGCTTTTAACTAAATACTGCTTGTTTTCACCTAAAACAATGCCACATTGCTGCTCTAAAAACGAACGGAACTGATCGTATTCACTTTGCTGCAAATCTTTATTATTCAAATTAATAACACCTATAATTATTCGTCACTATGAACCCATTTTTTAACCGCTGTAGCTAATTCATCAGGGTTAAATTTAGCAATAAAATCATCTGCGCCTACTTTTTCGATCATTGCTTGGTTAAATACACCACTTAAAGATGTGTGTAAAATAACGTGCAATGGCGCTAATTTTGGATCTGCTTTTATTTCTGCAGTTAATGTATAGCCGTCCATTTCAGGCATTTCAACATCTGATATTAATAAACCTACTCTTTCTGTAATATCGTTTTTACAATCAAGCTCGGCTATTTCTTTAAGTCTGATTAGTGCTTCTTTACCATTTTTAGCAAGCTCAGTTTGTACACCTAGTGGTTCAAGAGCACGCTTTACTTGGTTACGAGCAACGGCAGAGTCATCAGCAATAAATACGATACGCTCGCCTAAATCTTTTTGAATATCACCACCGGCAGCTACTTCAGCGCTCACTTCTGTATTTACTGGGCAAATTTCGTTAAGAATTTTTTCTACATCAAGAATTTCTACTAATTCATTTTCGATTTCGGTCACAGCGGTTAAATATGAATATCGCCCAGCTCCTGATGGAGGCGGCATTATTTTTTCCCAATTCATATTTACTATTCGCTCTACACCACCCACTAAAAACCCTTGAACAGAACGGTTATATTCAGCAATGATAATAAAACTGTCTTTAATGTTTTCTATTGGACGCCCGCCTACAGCCATTGATAAATCTATAACTGAAATAGTTTGGCCACGAATATGCGCTACACCACGAATGTACGCATTCGATTTAGGCATACTAGTAAGAGGCGGACATTGTAGTACCTCTCTTACTTTAAATACGTTAATACCAAAACGCTGACGCCCTCTGAGCTTAAATAAAAGTAATTCTAGGCGGTTCTGCCCAACCAACTGTGTGCGTTGGTTTACTGAGTCTAAAATGCCTGCCATTCAAATCTCCTAAAGAAAACAAATAATGCGGAACGATAATTGCTTTCTAATTATAAAGCTACATAACATCGCGGGAGCGTCTAAGTTTTGACGCAAAATATTTATACCCTGTTTGAAACCATAAGCATAGTCGAAACATTATGAGTTTGTTAAAAAAAGTCAGAAGATACAGTGTTTTTTATTTTGTTGCCAGCCTCTGCTTAGCAACACCTTTGCATGCAAAAGTGTTTAGCAAAGATTTATTACAAGAGATAGCCGTTAGTTACGTAGCTAATCAAATAAACACAAATGATAGTGATAAAACTCAATTAAGTGCCCTACCACTTGATAGCCGCATACCTGATCGCATCTGTAAATCCCCCCTTGAGCTAACGTCTGCTAGTGAGCCTCCTTTTAATAGGCAGGTCACTATTCAGGCTAAGTGCCAAGATGAGCAAGCGTGGGCGCAATACGTACATGTAAGAGTTGTCGAAATGGCCCCAGTAGTAGTTGCGAATGCAAACCTAGCTCGTGGTGAAGTAATTACTAAGTCACATTTAAGTATACAAATGAAGCCTTCGCACTTTGTGAGAGTCCAATACTTAGATAACCCTGATATGTTGATTGGTAGCAGAAGTAAACGGAACATTAGAAGTGGTATGCCAGTACTACTTAATCAAATTTGCATGGTATGTAAGGGAGATTCTGTTAATATTTACGCAAACCTCAGAGGCCTTAGAATTAAAACCACGGGCATAGCCCTTGAAGATGGTACTTTAGGCGAACAGGTTCAGATTAAAAACAAAAAATCAGGTAAAATTTTAAATGCTCGAGTAGATGGTGTAGAGTCTGTTCAAGTAAACATTTAATTTAGATTTATACTAAAGTATCCTACGTATATGCCGATAACTAGGCATTAGTTGGGTAATATACAGGTTTATTATTATGGTCAGTCAAGTTAATGGTAGTAATCAACAAACGAATGCGCTTACAAACGCAAAGCAACAACAAGTTGATTTAAAAAAAGATAATGCAAATACACAAGCTGCACAGTCGCAATCTCCAAAAGCTGCGAGTGATTCTGTAAGCTTGACGCCACAGGCACAACAATTAAAAACATTGCAAGATAAAGCGCAACAGTCGCCTGGTTTTGACAGTGAAAAAGTAGCTGAACTTAAAAAAGCAATTACCGAAGGTAAATACCAAATTGATGCTGAAAAGCTAACAAAAAACTTAGCAGATTTTGAGTTTAACGTTTATGGCTAATCATAACGGTTTAATTTGCGTAAAATTAAATGAGCAAGTAGATTGCTTAGACTCATTACACGCGCTGTTAAACGAAGAGCTTACAGTTATAGCATCTCGAAGAGGTGAAGGTTTAAAAGAGCTTGCCCAACAAAAAATGCCTTTTTTAACCAAGCTAACTAAGCTCGATAAAGAGTTAAACAAACTTTTTGTCGCTAATGATGAGAATTCTCCTGAAGTGAATGAGCTTGTTGACCAAGTTAAATCACAATTAGCACAATGCCAAAAGCAAAATAAAGTTAATTCACATGCAGCTCGCCGAGCTCATTTAAGTGTTAAACAACTTAAAGAGATTTTAATTGGCGCACCAACCAGCATGACTTACGATCAAGGCGGTAGCGTAGTGAATACTGATAACAAGTTAGTCCGTAACTTAAAAGCCTAAGTGCAATAGATCAAGCTTGTTTAATAATTAAACTCTCTTTTTGTTAACTGTCCAATGTAAGTTAAACTGCCCTTCAATAACCCCATAGGTAGCCACCCTTTAACTTTAAACATTTAGTTAGTAATTGATTATTTTAAAATACAATTTATATCCTATATTCTCTAGCAGACTATATACATAGAAATACACCTGAACCACTCTAAAGCTCTGTAGGCGCTAAAGTTAGAACCTAGCATATATTACACTAAATGTACTTTTTACATCGTTAGCGCCTAGTGTTGCTCCTTAAAATTGATCAAGTATTATTATGGGTTAGTATTAGTAAAAGCAGGCATAAAAAAAACTGAAGAGTTAACCCTTCAGTTTTTTACGAACATAATTTATTATTTAGTTTGCAAAATTAAAGTTACGAAAACTGATTAAATAAGCTTTCTGTACTTAAACCTTCTTGTTGCAAAATATCTTTTAAACGGCGTAAAGCTTCAACTTGAATCTGTCTTACACGTTCTCGTGTCAGTCCAATTTCACGCCCTACATCTTCAAGCGTTGATGGCTCGTAGCCTAGTAAACCAAATCTGCGTGCTAATACTTCACGTTGTTTAGGGTTTAACTCACCTAACCAATCTACAATATGTTTATTAATATCGTTAGTTTGAACTTCGCCTTCAGGCCCTGCGCTTTTTTCGTCTGCAATAATATCAAGTAAAGCACTGTCGTTTTCACCGCCGATAGGCATGTCCACAGAGGCAATTTTTTCATTTAAACGTAGCATTTTAGTTACGTCTTCAACAGGTCTATCAAGGCTTGCAGCAATTTCTTCAGCAGTTGGCTCATGGTCAAGCTTTTGCGTTAACTCACGTGCTGTGCGCAAGTAAACATTTAATTCTTTAACTACGTGGATAGGTAAGCGAATAGTTCGGGTTTGGTTCATAATGGCACGTTCAATAGTTTGACGTATCCACCATGTTGCGTAAGTTGAGAATCTAAAGCCACGCTCTGGGTCAAACTTTTCAACGGCGCGGATTAAACCTAAATTACCTTCTTCAATTAAATCTAGTAATGCCAAACCACGGTTATTGTAACGGCGAGCAATTTTAACAACTAAACGTAAGTTGCTTTCAATCATACGTTTGCGTGAGGCTTCACAACCTCGAAGTGATTTACGTGCAAAGAAAACCTCTTCTTCTGCACTAAGTAAAGGAGAGAAACCTATCTCACCTAAATAAAGCTGAGTTGCATCAAGATTTTTTGTAACTTCTTCTTTAGCAAAAATCTCATCTTCTTCTACTTTTTCAAGTAGTGAGTTGTTTTCTTCTACGGCGGTGTCATCGAACTTTTCATCAGTCGTGGTGTTTTTTGCTGCGCTAGCCATAAGCCTTCTCCCGAGCAATTATCAATACCTAAAAATTAGGGAAGGTATTTAGCAGGATTGACAGCTTGCCCTCGGTAGCGAATTTCAAAACGAAGTGCGGTGACCGAAGATTCTGAATTTCCAATTTCTGCTATTTTTTGTCCTGCCTTAACTTTCTGCTTTTCTTTAACAAGTAATTTCGAGTTATGTGCATAAGCACTTAGGTAATCATCATTATGTTTCAATATGATTAAATTACCGTAACCTCGAAGAGCGTTACCCGCGTACACCACCGTTCCTTGTGCCGCGGCTAAGACTGAAGCCCCTTTATGATTAGTAATCTGTAAACCTTTATAACCGTTTTCCTTATTAGAAAAGCGTTTGGTAACTTTGCCCTTTGCTGGCCAAAACCACTTAACTTTACTGCTCGACAAACGTTTAGTTTTACTAATTGTGTTACTGGCTTGTTTCTGAACATACTCTCGTTGTTTTGGAGGATCAAGCTCTTTCTTTAATTTTATGTTATTTTTTTGTATATTTTTTATAGACTTTTTACTCGAATTCGTATACTTTTCATCCCTTTTTATTTTTTCTGTTGGAGCAACCAACGATATACTCTGGCCTGGGAAGATAATATAAGGTGATGGAATTGAATTGTTTTTTGCCAGCTTTCGAAAATCCTGCCCCGCGCTAAATGCAATAGAATAGAGTGTGTCCCCCTTTTGTACTTTGTAACGATCACCATTAATGTTAATAGTATGACCTAAATCATTAACATTATTATTTAGGCTACTTACAGGGGCAGGAACATGTCTTGAAGAACAGCCAAAAAGAAAAACACTAATGAATATAGCAACATACAGTAAAAACTGTTTATTCATCGTGTTTTTCTCCTTACTTATAAAATGGGGATTTTTAATACTTATCGTAGTAAAAAGTATGCAACTACTATCAATACAACTAAAGCCCAGCCAAGTACTTCAATATATTGACGTAATTTTTGTTCCATTTTAACTCCGCCCCATTTCATTAAAGCCGAAACTAAAAAAAAGCGAGCACCACGCCCAATTGCAGATACGAGTAAAAATGGTAAAAAAGCCATTTGCATTACACCTGCCCCAATCGTAAATACTTTATAAGGAATAGGTGAAAAGCCTGCTAAAAAAACAATCCATACACCGTACTCTTTAAACCACGTAAGTGCGGTATCGAATTTATCTTGCCAATGCATTTGGGCAATAAGTGGTTCTACTACAGGTTCGAATAACCAAAAGCCTAGTAAATACCCTATAACGCCCCCAAAGACCGATGCAGCTGTTGCAAAGCTTGCAAAGCGCCATGCTTTACTTGGCTGTGCAAGCGACATAGGTGCAAGCATTACATCGGGTGGGACAGGAAAGAAAACAGATTCTGCAAAACTCATGGCTGCTAAGTAACGCTCTGCATGGCGGTGTTTAGCCCATACTAGGGCCATATCGTATAACTTGGTAAACAACTTCAAAATGAATTCCTATTCAATATCGCCAGGTATGAGCGGTACAAACCTTACGGGTGCAATAACATGCTCTGTGTAGTTATCGCCATTGCGAATAACCATGGTTAACTTTTGCTCTTGCTCTCCTATAGGGGCGAGTAACACACCACCATCAGATAGTTGAGCGAGTAAATCTTGTGGAACTTTAGACGCGGCTGCGGTAACAATTATGCCATCAAAAGGGGCTTGTGACTGCCAACCCTGCCAGCCATCGCCATGTTTCATTGCTACATTATATAAATCGAGTTGATGCAAACGGCGTTTAGCTTGCCATTGAAGCGCTTTAATGCGTTCAACCGAATATACTTTAGTAAACGATTTAGCCAGTACAGCGGTTTGATAACCAGAGCCTGTGCCAATCTCAAGTACTTTATCGCGCACACCTGCAAGGCGAAGTAACTCTGTCATACGGGCAACAATGTAAGGCTGCGAAATCGTTTGTCCTTGTCCAATAGGCAGCGCTGTGTTTTCGTAAGCTTTGTGCTTTAGTACATCATCTATAAATACATGGCGCGGTATATCTGCAATAGCACTAAGGACTTGTGTATCCTCTACCCCTTCACGCTTTAAAAGCTCAGCAAGCGCTTTGGCGCTTCGTGAGTAATTAGCTAGCACTATTTATCTCCAAATCAGCTAACCAGTCTCCTACTGCTTTTAAGCTATCTTTTGCAGTCATATCAACACTTAGTGGCGTTACAGATGCAAAGCCATTATTTATTGCATAAAAATCAGTACCTTCACCTGCATCGCTTTCAGTACCTAATGATCCATACCAAAAAATATCACGACCCCACGGGTCGGTTTGCTTGGTCATGGTTTCGGCTTTATGGCGCGCACCTAAACGCGTTACTTGTACACCTTTTAATTCATTTAACGGAATATCGGGCACATTAATATTTATAATTTGATCTTTAGGAAGCGGATGCGATGCCAAACCTTTTATTATATTTACGGTTACAGCGGCTGCCGTTTCAAAATACTCACCTTTGTGCGAGCAAAGCGATACAGCAATAGCAGGCAAGCCTAAATGACGACCCTCTGTAGCAGCTGCAACGGTACCAGAATAAAGCGTATCATCGCCTAAATTAGCACCATGGTTAATACCCGCAACAACTAAATCGGGTTTTTCATCAACAAGTTGGTTAACACCTAAGTGAACACAGTCAGTGGGTGTGCCATTAACTGATATAAAGCCATTTTCGAGCGTGGTGGCACGTAAAGGGTTCATTAATGTTAATGAATTACTTGCTCCACTACAGTTTCTATCAGGGGCAACCAGTGTTACCTCTGCTATTTGCATGAGTGCTTGATATAAAACTGCAATGCCTTTGGCATTTACACCATCGTCATTACTTAGAAGTATCTTCATTATTGCTGTCCTTTTCTTTTCGCTCGCGAGGGCTAGCATCGGTATAATCCACCAGCTCACGTAATAATGCGGTTGCAAAACACCCTTTAGGTAAACCAAAACTTAGTTTTAACGTAGTTCCATCAAGTGTTTCAACAGATAAGTCTTGTGGTATAAGCCTTAGCATTCTGCGTTCATTTTTAAGACCAAGCTCACCTAAGCCATCGCACCATGCTTGGTATGGTTTGAGCCATGTTTTTTCTTGATCGGTTAAGCCTTTTTCGCTTTTACCTACCATAGGTGCCGACATCATAATATCGCCAGAAGCTAAGCGAGCTATGTTCTCATCACTTATTGCATCTTCAAAAAACGCATTACTGCCGCTTAGCATAAATACTTCGCGGTGCATGGTTTTGGCTAAGCCATGTTCGTTTACACGCAAGCTTACTATTTGGTTAAATACGTGCGAGCGCGCTGCAGAAATGATAATACCGCGTAGCTTTTTATCGCGAATACGCTCCCCAGCAAACATTTTTTCGGCCATTACTAAGTTATGGCCGCCGTGCCCAAAGCGCTGCTCACCAAAGTAGTTTGGCACACCTGAACGCACCGCATTTATACGGCACAATATATCAAGCGGCTGTGTAACATTACGAAGCGTAATAGTAAATTTATTGCCCTTATGACAACCCGTTCGTAGTTTTCGCTCATGGCGCTGCTGCGAAACTATAAAAATGCTCTCGCTGTTAAGCTCACTAAAATCAATATGCTTTTTAATAGGCACTTTTACGCTAAACCATTGGCTACATACACCGTGGCGATCTTTCATGCCCGCGTAACTTACATCACGTGGAGATACACCTGCTTTTTGAGCGATAATTTTAGCAACATATTGTGTGTTTTCGCCTTTTTTAACCACTTGTAAGCAAACATGCTCACCGCTGCCAGTAAACTCAATACCTAAATCTTCATCCACCATAAAATCTTCAGCCGTGGTTTTAAAGTCCGCTTTAGAGAGTGGTGCACCGTATAAATAATTTAAGTCGCTCATGCGTTTGTTGTACTCGTAAGCGCTTTACTCATAATAACAACTGCATGACTAGAAATACCTTCTTTACGCCCTTCAAAGCCCAGTTTTTCGGTTGTAGTAGCTTTAACATTTATCTGGCTAAGATCGCAGTTTAAATCGCTGGCTAAATTAGCACGCATAGCTTGAATGTGTGGCAGCATTTTTGGTGCTTGCGCCACAATAGTGACATCACCGTTACCCAATACATAACCTTGCTCTTTAGCAAGGCCTACAACGTGGCGAAGTAAAATACGACTGTCGATATTTTCATACTCGCTGGCTGTATCAGGGAAGTGCTTGCCAATATCGCCCATAGCGAGCGCACCTAAAATAGCGTCGCATAATGCATGAATAGCTACATCACCATCTGAGTGTGCTAAAAAGCCTTGTGGGTAATCAATTTTTTCACCACAAATAGTTAACGGGCCTACGCCGCCAAATTTATGTACGTCAAAACCATGGCCAATTCGAATCATACTGCACTCTCGTTTTGTTGTTTGTTTAATAAAAACCCCGCCAAATCTAAATCTTCTGGCGTGGTTATTTTAATATTGTCGCTGCGCCCTGCAATCAATTTAACCGGCTTATTTGCCCACTCTATGGCGCTTGCTTCATCGGTAATTGTTACACCATTTACCAGAGCATTTTGTAAAGCGCTTTTAAGCTCATCGTACTTAAAAAGCTGCGGAGTAAGCGCTTGCCATAAATCGTCCCGGGGTACTGTTTGCTCGCTGTACGTATGCCCACGCTTTATGGTGTCTTTTACTTTACTGGCTAAAATACCGCCTTCATTTGCTTTTATACATTCATTAATAAGCGTATTTATATCGTCAATATTTACAAGTGGCCGCGCGGCATCATGCACTAACACCCACTGTGGTGGGTTGGCTTCTAAAAAAAATAAACTATTAAGCACAGAGTCGGCACGCTCTTTACCACCACTTGCACGTATTACGCGTGAATCTATTTGCGGAAGCTCATCAAAGTAAGGGTCAGTGTCGCTAATCGCCACAACAATACGGCTTAATTGAGGGAGTTGAGATAGTTTAGCTAAGGTATGCTCTAAAATGGTTTTACCAGCTAACTTTATATATTGCTTAGGCGCATTGTGCTGCATTCTGCTGCCAACGCCTGCTGCCGGTACAATAGCAGCAATTGAATTTTTAGTTGTCATGTTGTTTGCCCGGTAAAACACGAATAAATGTTTCGTCCGGTTTGATCATTCCTAATTCGTTACGTGCACGCTCTTCAATACCTTCTTGGCCAAGTTTTAAATCTTCTATATCGGCGGTAAGTACTTTATTACGTTTAATTAGTTTTTCGTTTGTTTGCTGGTGCGATGCTACCGCCGACTTTAATCGTGTGTAGTCTTGTACGCCATTATGGCCAAACCATAATCTATATTGCACAAACAGTGCTAAGCACAATAAGCCAATCTGAAAAAAACGCATTAACACTCCTTATTTTTTAATTACTCGCAGTTCAAGCAAGTGGGCGTTTAATATTACGCCAGTTAATATTCCCTGCCAGTAGCATTTCTCTAAGCGATAAAACACGCGGAATACTGCGCTTTGAAAACTGCCATTGGTGGCCACAACATGCTGCTGTTAAACTTATTTTACTCGGTTTAATTAATTGCGCATTTTGATCTTCAAGGCTCTCGCCTAAAAAGCTAAACCAGCCTAACTCGTTACAATGTAATTTATTGCCTTGAAGCTCATCAATACTGTCTATTCTAAAACGTACTTGGTCGTAGCAATGCAATAATACAGGTACTACAAGCCCCACTTTGGCATACGATTTATAAAAAAGCTCATTTGCTTCAGTGTTCACTTCTGGCGGTGTAGGCTTTTGTTTTTCAAGCCACGAGCCATTTTGCGAATCAAGCTCAAAAGGCGTTTTGCTATTGGCAACCAAAGTAGCCGCTCGTTCAATATAATAAGGTAAACTTTTTAATTGCCTACGAAGTTTATCTGCGTCGGGCTCGGCGACTAAACGCTGAACCTCTCGCTGGTAAAACGCATTACACAACTGAGCATATAGCACTTTTTGTGCATCAGTTTGCCAAATTTCAACTTGCTGCTGAGCACCAAGTGACTGATTTTTCGCGACCAATAGCTGTACTCAAAAACAAATAGGTAGTTGTTTTATAGCACAGTACCGAATACTTTTTAAGCGCCCTTATTAATTTAAGCGCTTGGCTTTTCACCTAATTTTGCATTACCCGACTCTAAAAACTGCACAACCGTATTACGCTTTTTACCTAATAACAAACTGCCATCAGCTAAAAACATAAAGTTTTGCCAATTGCGTTTAAATACATCAAAGGTTGTTTCAATAATATTATTTCGCGCCATACAAAAATAAACGGTGGTATTAGCTTGCCAATCTAGGTGTTCTAAAATGGACTGTGGTAAATGCTCGTCTGAATTTTCCCACGCGTCTTCCCAGTTTACTTCTTCGCTAAAGCTCTCTTCTTTACCACACCAATCTGTTTTATCAAAAAAATCTGGGTGGTCATGTTCGCGGCTAACCATCGTTGCCCAAAGCACCGCGGCACGCTCTTCACTCATTGGTTTTATTCGCGCTGCGTCCTCGTCTGAAACGGGAATATCTTTATGGCGAAAAACCCACGCCTTTTTGTAATCATCTAGCAGAATATAATTCATAGTATTTGGTATATTGTTTGGCATAATAAAAGCAAGCCACATTATACAAGAGAACAGCAAATGACTACAGCACTAAAACCGGGTTTATACCAACACTACAAAGGTCCACAATACAAAGTTATTCACGTTGCCACCCATAGCGAAACCGAGGAGCAACTTGTTATTTATCAAGCCTTGTATGGTGAGTTTGGTATTTGGGCGCGCCCACTAAGTATGTTTTTAGAAACCGTCGAAAAAGGCGGCGAAACCATACCTCGTTTTGCTTACCTTGGACCTATAGATTAACTATGGCATTATAACTAAATAACTTACTGCTCAGACCAGACAAGGGTGCACCGTGCAATTTAACTCTACCGACAATTACATCGCAAGCAGCTCGCTAAAACAGGCTGTAAATGCCGCCATTATGCTCGAAAAACCATTATTAATTAAAGGTGAACCCGGCACGGGTAAAACCATGTTGGCTGAGGAGCTTGCAAAAAGTTTAGATACCGAGCTTATTCAATGGCACATTAAATCAACCACCAAAGCGCAGCAAGGTTTGTACGAATACGATGCCGTATCGCGCCTACGCGACAGCCAATTAGGTGACGAACGCGTCCACAATATTGGCAACTACATTGTTAAAGGTAAATTGTGGCAAGCATTTAACTATGCCGAGCTTAACGGTAAACGCCCTGTACTTTTAATTGATGAAATAGATAAAGCCGATATCGAGTTCCCAAACGATTTACTGCTTGAGCTTGATAAAATGGAGTTTCATGTTTACGAAACTAACGAGCGCATTGTAGCCAAAGAGCGCCCTATTGTGATCATCACATCCAATAATGAAAAGGAATTGCCGGACGCATTTTTACGTCGCTGCTTTTTTCACTATATCGATTTTCCTAGTAGTGACGAAATGCAGCAAATTATTGACGTACACTACCCCAATGTTAAGCAAGATTTAGTACGCCAAGCGCTAGAAGTATTTTTTAACTTACGTGAAGCCAATGGCCTCAAAAAGAAGCCCTCCACCAGCGAATTACTCGATTGGTTGAAGCTTTTAATGGCAGAAGACATAGACGCAAAAACACTGCACGACAAAGCGCAAAAAGGCGGATTAATGCCAATGTTTGGCGCCTTACTTAAAAATGAGCAAGATATAAGCCTAATCGAAAAACTCGCCTTTATGAGCCGCCGTTAAGATGTTGATTGCGTTTTTCTTCAAACTGCGTGAATACCGCCTACCTGTAAGCCTGCGCGAATTACTCGATTTAATTAACGCCTTAAAAAAAGGCGTTATATTTGCCGACGTAGACGCCTTTTACCATTTAGCGCGCACCATAATGGTAAAAGATGAAACGCACTTTGATCGATTCGACAAAGCCTTTAGCGACTACTTTAGCGGTATTGCCGACTTAGACCTGCTCGAGAGTTTAAAGCAACAGCACAACCTACCTGAAGATTGGCTACGCAAAGAGTTTGAAAAACACCTAAGCGATGAAGAAAAAGCCCAACTAAAAGCCATGGGCGGGCTCGACGAGCTTATGAAAACCCTAAAAGAGCGTTTAGAAGAACAACAAAAACGACATGCAGGCGGTAATAAATGGGTGGGCACTGGCGGTACATCACCTTTTGGTGCGTACGGCTATAACCCAGAAGGCGTGCGTATAGGGCAAGACGGCAACCGTAATCGCCAAGCGGTAAAAGTGTGGGATAAACGAGAATACAAAAACCTCGACACGGACCGCGAAATTGGCTCTCGTACTATTAAACTCGCCCTTAAAAAATTACGTAAATTTGCCCGCACTGGCGCAAGCGACACGCTTGATTTAAACGAGACTATTCGCGCTACTGCAAAACAAGGCGGCATGCTGGACGTAAAAATGGCGCCCGAGCGCCACAATGCAGTAAAAGTATTGATGCTGTTTGATATTGGCGGCTCAATGGATGACTACATTCATACCTGCGAAGAGCTATTTAGCGCCGCCCACGGCGAGTTTAAACATTTAGAGTTTTACTACTTTCATAACTGTTTATACGAACACGTTTGGCAAGACAATGCTCGCCGCCATTCAAACGTAATAGACACCATGACGCTGATTAATAAATTTACCAGCGACTACAAAGTGATATTTGTCGGCGATGCCACTATGGGACCTTACGAAATAGCCTACCCCGGCGGCTCGGTAGAACATTACAATGAAGAGCCCGGCAGTGCATGGCTTGCACGCATTACAAACCACTTTGATAAAGTCGCGTGGCTCAACCCACAACCCGTTGAACACTGGCCGTACTATCAATCAATTGATTTTATAAAGCAGCTGATGGATAACCGCATGTACCCATTGAGTTTAGATGGAATAAGTAGAGCGATAAAAGAGCTGAGTTAGATTTAATTTACGACGGCTCAGCGCTAGCAGCGAAGCTTCAAAGTGTGACCTATAATTTTGTTGGGTGGCGCCTTCGGCTTAACCAGCCTACCTTTTGGCGTAGGTTGGATAATGAATTAACTAGAAACAACCCGACTTACAAAGTTAATGAGAAATATTATAAAAATAAAATGCAGCAATATTTACTATTACTTGCTAATAAACTTACACATTCCAAACCCTAAGCTATCGCCATCGCGTTTTACATAACCATAATGTTTATAAAAGCTTTCTTTACCGTGAGCACTTAATAAACCGACTGTAGCGCCATTAAAGCAAGTGTTGCTTAAGTAGTTTTCAACGTGAGTCATTACTAAACGACCAATACCTTGTTTTTGATAACTAGGCGCAACAATTATATCTTGAATATAAAAATACATTGCGCCATCACCAATCACTCTCCCAGTGCCTATCAACTTATCAATGTCGTACACGGCAACCCAAAACTGTGAGTTTTCGATGCTTGCTTTTAGTACTTCATCGTCGGGGTTTTTCCACTTTACTTGTGTACGTAAATTGGCAAATTCATCCAGTGCTGGGGCTTTAAGTTCAACTTTATAAACCATAATATCCCCTACTCACTTTTAAAACCCTTACTCATAAACAAGCTATACGGATCTAACTCATAATCAGCAAACGGTTCGCACTCTTTAAAACCAAACTGAGTATAAAGCTTTTGTGCGGGCAAAAATGCCTTTGCAGTGCCGGTCTCTAGGCTTAACTTTTTATAACCTCGCTGTGTTGATTGCTCAATAATGTGCGTGAGTAACTTAGCGGCTATGCCTTGGCGTAAATAGTTGCTTGAGGTGCGCATTGATTTAATTTCGCCATGCGTTGTATTTAGCGCTTTTAATGCGCCAACACCCGCTAAATTATTATCAATCCATAAGCTATAAAAGGTTATGCTGGGTTGGGTGAGTTTACTCACATCAAGTGCATGAACGCTCTCAACAGGTGAGTGCTTTAGCATATCGTTATGATGCGCCTGTAGTAACTTTATCACGTATGGGTTTGAAAGCTCGCCTGTTCTTATTTCCATTTACAGCTCATTTTTTCGTGTATTAATATTTAATATAAAGCGCTAATAACTTTATATTTAACTCATCATTACTAGAAGCTAAAACACTACCGACTGATTTCGAGTGTTCTAAGTCCCCTATTCGCATCTCAAACTTTTGATTATCAAAACTATCAATAAAAATATGTACTTCTTTATCCTCATCATAAAATGATGCGAAGTTGTCTATAATGAGCATATTAAATATCATAGTTTCTTCCTTGTAGATTAAACATAAAATAATGGTTACCTAAGACAATTTAAAGTTACAAGGTTTATAACGAAGGATTACTATAAATTTTAAAATATTGATAAAAAATATTCTTTCTCGAAACTCCTTTAAGTGAAGAAACAAGAGGAAGTAAGAACTCCTTGCTATCTAGTATTTCTATTTTCCATTTAGCATCGCCAATAAAATGAAAAGTTAACGTGTTCGAGTTTTGAATATTATAATTTCGAAAAGTTCCCGTTGAATACATGCTACCAATCGTAGCTGAATCAACAATATCAAGGCACTCATTTAAGAGATGGATATGAAGCATATCCTCGTAAGGAGTATCATCCGTCATAAAGACAAGGTATTTACAACCGGCTTTAATACAAAGCTCCAAATAAGTACCATCAACAACTTTATCTGTTTGCGTATTATTTAAAAAGATATAGCTCTGTTCTGGAGACTTAGGGATTGTCTTAAATACTTGGCTTTCCATTATGATCATCTTTTTCACCTAGCTATTACTTTTGACAGGCTAATTCTCGCCCACCGCAGGCTATCGTGGTCCACACTAGTCGACATTTGCAGAGATCGTTTGGTTTGTACCTCAAACCTCAAACCTCAAACCTCAAACCTCAAATATAAAATCACATCAACTTCCATACTACAAACGCAACAGCGAAACCAACCAAGTACACTAAGCCTAGCCACGTTAAGCTACGCAGTAATACGCTGTGCTTAATAGCTGGCTCTGATCGCACAAGGCTAAAGTTAAGCCATGCAAAAACGGGCGCTGTAACAAAAGCAAGTGTCATGGCAAAGGTAAGCATGGGGCCAAGAGCTGATTTAAAAAATAAAATAACGGCCATGCCAGCTAGTGCTTGCAGTACAAGCCAAATATTTAAGCTGTGTTTTGATTGCTTAAAACCAAGTAATTTGTGTGATTCGTTAAGTGTGCGCGCGTAGCCGTCAAGCACGGTAAGTGTAGTGCCAAACATACATAAAAAAGCAATGGTTGATACAAGCGGCCTTGCCCACTCGCCTATCGTGAGTGCGTACATATCGATAAGTTGTTTAGCAAAAGCAACCCCGCCTAGTTCTATATTGCTGCTTTGCCCATATTGCACCAGCACGCCTAAGCTAAAAAATACTAATGCTAAGCACGCTGTTAACCAATAGCCTACGTTAAAATCGAACAGGCCTTGGCTTTTAGTGACTGTTTGCTGGGCTTGTTTTTCCTTTAGCCAAAGCGAGCTAAGCGCTGATATTTCTATTGGTGCAGGCATCCAGCCCATTAACGCGACCATAAAGCTCAGCATAGCCAGCTCGTACGGTGATGGGCCAACATAATCAGCTGGCGCCATTGGGCCATTACTAAACGCAATAACCAGCGCAATAACAGTAGCAAGCGTTAATAGCCCCATTATGCCTTTAGCAACGCTGTCGAGCGCTTTAAAGTGCCCTAACAATAATATGGCTAAACACACACCGAGCAATATCCAACACAGTAGCGTTACTTCTATCACTATTGGCAGCGCATAATGCAGTAAACTTGCTGTGAGCAGTAATACACCTGCGGTATTTACTATGGCGGCAAGTATGTTTAGGCCTATAAAACTATAAAAATAAACAGGGCCTTTATTTTTATAACCTTCTACTAAACTGTTTTTAGTCGCTAGAGTGTATTCCATACCAAAACGAAAAAAAGGATATTTTAATACGTTAACAACCAGTATTAACCAAAATAGTTGCCAGCCAAATATTGCTCCAGCCTGTGTAGACGCAACTAGGTGAGATCCGCCAATAGCGGCCGTTGCCATTAGGATCCCAGGCCCTAGCGCACCTAGTCGAGATTTCCATACTGCTTTTGTTTTGTGCATTAATTTCTCAAAATATGTGTGTTATGCGCTCTTTTTACTAATTTATTTAATTAATAAACTGCAAGAGCGCATAACTTACCTAATTTACAGGCAATAAAAAAGAGCCCTTAGGCTCTTTTTAATAACACAAACAAAACTTTTACTTAAGTTCCATCTCTTGGATGATTTCGTGTGCAATTTCAGGCGTTGTACTTACAGGCTTTTCGTGTAGGTTTGCTTTTATTTGCCCTTTTCGATGTTTTAGTGCCGCATCGAGTTTTTTAGCTGCGCTTGCAATAGCTGGGTACATAACTTCGTTTTCCCCTTTTACCGATATACGCGCACCTTCGTAATTAGTGCTAATTTCTGCTTGGATCTTATGATGTTCTTTAGACAAAATAATATCGAGTGCAATAAGTGATGGGAAATGGCTCTCGATTTTTGAAAACTTTTCGTTGATATGCTCTCTAATAGAGTCAGTAACGTCAACATGGTGACCAGAAAGATTAATTTTCATAGGGTATCCTTTTATTTGTTACCTCATAAATAGTATTGGGGGCTATTTAGATTAACACAAGGAAAAAGGTGAGATATTTGAGGTTTATTTACTAGTTTTGCTGATTTAAATCATGGGTTGTGCAAAGTTTATGCAAAGCCCATTAACCATGGGCTTTCAGACGTCTAGCAGTACTAGCTATTAATCTGTGTACGAGCAACAGTAGTCGGCAAAATCTGCCACTTTTACTTTAAAGCTTACATTTGCATCAACATTAAACGATTCACCTGCGTTAAATGTTTTCCATTCGCTTGCCCCTGGTAATAAAATATCCCACTGACCACCTAAAAGCTCCATGAGTTCTTTTTTGCTTGTATCAAATACAAATTCACCTGGCTGCATAAAACCTAATGTTTTAGTTGTTCCATCGCTAAGCACAACCGTACGGCTCGATACTTTTCCGTCAAAATACACGTTAGCTTTTTTAATTACACTTACATTATCAAACTGAGACATTTTAGCTCCTGCTATTAATTTAAAGGTTTTTAGTTATAAATTTTATCGCACTACCTTGCCTGATAGAAAAATGCCTTGCAAGGAAAGTACATTGAAAGTTACTCACTTGCGGTTTTAAAACTGTGTTTTTAGATATTAATAGCTGCGCTTTTTACGTGGCAGGCTTTTTATTTATAAAAAAAGGTTGAATGTGTATTTCTTGGGTAAACACCAAGCTTGCATACATTTAAAAGCAATGTTTTATATTAGCTCCAACAAAAAAGCCCGCTCTGTTTTCACAGGGCGGGCTTTTAAATATTAAAACTAACGGTTAAAACAACGCGTTTGCTTTGCTTACAATATTTTCTACAGTAAAGCCAAAGTGCTCAAACAGCTCGCCAGCAGGGGCAGACTCACCAAAGGTAGTCATACCTACTACAGCGCCGTTTAGGCCTACGTACTTGTACCAGTAGTCAGCAATACCTGCTTCTACTGCTACGCGGCGTGTAACTGATGCCGGTAATACACTTTCTTTGTACTGTGCAGATTGATCTTCAAAGGCATCTGTACACGGCATAGATACAACTCGTACCTTTTTACCTTGGCTGCGTAGCTCTGTTGCTGAATCTTGTGCTAACTGAACTTCAGAACCCGTTGCAATAATAATTAGCTCTGGATTACCGTCACAGCTAAGGATGTAACCACCCTTTTTAACATCGCTTAATTGCTGTGCGTCACGCGCTTGCTGCTCAAGACCTTGGCGAGTAAAGATTAGCGATGTAGGGCCGTCTTTACGTTCAATAGCTTGTTGCCATGCAATTGCCGACTCAACTTGGTCACACGGGCGCCAGTTGTATAGGTTAGGCGTTAAACGCATGCTTGCAATTTGCTCTACCGGTTGGTGAGTTGGACCATCTTCACCTAGACCGATTGAATCGTGCGTGTATACAAAAATGCTTGGTTGCTTCATTAGTGCAGCCATACGTACCGCATTTTTTGCGTATTCAACAAACATTAAGAACGTTGCACCGTAAGGAATAAAACCTTTATGAAGGGCAATACCATTCATAATGGCCGACATACCAAACTCACGTACACCGTAGTAAATGTAGTTACCGCTTGCATCGTCGTGTGTTAAGCCTTTAGAGCCATCCCAAATTGTTAAGTTTGAGCCTGCTAAATCGGCTGAGCCACCCATGAATTCTGGTAATAACGGACCAAATGCGTTTAGTGCATTTTGTGACGCTTTACGAGATGCAGGGTTTGCAGGGTTTGCTTGTAGTTGCTCAATGTATTCTTGAGATTTTGCAGCCCAGTCGCCCGGAAGTTCGTTATTAATACGGCGCTTGTATTCTACTGCAAGCTCTGGGTATGCTTTTGCGTATGCTGCAAATTTTTCATCCCAGCTTGATTCTTGCTGCTGGCCTTTTTCTTTGCTATCCCACTGTGCGTAAATATCAGCAGGAATTTCGAATGCATCGCCAGTCCAACCTAAAAATTCGCGAGACGCTTTAATTTCGTCATCACCTAGTGGTGCACCGTGACAATCGTGGCTACCTGATTTATTAGGCGAACCGTAACCAATCACTGTTTTACAACAAATTAGTGATGGTTTGTCGGTAACACTTTTAGCCTCTGCTATTGCAGCACTAACAGCATCGCTGTCGTGGCCATCAACGCCACTTATTACATGCCAACCGTATGCTTTAAAGCGAGCCGGCGTATCATCTGTAAACCAACCTTCTACTTCACCATCGATTGAAATGCCGTTGTCATCCCAAAACGCAACAAGTTTACCTAGGCCTAATGTGCCAGCAAGTGAACCTGCTTCATGAGAAATACCTTCCATTAGGCAACCGTCGCCTAAAAATGCATAGGTAAAGTGATCAACAATATCGTGACCTTCACGGTTAAACTGTGCAGCAAGTGCTTTTTCAGCAATCGCCATACCTACCGCATTTGTGATCCCTTGACCTAGTGGACCCGTAGTAGTTTCGATTCCTGGTGCATAACCGTACTCAGGGTGACCTGGCGTTTTAGAATGCATTTGACGGAAGTTTTTGATTTCGTCCAGTGGTAAGTCGTAACCAGTTAGGTGCAATAGAGAATAGATAAGCATTGAACCGTGGCCGTTTGAAAGAATAAATCTGTCACGGTCAGCCCACTCTGGATTAGTTGGATTATGTTTTAGATAATCGCGCCATAATACTTCAGCGATATCGGCCATGCCCATAGGGGCTCCAGGGTGACCAGATTTGGCCTTTTGTACTGCGTCCATTGACAAGACGCGAATAGCATTTGCAAGTTCTTTGCGAGATGGCATGAATTCTCCTACCTTTATGTGTATTTGCGCGGGTATTTATGTGTTCATTAATGCTCTTAAATATCTTAAGAGCTTTTATGGCAACCATTCTTACTTATTGTGGGTGCAGTGTGCAATTAAAAACCCCATAAAAATGGGGCATTATGAATATTTTTTAAGACCGAAAAGTTATTACTCATTTTATTTAGACGTCTAGGCGTAAAAACACTATGCAAGCAGTTTTGTTTTAGATAAAATACGCCCCTTAATTTTTTAGCGCTAATACCGACGTTTGTGAAGCGCAATATTTGTGAGCAGAAATACAATGGCAAAACATTTATTTACTTCTGAATCTGTTTCTGAAGGTCATCCGGATAAAATCGCCGATCAAATCTCTGATGCGGTACTTGATGCTATCCTAGAGCAAGACTCTCATGCCCGTGTTGCGTGCGAAACTTACGTAAAAACCGGTATGGTTATGGTTGGTGGTGAAATCACTACTAGCGCATGGGTTGATATTGAAGAAATTACACGTAAAACAGTACGTGAAATTGGCTACACACATTCAGACATGGGTTTCGATGCAGACTCGTGTGCAATTTTAAACACTATTGGTAAACAGTCTCCTGACATTAACCAAGGTGTTGACCGTACTAGCCCAGAAGAACAAGGCGCAGGCGATCAAGGCTTAATGTTTGGTTACGCATGTAACGAAACTGAAGTACTCATGCCAGCTCCAATTACTTACTCACACCGTTTAGTACAGCGCCAAGCGCAAGTACGTAAAAGCGGTGAGCTTAACTGGTTACGCCCAGATGCAAAATCTCAAGTTACATTTGCATACGAAAACGGTAAGCCAGTAGGTATTGATGCTGTAGTACTTTCTACTCAGCACAGCGAAGACATTTCACAAAAAGATTTAGTAGAAGCGGTGATGGAAACTATCATCAAGCCGGTACTTCCTGCAGAGCTTATTACAAGCGCGACTAAATTTTTCATTAACCCAACGGGTCGTTTTGTAATTGGCGGACCTATGGGCGATTGTGGTTTAACAGGTCGTAAAATCATTGTTGATACATACGGTGGTATGGCGCGTCATGGTGGTGGTGCTTTCTCTGGTAAAGATCCATCAAAAGTTGACCGCTCAGCTGCATACGCTGCACGTTACGTTGCTAAAAACGTAGTAGCTGCAGGCCTTGCTGATAAGTGTGAGTTACAAGTATCTTACGCAATCGGTGTTGCAGAGCCTACCTCTATCAGCGTTGAAACATTTGGTACAAGCAAGCTAGAAGAAAGCCGTTTAATCGAGCTTATTCGTGAACACTTTGACCTACGCCCTTACGGCTTAATTCAAATGCTTGATTTAGAGCGCCCTATCTACCTTCCTACAGCGGCTTACGGCCACTTTGGTCGCGACGAATTCCCTTGGGAACGTACAGATAAAGCAGACGCACTTCGCGCAGCTGCTGGCCTTTAAGCCAACACAGTACAAAAATATAAACGGCCCTTTTTAGGGCCGTTTTTATATCTAACGTTTAACTATATTGTTTATAGAGCGTCTGCAAAATAACAATAAAATCAATCTCGAACTCTTTTGCACTTTAGGTATATACTCACTTTATTATAAAAGCTTTAGGGATAGTTTAATGGCCGACAACTTTCGCGTTATATTTGTAGAACTTGCACAAGGTGTTGATAGCAAAACAGCGTGCGTAAATTTAGCAACTAAACTAAAAACGTCAGAAGAAAAAGTGGCTCTTTTTTTAAAGGGCAAACCATTATTTGCGCCAAGTAATAAAGATAAAGCGCTAAAACAAGCCAAGCTCTTAGCGAGCCTCGGCATTAAAAGTAAACTACAAGCAAGTACATCGCCAACGCCCTCTCAACAAATGCCAAGCAGCCAGCGCGATGAAAGAATTTTTGATGCACTAGATTACATTACGAGTAGCTTAATTCGCTTAGAAGAAAAACTTGAAGAGCTAGAGCAACGTCTTCCTGAAGCCCAATTAAAAGCACCTGATGAAAGTACAGATGAATGGCAAGACGACGACTTAATGCTTGATGAAGAGCTTATAACAACACCAGCAAAGCGTAGTAATTTGTTTCTATATATATTAATAGCTACCGTCGTTATTTTGCTGATTTTGCTTGCTGTTTATTTAGGTTTTCCAAATTTATTTTCTTTTTAGGTGCGGTTAAATAATTAAATGAGCAATAAACGAGCACAAATAAGAACTCAAATACGTAAAATACGTAATAGCTTGCCAAAAAGTCAGCAATCGATCGCGGCCCAATCGTTAAAAGTGAATTTTACTCAACACCTAAAAAGCAAAAAAACACCTAACAAGAAGCATATTGCCATTTATTTCAGTAATGATGGCGAGCTAGATACCTCTTTGTTAATTAATGAATTATGGCAACAAAACCACACACTTTACCTTCCTGTAATTCACCCATTTAATGGCGCTACATTGCTGTTTCAGCGCTATGAAAAAAACTCACCCATGAAGGCAAATCACTATGGTATCTTGGAGCCTAAGCTGAACTGCTCTCAAATATGCCCATTAACTGATTTAGATTACTTACTTATGCCATTAGTTGCATTTGATAACCAAGGTAACCGGTTAGGAATGGGAGGTGGGTTTTACGATAAAACACTGGCACAACTCCACCAAGGCAATTGGCAAAAACCGCAACTTATTGGCTTAGCACATAGCTGTCAAAAAGTAGACGCACTGCCTATTGAATCGTGGGATGTACCACTTAAAACTATTATTACTCCTGATAAAATTTATCAATGGTAATAAGCACTCACTACACATTTGATATATGAGCATGACAATGACGCAAGACGAATTAAAAAAAGCAGCAGCATGGGCTGCACTGGAGTTTGTTAAAGAAAACACTATTGTTGGTGTTGGTACAGGCTCTACCGTAAATCATTTTATTGATGCCCTTGGTACAGTAAAAGACACCATAACGGGTGCAGTATCAAGCTCTGAAGCTTCAACAGCGCGCCTAGAAGCGCTAGGTATTGAAGTGTTTGAGCTAAATAACATTGATGTACTTGATGTATACGTAGATGGCGCAGATGAAATTAACGCCCAAAATGAAATGATCAAAGGCGGCGGTGCAGCACTTACCCGTGAAAAAATTGTAGCAGCGGTAGCAAAACAGTTTGTGTGTATTGTTGATGACACAAAACTAGTAGATACATTGGGCGACTTCCCGCTTCCGGTAGAAGTTATACCAATGGCACGCAGCTACGTTGCACGTGAATTATTAAAACTTGGTGGTGACCCTGTGTACCGCCAAGGCGTAGTAACAGATAACGGTAACGTTATTTTAGATGTACACAATTTAAGTATTAGTAATGCCAAACAACTTGAAACACAGATTAATTCAATTGTTGGCGTAGTTACCAACGGCCTATTTGCAATGCGCGGCGCTGATAAAGTAATTATCGGCACTAAAAATGGGCCTCAAATTAAATAGGATGAGGTTATGAGTAAGGTATCGTTAGCAAAAGACAAAATTAAAATTCTCTTGCTTGAAGGTGTTCACCAAAGCGCAGTAGAAACGCTTAAACGTAATGGTTACAGCAACATCGACTACGTAAAAACATCCTTACCTGAGGACGAGCTTAAAGAGCGCATTAAAGATGTGCACTTTGTAGGACTTCGTTCTCGTACTCATATTAACCAAGCTGTATTAGAGTCGGCTGAAAAGTTAGTAGCCATTGGTTGTTTTTGTATTGGTACAAACCAAGTAGATTTAAGCGCAGCACGTGAGCGTGGTATTGCGGTATTTAATGCCCCGTTTTCAAACACTCGCTCTGTAGCAGAGCTTGTACTTGGCGAAATACTATTGCTATTACGTGGTATTCCAGAGCGTAATGCAGCAGCGCACCGTGGCGGCTGGTTAAAAACAGCAACCGGCTCATTTGAAGCCCGTGGTAAAACGCTCGGTATTATTGGTTACGGCCACATTGGTACGCAACTAGGTATTATGGCTGAAAACATAGGTATGAACGTAGAGTATTATGATATCGAAGATAAACTATCTTTAGGTAACGCAACGCAAGTACATAACCTAACGCAGCTTTTGCAACGTGCTGATATTATTAGCTTGCACGTTCCAGAAACACCGCAAACTAAAAACCTGATTGGCACTGCTGAACTTGCAGTAATGAAGCAAGGCTCTATTTTAATCAACGCTTCACGCGGTACTGTGGTAGATATTGATGCACTAGCAGAAGCACTTAGCGAGAAAAAACTAAGCGGCGCTGCTATTGATGTATTCCCCGTTGAACCAAAATCTAACGAAGAAGAATTTGTATCGCCGCTGCGTGAATTCGACAACGTTATTTTAACGCCGCACATTGGTGGATCAACCCAAGAGGCGCAAGAAAACATTGGTATTGAAGTAGCCGGTAAATTAGCTAAATACTCAGATAATGGCTCAACAATTACGGCTGTTAACTTCCCTGAAGTATCACTACCAGAGCTTGCTAATCGTAGCCGTTTATTACACGTGCACCACAACCGCCCAGGTGTATTAACGCAAATTAACCAAGCGTTTGCCCAGCACGGTATTAACATTGCCGCTCAGTACTTACAAACTGATGAATCAATTGGTTATGTAGTTATTGACGTAGATACAGATCAATCAGAAGTTGCACTTAAAGAGCTAAGCGCAGTAGAAGGTACAATTAGAGCGCGTATTCTTCACTAAAATAGCTATCAGCTGAAATAATAAAAGCCGTACTTGATTAATCAAGTACGGCTTTTTTGCATTAAGCTGACAATGTATAGCTTATCGCTATTATTCGCCTTTAACTTCTAAGTTAATAAATTTAACTAGCTCTTCTGGCTGGCCAGCTAACATCATTATTTGCTGGTTTACTTCCATCATGGTTTTACCTTCAGGCAATTTTGCCGATACGCTTAAAGAGTTTAAGCCTTTGGCAAAATCAGTTAACGATTGTGCAATTTCTTCAGTTACGGGAGCTTGCTGTAATTGTTGCTGAAGCGTCATTTGCATTTGCTCAAGCGTCATACCTTGTTTTTCAAGCTCACTCACAAACAGCTCTTTTAATTTGCCTTGGTTATTAAGTACTAAATTAATATTACGAGGCTCAAGCTTGCTCATAGCTTGCATCACTAAGGTTTGCTGTTGTAACTCTTGCTCGTAAGTAAGTGGCGTGTCACCTGCTTCTTGTTGCGCTTTGCTTATAGCAAGGGATGCGTCCATTAATGCTTTAGAATTGGCAAGGCCTACATCCATATTAAAACTAACAATATCTTTTGCATCGAGCTTTAAAACAACATCGCTATCGCCAGATTGCTCATCGTAATCAAGCGATGAGCTTAAGTCGTAACTTGCTGAGGCGAGCATTTCGTTTGTATCAGCTGGCAGTTTTGCTACAAAGTCTTTATCGAACTGAAAGCTTTTAACTTCAAACGATGTATGTGGCGATATTTTATCGGTTTCGTAACCTGTTACTTCTATACTTTGAATATGCGCTACATTTTCGCCCTCAGGGCCAATTACTTCCATGTTAGTGATTTCAACACTTTGAGAAATAACACTTGCCGATAAACCCGCATATTTAAATGTCGCGCCGGTTTGATCGCTCACTAAAGCAAGTTGCTTATCTACTTCAGTACGTACTTCTTGAGTCGCTACATAGTTTGCGTAGCTAATGCCACCAACACCTGCTGCAACAATGGCTATGGCTATTACGAGTTTTTTCATGTTATTTCCTTATTCTGTTCTTTGTATAAACTGTGTTGGCTCAAGAGTAACATTGCATGGCAATCCCTGTAAGCGTTAATTAATCAAACTAAGCAGCTCATGCACTGTTTTTACTGGTGTAATTTTAGCACCTAAGCCTTCCATAGATTTATGGTAATTACGAAATGGAATAAATATTTCGGTAAAACCATGCTGCGCAGCCTCTTTAACTCGCGGCACACCACTGTCGATTGGGCGTACGTCGCCGTTTAAGCTAAGCTCACCCATAATGCAGGTTGTACGCGGTACTACAAATTCGTTTAAGCTACTTAAAAGCGCAGTCACTAACGCTAAATCAATACAGGTTTCGGTTTCATCGATTCGTAAACCGCCCACAATATTAAAAAACGTATCGTGGAATATTTTAGTTTTGGTGTGTTTACGTAAAATACCAGTAAGCATTTTTATACGGTTCATGTTTAAACCTACACATACACGCTGCGGGAACTCAGCTTCGGTTTCGGTAGTTAAACATTGTATTTCGAGCAATAAGTTACGGTTACCTTTACGAATACAGGTAATGGTAGAGCCTGGCGATTCCGTACTTGAACCCGATAAAAAAATCTCGCTTGGGTTATCAACGCTAAGCATACCCCGCTCACACATTTTAAATATACCTACGGTATCAATGTCGCCAAAGCGGTTTTTATTTGCCCTAAGCGTTCGTACCTGCCCATCGTTAGTATCTATATGCAAAAGCGCATCAACGATATGTACTAATGTTTGCGGCCCTGCTATTTCATTATTTTTATTAACATGGGCAATAATAAACATGGTGACATCGTTTTGCTTACAGTATTGTGTAAGCGCTTGCGCAGCACTTTTTACTTGCGAAGGCGAACCTGGGCTGCCATTTGCAGTATCGGTAACGACCGCTTGAATAGAGTCAATTACTGCAAACTTAATTTTATTTTTATCAAGCTCTTCAATAATGGTTTCTACGCTAGTTTCTGAGAGTAAGTAAAGTTCATCAGCGTTGTAATTAAGCTTTAACCTGTTTACACGGTTTTTAAACTGTGACAACGACTCCTCTGCCGTACAGTAGAGCGATGGCATACGCTGAGACATTCTCGCAACTAAGTCAGATAAAAGCGTTGTTTTACCCGCTCCAGGGTCACCCGAAATAATATTAACTGAGCCGGTAGTAACGCCGCCGCTTAATACTCGGTCTAACTCGCCAATTTTAGTTAACTGTTTTTCGGCTTCTGCTGTGGCAATATCATTTATTTTTTTAGAACCACCGCCAACACCACCGGCATAGCCTCCAACAGTCGCTCTTACTGCTGCTTTTTTGCTTTGCCCTGCTGAGGGTTTAAACTCTGCTAGTGTGTTCCATGCGCCGCAGCGACATTGACCCTGCCAACGTTGATAGTTCATGCCACATTCGGTACAAACAAATTCTACTTTTGCCGCTTTAGCCATTTATAACCTTACCTACTTTTTCTTTAATTTTAAAAATATCGACTATTGAGTGCTCATTTTGCCATTTAAAACTTTTACTTAGCAACATACTCTTGCCTGTTGTGCGATCTAACGGCACAATCTTTAAATACAAACCCTGTTTTTTTCGCTACAATTTAGGGCATACTTTTTGCTTTGATAATATTTAATGTGACTTGCCAACAAAATGGCACATAACACATAATAACAAGAGCTAAACGGTAGTTATTCAAAAAATCGTACCTATATTAATAACATAGAGCGATTCACGTTTATTAAATCTTCAAATAAATGGACTTAATAGTATACCTACTTTTTCAATTAGACGGTGATGGTTTTATAAATGGCTGAAGACATATTGCTCAAATACGAAGACCTCGTAAACGAACTTAAAACATATTTAGGTAACGCAAAATTTGACCTAATTTTCAAATCAAAAACGGCAAGCTTAACTAAGCCCGAGCAATTTTTGATGAAAATGGAAATGTCGCGCCTTTCTCAGCCTGTGGCTCGCTTTGTTGATTTACGCGGTTTAGTTACCGGACAAGTAAAGCCTTATGAGCACAATGGCAAGCAGCACTTTATGGACGACACTGCCATTGAAGTATTTGAAAAAGCCCTCGAACAACATGGTGGATACACATTAGCTGTATACGAAGCGGTTATGAATACCGAAAATAACCACCGCGTTTTGCAAAAGCAAGCCGCTGAGCAATCAGAACTTCAAGAATTTGAGAATAAATTAAGTACTGAGGTAATTAAATTCGCCTCATACGAAAGCCGCCGCGAAGAGCGTATGAACTACTCGATAAAAGTAACGATTGAGTATAAAGATAAAAAGAACATTGCAGCTAGCACCTCCGATATATCATTAAGTGGCTGCAAAATAAAACTAGGCACACGCTACTCTATTAAAAAAGGCGAGCTACTTGCCATGCGTTTAGTCGGGCTTGAGCAAGATTTTGAGCTAGGCTTAAAAAATGGGATTCAATATGAAGTTGTTGCCGTTGAAAATATATCTCGTGAATATAACCACATTCGCTTAAAACGTACCTACATTGAAAAAAACGAAGCTTTTGATGACTTTTTAGACAGCTTTATAAACGGAAATAAACGCCGCTATAAAGTAAATTTGGATAACACCCTTGATGCTGTGGTTTCTAAGGGTTACGAGCAATATTATATTCCTCGTGTAACCTCTTTATATGTATTTTTAAGCAAAAAAGACGAAACGCTCTACCCAAGTTTAAGCTTAACCACCGAAAATAATATCTTTATTCAGCGATACTTTACCGATGAAAGAAAAGTCCCTTGTTTATACAACGTACTTAATCATCAACGAGTTACGCAGCTTCTAACGCAAATAACAGCAGTTAAAGAAGATTACCTATACACGTTTACACATGTATCGTCGGGTAAGATTTACTATTACTCAGCAACAAGAACTGAGTTAAACAACAACCCTAAGTTAAAAGATTTATTTTTAGGTTTTGGTAGCCAAAAAGAGAGCTGGCAAAGTTTTAAAATACAAATAATGCCAAGCCACCCTGATGACTCTTTTATTCCGCTTTCGCTACCAAACAGTGCCGGCTCTAATATTGAAAAATTAAATAAGCCCCCTTCTCCACGCGTTAAAGGACTTATTAAAGATGTAAAATACGTGGTTGTACTTACAAGCATAGGCAATAAAGCTGAGCAAGAAGATTACAAACTGCTCTCTTACGACAAAGCACTCGTTAACCAGCTCAAGCATTTTGGTCATGCGAAGCATAAATCGCCCCCCTATTTAGACATAGTGCCACTTGAGTACGTTAACTTACGCTCGCATAAACGCTACTTATATAAAACACCAGTCAGTATTACAGTAAATGAAACTGTATATGATGGATATACACGGGATTTTTCAGTCATGGGCTTACAGCTTGAGTGCGAACAGCCCGTTACATTTAAAAAAGGTGATATTGTACTTCTAGCCTTTCCTGAGCTGCAGAAAATAACAAAAAAACATAAACTCAGCGAGTTAAAGTATGAGGTAATGGCAATTAGTAAGTCATTCACTACTATTAATTTAAAGGCTAATCGAGTAGCTGATTTACCTCATGCTGGTGTTACCTTTTTTACTCAGTTAATAGAAGGGAATAAAGATAAGCTAAAAGTTTCTGAAGAGGCACCAAAAGTAGAAGGCCTCTCTACAGCTCTTAGAAATATGGTCACTAAAAGTGTTTGCCAATTCCCATTTTACTTACACAAAGAGGCTGCGCACTTTAAAACAGGTGCTATTGGCTTTGGTTTATATGCAAGTCCAATGCATGTGATTTTACAAAACTTTGGCTTATTAAGTAATAAAACCGACTTATCGAGTATTTTAACGCAAGAGCAAATAGTTGATGTGATCACCCCTAATATTAAAGATCGCAGCAGACAAGACCCGCCTCTTGCTTTTACACTTGCAATTAACTTTGACCCGCGCAAGGGTAGCATTGAAGATGCAGTGGTAAGCCAATGTGTATTAGGTGAAGATTACACCAGCTTTAATAAGCAAATAAGCAAAGGTATTAAGTCGGAGCTTATATTTGTAATGCGACTTTATATTTCACGTACGGGCCGACCAGATACCGACTACTTATCTAACGAGCTAAAATACGTAAGCCAATACGCCATGCATAAAGCAAAAGATTTAGAAGAAGCCTTATGGGCTGTTGCTGGTGTGGGCGATATGGTTGATATAACAGAAGAAGCTTTAAGCCACCTTGAGCTTAAACAAGAACAAGTTGAACAAATGGGTCGTCGTAAATTAATTTGGTTAAACCGCTTACGCTAAGCGGTTTAACCTTTTACTTATGCGTTTGGCTCTACATTTAGCGGAATAGCTAGCATATACAATAACTGCAATAATGAACCTTGGCATATAGCAGCTTGGGCTTGCTCAACCACTTTAGGCTTGCCATGTACGGCAACACCAAGGCCAGCCTGAGCCATCATGACTAAATCGTTTGCACCATCCCCAATTGCTACCGTTTGTGCTTTTTCAAGGCCTAGTTTTTGTTGAAGTGACTTTAATACCACCGCTTTTTGCTGCGCATCCACAATAGTACCAAGTACTTTACCTGTTAGCTTGTCGTCTTTAAATTCCAGCACATTAGCATGCACTTCATCTAAATTAATTAGCTCCTGAACACGCTCTGCAAAAGGCACAAAACCACCGGATGCAATAGCTAAATACCAGTGGTGTTGCTTTAAAATTTGGCACAACGCTTTAATACCCGGCATTAAAGGAAGCGCACTTTTAAGGTCCTCAATTAAGCTTTTTTCAATACCTGCAAGCTTAGCTACTCGCTGATTTAAACTTTCGCTGAAATCAAGCTTGCCAGCCATGGCGAGCGCTGTTACCGACGCAACTTCATCATAAACATTGGCTAAACGCGCTATTTCATCAATACATTCAATAGTAATAGCCGTTGAGTCCATATCCATAACAAGCAAACCAGGCTCGTATAAGTTAGGAGGCGTGGCTACTTGCACTAGTTGGCAATCAAGCGAGCTTGAAAACTCTTGAAGCGCTAACGGGTTTATTGCTTGCTCTGCATTTTGTGCATAAAAACACAACGCAGGCGCTAAGCCTAAATCTGGTTGATACTGACATACAGCCGTTACTGTTTGATTATATTTAGCTAAAAACTCAATAATTTGTGTTACATGGATGTGTTCGAAATCACCCGCAAATGCAATGCTAAATAACCCTAACTTTTTATCTGGAATATCATTAACCGGTATAAAATTGCCACTACTATAAGTAAACCACTTATTTAAAGTTAAGTGTTGTAATGGCTGCTCAGCAGCTGGCTGTGCCATGCTCGTTTGCGACATGGGGTCTCCGTGTTTATTTTTATTTTCCTGACTTTTGGCATTTCTTGAATAACTAATATTAACGCTAAATTCGCCATCAGGTGGGGTTTAAGGTTATAGTTAGTGTAGTTGTAACATCAAATCAAAATGCTGTCAGTAGCATATACGGTGACTATGAAAAATAACCATATTAAAAACCCTATATCCGCATCTCAAAGAAAACGCCTCGTACGCTTAATACTTGCGGCTGGCTGTTTTGTATTATTAAGCTGGGTAGGTGTTAATAGTAGTTTTCAGAGTCATCAGTTATTATATGACAGCGCCGACAACACAGCACAAAGCTTAACTAAGTTTATGGCTTTAAACGTTAAAACCCCGCTTATTGAAAAAAACAAACCCCAGCTAAATGCTATTTGTAACGATATAAGTAAAGATAAATTTGTGCTTTCGGCCACCATTTACGATCAACAAGGTATTTTGATAGCCAGTAGCGATAATTGGCAATCACACCATATTTTTGGTCAACTACCTGACTCCACCCCAGGAATTAGCAAGCTAAAAACACCTTTTATGGAACCCGTAATAAGCGATGATGATCGCCCTATTGGTTTTGTGTCGGTAACGTATTTAACGCGTGCAGCTATATCAGACAGCCACAATCACTTTCATGATTTAGGTAGGCAAGTTTTATTAATGCTAGTTATTGCATGTATTTTTACATGGCAATTAGGACGCGGTTTAAAACGCTGGCAGGTGAGTCGTTATATGCAAAAAACTTCTAAGCAAGAGTCATAAAGCGCTTTAGCAAGCGCCTCTTTATCACTACTTTGTTTTAAGCTACATAATACGTTGAACACATTTGGAATGTGTAGCGGCGTATTAATTTCCCCCTGATGACCGCTCAGTGGCATTGAGGGCGAATCAGTTTCGAGCACTAAATGTTGTGGCTCAATTTGAGCAATTACATTACGAGTTTTTGCTGCTCGCTCATAAGTTATAACCCCACCTACACCTAATTTAAAGCCCTGTTTAATATAATAGTGCGCTTGCTGTAGTGACCCCGAAAACGCATGTATTACACCACCACATTTTGGCTTGCAGCGTTTAAACGATTGCGCAATTAAATCATGGCTTTGCCGATGGTGGACAATAAGTGGCAAATTTAGCTCATTAGCCAAAGTTATTTGCTGCTCAAACAACTTAGTTTGCTTTTCAAGGTTATTAATACTTCTATCGAGCCCACACTCACCTATTGCCACCAGCTGGTTAATATTTGCTTTTGCAAAATCAAACAGCTGCGCTAAGTGAAGTTCTTTATGAGCATCTAAAAAGTAAGGGTGGAGCCCTGCAGCTATATGCACTTGTGGGTATTTGCTTTTAAACTCAATTAACTGTTTAGATTGCACCAAACTAATGCCTGGCACTATAAAGCGCTCAACGCTCTTTGCCACACATGCTTTTATAAGTGATTCACGCTCTGCGTCAAATTCACTAAAGTCGAGATGGCAGTGGGAATCTATAAACTTCACAGCGTAAACCGTTTAAGGGTTTAAACGTGTAACTTGCCAGCTATTATCATCCTGACGCTGGTACATAAAGCGATCATGTAAACGGTGTGCGCCACCTTGCCAAAACTCTATTTTAGTGGGCACTACGCAATAGCCGCCCCAAAAGTCAGGCAATGGGATTTCACCTTTGGCAAACTTGCTCTTCATATTAGCAAAGGTTTCCATAAGCACTTTACGCGACGACACGGGCCTGCTTTGCGCTGAAGCCCAGGCCGCTAATTGGCTTTCTTTAGGGCGTGATAAAAAGTATTTTGCCACGGCAGATGTAGGCAACGGTTTAGCCTCGCCGTACACAATTACTTGGCGCTCCATATGGTGCCACGGAAAATGCAGCGATATTTTATTATTACCTTTTAGCTCTTGTGCTTTACGAGAGCCCGTATTAGTAAAAAATACAAACCCGTTATCATCTAAATGTTTTAACAATACAATACGCTGTGAAGGCTGCCCAGTTTCATCAACCGTTGCCACAACCATTGCCGTTGGATCAGGCACATTACTGCCCACAGCATGCTCAAGCCACGTTTCAAATTGTTTGAATGGATCATCTTGCAAGTTATCTTCGCTTAGCGCGTCTTGCAGGTATTCACGACGGATATCTTCGAGTTTCATAAACAAATCCTTCTCTGTTTATTAAAGCGTATGTGGGTAAGTTAAGGTCAGGCAATCAATAGTAATCAGTAATAAGAACAATTTTATATTTTGGGTTAGTGCTTGGTTAATGTTGGGTTTCGTTTCACTCAACCCAACCTACGGTGCTATCAGCTATCAGCTATCAGCTATCAGCTATCAGCTATCAGCTATCAGCTATCAGCTATCAGCTATCAGCTATCAGCTATCAGCTATCAGCTATAAAATGATTAACTTACAAAAGTTCGTCAAGTAAAGCCTAAAATCATCTGCAAGTGTAGGAGTGCTAGCAAGGCGGTAAACTATTTATGCCAAGGAGCATACGGTTTGTATGTGACTTAAGCTAAAAAGTTTTACCAACGCAGCTAAAGCGAACTACACGAAACAGAAGGTTCACCTAAGTAGTTTAGCCTAAGACAAGGCATTCACCCCTACTTATCCCTATGAGCATACGATTTGTATGTGATTAGGGTAAGTCGGGGTGGATAACGCAGTATTAGGTTAAAATACGACGGTGATTACATTTGCTCCATGACTTCAATGCCAAGCAAATCCAATCCAGTTTTTAGCGTATCCGCCACTAAATTACACAGCACTAAACGGCTGTCACGTACGTTTGGCTCTACGCCTTCTTTAAGTACTGGGCAGGCTTCGTAGAATGTCATGTATAAGCTAGCTAGCTCGTATAAGTAACCACATAATACGTGCGGAGTGGCCTCATTGATCATTAAATCAAGCACTTCTTCAAGCTGTAGCAGTTTAAGTGCGAGTGCTTTTTCTTGCGGCTCAGCTATGGCTACATCAGCATTTAGCGTAGCGGCATCGACACCAGATTTACGGAAAATACTACGCACGCGAGTATAAGCATATTGTAAGTAAGGTGCTGTAGCGCCTTCAAAGCTTAGCATGCTGTCCCAGTTGAATATGTAATCGCTGGTACGGTGCTTAGAAAGATCAGCATATTTAACTGCACCAATACCTACTTTACGAGCAATTTCGCTGCGATCATGATCCGATAAGTCAGATTCACGCTCTGCTAATTTTGCTGCTGCACGGCTAATTGACTCTTCAAGTAAATCAGCAAGTTTAACAGTGCCACCTGTACGGGTTTTAAATGGTTTACCATCAGCGCCCATCATGGTGCCAAACGGGCAAAACTCGTAGCTTGTTTCATCGCGTAAAAGGCCTGCTTTACGAGCTGTAAGCTCTACTTGGTTAAAGTGAAGGCTCTGGCGTGCATCAACAAATATTAAAATACGTTCAGCACCCAATTTATTTGAGCGGTAATCACACGCGGCTAAATCAGTGGTTGCATATAAAAAGCCACCGCCTGACTTTTGCACGATAAACGCAGATGGCTCACCGTCTTTATTTGCAAGCTCATCTAAAAATACTACTTGTGCGCCTTGCGACTCTACAGCAATGTTTTTATCTTTTAATAAGCTAATAATATCGTTAAGCTCTGCGTTGTAAGCACTTTCAGCCATAATATCAGCTTGAGTAAGCGTTACATTTAGGCGTTTGTAAACTTCTTCAGAGTGCTTAACAGAGGTTGCTATAAATAGCTTCCATAGTTTTTCACAGTGCGCATCGCCGCCTTGTAGTTTAACGACGTAATCACGGGCTTTATCTGCAAAACCTTCTTCATCGTCAAAGCGTTTTTTAGCGTCGCGGTAAAACGTTTCTAAATCAGCAAGCGCTACCGACTCTAAGTCTACGCCTTGGCTAATTTGATCTTCTAAATGCGCAATCAGCATACCAAATTGTGTGCCCCAATCGCCCATGTGGTTTTGACGAATTACTTTATCGCCTCTAAATTCAAGGGCGCGTACAATGGCATCACCAATAATGGTTGAGCGTAAATGACCTACGTGCATTTCTTTTGCAAGGTTAGGCGATGAGTAATCTACCACGACAGTTTGTGGCTTAGTGTGCTCGTTTACGGCAAGCTTTGCATCGCTGTTAGCCGCTTCTACGCTTTTGGCTAAAAACTCAGGCTTTAAATGAATATTAATAAAACCAGGGCCAGCAATTTCAGTTTTTTCAGCAATGTCGCTTACATCTAGCTGATCAATAATTTTTTGTGCAAGCTCACGTGGATTACTTTTCATTTTTTTAGCGGCGCCCATTGCACCATTAATTTGGTAATCACCAAACTGTGGGCGTGTGCTTTGTGTAACCGCTGGGTTTGTATCTTCAGGTAGGCCTGCTGCGGTCATAGCTGCAATGGCTTTTTCTACTAAAATAGTACGAATGTTCATTATATTATTTACCTTTGTAAGCCCGCCTTAGCAGGCTTTCAGTTAACTGTAGTCAGTTGATTCTAGTTTTCGCGCGTATGGTTAAAGGTTACTTCTGGGTAACGCTCTGTTGATAAATTAAGGTTTACACGGCTCGGTGCTATGTAAGTTAAATTATCGCCACCATCAAGTGCTAAGTTGCTCTCGCACTTACGTTTAAACTCTTCAAACTTTTTAACGTCATCACTGCTTACCCAGCGCGCTGTATTGACGTTTACACCTTCGTAAATAGCATCTACGTTGTACTCAGCTTTTAAACGCGCTACCACCACGTCAAACTGTAGTACACCTACCGCGCCTACAATTAAGTCGTTATTAATAAGCGGTCTAAATACTTGTACTGCACCTTCTTCAGAAAGTTGTACTAGACCTTTTAATAACTGCTTTTGTTTAAGCGGATCGCGCAAACGAATACGACGAAACAGCTCAGGCGCAAAGTTAGGAATACCGCTAAACTTAAGCTTTTCGCCTTGCGTAAAGGTATCACCAATTTGAATGGTACCGTGGTTATGTAGGCCTATAATGTCACCTGCGAATGCATCTGCTGCACGCTCACGATCGCCCGCCATAAACGTCACCGCATCAGAAATACTTACCTGTTTACCAAGGCGTACATGGTTCATTTTCATGCCTTGGCTGTATTTACCCGACACAATACGCATAAAGGCAATACGGTCACGGTGTTTAGGGTCCATGTTGGCCTGTATTTTAAATACAAAACCAGTAAAGTTTTCTTCTGATGCAACTACTTGGCGGTCTTCTGTTTCACGTGGTAATGGCGTAGGCGCCCACTGCGTTAAACCATCAAGTACGTGGTCAACACCAAAGTTACCAAGGGCGGTACCAAAGTACACTGGCGAAAGTTCACCCGCTAAAAATAGTTCAAGATCAAACTCGTTTGAAGCACCAATTACAAGTTCAAGCTCTTCACGTAGTTGCTCAGCTAGTTCTTCACCAATGGCGGTATCAAGCTCTGGGTTATCAAGGCCTTTTACAGTACGTACTTCTTGAATAGTATGACCTTGGCCTGTTTTGTATAAAACCGCTTCGTCGTTATGAATGTGGTAAACACCTTTAAACTCTTTACCACAACCAATTGGCCACGTAATAGGCGCACAGGCAATGTTTAGCTCTGTTTCTACTTCATCGAGTAGCTCCATTGGGTCACGAATATCACGGTCACATTTATTCATAAAGGTAACAATAGGGGTAGTACGTAGGCGCGTAACTTCCATAAGTTTACGAGTACGTTCTTCTACACCTTTTGCGGCATCAATAACCATTAAGCACGAATCTACTGCGGTAAGAGTACGATAAGTATCTTCTGAGAAGTCTTCGTGTCCAGGGGTATCAAGTAAATTAACCAGCGCTTTGTTATACGGAAATTGCATTACAGAGGTAGTAACCGATATACCACGCTCCTTTTCCATTTCCATCCAGTCAGACTTTGCATGCTGATTAGAGCCACGGCCTTTTACCGTTCCGGCTTTTTGAATCGCTTGTCCGAACAAAAGTACTTTTTCGGTGATGGTGGTTTTACCAGCATCCGGGTGCGATATGATTGCAAAAGTCCTTCGCTTGCTAATTTCGTTGATAATATTCTGGTCTGCCATTAATAAGTTCTTTTAGTTTGATGCCAAGTTACATGCATAACATTAGGTGTATGCAAGGCAACCCGTTAAGTTGATCGTTATTAACTGGGCTTTGAGCAATTTAATATGAATAAATTGACAACAATTAACGCCATATAGCTAATTTTTTAATAGTGGCAATTGTAACAGGAGTCGGTATAAAAGTGTGCTATCTAACTTAAAAATATCTTGGCTTTGTAAGAAACCGATATGGCTAATTCAACTTGAGAACGATTAAAAATAAGTGAAAGGTAATAATTTAAACATTTTTTAATTAATATTTGAGCTAATGCTGGCTATGGATTTTTAATTTAATAACTTACTTTCAGTATGTTACGACAAATAAAACAGTCCATATATTAAGCAACCAACTTTTATAGCTGATTATATTTCAGCCATCAAGACAGCTATAAGCTTGTGTAATAAAGTCGTAACGCATATTATTGATAGATTGCACGGAGGATAAGTAGTTTGGTCATGAAAACCAGTAAGTTAAGTATTAGATTATTATGGTATATAACCCCCTTGGTTATTTTACCTTTGCTCTTTTTAGGTGGCTTTACGCTCACCAATGTAACTAATTCAACACAAAAACAAGCTGATTTAATAATGAGCCGTTTTGTTGAACAGCAACAGCAAAAAATATTTAACTACATTGACTCTTTCCACTCTACAGCAAAGCTACTTTCTACCTCGCCAGTACTTAGTGATTTTTTAACAAATGATATTAGAGCTAACGGCGATCATACCCGCAGACTTGGCGCTTTAATGGATGTATTTGCCAGCTACAGCGAAGCCTATCCTGACATTATTAGTATTAATTTGGTCTCTGCCAGTGGCAGAAGTGATGCGTATTACTCTAATAACCTAACCACTGCGCCTAAAAGTTACCCTTTTTTTAATAAAGTGCTGCAAAGTAATTTAAGTAAGCAGCAGTTTATGATTCAAAAGGACGATGGCACCACAAGTTTGTACTTTATACAGCGAATTTATAGTGTTGATTACTATTTAAAACGCCCACAACAACTTGGTTTTATTGTTATACATGTAGAGCCTTCAATACTTAATACCAGTATTTTAGAAGCCCCATATAACAACACCCTTAATTTAATGTTGACTAAAGACGGTAAGATTTTATTTAGCTCTGACTACAACATGCGCGGCCAATATATTAGTGAGTACGAGCTTGAACAGGTACATAGTTTGGCAGATATAGGTATGCTTTCGACTATTGAGCTTTCAAGCATTGATAAAATTGAGCGAATGATTTTTGCCGTGCAAATGCCCGGTGGTTATTATTATGTTTCTACTATTCCTAAAGGCGTACTTTATCAATCGGGTAAAGCCATAAGCCTTATTACCGGCTTAATCGTTATTATATCGGTGATTACCCTACCTATTTTAATTTTTGTAGTAGTACGTAATTTATTACTTAACCCTATTGAGCTATTAGGTGCTGCCAGCCACCGAGTAGGTGACGGTGATTTATCAGTGCATTTACCTGCCCATACCAACGATGAAGTAGGCGTATTGTTTAACGACTTTAACCACATGGTTAATCAAATTAGGCATTACCAGCAGCAGCTTGAAGAATATAAACATCATCTTGAAGACAAGGTAGAAAGCCGTACTAAAGCGCTTGAGGCAATGAATAGTCAATTAGAGCTTGCTATTGGGCAAGCCGAACAAGCAAACCAACTTAAAAGTCGCTTTTTAGCGAATATGAGTCATGAAATACGCACTCCGCTTACGGCTATTATGGGCTTTACAGAGCAGCTATTACATAACGATAAAGTAGCTAACGATAAACAGCATTTAAGTACTATTTTACGAAACTCAAAACATCTATTAGAGCTTATAAATAACATACTTGATTTATCTAAAATTGAAGCTGAAAAGCTCGCTGTTGATCAGTCGGCATTAAATGTAGTGCAGCTAGTGCACGACATTGAATCGATAATTGAGCCTTTAGCACAAGAAAAACAACTAACGCTAAACGTAAAATACGATCTGCCACTTCCACGTACCATTTACAGCGATGTAACTCGCTTAAAGCAAATACTTATAAACATTGCTAATAACGCGGTTAAATTTACCGAGCAAGGTAACGTATCTATTTGTGTGCACTATTTAGAAGCTAGCCAAAAGCTTGAGTTTGTAATTAACGACACCGGTATTGGTATGTCTGAGCATCAAATAGAGCGAGTATTTAAACCGTTTGAACAAGCTGATGCCACGACGACCCGTCGATTTGGCGGCACTGGGTTAGGCTTATGTATTTCTAAAAACTTAGCGCAGCTACTTGGCGGCGATGTAACGCTTGAAAGCGAGGTGGGCGTTGGTAGCCGCTTTACAATCACCGTGGCATGTAAACTCTCTGACGATCAACCAATGCTTGAGTTTTTAACTCAACAAAGCCAACTAGTGCCAGAAAAAGACCCGTTTTTATCGTTTGCTACAAACAGCTTTGACGCCAATATTTTAGTTGCGGAAGATAACCCAGATAACCAATTATTAATTAAACTGCTACTACAAACTTGGGGCCTTGAGCCCGATATAGCTAATAATGGAGCTCAAGCGGTAGAAATGGCTCTAGTTAACGACTACCAGCTTATTATTATGGACATGCAAATGCCGGTAATGGGCGGTTTAGAAGCCACTAAGATGCTGCGCCATGCTGCTTACGACGGCCCTATTATTGCACTTACAGCTAATGTAATGAACCATGACATAGGCACTTACCTAGAGGCTGGTTGCGATAAAGCACTTGCTAAACCTATAGACAAAGACGCCCTAGAAAACGTACTAGTAAGTTACCTAAATCTTGAAAAAGATAATCAAAATAAATGGGATAGCTTATTAAAAAGTGAGAAATTTCAGCAGATTGCTGACAACTACTTAGCTAATTTACCCGCTCATCTTGAAGAGGTTAAAGCTTTACAATACACAGATGATTGGGAAGCATTAAGAACAATAGCGCATAGTATAAAAGGTAGTTCAGGGTGTTTTAACTTTGACGAAATTTATCACAGTGCAGCTGCACTTGAAGAAAACCTAAAAAGTAACAATAAAGTATCCAGAGATGAGTTAGTAAGTGATTTAATAAACGCTATTGAGCAAGCTATACAAAATAAAGTAAGTTAAATAGGTTTGAGAAGCGTTGTTGGCTACGAAAAACCTAAGCTCAAAGCCATACCCATTAAAATAGCATCTTCAAAACCATTTTTAGCAGGGTTATCACTTGGGTAATAGTTCTTACGCACCGACATTTCTATAAAGCCAGCACGCTCGTATAAGGCAATTGCGCGAGTATTTGACTCTCTGACTTCTAAAAATAAGTTTTCTGCGTTTTGCTGTTCGCCATATTCAATAAACTGACGAAGCAACTGCTTAGCAATGCCCTTACCTTGCTCGCTTGGCGTTACACAAATATCCATAAGTGTAAAATCAGGCCCCGCTTTTTCACCAATATAAAAACCCACTAACGTGTTTTTATTAAACGCCGCTAAGTTAAAGTAACGCCCTCCCATACATGAACTCATTGTTTTAAGTGTCCAAGGGTGGCTATGGCATGCTGTCTCAATTGCCATTAATTGCTCAATAGCGCTTTCATCTACTTCTTTAAAGGTTATCAAGGTGTTTACTCATTAAAGCCCATAAAGCGCGTTTATCATTTGCACTGAGCTGTTGGGTTGGTAATATAAGCTTATCATCGGTTAACTGCACTTCACTGCCTTTTAAAACACTATTAATGACCATAGGTTGAACACTTAGCTTTATATCAGTAAATAACTGCTTATTAAGTGTTAAAGGCTCAACCTCAGTGCTTTGTATAGGCGCTGACGAAGAATTAGTATTTTTTGGACGATAATGCTGATTTAGTTCGAGGTTTTCTATACCAAAAATAGCTGCGTAACGTGGATGCATAACAACTCAGTAGATTAAACACTTGAACAATATATGAAGTAATAAAAACGATGTAAAGAAGAAATGGCAGGGGCGGAGAGATTCGAACTCCCAACCGTCGGTTTTGGAGACCGCTGTTCTACCAATTGGAACTACGCCCCTGCAATGTCGACGAATTATAGAGACCTTTGAGAAAAGGTAAAGTAAAAAATCACTTTTTTAGTTTAACTGCTTTTAAAACATACAAAACGATGAAATAGCATGCTAATTAGCTATTTGTAGCCACTTTAAATTACGTAATGTTGAGATTAAAGTAACTCGTTATACTGCAATTATTTTTACGTACTTGTTGTGATAAGTAATATAAAAATAAAAACAGAACATAAAACAACCACATTTTTATTTTTGCAAGTCATAGAATGCGCTGGAGCTAAGCACATAAACAAATCAATAACATTGGCATCAATTATGATACACTTTTTGTCTTAGAAGATCCGCGCCTTATCACCTAATTACATATTTCATCATGTATCTTATTTACGTGGATCATACACAATGCAAATATGGAGGAGCTTTACTATTGGCTTTTGCCTTTAGTCACGCCATCTTATATGAAGTTTAAATCAAAAAAATACAGTATCGACTCAACCGATTACCAAGTAGGCCAAGATAACGTTAGTAAATGGGGCATGGATATACATAGTAATGTGTTTTCTGTTTCTGTTGGATTATCTTTACTTTTTATTATTACTCTACTTGCCCTTTCACCTAGCGAAGCAAAAGACGCTATTAACACCATAAAAAATGCAGCTCTAACAAATTTTGACTACGTATTTATGTGGGGCGCAAACATACTTTTACTATTTGCTATAGGTATAGCGGCCTCACCGCTTGGTAAAGTTAGGTTAGGTGGCGATAAAGCAACAACGGATTACTCTACCCTTTCTTGGATATCTATGTTGTTTGCGGCAGGAATGGGTATTGGGCTTATTTTTTGGGGCGTGGCCGAACCTACCGCATTTTATACTAACTGGTTTGGTACACCGCTTAACGCAGAGCCTTTTACTGAACAAGGGCGAGAAATGGCCTTAGGAGCAACGGTATTTCACTGGGGTCTGCATGCATGGGCTATTTATGGCATGACTGCATTATGCCTAGCGTACTTTGTTTATAACAAAGGTTTACCGCTTTCTATGCGCTCAGTGTTTTACCCTCTTTTTGGCGATAGAGTATGGGGCAAGCTCGGTGATGTTATAGATGTAATGGCCGTATTGGTAACTCTTTTTGGTCTTGCTACATCGCTAGGCCTAGGAGGCTCGCAAGCTGCTAGTGGCATAAGCCATGTGTTAGGGTTCGAAAATTCATTATTATTACAACAAGGTATTATTTTACTAATAATGGGCCTAGCTATTTTATCTATTGTGCGTGGTATGGATGGCGGCGTTAAATTGCTCAGTAATATAAATATGGGCATTGCTATTGTGTTTTTGGCACTTGTTTTTGTTTTAAACTTTACTACTGTACTTGATTCGGCCTACACAGCAGTAATAGGTTATGTTAAAAATATTATTCCGCTGAGTTCTAGCACCGGCCGAGAAGATACGCAGTGGCTTCACGGCTGGACTGTGTTCTATTGGGCCTGGTGGGTGGCTTATGCACCATGTTTTGGTATGTTTGTAGCGCGCATTTCTAAAGGGCGCACCATACGCGAATTTTTAGTATATGTACTTCTTATCCCCACTTTAGTTACCACTGCGTGGATGTCGGTGTTTGGCGGTGTAGCTATTGATCAAGTCATAAATGAAATTGGCGTACTGGGCGCCGATAAAGGGATTACCGATGTGTCACTTAGCTTGTTTTATATGCTTGATGCGTACTCTTTTGGTACCGCGCTTTCACTTTTAGCTGTGGCATTAATAATTATATTTTTTGTAACCACACTTGATTCTGGCTCTATAGTAATTGATAGCCTTACATCAGGCGGGAAGCTTGAAGTACCAATAAAGCAAAAGCTAGTATGGGCTAACATTGCCGGCATAATTGCAATGCTAATGCTGTGGATTGGCGGTACTGAGTCTATTCAGGCACTGCAGTATATAACTATTATTGCCGCGCTCCCTTTTACGTTTATTTTACTGCTTGGCAGCGTAAGCCTTGTAAAAGGCCTGCTAACTGAGTTAGAGCCAAAAACTAAACATTAAAAATTAAAAGCTAAGAACTAAAATTAGCGCGTAAAAAAGCCCGTTTAAAAAACGGGCTTTTTAATGCGCAATAATAAGCTCAGCAAAGTAAGCTTACTTATTTGGTATTATTCCCACTCAATTGTGGCTGGTGGCTTACCAGAAATATCGTAAACTACACGTGAAATACCATCAATTTCGTTAATGATACGGTTAGATACCACGCCTAAAAACTCATAGGGTAAATGTGACCAACGCGCCGTCATAAAGTCGATAGTTTCAACACAACGAAGTGAAACAACCCAATCATATTTACGTGCATCACCCATAACCCCTACCGATTTAACAGGTAAGAACACAGTAAACGCTTGGCTTACTTTGTGGTAAAGATCAGCTTTGTGTAGTTCTTCAATGAAAATAGCATCAGCACGGCGAAGTAAATCACAGTACTCTTTTTTAATTTCACCAAGTACACGTACACCTAAACCAGGACCAGGGAATGGGTGGCGGTAAAGCATGTCGTACGGTAAACCTAGCTCTAAACCAATTTTACGTACTTCATCTTTAAATAACTCACGAAGTGGCTCAACTAGACCCATTTTCATGTCATCTGGTAATCCGCCCACATTGTGGTGAGATTTGATAACGTGTGCTTTACCTGTAGCAGATGCTGCTGACTCAATAACATCTGGGTAAATAGTACCTTGGCCTAACCATTTAGCGTTTTTAAGCTTTTTAGATTGCTCATCAAATACATTAATAAACGTGTGGCCAATAGCTTTTCGTTTATCTTCTGGGTCTGATTTTCCTGCTAAGTCATTTAAAAACTGATCCTCAGCATCAACCTTAACAATGTTTAATCCAAACTTATTACCAAACATGTCCATTACTTGCTGACCTTCGTTTAAACGAAGTAAACCGTTATCAACAAATACACATGTTAATCTATCGCCAATTGCGCGGTGAATAAGCATAGCCACAACCGATGAATCAACACCACCTGATAGACCTAAAATAACTTCATCATCGCCAACTGTGTCTTTAATACGCTCAATGGCATCATCAATAATTTTTGCAGGAGTCCACAGTTTTTCACAACCACAAATATCAATTGCAAAGCGTTCTAATAAACGTTGCCCTTGATGAGTGTGCGTTACTTCTGGGTGAAACTGTACGCCGTAAAAACGTTTTTCTTCGTTAGACATAGCAGCATGCGGACACGTTGGTGTTTTAGCTGTTGTGCTAAAGCTTGCTGGTACTTCCATAACTTTATCGCCGTGGCTCATCCATACGTCTAAAACGCCGTTGCCGCCATCGGTAATGTGATCTTCAATTGCATCAAACAATGCACAATTGCCTACCTTTTCAACTTGCGCGTAACCAAACTCTTTTTTATCAGAGCTGTGAACGCTACCGCCAAGTTGAGCGGCCATTGTTTGCATGCCGTAACAAATGCCTAATACAGGAACACCTGCATTAAACACATACTCAGGAGCGCGCGGGCTGTTTTCAAGTGTTGTTGATTCTGGGCCACCAGAAAGAATGATACCTTGTGGGTTAAACTCGCGGATTTGCTCTTCAGTCACATCCCATGCCCACAGCTCACAATAAACACCAATTTCGCGTATACGACGCGCAATTAGCTGAGTGTATTGTGAACCAAAGTCTAAAATGAGAATTCGTGAATCGTGAATATCTTTGCTCATGGAGTATCTCGTAAAGTAGATGCTAAATGCCGTTTGTTAATGTAAACGACTAAAAAGAGGGCTTGCAAAGCAAGCCCAATAAATTGTTAATTACGCGCTTAGCCTAAGCGGTAATTTGGTGCTTCTTTGGTAATTTGCACATCATGTACGTGCGACTCACCCATACCAGCAGATGTAACACGTACAAACTGAGGTTTTGTATTAAGCTCTTCAATCGTTGCACAACCGGTTAAACCCATTGCACTACGAAGACCGCCTACTTGCTGATGAATAATCGTTGCAATAGGCCCTTTGTAAGCTACGCGACCTTCAATACCTTCTGGTACTAACTTGTCTGCTTGGTTAGATTTTTGGAAGTAACGATCTGATGAACCTTCTTTTTGATCCATCGCACCTAAGCTACCCATACCACGGTATGATTTGTAGTAACGACCTTGATATAACTCAACTTCACCAGGCGCTTCTTCAGTACCCGCAAGCATTGAGCCAACCATCACACATGATGCACCAGCAACAAGGGCTTTAACTATATCGCCAGAAAAACGAATACCACCATCAGCAATTACTGGAATGTCGCGCCCCTTTAGGCCTTCAACCGCATCAGAAATAGCAGTAATTTGTGGAACACCACAACCCGTTACAATACGTGTAGTACAAATTGAACCAGGGCCGATACCTACTTTTACTGCATCAACGCCTGCATCTGCAAGGGCAATAGCACCTTCTGCTGTCGCTACGTTACCCGCAATAATTTGTAAATCAGGGTATGCTTGACGAGTTTGCGATACACGGTCAATAACACCTTGAGAGTGACCATGAGAAGTATCGATAAGTAAAACATCAACACCCGCTTCAACTAATGCAGCAATACGCTCATCAGTGCCTGCGCCAACACCAACCGCAGCACCTACACGTAAACGACCTTGGTCATCTTTACATGCATCTGGTTTATCTTGTGCTTTTTGGTAATCTTTAACGGTGATCATGCCTTTGAGTTTAAACGCATCGTCTACCACTAAGATTTTTTCAATGCGGTGTTCATGCATTAAACCTAAAATCTCTTCGCGAGAGGCACCTTCTTTAACAGTTACAAGCTTTTCTTTTTTAGTCATAACAGTAGAAACTGGCTGCTCTAGCTTAGTTTCAAAACGCATGTCACGGCTTGTTACAATACCAACAAGTACATTGTTGCTATCGGTAACAGGAAAGCCTGAAAAACCCTTTTCCTGAGAAAGCTCAACAGCGTCTGCAATAGTTAAATCTGCAGTTACTGTTACAGGGTAAGATACAATACCCGCTTCGTAGGTTTTAACTTTACGAACATTTTTCGCTTGTTCTGCGATGGTCATGTTTTTGTGGATAAAACCAAGACCGCCTTCCTGCGCAAGGGCAATAGCTAAACGTGCTTCTGTAACAGTATCCATAGATGCTGAAATAAGCGGCAAGTTAAGTTTGATACCACGCGTTAAGCGAGTTGAAATATTTGCCGTGTGTGGCAAAACAGTAGAATGACCAGGTACTAAAAGTACGT